>JAEEGL014619704.1_pt1 | contig 55517 bp, 55 predicted proteins | sample 9134231 | NCBI WGS metagenome assembly JAEEGL01 (sample SAMN16246548, study PRJNA631951) | gut metagenome | biome: gut microbiome; feature: rumen; material: fiber-attached | host: Bos | place: Iran: Karaj | collected 2018-10
CATGACGAGCACCGGGATCAGTCCCGCCGTCTCCCCGCGGAACACGCCCGAGAAGTCGCAGAAGACGTAGCCGATAAAGGCCGAGATCATGCCGATGAACATCGAGGCCGAAAAGATCTCGCCCCATTTTTTATCCCGGTTCTCCAGATTGATCACGCCGTTGAGGAGCTTCTCGCCGATCAGCGGCACCAGCCAGATGCCGACCATGATGCTGATCGTCATCACCGCGGCGATCGTGACGTACTGCTGCGCGCTCAGGGCGCTGACCTGACCGAAGGTCAGTCCCATCGCGCTCTCGGCGTTGGTGGCGGCGATCGTCTCGTACGAGAGGTTGCCCACGACGCTCAGGCGCAGCCAGGGCAGCGGCACGCCGAGATCCTTCGAGAGCGTGATGACGGAAATGACGATGGCCGCGGCCGGCGCGATCGTAAAGACCGCGGCCGTTCGGGCCGTCCGCTTCAGCTTTTGCCTGTCCATCCCCAACTCGACGCCGCGCCGCCAGGCCTTGATGAGGAAAAAGACCGACTGCGCCAGCACGACCGCGACGGCGATCCCCGCCACCGCGAAGAGCACGGGACTGTTGACGTTGAATGCCATATGCGTGCCTCCCCCTGTGTTTCTATATGGACTATATTAATTTACCGTAAAAAAGATTGCAAGAGCTTTCGCGCATTTTTCTTTTCCTCCGTGACAAGCGCCCGGCGCCGTGCTATACTGAAAACGATCGATCATACGCAAAGAGGTGAGGAGCATGCTCACGCGCAAGGAGGCGATCGGCGCCTGCATGGAGCTGCCCGGCGTCTACGAGGACTATCCCTTCGACGACGCGAACTGGAGCTGCATGCGCCATGCGTCGAATAAAAAGATCTTCGCGCTGATCTTCGAGCGCGAGGGGCGCATCTGGATCAGCGTGAAGAACGAGCCCTCCTGGGGCGACTTCTGGCGCAGCTCCTTCGCCGCGATCGTGCCGGCCTACCACATGAACAAGCTGCACTGGAGCAGCATCATCCTCGACGGCAGCGTGGACGAGGACGTGATCCGGCGCATGATCGCCGACAGCTACGATCTGACCGCGCCCAAGCGCCTGAAGCGTTACGCCGACGAGTTTTGAGAGGACAGTCATGGACGAGATCAAAAAAGGAAAGCTCTATATCGTCGCCACGCCCATCGGCAATTCGCGCGACATGTCCCCGCGCGGGCGCGAGATATTAAGCTCCGTGGACGTCATCGCGGCCGAGGATACGCGCCGCTCGATGGTGCTGCTCGGCAAGCTGGAGATCCGCAACCGCCTTGTGAGCAACCACAAGTTCAACGAGTACGGCAAGGCAAAGTATTTCATCTCCGAGATGCTCGCGGGCAAGAGCGTGGCCGTCATCACCGACGCGGGCACGCCCTGCATCTCCGACCCCGGCAACGAGCTGATCCGCGCCGCGGTCGACGCGGGGATCGAGGTCGTCGGCGTGCCGGGCTGCTGCGCGGCCGTGACGGCGCTGTCCGTCTCCGGCTTCGACCTGTCGAGCTTTCTGTTCTACGGCTTTTTCCCGCGCGAGAACGCCGAGCGGCGCAAGCTGCTCGAAAAGCTCCGCCGCGGCGACACGCGCACCTTTGTTTTTTACGAGAGCCCCAAGCGCATCATGGACCTCGTGGACTTCTTCATCGACAGCGAGGCCGGCGTGCGTCTGTGTCTGTGCAATGACATGACCAAGCTCCATGAGATGAGCTTTCGCGGCACGCCCGCGGAGGTCAAGGAGAAGCTGCTCGGCAAGGGCAATTACGACAAGGGCGAGTACGTCGCCGTCGTCGAGATCGACGAGAGCTATCTTTTCACCAAGACCGAGCATGCCGTCTCGGCCGAAGCCCTGCTCGTCGACGCGATGGTGTCGAAGGGCGTCGGCGGCAGGGACGCCGTCGCCGCCGTGCTTGAGGACGAAAACAATTCCTACAGCAAGAACGAGCTCAAGGCCGCTCTGCTGAATCTCAAGAAGCTGGTCTGATATGTCCGATCTGAAAACAGAACTCGCCGCGGCGCTGCCGCGGCTGCACAAGGCCGTCTTCTCCCAGCCGACGGAGGGCGCGGAGTACGCGAAAGCCACGGTCCGGCCCCTGCGGCTGAAGGACCGCGCGCTTTTCCAGCTCGAGGCCATCCGCGACAACAAGGCCTTCCATTTCAACCTGGACGAATCCGGGCTGCTCGCCCTCGCGGACGAGACGCTCATCGGCCGCTACCGCCAGGTGCTGCTGACCGACGACGGGGGCGCGCGCCAGTTCGTCCTGCGCCGCGACGGCAGCTACCGCAAGAGCGGCGCGAGCGCCGTGCCGCTGCCCGGCGGCGGACCGGCGGCCGCGCACGACCGGGAAAAGCGCCGCCTGCTCGCCGAGGGCGAGAACATCCCCGCGCTGGTGGACCTCGGCGTGTTCACGGAGGATCTGCACATCGTCAAGGCAAAGTACGACAAGTACCGCCAGATCGACCGCTTCCTCCGCCTCATCGACGACGCTTTCGCCTCCGTCGAGCCGGGACCGCTCACGGTCCTCGACTTCGGCTGCGGCAAGTCTTATCTGACCTTTATCCTCTACTACTACTTCGCCGTCAGGCGCGGCTTCGACGTCGAGATGATCGGCTACGATCTCAAGCCCGACGTCGTCGAGCGCTGCAGCGCGATCGCCGGGAAATACGGCTACGAAAAACTGCGCTTCCTCGTCGCCGACGTCTCGAAGGACAGGCTCTACGACAAGGACTTCGACCTGCTCGTGACGCTGCACGCCTGCGACACGGCGACCGACTACGCGCTCGACTTCGCGCTGCGCCATCATGCGAAGTACATCTTCTCCGTCCCCTGCTGCCAGCATGAGATCAACGCCTCCATCCGCAGGGGCGGCGATCTCGACCTGCTGCTCGGCCACGGCATCCTCAAGGAGCGCAGCTCCGCCCTGCTGACCGACGCGATCCGCGCCGCCGTGCTCGAGGACATGGGCTACGAGGTCGACCTGCTCGAGTTCATCGACTTTGCCCACTCTCCCAAGAATCTGATGATCCGAGCCGTGAAAAAGAACCCGCCGCGCGGGAAAAAGATCCCGCTCTGCCGCGCGCTCGCCGGGCGCTACGGTTTCACGCAGACGCTGCTGGAGCTATGCGCCGCTTATGAGCCGGACCGCGGCTGAAAAAAAACGCCTTCCCGTTCAAATGAACGGGAAGGCGTTTTTTCAAGATCTGCCGAAGATCCTCAAAAAGTTCTTCAGCGTGCCGGTAAGCTCGTCGAGCGTGCCCATGACGTTCTCGATGCCGCTGTCCTTGAGCCGGTTCATAAACTCCCTGGCCTGCAGCGAGGTCTCGTTGAGGCCGTCCAGGGCCTCTTCAAATTTATTCACCGTGTCCGGGCCGATGCTGCCGAAGAACTGCTCCGCCTCGTCCAGGGTACGCCGGATCTGATCCATGCTCCCCTCGAGCTGCCGGATCGGCGCCATGATTTTTGGGATATAGACCAGCGCAAGGAAGAGGACGAGAAGAAGCAGCGCCGAGATCACGGCGATCGTGATCCTGTTCGCCCGCTCCGCCCTGCGTCCCTGGAGCACCAGTTCCTTCAAAAGCTCGCGCTCGCTCATGTTTTCAATATCCTTATGCATCGTTGCAGCACCTTCTTTCCGTGCTTATCATAACACATCCCGCGCGATACGGCAAGCGCCGCGGCAGACCGTTTTTTGGTTAACATAACATTCCACTCCGACGGTTCTCTCACTGCGCCGGTATCGCGCCGGCGCACGGCCGCGGCGAAATGCGGGACAGGATCCTCTTGTAATCCCCGCCGCTGTGGTGGTATACTGAAATAAATTAACACAGGAGGCGGCGGCGCATGGATTTCACCTTCAATCACTTCAATTTCAACGTGCTCGATCTCGATCGCTCGCTGAAGTTCTACGACGAGGCGCTCGGTCTGAAGGTCGTGCGCGAGAAAAAGGCTTCCGACGGCAGCTTCATCCTCAAATTCCTCGGCGACGGGAAAAGCGCCTTTCAGCTCGAGCTGACGTATCTGGCCGACCGGACCGAGCCCTATGACCTGGGCGAGCAGGAATTCCATCTCGCCTTCATGACGCCGGACATGGCCGCCGCGCACGAGAAGCACGAGAAGATGGGCTGCATCTGCTTTGAGAATCCCGCGATGGGCATTTACTTTATCGAAGATCCCGACGGCTACTGGATCGAGATCATCCCCGAAAGGAAATAACGGGCGTCTTGCGCCGATACAATTCTTTCTATACACGGGAGGATGTGACATGGACCTCGAGCTGAAAGACTTTGAGCTTGCCGAGCAGCGGCTGCGCGGCGTGCTGCACCACACCGAGCTGGACCTCTCCTCGACCTTTTCCGAGATGACCGGCGGGCGCATCTATCTCAAATGCGAAAACCGCCAGAAGACCGGCTCGTTCAAGATCCGCGGGGCGAGCAACAAGATCGCCGCCCTCGTCGAGCGCGGCGAGGCGAAGGCCGTCGTGGCCTCCTCCGCAGGCAATCACGCGCAGGGCGTGGCCTGCGCCGCGCGCAAGTTCGGCATCCCCGCCACGATCGTCATGCCCAAGGCCGCGCCGATCGCCAAGGTCCAGGCCACCGAGGGCTACGGCGCGAAGGTCGTGCTCGCGGGCGACTGCTATGACGACGCTTACGCCCGCGCCTGCGAGATCTGCCGCGGCGAGGGGGCTACCTTCCTGCATCCCTACAACGACCCCGAGGTCATCGCCGGCCAGGGCACGCTGGGCATGGAGATCCTCGGCGACCTGCCCTCCGTGGACATCGTGATCACGCCCGCCGGCGGCGGCGGTCTGCTCGCCGGCGTGGCCACCGCGATCAAGCTGCTCAACCCGCGCGTCAAGGTCTACGGCGTGCAGGCCGAGGGAGCCGACGCGATCGCCCGGAGCTTTCGCGAGAAGAAGCTCGTCACGACCGACAGCGCCTCGACGATCGCCGACGGCATCGCCGTCAAGGCGCCGGGCGATCTGACCGTCGAGCTCATCAACCGCTATGCCGACGGCGTGCTCACCGTCTCGGACACCGAGATCGCCGACGCGATCCTGCTGCTGCTCGAGCGCTGCAAGCAGGTCGTCGAGCCCGCGGGCGCGACGCCGCTGGCCGCCGTTTTGAGCGGCAGGCTCGATGTGCGGGGCAAGCGCGTGGTTTGTCTGCTCTCGGGCGGCAATATCGACGTCAGCTTCATCCAGAGCATCATCGAGCGCGGTCTGGTGGCCCGCCACCGGCGGATCAAATTCGTCGTCACGCTGCTCGACCGTCCGGGCAGTCTGATGCAGATGCTCGGCGTGATCGCCGCATCGGGCGCGAACATCCTGCAGATCGAGCACGACAAGCTCAGCGAGGGACTCAATCCCAACGAGACCAACGTCCACGTCTCGCTGGAGGTAGGCGGCGCGGCGCACGGCGAGGCCGTGATCGAAGCGCTGCGTGAAAAAGGGTATACCGTTGTGAAGGAGGATAAAACATGAAAACCGTTTCCACAGAAAAAGCGCCGGCCGCGATCGGCCCCTATTCCCAGGCCCAGATCTCCGGAGGCTTTGTCTTTGCCTCCGGGCAGATCCCCATCATCCCCGAGACGGGCGCGCTGGCCGAGGGGCTGGAGGCGCAGGCCAACCAGGTCTTCACCAATATCGGCGCGCTGCTGGCCGCCGCCGGCAGCGACATTGCGAAGGTCGTGAAAACCACCGTGTTCATCAAGAATATGGATGACTTCGGCAAGATCAACGAGATCTATGCGCAGTATTTCAAGGCCCCCTTCCCCGCCCGCTCCTGCGTGGAGGTCGCGCGCCTGCCGAAGGACGTGCTGCTGGAGTGCGAGGTCATTGCGGAACTCTGATTTTCCTTGACTTGCTTCAAATATTTGTTATACTTACAGGCAGGGCAGTCCGCCCTGCCTGTAAGATTCAAGGGGTTTGATTATGGAACACATCGACAGGAAAAAAGAGCTGATCCGCTCGCTGAAGTTTTTGCTCTTCTCGATCTCCGCCGGGCTCGTCCAGATGGGCAGCTTCGCTCTGTTCAAGGAGCTGCTGCACTGGCGCAACTGGCCGAGCTATCTGCTGGCTCTGGTGCTCTCGGTCGTCTGGAACTTCACGCTCAACCGCAAGTTCACCTTCAAATCGGCCAGCAACGTCCCCATCGCAATGCTCAAGGTCGCCTGCTACTACGCGGTCTTCACGCCGCTGAGCACGCTGCTGGAGCGTTTCCTCGCGGATATCCTGGGCTGGAACGGTTATCTGGTCACGGCCATCAATATGGCGCTGAACTTCGTTACGGAGTTCCTCTACCAGCGCTTCTATGTTTTCCGCGACTCGATCGATACGAACGATCTGGCAAAAAAGGAACGCGGCGAATAAAACAGACAAAGGGGCGGCATGCGGCGCATGCCGCCCCTTTCTTTTCAGAAAGCTCTTTTCTTTGCCCACGCATCTATGCTATACTGAATAAATGTGAACAAGACCATTTCGTCGGAAGGTGAAGGACATGCCCGCTGAGATCTTAAAAGGCGCTCCCGTGGCCGCGGCCATGTGTGAAAACTTAACGGAACGGATCGCGCGGCTGCGTGAAAAGGGTGTCACGCCCTGTCTCGGTATGCTCCGCGTCGGCGAGCGGCCGGGCGATCTGAGCTATGAACGCAGCGCCTCGAAGCGCTGCGAGACGCTCGGCGTCGCGATCCGCAGACGCGTGCTCGCCGCGGACGCGTCAGAGGAAGAGCTCCTTGCCGCGATCGAGGACTTCAATCGCGACGGCTCCGTGCACGGCGTCCTGCTCTTCCGCCCGCTGCCGGAGACGATGGACGCGCGCCGCATCAGCGACGCGATCGCGCCCGAGAAGGATGTGGACGGGATCGGCGCCTGTTCGATGGCGGCGGTCTACGCCGGGCTCGAGCACGGCTTTTTCCCCTGCACCGCGCAGGCCGTCATCGAGATGCTGCACTATTACGGTCTGCCGATCTGCGGCAAACGCGCCGTCGTCGTCGGCCGCAGCCTGGTCACGGGCCGTCCCGCCGCGCTGCTGCTGCTGCGCGAGCATGCGACGGTCACCGTCTGCCACACGCGCACGCAGGACCTCTCCGCGCTGTGCCGCGAGGCGGACATCCTCGTTACCGCCACCGGCTGCATCAACACCGTCACGGCCGAGGCACTGCGCCCCGGCCAGGTCGTGATCGACATCGGCCTGACCTATGACGAGGCGCGCGGGAAGCTCTGCGGCGACGTGGACCACGACGCGGCCGAACGGATCGTGGACTGTATCAGCGCCGTCCCCGGCGGGATCGGCGCCGTCACCGCCACGGTGCTCGCCGCGCATGTCGTCGAGGCGGCCGAGGCCCGGACGGAGTGAGCGGCATGGAATACGCCGAAGCGCTTGCCTATCTCGACCGCGCCGGCTCTGCGGGCGCGGAGCCCTCGCTGCGCCGGATCGCGGCGCTGCTTGCGCAGCTGGGCGACCCGCAGGACAAGCTCAAATGCATCCACATCGCCGGGACCAACGGCAAAGGCAGCTGCGCGGCGATGCTCGCCTCGATCCTGCGCGCCTCCGGCTGCCGCACGGGGCTTTATACCTCCCCCTATCTCTACCGCTTCACCGAGCGCATGCAGATCGACGGCCGGGAGATCGACGGCGAGGCGCTCGCGCGCTTTGCCTCCGCGGTCAGGGAAAAAGCCGATAAGCTGGACGAACGGCCCACGCCCTTCGAGCTCATCACGGCGACCGCTCTTTTGTGGTTCGCTGCGGAGCGCTGCGACGTCGTCGTGCTCGAGGCGGGCCTGGGCGGCCGCTTTGACGCCACCAACGTCCTCTCCGCGCCGGAGTGCTCCGTCATCATGAACATCGGGCTCGACCATACGGCCGTGCTCGGCGGCACGCGCGAGCAGATCGCCGCGGAAAAGGCCGGCATCATCAAGCGCGGCGTCCCCTGCGTCGTTTACGAACAGGACGAGCGCGTCATGGAGGTCTTCCGAAAGCGCGCAGATTCTCTTGCTGCGCCGCTCACTGCGCCGCGCTTTTCGGCGATCAAAACGGAGTTCGACGATCTGGAGGGACAGGTCTTTTCCTACTGCGGCAATCAATACGCGCTTTCACTGCCCGGCGCCCATCAGCGCCGCAACGCCGCCGTAGCGATCGAAACCGCCGCGGTGCTGCGCGCGCGCGGCTGGAACATTCCCCAAGATGCGCTCGAGCACGGGCTTTACGCCGCAAGCTGGCCCGGCCGTTTCGAGCTCTGCTGTGACGAGCCGCCCTTCATCGTCGACGGCGGCCACAATCCCCAGTGCGCCGAGGCCGTGTGCGAGTGCCTGCTGCACTATTTCCCCGAGCGGCGGCGCGTGCTGCTCGTCGGCGTACTGCGTGACAAGGACTATGCGGCCATGGCCGCGATCCTGGACCGTGCCGCGGACGAATACGTCTGTACCGCGCCGGAGAGCGAGCGCGCTCTCGCCGCGGAGGAGCTGGCGGAATGCCTCAAAACCTTCGGGAAAAAAATCACCGTCTGCGAGAGCGTCGCCGACGCGGTCGACGCCGCAAAACGTCTCGCCGGCACAGACGGCATGGTATGTGCTTTCGGCTCGGTCTATCTTGCCGGGGCGGTGCGCTATCAGCTTGGACTCTACTGAAGAAAGGAGCGATGTTTTCTATGAGCTACGCCGAAGAATCGCTCGAACAATTCACCGCCCTGCTCGCCTCCTCCGCGCCCGCCCCGGGCGGCGGGGGCGCCTGCGCACTGTGCGGCGCACTGGCCGCCGCGCTCGGCTCCATGGTCGGTCATCTGACGGTCGGCAAGGCCAGATATGCGCAGAACGAAAGCGCGCTTCACGCGCTGGGCGAGCGCGCGGAAAAGCTGCGGATCGAACTGCTGGAAATGATCGACGGCGATGAAGCGGCCTTTGCTCCGCTCTCGCAGGCCTATGCGCTGCCCAAGGACACGCCGGGCCGCGAGGAGACGCTCGAGCGCTGCCTCCTCTCCGCCGCGGCATCGCCGATGCGGATCGCGGAGCTGTGCTGCGAGGCCGTCGAGCTGTGCGAGGGCTATGCCGCGCTCGGCAGTCGTCTCGTCCTCTCGGACGCCGCCACGGGTGCGGCGCTCGCGAGCGGCGCACTGCGCGGCGCAGTCATCAACATCAAGGTCAACACCGCGCTGATGCGCGACCGCTCGGCCGCTGCCGCGCTCGATGCGCGCGCCGATGCGCTGGAAAAGGAGTATGCCGCGAGATCGGACGCGGTCTGCGTCGCCGTCGCGGCGGCGCTGGGCTTTTCGTGACAGGAGGGCTCTCCCATGAAGATCACCAAGACACGCCGGCTCGCGCTCGACGCGATGCTCGCAGCCATGTATGTTGTGTTGAGCCTGTTCTCGATCAATCTGCCCGGCATGAAGATCACGCTCGACTCTCTGCCGATCCTCGTCGGCGCGGCGCTGCTCGGTCCGCTGGACGGCCTCGCCGTCGGTCTGGTCGGCAGCTTTCTCAACCAGATGATCACCTACGGCTTTACTGCGACGACGCTGCTGTGGATCCTTCCCGCGGGTCTTCGCGGCCTGTTTGTCGGGCTGTATGCAAAAAAGCACGACTATTCGATGACGCTGCATCAGACCGTTTTCATCACGGTCGTGACCGCGCTGCTTGTCACCGCGCTCAACACGCTGTTTCTGTATGTCGACAGCTGGGTCTACTCCTATTCGTATGTCGCCGCCCTGCCGACGCTGCTCCTGCGTATCCTCGCAGGGATCCTGACGGCCGTGGTCTTTTCTCTGCTGCTGCCGACGATCCTCTCCTCGCTGCGCCGCCTGCTCGGCGACAAGGGCGAGGATGCGGAAAAACGCACTTGACAGCGCGCCGCGCGCATACTATATTGGTCTCGCGCCGCATCCGGTCCGACCGGAGCGACAGCAGAAAGGAATTGAATATGGAAAACAAGAGACTCGACACCCGCACGCTGACGGGGATGGCTCTTTTGACCGCCGTCGTCGTCATCCTTCAGTTTCTCGGCGCTTTTGTCCGCTTCGGCCCCTTCTCGATCTCGCTCGTTCTGATCCCGATCGTCGTGGGCGCCGCGCTTTACGGTCCGCTTGCAGGCGCGTGGTTCGGCTTCGTGTTCGGCATGGTCGTGCTGCTCTCCGGCGACGCCGCCGCTTTTCTGGTCATCAACCCTATGGGGACGATCCTCGTCGTGCTGCTCAAGGGTATGCTGGCCGGTCTTTGCGCCGGGTTCGTTTACAAGGCGCTCTCCCGCAGCGAGACGAAGCTCCGCGGCGTGGATCTGGCCGTGGTCGCGGCCGCGGTCGTCGCTCCGGTCGTCAACACCGGCATTTTTCTGCTCGGCTGTCTGCTGTTTTTCATGCCCACGATCCGTGAATGGGCGGCCGCGATGGGCTTTGAAAGCGCAGGCGCTTACATGATCCTCGGCCTGGTCGGCGGCAACTTCCTCTTCGAGCTGCTGTTCAACATCATCCTCAGCCCGGTCATCGTGCGGCTGATCCATATCGTCAAAAACCGCGAGAGGGTCTGATCTATCCTCTGTCCTGCCGGAGCCGCAAGGCTCCGGCAGTTTTCTTTTTGCGGCGCTCAACCCCTTCGACAGGGCCGCGCAGTTTTGTGAAGATTGCTTAAAACTTCGTATTCTTTCTTGTAAATCCCGCAAAAGTTTGCTATGATAAAGTGGAAAATCGGCGGGAAATCTTTTTCCGCTGAAAGGAGATAGATAGCATGAAGATCAGTTTCAGACGTCTTCTTTCCGTCGTGCTGACACTCTGCCTCTTTGCGGCGCTGCTCAGCGTCGGCGTATGGGCGGATGATCCGATCGAGATCAAGGCTGAACTCGGGACTGCGCTGAGCTATACGGTCGAACAGGACGGTACGGCGACAGGCTTTGAGTTGGTCAGCGGCACGCTTCCCTCCGGGGTCAACCCCGCGCTCTCGGGCGGCAAGGTCAAGCTCGCCGGTACGCCGGCTGCTTCCGGTGATTACAGCTTCGAGCTCAAGGTCAAGACTGCGGACGGAGAAAGCACCTTCAGCTTTCTGATCGTCGTCGCCGAAGCCGCGCCCGCTCCCGAGGAGACCGCCTCGCCGGAGCCCACGCCGGAACCCACGCCCGCGCCGACTCCCGTCCCTGCGCCGAGCATTACGAAGGATCCCACGGGTGAGTCCGTGATCGAGGGCGACAGCGCGATCTTCATCGCCCACGCAGACTACGCCGACGAGGTCGTTTGGCGCATCGAAAGTCCGGATTCCAGCAAGAGCTACGACGCCAAGGACGTCGGCCGCTACTTCCCCGGCGCTTATGCCGACGGCTATGACGACGACACGCTCGTCCTTTACAATATCCGCTATGAGATGGACGGCTGGAAGGCCGTGTGCAAATTCATCGGGCCGAGCGGCACCGCCTTCACCAAGGGCGCCGTCATCACGGTCGACCGTAGCGGGCTGATGCGTCCGGTCATCACGAAGGACCCCTTTGTGACGCCCGATTCCGACACGCTCTCCGTCACGGCCACCGATCCCAACGGCGGAACGCTGACCTATCAGTGGTACAGCAGCAGCGACAACAGCAACGTCAACTCCGACAAGAGCGATATCCTGATCGAGGGTGCGAATTCCTCCACTTTTGTTCCGCCCGAGACGCCGGGCACCGTTTACTACTACTGTGAAGTGACGAGCACGCTGAACAACCAGATCAGCACGCCGTCCTATTCCCGCGTCGCCGCGGTCACGCACGCCGTTCCCGCGACGCCCGAGCCCACGCCCGAGCCGACGCCCGCCCCCACTCCGGAGAGCGAGCCCGCCGGAGACCCCGCCACGCCCGCCGCGCGCAGCGCCGCCAAGATGAGCAGCAGCAAGTTCCTTCTGATCCTGATGGGCGTGCTGATCCTCGCTCTGATCGCCGCGGCTGTGTCGCTCGTGATCATCTCCCGCCGTGAAAAACAGCTGGATGAGGAAGAGACGGCGCGTGAGGAAATGGCCAGAAAGGCCCGCTCGATCGAGCAGAGCCGCGCCTCCGCCGGCGCCGTAAAGGCTGCGGTGGCTCAGCATGCGGAGAAGCCGACTGCGCCCGTCTCTCCCGTCTTTGCGGAACGTGAGCCGACGGAGCCGGAAGTCTCCGCCGAGTGCGCCCCCGCCGCAGACGAGCCGGCAGAGCCGGAAACGTCTCCCGCGGAGGAGACCGCTCTTCCCGAAGAAGCGCCCGCTCGCGACGAGGTCGCCGCGCCCCTCTCCGGGGAAGAGGCCGAGCTTCCCAAGTCCGAGGACTTCATGCTCGACGGGTGGTACTGCGAGAAATGCGGCACCTTCAACCGCGGCCGCCGCTGTTCGGCCTGCGGCGAGGAGAAGCCGGCCGATGCGCTTCAGTACGTCTGCGACAACTGCGGCTGGACCGCTCCCGATCCGCAGCATCCGCCGCGCTTCTGCCCTGACTGCGGCAGTCCCTACGCCGCGGCGGACAAGAAGTGATCCCGTGGAAACGTGATCCCATTCCGGGACAGGGTCTCCCCTGTCCCGGTTTTCTTTTCCGCTTCGGCATTGACTTTATCCGGCCGAAGCGATACAATACTTTGACAGAAATCCCCTCCCGTTTTTGAGAGGACGGGGTTCTTTTTACTTCGCATACAGCAAGGAGTTCACTATGAAAAAAAGACTGTTCACCGCGCTTTTTGCGCTGACGCTGCTCTTTGCGCTCTGCGCCTGCGGCGGCTCCCCCTCCCCGGTCGAGACGGCCGCTCCCACGCCGACGCCGGCGCCCGCCGCCCCCTCGCTGGAGTCCGTCCTGCCCGGCAGCAACCTGACGGCAGCCACCCCTGCCCCGGTCGAAACGCCCGATGAGGAAGTCAATCCTCTTGTTGAGGCTGCGATGGCGTGCATCGGCGAGGACGTGTCCGTGCTTTACAAAGCGATCGGCGAGCCCGCGGATTCCAGCTATGCCTCCAGCTGCCTCAACCCCGGAGTCGGGGAGGACGGCGAGCTCTATTATGACGGTTTCTACGTTGCCACCTATCGCGAGGGCGAGCGGGAGACTGTGCGGGATGTGATCGTCGATGCCGGATAATCAGCCGCTGAACAGTACACGGACGCCCGCTGCGGATAAGAAGGAGAAAGGCCGGCATATTGCGATGCGTCTGGCTTTCGCCGTACTGCTGCTTGCGGTTGCCGTGCTCGGCGTGCTGCTGTACCTGGCCAAGCAGAAGCTGATCTTTCGCGATCCGCCCGAGCCTACGCCCGCGCCTGTGCTTTGCCGCGCAGTGTGCTACACGCCGAAGGGCGAGCCGATGATCCTCTCCGTCGAGCAGGGCGGAACGCTCCGTCTGCCGACAGGCGACGCGATCGAGCACTACACCTTTATCGGCTGGGCCGACGAGAAGGGCAATCTGCTCGACGAAAACGAGCTGACGCTCTATACCGACGCCTCCTTCAGCGCGCGCTACGCCATCGCCTTCCGCGACGAGCGCGCAACGGGCGATCACGAGCCGTATTTGAGTCTCGACAGCAAGCAGATGTTCCGTCCCCATGCCCCGCTCCGCCGCTCCGAGGCCGTTGAGATCCTCTATTCGATCCTTGACACAGACGCCGTCGGGAACGGCGGCTTTGCCGACGTCGATCCCTCTGACAGCTTCTATACGGCCGCAGCCACGCTCAAGGACCTGGGCGTTCTCGGCGGAAGCAAGCTGCACCCGAAGGACGCGATCACGCGGGCGGAGTTCTTTGAGATGCTCTCGCATTTCTTCCCGCATAGCGCCGCACGGTACCGCTTTGAAAACATCGCGGAGGCGGACGACTGCTATTCCTGCTTCTGCCTCGCCATGGAGCAGGGCTGGATCGACGATCCGGCCGTCGCGCCTCACGATGCGCTGACGCGCGCCGAGGCGGCGCACGTCTTCAACGCGCTGCGCGGACGCTCGCCCGTCGTCGAGACGGACCATGCGAAGACCGGCACGATCCTTGACGTGTCCTTCCGCGATCCTTACTTCTGGGATATTGCCGAGGCCTGCACGCCCCATGAAGCCGAGGCGGGCGCGGACGGAGAACACTGGCTCTCCAGTACGCCTCAGCCGCTGCAGGCGGAGGGATTTTTCTTTATCGGAACGGAGCTGCACTATGCGGACAGCGAGGGCAGCCCGTTGGTCAACGAGTCTTACGGCAACTTTGACTTCGGTCCCGACGGCGTGATCACGACCGGTATGCCGGAGCTGGACGTGCTGGTGCAGGAAAAGCTGCGGCAGCTCGTAGACCCCGCCACGATGGAACCGGAGGTCATGCTGCGCAGGGTGTACGACAACGTCACCTACCACTCGAATTATCTCCGCGGCGGTATCCATGAGATCGGCGAGACGGGCTGGGAGGTCGAGGCCGCCTACCGTATGCTGCACGACGGCAAGGGCAACTGCTACGGCTATGCGGGGACCTTCGCCGTACTCGCCAGGGCCCTGGGCTTCGACGCGATCTGTTACAGCGGCACGATCGGCGTCTCCAAGCAGCCGCACGGCTGGGTCGAGATCAGCTTCGACGGCGTCCCCTATGTTTTCGACACCAACATCGAATGCGAGGAGCACATCTTCCTGCAGAAAAGTACCTGCATGTACAAGCTGCCGCCCGAGCGCTACAAGGGCTGGAAATACGTAAAGGAAGCTCCCGAAACACAAAATGCCGCGGCATAAGGCGCGCTCCCATAAGGTGACGGCGGCTCTTCCGCCCGTCCCGCAAAGAAAACCCGGAAATACGTCCAGTATTTCCGGGTTTTCTCATCTGAACCGATCGCCTTTCGCACAAAGCCGCGGCGTTTCTTCGTCCGAAGACCTTGATGCGCACTTGACGCTCGACAGCGGGAAGTGTAATATGAAAGCAGTTCAATCGGTCAATATGATACAGGAGGGATCCACATGCCCAGCTTTGATGATTTCTATTTCCTTTCCAGTACCGGCATCAACCGCATCCGCGTCAAGACCTGCACGCCGGACGGGCCGGTGCGCGGTTTCGTTCAGATCGCCCACGGCGTCGCCGACCACGCGGAACGCTATGCAGATTTCATGCGTTTTCTCGCCGAAAACGGCTTTGCCAGCGCGGCGGACGACCATCTTGGCCACGGCCAGTCCATCGAGCGCGAGGACGACAAGGGCTTTTTTGCCGACAGCGAGGGCTGGTGGCGTGTGCTGGACGATCTCAAGACCGTCCATGACACGATGAAAGAAAAATTCCCCGATGTTCCCTATATCTTCTTCGGACACAGCATGGGCAGCTTCCTGGCCCGCAGCTACCTCATCCGCTATCCAGACGACTGCGACGCCGTCATCCTCAGCGGCACCGGTCAGCAGGGCGGCCTGCTGGTCTTCTCCGGCTACGCGGTCGCAAGCTTTCTTGTGAAGAAGAACGGTCCGCGAAGCGACGGGAAAGTCCTCAACGACATGGCCTTTGGCTCCTACAACAAAAAGATCCCGCAGCAGAAAACCGATTTCGACTGGATCTCCCGCGACGAGGAGCAGGTCAAAAAGTATATCGACGATCCCTTCTGCGGCTTTGTGTGCAAATGCAGCCTCTACCGCGATATGATGGACGGGATCAGATTCATCTCGGACAAAAAGAATCTTGAGAAGATGAACAGAAGGACCCCGGTCTACTTCATGTCCGGCGCGGACGACCCGGTCGGCGATTACGGCAAGGGCGTCGAGAAGGCCTACAAAATGTTCTGCGACGCCGGTATGAAGGACGTCATGATGCGCCTCTACCCCAGCGGCAGGCACGAGATGCTCAACGAGATCAACCGCGCGGACGTCTACCGCGATATCCTCAACTGGCTCAACGAGCATATCAAATAAGCAAACCAGGCGCCCTGTCCTTGGAAAAGCGCGAAAAAAGCTCCCCGATCTGTGATCGGGGAGCTTTTTCATGTATGGGATTATTCCTCGTCAGCCTCGGCCGGAGCCTCGCCGGTGGCCTCGCCGTCGGCGGAGAGGTCATAGACGAGCTCATCCTCTCCGGACTCCTCCGGCGCTTCCTCTTCGACAGCGGGAGCAGCGGCGGGGGCGGGAGCGGACAGCGCGCGGATGGACAGGGAGACCTTGTGCTTCTCTTCGTCGATCGCGGTGATCTTCGCCTCGACTACGTCGCCGACGGTGAGCACGTCACCCGGCTTTTCGATGCGGCGGTTGGCGATCTGGGAGATGTGGATCAGGCCGTCCACACCGGGAACGACAGTCGCAAAAGCGCCGAACTCCATCAGCTTGACGATGGTGACGGTCGCCACGTCGCCCACGGAGTAGCGGTTGGTGAACACGGTCCAGGGGTTGGCCTCGGGGTCCTTGTAGCCGAGGGAGATCTTGCGCTTTTCCTTGTCGAAGGAGATCACGTACACGTCGATCTCGTCGCCGACAGAGACGACCTCGGAGGGCTGGTGGATGCGGTTCCAGCTCAGCTCGGAGACGTGGACCATGCCGTCGATGCCGCCGATGTCGACGAAAGCGCCGTAGCTGGTCAGGGACTTGACCACGCCGTGATACTTCTTGCCGACCTCGATCTCGTTCCAGATCGCTTCGGTGGCGGCGCGGCGCTCGGCCTGGGCGACGCGGCGGATGGAGCCGACGACGCGCTTGCGGGCCTTGTTGACCTCCGTCAGCTTCAGGCGGACGGTCTTCTTGACGAGCTCGGAAAGATCGGCCTCTCTGGGCAGGTCGGTCTGGGAGGCGGGAACGAACACGCGCACGCCCTTGTAGTTGACGACGACGCCGCCCTTGTTGGTCTCGGTGACGGTGCCCTCGATGATCTCGCCGTTCTCAACAGCCTGTTCAATGTTGTCCCAGACTTTCACGGCGTCGAGGCGCTTCTTGGAGAGCTGGGCGGTGCCTTCGACGTCGTTGACGCGGACGACGATGGCTTCGATCTCGTCGTTGATCTTGACGACGTCTTCGAGCTTGCTGCCGTCTTCGGTAAACTCGGTCGTGGGAATAAAGCCGGAATACTTCGTACCGATGTCGATGCTGACCTCGGTAGCGGTGATGCCGACGACAGTGCCGCTTACTCTATCTCCGTTATTTATAGATTTGAGAGTCTCCTCCAGCATTTCATCGAAGGACTGCTCCTTCTCCACAGCAGACTCTTCAACTTTGATTTCGTCACTCATTTTGTTTCTTACCTCCTTAATTATCCATGCGGGGGTGGATGCGCCGGCGGTGATCCCGACCCTGTCGAGCCCTTTGAGCATGTCCAGATCGAGCTCGTCGCTGCGCTCGATAAACTGGACGCGGGGGCAGGCCGCAGAGCAGATCTCGGCGAGATGCAGGCTGTTCGCACTGTGCCTTCCGCCGATGACCACCATGGCGTCACAGGCCGATGAAAGGGCCTTTGCCTCCTCCTGCCGCGTGGACGTAGCAAAGCATATTGTATCAGATATTTTTACATTTGTACATCTTTTTTTTATGATCTCGCAACATTCGGTAAAATTACCGCTTGTCTGGGTCGTTTGGACCACAATTGTGATCATTTTGTCGGAAAAAGCGGGGTTTTCCTCCACCCAGCGGGTCGTTTCGGCAGGATTTTCCAGTACGACGTGCTCGCCGCACCAGCCGCAGATCGCCTCGACCTCCGGATGCGCACGCATGCCGATGACGACCACGAAACGGCCTTCCGCCGCCGCCTCGCTGACGATCCTGTGGATCATTTTCACCTTCGGGCAGGTGGCGTCCGTGATGACGGCGCCCTGCTTTGCAAGCCGCTCATAGACGGCGGGCGCCGCGCCGTGGGCGCGGATCATCACATGCTCCCCGGGACGGATCTCGTCGAAGTCCCCGACGACGCGCAGACCGCGCCGCTCCAGCTCCGACACGACGTCCTCGTTGTGGATGATCGGGCCGAGACTGCAGGCGCTCCCCTGCTCGGCAAGCAGCTTTTCGGCCATATCCACCGAGCGGCTGACACCGAAACAGAAGCCCGCGCTTTTGGCAACGATGATCTCTTTCATGCGCTTATCCGCCGATCTGCAGCCTCTTGCGGATCGTGTCGCACAGCAGCGCGACGCTCTCCTCGAGACCGATCTCGCTCGTGTCGAGCAGCACGGCGTCCTCCGCGCGGCGCAGCGGCGCGACCTCGCGGTGCGTGTCCTGCCAGTCGCGGTACTCGATATCGCGCAGGACCTCGTCAAAGCTCGTTTCTACGCCCTTGGCCTCCAGCTCCTTGAGACGGCGCTCTGCCCTGGCTTCGGCCGAGGCGGTCAGATAGATTTTCAGCTCCGCCTCCGGCAGCACGACCGTGCCGATGTCGCGCCCGTCCATGATGACGCTGCTCTCGCGCGCGGTCCTGCGCTGCATCTCCAGCAGAAAGGCGCGCACCGCGCCGAGCGAGGAAACGTCGGAGGCGCAGATGGAGATCTCGGGCGCGCGGATCGCGGAGGAGACGTCCTCGCCGTTGAGGAACATGCGCTGCTCGCCCGCTTCATTGTAGCCCATCCGGATCTCGAGCTCCGGCAGGAGCGCGGAGATCGCCGCCTCGTCGTGGCAGTCGATGCCGCGGCGGTGCGCGGCGAGGCCGACCGTGCGGTAGATCGCGCCGGTGTCGACGTAGAGGAAGCCGAATTCTTTTGCCGCGCGGCGCGCGAGCGTACTCTTCCCGGCGCCGGAGGGGCCGTCGATGGCGATGGCAAAATGTCCGTTCATGGTGTTTCTCCTTTTATGTACAACTTGTTTTTCTTATTTGGCGCAGGCCGCGCTGCCGGCCGCATGGCCGGTCGCCCAGGCGATCTGAAGGTTGAAGCCGCCGGTGTAGGCGTCAAGATCCAGGATCTCCCCGGCAAAGTGGAGCCCGGAGACGAGCTTCGACTCCATCGTGCGGGGGTTGACCTCTTTTGTCGAGACGCCGCCCGCCGTGACGATCGCCTCGTCGATCGGCCGAAAGCCGGAGACGGAGACCGGAAAGGCTTTGAACAGCTGCACAAGACGCTTGCGCTGCTCGCGCGTGACGCTGTTCACCTTCGTATCCTCCGGGATGCCGGAGAGCGATACGAGCACCGGGATCATGGCCCGGCCCTCGAGATCGTTCAGCGCGTTCTTGAACTCCTTGTTCGCGTATTTCTCAAAGTCGCGCAGGATGCGCTCGTCAAGCTTTTTCTCGTCGAGCGCCGGCTTGAGGTCGATCTCCAGCCGGTAGCGCGCCGCGCCCATCTTCCGCATGTGGGCGCTGGCCGAGAGCACCAGCGGCCCGGAGACGCCGAAATGCGTGAAGAGCATCTCGCCGAGCTCCTGATAGATCAGCCTGTCGTCCTCGTAAGCGCGCAGCACGACGTTCTTCAGCGAGAAGCCCTGCATCTCCGCGCAGTACGCGTCGCCGCTCTCCAGCGGAACGAGCGAAGGCCGGACCGGCACGATCGTGTGTCCGAGCGCGCGCGCCATCTCGTAACCCGCGCCGTCGGAGCCGGTCAGCGGATAGGAGCGGCCGCCCGTGCAGAGCGCCGCGGCACGGCAGGCGATCACGCCGCCCTCGTGCTCAACGCCGCAGACCGCGCCGTTTTCCGCAAGCACGCGCAAGGCCCGCGTGCGCAGCACGCGCACGCCGAGGGCGTCCAGCCGCCGTGCCAACGCGTCGGCGATATCGTCGGCCCGGTCGGAGACCGGGAAAACGCGGTTGCCGCGCTCGGTTTTGAGCGGGACGCCGAGCGATTCAAAAAAGGCCATCGTATCGCCCGGCCCGAAGCGGCTGAGCGAGCTGTACAGAAAACGCCCGTCGCCGGGAATGTTCTGCATGACTGTTCTGACATCGCAGTTGTTCGTGACGTTGCATCGTCCCTTGCCCGTGATTCGCAGCTTGCGCCCGAGCAGACGGTTGCCGTCGAGGATCACGGTGCCAACGCCGCGCTCCGCCGCGCGGATCGCGCAGAGCATGCCGGCCGGCCCGCCGCCGATCACGACGAGATCCGTATTTTCAGTCTTCATCTTTCCGCTCCGTCTGCTTGAGGCGCGCGATCTCCGCGCGCGTGAGTTCTCTCCATTTGCCGCTCTTCAGGCCGCCGAGCTCCAGTCCGCCCTCGCGGATGCGGCACAGCCGCGTCACACGCAGCCCGACCTGCTCGCACATCTTTCTGACCTGGCGGTTTCGGCCTTCACCGATCGTGATGAACAGCACGGCGCCGCCCTCGGTGAGACGCTCGATCTCCACCTGCGCGCCGCGCGTGCGGTAGCCGTCGATCAGCATGCTCTTTTTCAGTTCCTCCGCCGCGGCGCGGATGTCCTCGCCCGTGACCGTCGTCCGATAGCACTTCTCTGCCCCGCCGCGCGGGTGCATCAGCCGGTTTGCGAGCTCGCCGTCGTTGGTCATCAGAAGCAGGCCCTCGGAGTCCATGTCGAGACGGCCCACCGGATAAAGCCGCAGTCCGATCCCGCGGACGAGCTCGGCTACCGTGCGTCTGCCCTTTTCGTCGTGCATCGTCGTGACGTAGCCGCGCGGCTTGTTTAACATTATGTAAACCTTTTCCTCGGGAGGGGCCAGGGTCTTCCCGTTGACGGTGATCCTGTCCCGCATCGGGTCCGCCTTCTCGCCGAGCGCGGCCGTTACGCCGTTTACGCGGACTTTTCCGGCGGCGATCAGCTCCTCGGCCGCGCGCCGCGACATCAATCCGGCGGACGCGATGATTTTCTGCAGTCTCTCTTCCATCCTTTTTTCCTCTCCGCGGCGCGGCACGTCCTCCGTATAGACGAGCCGGACTTCTCCGACTGCCTCGCCGCCTCGCAGCACGACGATGCGTCCCGCGCACTGCCCCGCGTACAGCGGCGCATAGGCAAAGCGCGGCGTCTCGCACACGTACGAAAGCTCCTCCTCGCGCGGCAGGAAGAGCCGCAGCTCGCGCTCCGGCGCGGCGGAGGCAGAGGACGCGGCGCCGCCCGTCACCGGGATCTCGTAGCGTTCGTCCGGGTCGACCGCGAGACGGTTCGACCAGGCGGAGAAGGCCGCGTCGTACAGACGCATGTGGTCGTCCCAGTCCTCGGGATCGCTGAGCGTGACGCACACGAAACGCGTGCCGTCCCGCTCACAGCAGCTGACGAGACAGCGGCCAGCAGCGCGGGTATAGCCGGTCTTGCCGCCGATGCAGCCGGGGCAGCGCTCAAGCAGCTTATTATGGTTTACATAATTTCTATCGTCCACCCGGCAGCTGCGCTGCGCACAGAGCCGCGCAAAGCGCTCGCTGCGCATGCATGCGAGCATCAGCCGCGCCAGATCGCGGGCGGTGGAATAATGCCTTTCATCGTCCAGACCGTGCGGATTGGCATAAGAGGTATCCGCCAGGCCGAGCGCGGCGGCTTTCTCGTTCATTTTCCGGACGAAGGCCTCCTCGCTTCCGCACAGTCCCACGGCAAGCGCCTCGGCCGCGTCGTTGCCCGAGGAGAGCAGCAGACCGGAGATCAGCTCGTCGGCGCGCAGCCGCTCGCCGGGCCGGAGGTACATCGACGAGCCCTCAATGCCGCAGCATTGCGGCGCGACCTCGATGAGATCATCCGGCTCGCTCGATTCGATCGCCACAAGCGCGGTCATCAGCTTGCTCGTGCTGGCCACGAGCCGTCGTTCGTCCGCGTTTTTTTCATACACGCAGCTGCCGTCCTCAAACATCACGACGGCGCTTTTCGCGCCGATCGGAGGATCGAAGGAGGCCGCCGCCGGGATACTGTCCGAAAATATATTATATACCATACCGGCGAGGAGCGCAGCAAGTATTATTTTTCTTCCGCCTTTCGGCATGATAAAAGCACCGCCTTTCAGCGGTGCTTATTATCTGCAGCTTTCTCGTTATTATCAGTCTTTCTGCTTGTCGATGAAGGCGTCGATGCGGTCCATGACCTGCGGGACGAGATCGATGATGCGGTCGACGGTGTTGGAGGCGGGAGGCGCGATGTTGATCATTCTCACGACGCCTTCCTTTATGACCAGGAAGCCGATGGGGTCGATCTTCACGCCTGTGGCGTTGCCGCCGCCGTAAGGTCTGCTTTCGCCGATCTTCTTGTTGCTGAATTCCACGCCGCCGCCGCCGAAGCCGACGCTGATGCGGGAGACGGGAACGAGCGTGATGCCGTCGGGGGTGATGATGGGATCGCCGACGACGGTGTCGACCTGGAGCATGTTCTTCACGCTCTCCATGGTGTTCTGCATGAGTTCGCCGATGGGATTGTTATCCATTGCTGTCATTCCTTTCCTCTATACCCTGTATATTTTCGTTTTTTTCTTCTGTATTTATACCGGCAGCCGCGCCGCTTTGTTTTGCAAGTTTCGCTTCCCTCTTCGTCCGGCGCCTGTGGCGCAGATACCAGCCGAGCGCCGCGAACGCGGCCGCAAGGCCGACGTGTACGAACTGCCAGAGCCGCAGTGTGATGCACAGCGCAAAGTCCAGCTTCATCTTGTCCGTGGTGAAATCGCTCGTCGTCCAGACGTCGTAATCACGGACCTTGAACTGCTTTGAGCAGACCGGCGCGAGCGCGCAGAGCGAGGCGTTGACGTAGGCGAGGGTCTCGGCCGTTGTGCAGGGATCCCTGCCTGCCGCCGTGTAGTGCAGCATAAAGCGGTCTACCGAGAGCTTGCCGAACTTTCTCAGGCTTTTGAGGACCTTGCCGATCAGTTCAAAGATCTCCTCGAGCGTGAAGTCGAGCTTCTTTTTCTCCTTTTTTTCCTTGCCGTCCTCTTCTATCGGCTCTTTCGGCTTTTTCTTCTTTTTCGCTTTCTTTTCCTTTTTCGGCTTTTCGTGCTTCTCGCGCATCTTCTTCGGGAGGAGCTGGATCAGGATGCCGCAGACCTTGGCGGACAACTTGAATTCCCCGCCGATGTACTCCGCGTCAGCCCCAACGGGGATGAGCAGGAGCACGATCAGCAGGACCAGCGCCAGACCCAGTACGCCGAGAAGCGTGAAGCCGAGCACCTTCAGAATGATGCCCAGGATATGGAGAAAGGTCAAGTTTCATCACTCCCAACTGCTTTGTGTCAGCTTGGTCCGTTATTCTTCGTTCGCTTTGATCTCGTCGAGGCTGATCTGCTCGACGCCGCTGCTCTCCTGCAGCTGTTCGATCTTGCGCTGCAGCTCCTCCATGCCCTCGCCGCCGCTCATGTCCGGGAGCTTGGGCAGCTCGTCGAGAGAGCGGACGCCCATCGTCCGCAGGAACGCGTCCGTCGTGACAAGCAGCGCGGGACGGCCGGGCGCCTCCAGCTTGCCGCCGACGGCGATCAGCCCCCGGTCGAGCAGCGTGGAGACGGTATAGGAGCTGTCCACGCCGCGTACCTGGTCGATATAGGCGCGGGTCACAGGCTGGAAGTAGGCCACGACGGCCAGCGTCTCGAGCGCGCTCTGGCTCAGCTGCGCAGGCTTGCGCTGTTCGAGCGCCTTCGTGATGTATTGCGCGTATTCCGGCGCGGAACACATCTGCAGCCGGTCGCCGAGCAGCAGCACGCGCATCCCGCGGCCGCTCTGCTCGTATTCCGCCGCCAGCTCTTCGGCGCAGCGGAGGATCTCGCTCTCCTCCGTGCCGAGCACCAGGGAGAGTCTCGCGACGGGGATGCTCTCGCCCGAAGCGAAAAGGATCGCCTCAAGAGCGGATGATAATTCAGCCATATCGGTCACTCAACAATCTTTTCCAATAATTCTTCCGGACTGCCGCCGATGTACTCGACGCTGTAGCCCCTTCCCCGGCGGCGCAGGCGCAGACTGCCGAGGCTGCACAGCTCCAGCACGGAGACGAAGGTGGCGACCACCTCGGAGCGGGAACGGCAGGCCGTGTACAGCTCGCGCAGCGTCGCGTTCCCCTTGCGAAGGCGCTCGATCAGCTCGCGGCTCTTGTCCTTGACGCTGTATACGATCCGGCTCGGCACGGCGGAGATGACCTCCCGCGTGTCGGGCGTTCTCGCCCCGCGCCCGTAGAGCCGGGACAGGGCCTGCAGCAGCTCGACCGGCTCGTGCCGGTAGGCATACTCCTCCGCCTCGCGCGGCGGCTCCGGCAGCTTCGTGTAAAAGAGCATGCCGTACGCGGACGCCGCTTTGAGCTCCGGGGTCAGCTTCTGGATCGAGGAGAGCGCGTCGCGCGCCTTGAGCTGCTCGAGCGACTGCAGCAGCAGCTCAAGCTCGCTCGGCTCCTCGTCGTCGGAGGCGAGCATCATTTTGGTCTTGATGTACAGCAGATGAGAGGCCATCTGGACAAACTCGCTGGCGATCTCGAGATCCATGCTCTGCATGCGCGCGAGGTAATCGAGATACTGCTCGAGGATGTCGGAGATCCTCAGGTCGCGGATCTCTATTTTGTTTTTCGAAAGCAGCATCAGGATCAGGCTCAGAGGCCCTTCAAAGTCCTGCAGCTCATTGTGCTCCCGCACGACGCCTTCGAGACGATAGCTTGGATTTTCCATATATCCTTCTGCTTACAGAAAAAGTGTTTTTCCGAGCGCGAAGCCCCATTCGGCAAAGACGAAGAGCTTGCCGCTCAGATAGGCGATCGCCGTGCGCAGCGGCGCGCCGAGAAGATTGGTGAAGACAAGCGCATAGAGCAGGATCATCCCGTATCGCTCGTAGCGCATGAGCTTGTAATAGGCCTCGTCGCCGATGAGAGAGAAGACGACCTTCGAGCCGTCCAGCGGCGGGATCGGGATCAGATTGAACACCGCATAGCCCATCGAAATGATCGCCGTTAGCTGCAGCATCTGCGCAAGATAGTCTCCCGCGGCGGAGCCGCCCGCGGTCAGCGGGATCAGCAGGAAGCCGTAGAGGAAGAAAAACACGCAGGTGATGAGCACGTTGCTCACCGGGCCGGCCAGCGCCGTGAGCGCCATGCCGCGCTTTGGGTCTCGGAACTTCATCATGTTCACCGGCACGGGCTTGGCCCAGCCGACGTGCGCCACGACCATCATCACCAGACCCATCAGGTCGAGGTGCTTGAGGGGGTTGAGCGTCAGCCTGCCCGCGCGGGAGGCCGTATCGTCGCCGAGCGCTTTGGCCGTGAGTCCGTGGCTCAGCTCGTGAAGCGTGATGCAAACGAGCGAGGGGATCACGCTGAGCAGCACGCTCAGGACCTGCGAAAAATCAAAGCCCTCCCATATTTCCTGCCAGGCGCCGATGGAGCACACCTCCCCTTATACATGGAATCATTTTACCAAAAGCGCTAAGAAAATACAACACAAAAAAGCCTCATCGGGAGATTTCTTCCGATGAGGCTTCGTCTTGCCTTTCAATCCGGGAAGATCGCCTGCAGAAGCTCTTCCCTGCCCTGTCCGCTCTCGGCGGAAAAGGGGATCAGCCGGACGTCCCCGTCCAGGCCGAGCGTCTCGCGGATGAGGCGGAGATTCGGCTCGATCTCGCTCTTTTTCAGCTTGTCGAGCTTGTTGGCCACGACGAGGAACGCCGCGCCGCTGCCCTTGAAGTATTCCGCCATCGTCACGTCGTCTGCCGTCGGCTTGTGGCGCGCGTCGACGATCATCACGCCGAGATCGTAGAGATCCTTCCCCGCGAAGAAGCTCTCCATCAGGCGGGCCCAGCGCTCCTTCTCCGTGCGGGAGACCTTGGCGAAGCCGTAGCCCGGCAGGTCGATGAAATAGGCGCGGCCGTCGATGAGAAAGTAATTCACATGCACGGTCTTGCCCGGCTCGGCGCCCACGCGGGCGAAGTTTCTGCGGTTCAGCAGCCGGTTGATGACCGAGGACTTTCCGACGTTGGACTTGCCGGCAAACGCGATGCGGGGCATCGGGCTCTGGATGAACTGCTCGCTCGCCGCCGCGGATTTGACGAATTCGACTTTGTTGAGATTGGGTCTCGCCATAAGTCACCTACTGTCTGACCGCGGCGCAGAGCTCCTTGGCGGGGAGCGGCGGCACGCCGAGCGCCCTCTCGCGCTCTTCCTCGCCGAGCAGCGCCGTCTCCAGCACGGTGTCCACGCCGGAGGCCGTGACGAAGTTGAGCTTCGCGCGTACGGTCTGGTCGATCTCGTTGAGATCCCGCTCGTTCTCTGCGGGCAGGATCACCGTCGTCACGCCCGCGCGCAGCGCGGCCATGGTCTTCTCCTTGAGTCCCCCGATCGGCAGGACGCGGCCGCGCAGCGTGATCTCGCCCGTCATGGCGATATCGCGGCGCACCGGACGCCCCGTCAGCGCGGAGGCCAGCGCCGTCACGACAGTCACGCCGGCGGAGGGGCCGTCCTTGGGCACGGCGCCCTCGGGGAAATGGATGTGGACGTCCCTGTTCTTGTAGAAGTCCGGATCGATGCCGAGCTTTTCCGCGCGGCTGCGCAGACAGGTGACGGCCGCCCGCGCCGATTCCTTCATGACCTCGCCGAGGTTGCCGGTCAGCTCGATCTTGCCCGTGCCCTCGAGCACGGCGCACTCGACGTCCAGCACCTCGCCGCCGACGGCGGTGTAGGCCAGGCCGCGCACGAGACCGACCTCGTCGCGCTCGCGCAGCAGCTCCTCCGGGAACTTGCGCGTGCCGAGCAGCTCCTCGAGCTTCTCGGCGCTGACGCGCACGCTCTTCACGCTGCCCTCGGTAATGGCGAAGGCCGTGCGGCGGCAGATCTTCGCGATCTCGCGCTCGAGCACACGGACGCCGGATTCGCGGGTATAGAGCCGGATGATCGCGCGGATCGCCGCATCGTCGAAGCGCAGCTGCGCGGCCTTGAGACCGTGCTTTTTCCGCTGCTTGGGGATCAGATGGCGTTTGGCGATCTGCAGCTTTTCCTCGTCGGTGTAGCTGGACATCTCGATGACTTCCATGCGGTCGAGCAGCGCGCGCGGGATCGTGTCGGTCGTGTTCGCGGTCGTGATGAAGAAGACCTCCGACAGATCGAAGGGCAGCTCGAGGAAGTTGTCGCGGAAGCTGCCGTTCTGCTCGCCGTCGAGCGCCTCGAGCAGCGCGGCCGAGGGATCGCCCCGGTAGTCCGCGCCGAGCTTGTCGATCTCGTCGAGCACCATCAGCGGATTGCAGCTCTTGGCCTGGATGACGCCGCCGATGATCCGGCCGGGCATCGCGCCGATATAGGTCTTGCGGTGGCCGCGGATCTCCGCCTCGTCATGCACGCCGCCGAGCGAGATGCGCACGCATTTGCGGTTCGTCGCGCGCGCGATCGAAAGAGCGATGCTGGTCTTGCCCGTGCCCGGAGGCCCGACAAGGCAGAGCAGGCCGCCCTTGAGCTGCGGCGTGAGCTGGCGCACGGCCAGATACTCGAGGATGCGCTCCTTGACCTTGTCGAGGCCGAAGTGGTCCTCGTCGAGCACCTTGCGGGCTTTGGCGATGTCTACGGTCTCCTTTGTCCGGACGCCCCAGGGGATCTCCAGACAGGTGTCGAGATAGCCGCGGATGACCGCCGCCTCGGCCGAGCCGAAGGGCTGCTTCTGCAGCTTGCCCAGCTCCTTGAGCAGCTTCTCGCGGATCTCGTCGCCGACGGCGAGCGCCGCGATCTTCCCGCGGTATGTATCGAACTCGTCGCTCTCGCTCTCGCCGCCCAGCTCGGACTGGATGAGCTTGAGCTCCTCGCGCAGATAGTACTCGCGCTGTCCGCGGTTGACCTGCTCCTGCGTGGCCTCGCTGAGCTCCTTTTCGATGTTCAGGATCTCGATCTCACGCGTGAGCATCTTTGCGAGCATCGCAAGGCGGCGGCTGGGATAGAGCTCCTCGAGCAGCTTCTGTTTGTTCTCGGTAGAGAAGCGTACGTTCTGCGCAATATAGCTGATGACGAAGCCGAGGTCCGGGTTGGAAATGACGTTGAGCAGCTGCTCGGTCATCATGTCGGGATTGAGATGCAGGTACTCGTTGAACAGCGACAGGCAGTTGCGCACCAGCGCCTCTTTTCGCTCGGCGCGCACCCGCTCCGTGCGGTCGGGCAGGTTCGCGACGGAGGCCTCGGCATATTTGCCCTCGGTGCGCATTTCCTCCGCCTCGGCGCGGTAGAGGCCCTCGACCATCACGCGGCAGACGCGGCTGCGCGGCTGGCGGAGCTGCTGCCGGATGCGGCAGACCGTCCCGATGTGATAAATGTCGTCCTCTCCCGGCGCGTCGGCCATGATGTCCTTCTGCGCCGAGAGGAAGATCAGGCTGTTCTTTTTCAGCGCCGCGTTCAGCGCGGCGACGGAGGCCGGGCGCTCGACGTCAAAGGTCAGGAGCATGCCCGGAAACACGTTCAGCCCGCGCAGCGGCAGCAGCGGCAGACGCACGATCTCGCCGCTCGGATTGTCTTTCATTGCTTATCCTCCTTTCAAGGAGTCAAAAGGGGCTTTTCTCAGCCGTCCTCGCGATGCACGACGGTCGGGCTGACGCCGTTTCTGACGCAGTCCGCGGTCACGACGACCTTCTTCACCGTCGGATCGGAGGGGATCGAGAACATGATGTCGGTCATGATGCCCTCCATCACGCTGCGCAGGCCGCGCGCGCCGATCTTGCGTTCGATGGCCTTGTCGGCCACGGCCTCGAGCGCCTCGGGCTCGAACACGAGCTCGACCTGATCGTAGCCCAGCAGCGTCTGGTACTGCTTGGTCATGGCGTTCTTCGGCTCGGTCAGGATGCGCACGAGATCGTCGCGGCCCAGCGAATCGAGCGTCGCCACGACGGGCAGGCGGCCGACCAGCTCGGGAATGATGCCGAACTTCAGCAGGTCGTGCTGCTGGACGTTCTGCAGGATCTCTCCCACGTCGCGCTCGGCCTTGCTGGTGATTTCCGCGCCGAAGCCCATGGTCTTTTTGTCCATGCGCTTTTCGATGATCTTATCCAGCCCGTCGAAGGCGCCGCCGCAGATGAAGAGGATGTTCGTCGTGTCCACATGGATGAACTCCTGCTGCGGATGCTTGCGCCCGCCGTTGGGCGGGACGTTCGCGATCGTGCCCTCGAGCAGCTTTAAGAGAGCCTGCTGCACGCCCTCGCCGGAGACGTCGCGCGTGATCGAGGGATTTTCGCTGCGGCGCGCGATCTTGTCGATCTCGTCGATGTAGACGATGCCGCGCTGCGCGCGCTCGACGTCGAAATCCGCGGCCTGCAGCAGCTTGAGGATGACGTTCTCCACGTCCTCGCCGACGTAGCCGGCCTCGGTCAGCGTCGTCGCGTCGGCGATCGCAAAGGGCACGTCGAGCATTTTGGCCATGGTCTGCGCAAAGAGCGTCTTGCCGCTGCCCGTCGGGCCGACGAGCAGGATGTTGCTCTTCTGCAGCTCCACGTCGTCCTTGGCGGCGTGCAGGATGCGCTTATAGTGATTGTACACCGCCACGGAAAGCGTGATCTTCGCACGCTCCTGGCCGATGACGTACTCATCGAGCCGCGCCTTGATCTGCGCGGGCTTGGGCAGCTTGTCAAGCGTCAGGGGCAGCCCGTCGTAGCCCTCCGCGGGCGCGGCGGCCGGCTCGTCGCCGATGATGCTCGCGCACATGCGCACGCACTCGTCGCAGATATAGCTGCCGTTGCCGGCGATCAGCCGCTTGGCCAGCGACTGCGGCTTGCCGCAGAAGGAACAGCGGATGCTTCTTCTGTCTTCGTTTCTCGGCATAACAATTCTCCTTTGTCAAGAGAAGGGTAAGGGGGAACTCTTTCCAGTTCCCCCTACTGTCATTCAGCGCTTGTAGATCACCTTGTCGATCAGTCCGTACTCGCGCGCCTCCTCGGCGCTCATGAAGTGGTCGCGCTCGGTATCGCGCTCGATCACCTCGAGGGCCTTGCCGGTATTCTCCGCCAAGATCTCGTTGAGCTTCTTCTTGATCTTGAGGATCTGCTCGGCCTGGATCTGGATATCGGTGGCCTGGCCCTGGCTGCCGCCCGAGGGCTGATGGATCATGATCTCCGCATTCGGCAGGGCGATGCGCTTGCCCTTTGCGCCGGAAGAGAGCAGGAACGCTCCCATCGAGGCGGCCATGCCGATGCAGATCGTCGACACGTCCGGCTTGATGTACTGCATCGTATCGTAGATCGCAAGGCCGGCGCTCACGCTGCCGCCGGGGCTGTTGATGTAAAACTGGATGTCCTTGTCGGGGTCCTGCGCCTCGAGGTAGAGGAGCTGGGCCACGATCAGGCTCGCCGTGGTATCGTTGACCTCCTCGCTGAGCATCACGATGCGGTCGTTGAGAAGTCGGGAAAAAATGTCGTAGGAGCGCTCGCCGCGGCTCGTCTGCTCAACGACGTAAGGAACTAAACTCATTGTATGAAACTCTCCTTCCTGTTATCCAAGAGAGCATATCCTTATCTCCGGGGATTTATTCGGCCTTGGGTTCTTCGCTCTCCTCGGCCTTGGGGGCGGCCTTCTTCGAAGCTCTCTTCTTCGGAGCGGGCTTCTCTTCGGCGGGTTTTTCCTCGCCTTCCGCGGCTTTGGGGGCGGCCTTCTTCGAAGCTCTCTTCTTCGGGGCGGGCTTCTCCTCCGCGGCGGCGGGAGCGGCAACGACGGCGCTGTCCACGATCAGCTTGCCGGCCTTCTCCTTTTTGACCTCCTCGGCGAGCATCTCCTCGCCGAAGTAGTTTTTGAGCTCCTCGACCTTGGCGCCGAAGCCCTCGGCCATCTTCTTGACGAACTCCTCGATCTCCTCGGCGCTCGCCTCGAGCTTCTCGGCCTCGACCACGGCGTCGAGCAGCAGGTCGTTCTTGACCTGGTATTCGGCGGCGGGACGGATGCTGGAATTCATCACGCTCTCGTCGACGCCCATCATCTCCTTGAGCTTCTCAAGGGGCATGCTGCGGTCGGTCATGCCGAAGTTGGCGGCGTAGTTGCGCAGGATATCCTCGGCCTTGGCCGCGATCATCGAGGACGGGACGACGACGCTCATGTTGTCGATGGCCTTCTTGACGACGTCGCTGCGGAAGGCGCTGTCGGCCTGCTCGTCGAAGCGCTTTTTGATGTTCGCGCGGATATCGGCCTTGTACTCGTCGAGCGTGTCGAAGCCGTTGTCGCCGGCGAACTCGTCGTCCAGCTCGGGCAGTTCGTTATAGGACAGGCCGTTGAGCTTGACCTTGAAGACCACGGACTTGCCCGCGAGCTCCGGGGTGTACTCCTGCGGGAAGGTGATGTCGAGATCCTTCTCCTCGCCGACCTTCATGCCGACGATCTGCTCCTCGAAGCCGGGGACGAAGGAGTTGGAGCCCAGCTCGAGCTCGTAGCCCTCGGACTTGCCGCCGTCGAAGCGCTCGCCGTTGAGGAAGCCGTCAAAGTCGATGTTGGCGAGATCGCCCATGCGGGCCTCGCGCTCGTCGGCGCTGACCTTGCGGGCGTTGCGCTTGCGCGCGCTCTCAAGCTCGTTCGCGACGTCCTCGTCGGTGATCTCACGCTCGGGACGCTCGGCCTCGAGGCCCTTGTACTGGCCCAGGGTGACGGCAGGATAGACCTCGGCGGAGAAGCTGTACTCGACGCCCTTGTCCTCGGTGACCTTCACGTCGGTGATCGCCGGCGCGCCGACGATGTTCAGCTCGCCTTCCTTCGCGCCCTGATCGAACGCGGCGGGGGCCAGCTCGTCCATGGCGTCCTGATAGAACACCTCGGAGCCGTACATGCCCTCGATGATCGCGCGGGGCGCCTTGCCCTTGCGGAAGCCGGGGATGTATATATTCTTCTTTGCCTTCAGGTAAGCGCTGTTGACGGCCTTTTCAAACTCGGCCGCGTCGCAGCACACCTGGAAGCTGACGGTATTGTCTTCTTTTCTCTCGATATTCTTTACGATCATGCTTGTTTGCCCTCCTGTTTTATCTTTGCAGACTGCGTTATCATAACAGAATTCTACTGCAAAATCAATGACGAATTGATGAAATGAGGCCTAAAAAACGGCCATTTCAGGCAGACGGATCTCCATCGGCTCGAAGTTCAGATGATCGGCGCTGACCAGGCGGAATTCCGTCGCGCCGACAAAGCCGTTGAAGGCCGCGCGGCAGCCCTTGCCGTGGATGTGGCCGTAGCAGCAGAGGCGGACACGGTACTCGTCGAGCAGGGCGAGGATCTCCTCGCAGCGGTACTTCAGAAAGAGGGGCGGATAGTGCAGGAAAACGAGCTTTTCGCGCTCCCCCGCCGCCTCGAGCGAGGCGCGCAGACGGCCGAGCTCGCGCAGCATGATCTTGCGGTCGTGCGCGGTACCGCTCTCCTCCTCGTAAAACCAGCCGCGCGTGCCGCAGATCGCCCAATCGCCGTAAACGAAGGAATTGTTGTTGAGGATCTCGATCGTCGTGATGCCGTGGGCGGCGAAAAAGCGCTTCGCCTTTGCGGCCGTGCTCCACCAGTAGTCATGATTGCCTTTGAGCAGGATCTTTCTGCCGGGCAGCGAATCGACGAACAGAAAATCCTCCAGCGCTTCGTCAAGGTCCATGGCCCAGCTGAGGTCTCCGCAGAGCACGCAGAGGTCGTCGTCATTCAGTTTTGAAAAGCCCCGGCGCAGCTTCTCGACATGGTCCTCCCAGACCGTGCCGAAAACGTCCATGGGCTTGTCCTTGCCGAGGGCAAGGTGCAGATCGCCGATCGCATACAGTGCCATAGTCTTCCCTCGAATAAATGCGGGCCTGTTTTCAAAAACTATCTCCATCCCATCGGAAAGGAGAAAAACATGCATTCCAAAAAGCCGGAGATCCTTCCCGGCGTCGGCTGCGACGTGACGAACTGCAAATACAATACCGTCGAACGCCGCTGCTGCGCCGAAGAGATCCGCGTACAAAACGAAAAAGCCGAGACGCGCGGCGAGACTTACTGTTCGACCTTCTGTCCGCGCGGCTGCTGCTGATGCGTTTCCGGGAGGGGCGAGCCCCTCCCCTACATATCCCTATGAAAAGGCGTCCTCGATGTGATTGATCTCGACCCGGCCGGCCGCGCCCTGCGGCGCATAGATCTCGATCACGTCGAAGCGCGGCTGCAGCTCGCTCTCATGCGCGGCGAGCCAGAGCGAGGCCGTCGTCAGGATGCGGCGCTGTTTGGCCGCGGTGACAAATTCCCGCGCCGCCGCGAAGTCGGCGCTTTTGCGCAGCTTGACCTCGACAAAGACGATATAGCTGCCTTTCCGGGCGATCAGGTCGATCTCTCCGGCACGGCAGGCAAAATTCGTTTCCACGATCCTGTAGCCCCTGCGGCGCAGGTATTTCGCCGCCTGCTCTTCGCCGAAGCGGCCCAGTTCACGCGTCTCCATCAGTGCAGTTTCCTCAGAAAGCTCATGCGGTGGATCGGCGAGGGGCCGAAGGCGCGGATCGCCGCATAGTGGGCGGCTGTGCCGTAGCCCTTGTGCTTGTCAAAGCCGTACTGCGGATACTCCTCCGCCATTTTGAGCATATAGCGGTCTCGCGTCACCTTGGCGAGGATGCTCGCCGCGGCGATGTCGGCGCACTTGCCGTCGCCGCCGATCACACAGCGCGACGCGGTCTCAATGCCCTTGTTCCGGTTGCCGTCGATGAGCGCGAGCGCAGGACGGACAGCCAGCTTGGCGATCGCACGGTTCATCGCGAGGAAGGTCGCCCCGAGGATGTTCCTCTCCTCGATCTCCTCGACCGTCGCGAAGGCGACGCCATAGGCGAGCGAGCCGGCAATGATCTCCTCGTAGAGCGCCTCGCGGCGCTTTTCGCTGAGCTTTTTCGAGTCGTTGAGCCCCTCGATCACGAGACCGCGCGGCAGGATCACCGCCGCGGCGCAGACCGGTCCGGCCAGCGGGCCGCGGCCGGCCTCGTCCACACCGCACAGGGGCGAGACGCCGCTGTCGTAGATCTCGTTCTCGATCGTCCAAAGCTCCGTCATTCCGGTCTCTCCAGCGTCAGGCGGCCGAGCTTGCCGCCGTGGTATTCGTCGAGCAGGGTGTTGGCCATGCGTTCGGTGTCGACTTCGCCCCGTGAAACAAGAAAGCCGCGCTTCCTCGCAGCCTGCTCGAGCAGCTCGAAGCCGTTTGCCTCGGGATCGGGCGTGAAGCCGTAGCGCTTTTCGATCGCCTCGGGATAGAGCGCGCGCAGCCGCAGCATGAAGTTCGCCGCCAGCGTCTCGCGGTCGAGCACGTCGCTCTTGATCGCGTTGGTGACGGCCAGCATTTCGCCGACCTCCTGGCTGTCGAACTTCGGCCAGAGGATGCCCGGGGTGTCGAGCAGGTCGAGCCCCCTGTCGACGCTGATCCACTGCCGTCCGCGCGTCACGCCGGGCTTGTCCCCCGCCGCGGCGGCCTTGCGGCCCGCGACCTTGTTGATAAAGGTGGACTTGCCGACGTTGGGGATGCCCAGCACCATGACCTTCAGTCCGCGGCCGCTCTGTCCCTTGCGCTCATATTCCGCCAGCTTGTCGGCGAGCAGCGCGCGCACCGCGGCGCCGAAGCCGCTCACGCCCCTGCCGGAGCGCGCGTCGGTCTCCAGCACGGCGAGGCCCTGCGCGCGGAAATACTCGCTCCAGAGCTTCGTCACGGCCGGGTCTGCCAGGTCGCAGCGGTTGAGGATCACCAGCCGCGGCTTTCCGGCGGCAAGACGGTCGATATCGGGGTTGCGGCTCGCGCGCGGGATCCGCGCGTCGAGGATCTCGCAGACCGCGTCGACGAGCTTCACGTTTTCCTCGATCATGCGCTGCGCCTTGGTCATGTGGCCGGGGAACCACTGGATGTTCATCTTTTCAAAGGCGTTTTCGGCCATCATTCCACCGTTCCGAATTCGTCAAAAGGATAGACCACCAGCAGCGCCTTGCCGATGACCAGCCGCTTGTCCACCATGCCGATGCGCTTGTCGCGGCTGTCGGTCGAGGCGTTGCGGTTGTCGCCGAGGACGAAAAGGCAGTTCTCCGGCACGGTCTGCGGACCGATGAAATCGATCTTGGTATTGGTGGACACGTCGATGTATTTTTCCTCGACCGCCTCGCCGTTGACATAGACGATGCCGTTTTCAAAGTCGATGTTCACCACGTCGCCCGCGACGGCGATCACACGCTTGACCAGCGCCTTGTTGTTGTCGTACTCGTCCTTTTTGAACACGACCACGTCGCCGCGCGACGGCTCATAGAGCAGGTCGGAGACCAGCAGCTTGTCGCCGTTTTTCAGCGTCGGCACCATCGAGCTGCCGTGTACGTCCATGATGCGGACCACGAATACGAACACCAGCACGCAGATCAGCAGCGCCGAGATCAGAGACTGGATCCAGTCGTAGGCCTCGCGCCTGGCCTGCACCTCCGGAGAGGGCTTGGTCTTCTCCTTTTTCCTTTTTTTCTTTTTTGTTTCATCCATAGAGGTCACCCTCCTGTTTCGTTGTAAACTGCTGCGAAATCAACTGATATATTATACACCATTCTGCGGCGGAATGGCAAGCAAAGATCGAGCGGGAGCTTGCAAATAAAAAAAGGAAGCCCCTGCGGACTTCCTTTTTTTGTGACAGATCAGAGACGCTCCTTGACCTTCGCGCTCTTGCCGACGCGGTCGCGCAGGTAGTAGAGCTTCGCTCTGCGGACCTTGCCCTTGCGGACGGTGGTAACGGAGACAATGGAGGGAGAATGTACGGGAAATACCTTCTCGCAGCCGACGCCGTAAGAGATACGGCGCACGGTGATGGTCTCGTTGATGCCGCCGTGCTTCTTGGCAATGATCGTGCCTTCAAAAGCCTGCGTACGCTCGCGGTTGCCTTCCTTCACGCGGACGAGGACACGCACGGTGTCGCCGACGTTCATCGCGGGCAGCTCGCTCTTCATGTACTTGTCACTGAGAATTTTGACCAGATCCATAACAATCCAATCCTTCCTAATATAGACGTTCATTTCGGAGGGCGCGCTCTCCGCGCCGCGCAGCGGACCGCCTTTCTCATGCCTGTGCCCATCACAGGCTTTGATAGAATACCACAACGAAGGACGGAATGCAAGTGTTTTTTAACGAAAAAGCTTTCCTTCCCCGTCGAAGGTCTCGATACGCGTGAATTTGGCGAAATCGGGCGCCAGCTCCGGCGCGAGCGCACGCAGCGCGGCGCATAAAAGCTCGGGATTCAGGGTCGGATTCTGCGCCGAGATCAGCGCCGTCACGCTGACGCTCTTTTCCGCGGCGGAAAAGGCGATCTCCCGGATCGAGGGGCGGATGTCCGTCTCGCCGAAGCCGCGCTTGGTCTTCTTTTCGACCACGATCGCGTCCCGCGTGAAGAAAGCGGCAAGCTGTTTTTGTATTATGTCAACCTCTCGCTCGTCATATTCGAAGATCCCCTCGACCGCAAGCCATTTCAATTCCGCATTTTTTCTCGTCGGCTCGTAGATCTCCAGCACTTCTATGCCCTCGGGCATCGTCGCGTTCAATCTGTCTTTCAGAGATGTTATGTCAACTTCTTCGACCAGCTGGAAATCCATGATCTCGCAGACGCTCGCACAGCCGACGGAGAGCGGCAGCGCAATGGAGATCTGCGGGCGCGGGTTGAAGCCCTCGGAGTATTTCAGACGGCTGCCCGCGCGGGAGAAGGCGCGCTGCATCGTCGCCATCAGGTCGAGATGGGAGATCCAGATCGCCCGCCCGGTCTTGGAAAATCGCATCCGCAGTTTACTCATCGCATTTCCTCCCGTGCAGCATCGCAGCCGCGCCGCAGCCCGAGCACTGTTTCCGGCAGTCCGGCGAGAGCTCGGACCGGTAGCAGCGCTCCCGCTCGCGCAGCAGATGCTGCCGCCGCACGCCGACGTCGATCATATCCCAGGGCAAAACCTCGTCGAGGCCCCGCTCGCGCGAGGCGTAAAAGTCGAGATCGAGTCCGCAGCGCTCGAAGGCGCCGAGCCAGCGGTCGAACACAAAGTAGTCCGACCAGGCGTCGAGCCGCCCGCCCTGCCGCCAGACCTCCTCGAGCACGCCGGCGAGCCGCCGGTCGCCTCGGGAGAGCGCGGATTCGATGACGCTGGTCTCGGCGTCGTGCCAGTTGTAGGTCACGTTGCGCGCGGTGATCGCGCTGCGCAGCAGATTGACGCGGCGCAGATACTCCTCCTTGCCGATCTGCGCCTCCCACTGGAAGGGACAGTGCGGCTTGGGGATGAAGCAGGAGGTCGAGATCGTGATGCGCACGCCGCGGTTTTTATTCTTCGCGTTCTCGCGCCAGCAGTGCAGCACACGGTCGGCCATTTCGGCGATGCCGAGGATGTCCTCGTCCGTCTCGGTCGGCAGGCCGAGCATGTAATAGAGCTTCACGCTGTTCCAGCCGCCCGCAAAGGCGATGGCGCAGGTGTTGAGCAGGTCCTTTTCGGTGACGTTCTTGTTGATCGCGTCACGCAGGCGCTGGCTGCCTCCCTCGACGGCAAAGGTCAGGCCGGTCTTGCGCACGCGCTGCAGGCGCTCCATCAGCTCCATCGAGAAGTTGTCCGCCCGCAGCGAGGGCAGCGCGAGACCGATGCTCCTCGGCTCGCAGTAATCGAGCAGACCGTCGCAGAGCGCGCCGAGCGGCCGGTAGTCGCTGGTGCTCAGCGAGAGGAGCGTCACGTCCTCGTAGCCGGTGTTCTGCAGCGTCTCGATGCCCTGGCGGATCAGCGTTTCGGGCTTTTTCGCGCGGATGGGGCGGTAGATATGCCCCGCCTGGCAGAAGCGGCAGCCGCGCACGCAGCCGCGGAAGAGTTCGATATCCACCTTGTCCTGCACGACCTCGGTCGAGGGCACGATCGGGTCGGTCGGGTAGGGCGCGGCGTCGAGGTCCTCGACGATGCGCTTGCGCACCTTCTCGGGCGCGCCGTCCTGCGCGGTGATGGACCTGATCGTACCGTCGTCGTTGTATTCGACGTCGTACAGGCTCGGGACATATACGCCGCCGATCTGCGCCGCGGCGCGCAGGAAGCGCGGCTTGTCCCAGCCCTCGGCCTTTGCCTGCCGCAGCAGGGTCAGCAGCTCGTTGTTCATCTCCTCGCCCTCGCCGATGACGAACAGATCCATGAATTCCGCCATCGGCTCGGCGTTCACGCAGGCGGAGCCGCCCGCGAATACGATCGGCAGCAACCCGGGCCGCTCGGCGCTGCGCAGCGGGATCCCGGCCATGTCGAGCATGTCCAGCACTGTCGTGTAGGCCATCTCGTAGCCTATGGAGAAGGCCAGCACGTCGAAGGCTTCGAGGCTGTCGCCGCTCTCGAGCGCGTAGAGCGGGATGCCCGCCTTCTTCATTTCTCCGTACATATCGCCCCAGGGAGCGAAGGCGCGCTCGCACCACACGAAAGGCAGGCTGTTCATCGTCTTGTAGAGGATCTTCAGCCCGAGATTGGACATTCCGATCTCGTAGGTGTCCGGAAAGCAGAACGCCACGCGCAGCTCCACTTCATCGCGGTCTTTGATGATCTGATTGTATTCCCCGCCGGTATAGCGTGCGGGCTTCTGCACGCGCGGCAGGATGCGTTCCAGTCGTTTATCCATGGAAAGCTCCGTATCGGTAGTTGATAACCGTATCTTATAACAGTTCCCGCTTTTTTACAAGCGCCGCTTTCTCCGGCTGCGAGGCGAGCAGCCACAGCGCGGCAAGCATCAGCGCCGTTCCCTCGCCGCGCCACATCAGCCAGGCGCCGATAACCAGAAGCGCCGTCGAAAGCGCAAGGCCCGTCGCGCGCGTCAGCGCTTCCCCTCTCCGTGCGCCGAGCAGTTCGGAGGCGGCAAGAGAGAAAACGCGTCCGCCGTCGAGCGGCAGGATCGGCAGCAGATTGAACAGCGACAGCAGCAGGCTCACCCCGGCCGAAAGCGTCAGTACCTCGTTGCCGCTGCGGCGTCCGAAATACGAGGCGGCGAAAGCATAGCCCAGCCCGGCCGCCGGACCGGCAAGGGCGGACACGACGTGTCCCCACGGCGAGCACGGTCCGCCGTATTCGATGCACAGCCCGCGCAGGTCCGCACGGAAGGAGCGGATCTTCAAGCCGTAGAGGCGCAGCGTGACGACATGGCCGAGCTCGTGGACGAGCACGGGTGCGAGGATGGCGGCCAGCTCCGTGAAGCTGGCCGCGGAATAAACGAACGCCGCGAGCAGCAGCGCCCCGAGGCTGACCTTGATTCGCTTTTGTCTCATCGGGCGCTCTCCGCCGTCTCCTCGGAGTATTCCCGGAAAACGGCGATCAGCTTCTCTCCGAGCTCCCGGTCGCTCAAACCGCGTCCGATCGCCGTGACCGCCGCCCTGTAGTCGCGCTGCGTGCCGCCCAGGCGCTGCGCCTCGCGCCGCAGCACGTCCATCTGCGCGGGAAAAAGCAGCTTGACCGCCGTCAGCGCGATGAAAAGCAGCGAGGCGACCGTCAGCTTGATCTTGTCCATGCGCTCACCTCCCTTTGCAGCCACTATATGGCGTGTCCGGCCGGGATATGCGCGCAAAAAGAGGCGGCCCGGGCGTCTGGCCCGGGCCGTATTGCCTGTGCGGTTTTATTTCAGGACGCTGCCGAGGAGCGCGCCGAGCAGACCGGCGTCCTCTTCCTTGCCGTTCGCCGCGCCGAGAAGCGCGCCGAGGGCGGGGATCTCGTCTTTCTTTCTTCCGATCAGCCTGAGCAGCAGCTTGACCCCCGTCTTGCTGCCCAGCAGCGCGGAGAGCAGCGAGCTGTCGTCGTCGCCCTCGTCCTTGCTCTTGCCCAGCAGCTTCAGGAGCAGCGACACGCCGCCGACCTTCAGCAGCAGGCTGACGAGCCCTTTGCGGTTTTTCTTTTTCTTCAGCAGCTTGAGAAACAGCGCGGCGATGGCCTTGTCGCTGAAGATGCGGCTGGTGCCCTTGGTAAGGTTTTCGAGGTCCTGCGCGCTGACCTCGCTGCCGACGAGGGTCTGCAGCGTCCCGCCGACGTCCGTCTCCATGCCGCGGACGACCTGCGGATCGTCATTGAGCGCGTCGAGCACCTTTTCGATGGCTTGCTTTGTCGTCATATCGTATCCCTTTCCGCGGCGAACGCCGCCTTGCCGATTTGCGTTTTTTTGTATTTTCAGTATACACCCTGTGCGCAAAAAGGGAAAGGGGGTTCGCGAAAAAGATGAAACGGCGCCTCCGGCGCTGCGTTTTCCCGATCGCCCGTCGGCGACGCAGCCCTTGTCGTACCGCGGCGAAAGATCCGGCGCTGTTTCCCTCCAAACCGGCGATCGCTCGCCGGGCGAAAAAAATGGCAGAGCGTTATCCCTCTGCCGTTTTTTGGTCGGAGTGCGGAGATTTGAACTCCGGGCCTCTTGGCTTCGCCCCACCTTGCCGCAGATGCCGTTTGCAGGCTTCGGCGTAAAGCCTCGTCCCGCAAAGCGGCGCGGCTGCGGAAAAAGAGGCTTTGCTCCATCCGCCCCCGGCGGCGCAAAGCCTCTTTTCCCAAACCAAGCTGCGCTTGGTTCGATGAGAGGCCCGCGAACCAGCGATCGCCCGAGGGAAGAAAAAACGGCGGAGGGTTATCCCTCTGCCGTTTTTTGGTCGGAGTGCGGAGATTTGAACTCCGGGCCTCTTGGTCCCGAACCAAGCGCGCTACCATCTGCGCTACACCCCGGTCTGTCTGTGCGGACAGCTTTTACATTATATGTATCACATCACAAAATGTCAAGCTCTTTCTGCGAAAAGGCGAAAGAAACTGCGCGTAAAGCTCCGGCGCTGTCACGTGTGCGGCACTTGCCAGGAGCGGGTGTAATGTGATATGATCGGGGCCGGACAAAGCAAAGGAGGGACGGAGGATGAGCGTATTTCTGCTGAAGCTGATCGCGATCGTCTCGATGTTCATCGATCATCTGACCTACGTAGCGCGGCTTTCGCATTTTCTCCCGCGCGGGCATTTGTATTTTCTCGGCCGCGCCGTCGGGCGGCCCGCCTTTGTGATCTTCTGCTTCCTGCTCGTCAACGGTTTTGACAGGACGCGCGACCGCAAGCGCTACCTCTCGCGTCTCGTCCTCTTCGCGCTGATCGCCCAGGTCCCTTATTCGCTGGCCTTCTCGGCGGAAAACTATTCCGGCACGGCGGCGGCTTCGTGCTCCTACCGGGTCCTGGCCGCGCTGCCGATGCTGCTGCCGCTCCTGGCCTGGTATCTCTATGTGTGCCGGCGGCGTTTTGAGCCCTCGCTGCTGTGGCTCGCGGCGGCGCTGGCGATCGCGCCGCTGGACCTGTGCGCAGGTGGCTTGTGGCTCACCGTGCACACCGATCTGAACGTGTTTTATACCCTCGCCGTCTCGATGGCGACGATGATGTTCTTTGACTCCCTCCGCTCCGAGGAGCGAAACTGGGGGAAGACGCTGCTGATCGCGGCGGCGCTCGCCGCGGTGCTGTACTTCGTGCAGTCCGACGCCGATTACGATTACGCGGGCGTCATCCTGATCCTGTCGCTCTACTTCTGCCGCGGAGAAAAGCTCCCCCAGCTCGCCGTTGCGGCGCTCTGGTGCCTGTTCGAGTATCGCGGCTACTGGCCGTATCAGCTCGGCGCGCTGGCGGCGCTGCTCCCCCTTGCGCTGTATAACCGCAGCCTCGGGCCGAAGATGCGCACGGCCTTTTATGTCTTCTATCCCGCCCATCTCACCCTGCTGGGCGTCGTGTTCATGCTGCTCGCGAGAAAATAATGCCGTCCCTTTCGAGCGAAAACGCCGGAGGAAAGCCCTCCGGCGTTATTCTATTTCAGCTTCTCCAGCAGCGCATGCAGGGCGTTGCTGCGATGGCTGATCGCGTTCTTTTTCTCCGCTTCGAGCTGCGCCATCGTGCAGCCGTATTCCGGCAGATAGAAGATCGAGTCGTAGCCAAAGCCGTTCTCTCCCGCCTCCCTGCGTGCGATCTCACCGTAGACGCGGCCCTCGGCCTCGACAAGGCGGCCGTCCGGGTAGACGAGCGCGACCGCGCAGCTGAAATGCGCCCCGCGCCGTTCTTCCCCTTCCAGCGTCCGCAGCAGCTTTTTTCTGTTGGCCGCGTCGTCGCCGTGGACGCCCGCGTAGCGCGCCGAAAAGATGCCCGGCGCGCCGCCGAGCGCGTCGACGCACAGGCCGCTGTCGTCGGCCAGCGCGCAGCAGCCGGAGAGCGCCGCGATCTCCCGCGCCTTTTTCTCAGCGTTTTGGGCGAAGGTCTCTCCGTCCTCGACCGTCTCATGCTCGATGCCCGCCTCGCGCAGCGACACGATCTGCCCGAACGCGCCGCCGAGGATGGCGCGGATCTCCACCAGCTTGTGGGCGTTGTTCGATGCGATGATGAGTTTCATTTTTGCTCTCCCCATATAAAGCCAACAGCTCCATCCTTCGATGAAGCTGCTGTTTTGGAGCGGATGATGGGAGTCGAACCCACCTTACCGGCTTGGGAAGCCGAAGTTCTACCGATGAACTACATCCGCGTGTATTGGCAGTATAGCATCCCGCGGAGAAAAATTCAACAGGGAATTTGTCGCCGTTTCATCAAAAAAGGAAAAGCGCGCAGCCCTCTACGCCGCCCGTCGGGGCAGCGCCATATCGCTGCGCGCTTTTCTTATTTCTCCTGCGTCGCCGGAGAGGGATCCGGCGCGGAAGCGGGTTCCCCGCGCTTGATGAACATCATGTTCAGGTCCACTTCGCCTTCGATACCGGGCACTTTTCCGGCTTGTGTGTACTGCCAGATGTTGCCCGCGTAATAGAAGCCCGGATAATCCGTCTCCCAGTCGGCCAGCCAGAAATGAAAGCCCTTGAGGCGGCTGAGATCAAAGCTGTAGTAGCCGAGTTTCCGGTTGAAGTATATGCCCGCATCGTAGCCGGCGGACCTGACCGTCTCGCAGAAGGCCACGCCGCAGTCGCCGATGATGCTCGGATCCAGCCCGTTGGTGCGGGCGTCGTCTGCGTTCTCCGGGATCTCCCAGTCGTACATGACGGGCAGCGTGATCTCATAGTCTTCGATCTGCTCGAGGACGTATTTCGCCTCTTCGATCGCCTCGGCGACGTTGATCGCCTGCGAGTAGAAATACACGCCTACGTCCAGTCCGGCGTCCCGTGCGCCGACGACGTTCGTACGGAACCAGGGATCCTCGAACAGCCCCCCCTGCGACCAGCCGCGGTAACCGGAGCGGATATACGCAAAGCGCACGCCGTTTTCCGCCACCTGCCGCCAGTCGATCTCCCACTGATGCTCGGACACGTCGACGCCGAGGACCGTGTCATAGGCCTCTCCGGTATAGACGACCTTGTCGTCCTGCTTGTCAAAGTCTTCTTTTTGCAGGTCGTTGACCTCGAGGCCCTCGATCGGCGTGATCCACACGTCGTTGAAGCCGTCGTTGACCAGGACCTGCCCCGCGTGCGGGTCGACCGGCTCCTCTTCCTCTTTTGACGAGCCGAGCAGCTCCGCTCCGAGGACGATCACCGCCCCGAGCAGGAGGCAAAAGATTATCAAAAGGCCTGTTTTTTTACGGCGTCTTCTGCGCATAGAATCACCTGTCTGTCTTTATGGTCTGCCCTATTCTATCATACCCGGAAAGCGATTGCAAATTCTCGTGTCGGATTTTGCCGCGTTTTGCGTTTTTCCAAAAATTCTGTTGACAAAGCCCTCCGCATTTGCTATTATAAGCGGGCTGAACGGTAAACGCTGGTGTAGCTCAGCCGGTAGAGCAGCTGATTTGTAATCAGCAGGTCGGGGGTTCGAATCCGTCCACCAGCTCCACCGATTGCACCGAAACAAGTTCATATGGGGGAATTCCCGAGTGGCCAAAGGGGACAGACTGTAAATCTGCTGGCAATGCCTTCGGTGGTTCGAATCCACCTTCCCCCACCAAGCTCCGGCTTAATGCCGGGGCTTTTTTATTGCCCTATAAAGAACAAAAGAGGCGTCCTGTCGGACGCCTCTTTTCTTATGCCTGTTTAATTGCCGCGTGTACTATAGCCGCTGCCCGGCGCTTGCTCTCTTCGTTGGCGTGAGTGTACATATTGAGCGTTGTGCTGATCTGCGCGTGTCCTAATACTTCGGAGACGCTTGCGACGTCGGCGCCGTTTGTAATTGCGAGGCTGGCGAAACTATGGCGCAGCTTGTGAGGGTGAATTTTTGCTCCAACAATTACAGTCGATCGAGATACTCCATAAAGTTCTGCTTGTTCTCAAGTGCTGTCGTAGTTGGACGTCCAAGGTCTTCACGTGCGCCGATAGAGCACTTCACTTCGATCAAGCTCAGTTCTCCACGCTCTTTTGCTGCTTCAAGTTCTCGATCCAGATCTTCAAAATTGTCAACGCAAACTGCGTAAGGATAACCACACGCCTTGGCGACACCGACAAGGTCAATGCTTCCAGCAACTGTGGGCATCCCGCCGACGGTCTCATGAGCGCCATTGTTGATGACTACATGGATCAAGTTCTTTGGCTTATTGCTTCCCAGCACCGCCATCGAACCCATATGCATTAAAACGGCACCATCACCGTCCACACACCAGATTCTCTGCTCCGGCTTATTGATAGCTACTCCGAGTGCTATAGAACTACTATGTCCCATCGAACCAACGGTCAGGAAATCGTACTTGTGGCTTTGACCGTTTGCAACACGAGTCTCAAACAGCTCACGGCTGGCCTTTCCTGTAGTACTGACAATCGGGTCTTCGCCGCTGGCCTTCACGATATGCTGGATGATTTCTTCACGGATCATGTGATTGTCGTTCTTATATTCCACTTTCGGAGCATCAGTAAGCGCGCCTTTGCGGATTACAAAAGCCACGTCTTTGCCTGTTGCGAGGATGCTCTTGAACTCATCCATTGCCGCTGCCACTTCTTCATCTGTCGTATCCTTACCAATGATGAACGACTTAATATCCATATCCTCAAGCAGTTTAACAGTCACCTCACCCTGGTAAATATGCTGCGGCTCATCATGGATTCCAGGTTCGCCGCGCCAACCAACGATGAAAATGACAGGAATAGCGTAGACCTTATCGTTGAGCAGGCTCGCCACTGGATTGATAATGTTACCCTCGCCGCTATTCTGCATGTAAACCACAGGCACTTTCCCCGTAGCAAGATGATATCCAGCAGCAAGAGCAGTGCAGTTGCCTTCGTTTGCAGCAATCACATGATGATGAGGATCAATACCGTAAGTAGCCATTAAATAGTTGCACAGTGCCTTAAGCTGACTATCAGGCACACCGGTATAAAAGTCAGATCCTATAATTTCAACAAGCTTCTCAACCTTCATTATGCTTCTCCATTCAGAATATTATGGTAAAGGGCGTCAATGGTATCCACATCCAAGGCAATCGGATGATTTTTCAGGCGCACCGGATTAACAGAGTTCTTCAGGATTTCAAACTGTTCTGCCGTAGCTGTTGGAACTTCGAGTTTAAGACCGTCAAAGATGCCTCTCAGCTTTTCTGCTCCTTCTGTCGCATCTTTACAGCCCATAGCCCATCCGATCTCATCCAGTGTATGTTCAAGATGCTCTGCACCTCTTGGGTCTGTACAATGATCAACGTTGTTTCCCATCCACGGATACAGAACTCGATCACATAACGCTGCCGCATGCCCATGTGCACAACCAAACAAGCTTGTTATCTTATAGCACATCGCGTGTCCAGCTGTTGTCTGCGTGATATTGATGGCCTTTCCCGCTGTGTTTGCAGCACGCAACATTCCTGAATTGCCTTCATCAGTGTTTAAAAGGTAGCCATCCATGTTAGCCATAACACCTTGAATCGCCAATCTACTATACTCTTTGCTTTCTTCAGTACTGTTCACTGACCAGAAGGACTCAATTGCATGACAGAGCGCATCCATCATTGTTGCTTTTTTTTGGTATTCCGGGAGCGTTTTCAGCACACTAGCGTCCATCAGGACGGTTCCTGGAATGCAGCTATAATCGGAAACACTCTGCTTTGCTCCGTCAAAATAAATAACAGCAAATCGGGTAGCCTCTGACCCGGTTCCAGACGTTGTTGGCATAGCAAGAAACGGAATGTCATTCGGAATAATCGCTTCCTTCAGCCAGGAGCCTTCTGCTCCATCTCCAGGCAGATTCGAATAAAGCTTGATACACTTTGCCACATCCATTGCTGAACCACCGCCGACTGCAATAATCGCATCGCAGGATTCAGCCCGAAAACATTTAACACCCTCAATCACATTCTCATACAACGGATTTGGTTGAAAATCCATGAAGCGTACGATTTTAACCCCGAGGCGAGATGGTAGCTCATCAAAATATGTATTGATCTTCTGCCTTGCTATCGACTTTCCACAAACCAACATGGCGCACTTTATATGGTTCTCCTCGAGCCATGAATCAAGTATTTCATATTGCCCGTTTGCTTCAAGAATCGTTTGACTCATCACCTAATGCCCTCTGAACTCTTAGACTTCCGCCGGGATCAAACGAATGATATCCTTAAACGGCATCAGCATCGCGTCGCACTCTTCGGCCCGGTGATTTTCCAGAATCATTTTCGCCGCCTTCTGCATTGCAGGAACTTCAGCTCTCATCAGCTGATTGGCGTAAATGATAATGTTCGCGCCACGCTGTTTCCACTCTTCCTCCGTTACGGAGTTAAAGGATGTGGGAACCAGAACAATAGGTGTGGTCTTATCCTTTGCCCGGAACTTCTCGATAAACTCCTGAATCTCGGACGGGTCTTTCTTCCGGCTGTGAATCATGATAGCGTCGGCACCTGCATCCACAAATGCAAAGGCGCGGGTAAGTGCATCTTCCATGCCCTGCTCAAGGATCAAGCTCTCGATACGAGCACAGATCATAAACTCCTTGGTTCGCTGCGCTTTCTTACCAGCACGGATCTTCGCACTAAAGTTTTCAATCGTATCCTGAGTCTGTACAACTTCAGTTCCAAACAGGCTGTTCTTCTTCAGTCCAGTCTTATCTTCTATAATGACCATGGAAACACCGAGGCGCTCCAAGCTGCGGACGGTATATACAAAATGCTCCGTCTTTCCGCCAGTATCTCCATCAAAGATGATAGGCTTTGTGGTAACTTCGGTAATATCCTCAATCGTGCGGAAACGGGAGGTCATGTCAACCAGTTCGATATCCGGCTTGCCTTTTGCCGTGCTGTCGCACAACGAGCTGATCCACATGGCATCAAACTGGTGAGCGCCACCGTCTTGGTGAACAACAGTGTTTTCAACGATAAGGCCTGTCAGGCCATCGTGAGCCTCCATAACCGTCACAAGGCCCTTTGCGTCGAGCATTCTCTTTAGGCGGCCTCGACGGATATCTGGCATTGCAAGATCAGAACGAGTCCTGGCGTCAATCTCTGCATACTTCGGATCAGTGGAATAGGGATACTCCACCAGCTTGCCACCGTAGGTTGCAAGGATTGCTGTTACCTCGTCCCGGATCGGGCGCTGAAAACCTGTTACCCAGTCATCACCATGGACAACAATGGACGGCTTATACTTCTCCAGGTTTTCTTTGTAGCTCAGCGTATTCTGGTCAACTACCTTATACACTCCAGCGATGTTTTCAAACATGACCTTGCGCTCAGAAGCGGGGACCAGAGGCATACGCTTGTAGGAGGCAACAGCTTCATCGGACAGAACGCCGATGATAACTCTGCCAAGCTTCTGTGCTTTCTTAATGATAGCGATGTGACCGCCGTGGATGATATCTGTGGAGAAGCACATGTAGACGGTACGAGACTGGATTTCCTTCAGCTTCACTGTCACAACTGCCAGGTCTTCCGGGTTGTCGATCTCAGAGCAGAGGAGATTTTCCACATCAAGAGCGTGGATGTTCGCCGCGCCGTCCAACTCATTCAGAGCATTCTCAGCATAGACCTTCGTTTTCTCACTCTCACAGAACTCGATGATCTTTCCAAGCCATACCATCCAATCTTCCTTGTTCAGCTTATAGAGGGCCTGAGCCTCCATGGCTTCATTGAAGAATTCCACACCAACTTTCATGACCATACCATCGCGCACGACCGCCTTGAAGTCCTTCTCAGGAAGAGGCAGCGTGGAGGAGACGGTCATGCAGGAAACCGGGGACGCGATCACACGTTCAAAGACCTCATTCTCAAAAACCAGATCTCCGTGCATGAGGATAATGTCATCGTCCAGATACTCTCGAGCACAGTAAATGCTGTAGATGTAGTTGGTCTGATCATAGATGGGATTCTTCACGAAAGTGAAGTGCAGTGACAGGTCGAGGCTATTGCAGTAGTTTACCAACACGCTATCATAATACCCCGTGGTAATGACTACATCCTCAATCCCGGCATCAGCAATCTGCCTCAGCTGACGAGAGAGGATTGTTTCACGGGAGCTAATCTCCGTCATGCATTTCGGGTGCTCTGAGGTGAGGACTCCCATTCGGGAGCCGAGACCAGAATTAAGAATTAGTGCTTTCATTTATATACTCCTTAGCTGTTCAATCTGTCGTTCGATCAGAATCTCGCCCTTGACACGGAAGAGACCTTTAGGTTTTTCATATGTAAATGGGGCAAACCGGGATGACTTCCCTGCTGCTAATATGATGGCGTTCGACATGTTACACTTCTCCTACTATTTCTAATCGCTATGATAAATCAATCAAGAGTTTATTTGTGAATTTGCTCAACAAATCAAAACTCATAATCAGATACTGGTGCATGTGGTTCTCGCTTGTTTTCAGGAGGTAATGTCATATAATCGTCATACATATATTTTAAAAAAGCATCATAATCTTTGGTTCCCCAAAGTTTTAATCCTTCAAACTCATATTCATCTCGTTCTAAAAACCATTTTTTGGGCATGCAGTATCTAGTTGTTAAAGGGTTTGTACGAAGGTACAGCTTCCCAAAACTAGGAAATAGAAGAAGCCTCACTCTGTTAGGAGTATGGTCACTACTTTTCTTTGCATACCCATAAACCCTGTTATATACATATTCTTTAGGAATAATTGATAATATATTATATATGATTCTTTGAAAACCACTAGCATTTTTCTTAGCTACCTTAGCCCAGAGTATTTTTCTAAGAAGAAAGCAGTCAAAATCTTGCAGCATCTGCCCCGGAATGGTTAGTGGCGCATCATCAAGGGGAAATACATCTATTGACACGCCCGTCCTACATTTTATATGTTCCTGCCCAACTCTAATAAATCGAGTTCCAGTTCTCCTCAATTTTCCATACGCCCACATATACTCAGGATCCGTTGTATGATCTTGAAAAAAACAAATACTTGCATCCATTTCATTCGCTACAGATTTAAACTTTTCGTAATCTTCTCGTAGCATACAAATATCTGCATCGTCATCCCAAGGAATATATCCTTTATGGCGTACTGCCCCAAGGAGGGTGCCACAACTTATTACATACATTATGTTGTGTTTCCTGCACACGCGATCTAATTCAGAGAGCATATCCAGCTGCAATAACTGCATCCTCCTGAATTCGGCTCCTTTTATTTCTTTCACTTGCTCCATTTGGAAACTCCTTCACTTCGTATATTGTCTATTGAATAACCTACTATAGCTATGATCTCCTTATAGCTACTCATGCTATAATTCGCTTTGTCCATTATATATGGAATTATTCGAGTTCAATCATGTCCTTCCGATCATTGAAATCCTCAATAACACCCGCAATAGCTTCTGATATGTGCTCAGAAACATAACTCATATTTCTTCCTGATTCGACCGCCTTTGCGAAAGCCACTATTTCATACCTGATACCCTCACCATCAAGTTGATAAAAGAACCGCTTATTCTCTTCTGCATTTTCATAGCGTACTTCAAAATAATCTGTCTTCCACCAAGGTGCTGGAACATAGATGTATCCTTTAGTCCCAGCTATAACTAGTTCACCTTCAGCCTTTGCACCTTTAGCTACTTTAACAGTAGCAACTCCAGAAGGGTAAACAAAGTCTATTTTTGTAAAAGCATCTATGTTTTCTTTTTTGTCCTGGAACTTCGTGTAAAACACCTTAGCTTTATAATCCGTCCCAAATATCTGAAACACAGGAAGCATTGCAGCAGGTGCCCAACCGCACATGCTATTCCACTTCTTTGAAAGATCTGTTCCTTCTATAGAAATACCATCTCGAAGGCTTGTACAAACAGCATCAACAGATACTACTTTACCGATTTTTCCGCCTTTTGCCATAAGAAGTAGACGCTCATAAGCAGTAGAGTATGCCGTTTTTATAGCGTCCATAAGGATTAAATTCTTCTCGGTAGCTAATGCATATAATTCTTGGCACTCTTCTCTTGTGTATGCAATAGGTGATTCGCAAAGTACATGTTTACCGGCTTCCAACGCTTGCTTCGTGTGTTTATAGTGCTTCTCGGGTTTTGAAATAATATAAACCGCATCTACCCTCTCCAGTAGTTCCGCATACTTGTCTGTATAAAAAAGATCCTGTACTTCAGGTTCGTCTCCTCTATGTGTTGCAAAAATGCCTGCTATATCAACTCCATTGACATACTTAGATTCATTAATGAATTTTGTGCGGAAAACAGCGGTTCCGACCAGACCTATTCTAAGTTTTCGCCTCTCGGCACGTACCTCAGAACTTGAGACTCCTTCAGTCCGAGGAAGATAAATAACCTTACAGTACTCATTCAAGTAATCAAAGTAGCCTTCCCAGTCTGAACCAACTGTAAAGATATCCACACCCAACCTGCGGATGTCATCAATCTTTTGACCTTCATATTCTTCAACAATTATTTCATCAGCGATCCCCGTGGCCTCAACTGCTGCAATACGCTCCATCAGAGGTTGTTGATTGTTGATCTTGCCTCTGGTTTTATCATAATCATCGGATGTAACTCCCACAATCAGATAATCGCCGAGTGCTTTTGCCCTCTCTAATAACCTGATATGCCCATAATGAAGCATATCATATGTGCCGTATGTGATTACTTTGACCATAATTTGAACCTCTTACAGCAAGTTTTTATCCATCATATCCTTCAAAGCATTAATTAATGTTGTATTGTCATCATGGCTTAGGTGTCCGATATGGCCAACACGGAATATCGTGTTCTTCATATCTCCGCCATTAGGACAGATCCAAATATTGTACTCATCTTTGAGTATCTCGAAAATCTCATAAGCATCTGCATTAACAGGATGGACAGGTGTTACACCATTTGCGGGAGATTCAGATACAAATTCAAAGGGTAGTTCTTTAATCTTCTTCCTAAAATCCTCTGCCTGAGCAGCCACACGCGCAATCTCCACATCAGCTCCCCCTGCTGCCTCTATTTCTTTCAATCTTGTGTTGATCTGGCGAAGGATGCCCACAGCCGGAGTAAACGGTGTCTGACCTCTCTCCATGTTCTTCAACACATCAGCAAGGTCGAAATACATGGATTTCACTTTTCGAGTCGTTACCCTTTCTACAGCTCTCGGTGCAAGCACAATGATTGAAATTCCCGGAGGGCAAGCAAGAACCTTTTGCGACCCAGTGATCATTACATCTGCACCGCAATTAGCCATATCGAAAGGATCAGCCAAGAAGGCAGAAACGCAGTCGCAGACATAAAACATATTGTTCTTTTTGCAGAATTCGCCGATCATCTCGGAGTCATAAAGAACGCCCGTTGACGTCTCATCAATGTTAACTAGTAATCCTGTGAATTCTTGTCCATCATATTCGTAAAGACGTTCTTTTGTAAGTTTCTGACCGTGATTCAAGCGAAGGGCTGTATGTGGAATATCATGTATCTCACAGAGTTCAACAAACCTATGGCCGAAGCTACCACCATCAATTACAAGAACCTTGTCGGAATCATCAAAGCAGTTCATTACCACAGCTTCCATGGATCCAGTAGATGAGTTTGTCATGAAAGCTACCCTAGAGCCATCTGGTGCTTTTGCAAACTTTAGCATAAGTTGCTCATTCTCGAACATTGTATTTGAGAATTCAGGTGTTCTAAAGTAAGGAACCTGCTCCCCTCCAACCACGCGGACATCATCACTGCACATAACTGGACCAACTGTAAAATTAAGCATGGTTATATCCTCCTTTATTCTTCAGGAAATTCATAAAAAAAGTCACTCAGCAAGCTTGATAGGACATGTAACTCCTCATCATAACTATGCTCAGTTCTCCATATCTGAGTATTTTTTATTGAAATATCGGGGTTAAAATATTTTTTCACTTCTTTGTGCTTACTATGATCTAAACCAAGGAATTCACTAATTATTGCCGTGGTTTCTTCATTTATATACTCCTTATATAGTATTATTCTTCCTTTTGCGCTATCAGATCCGCAAGGTTTTTGTCGAGCTCCTCCATTCGGCGAGCCCTTTCATCCGGCGGGATAGATGGATCATAAGCCGGCATCTTGTAATCGTCATATTCGCACGCGATCCCGTCCGGGTATTTGTCTTTATTCACTTACGATCCACCTCCATTCCGAATTTCTTGAGCATATCATACCACGCATCCTCATCGTAATCAACCGAGAGCTTCATTTGATTCTTCTCGTTAAACGTCTCGTGTACGAGTTCGGAGAATTCCTCTGTATATTCGGAGTCTGCCGGGCTGTATGTCCATACTTGGAGGTTGTGTCCAACAGCAATGCCGCCAGCATATCTGTGTTCATAAGCCGATGATCCCTTATCCAACGACGGAGGGAGGCCTCCAGGATGGTTGTGCATCCGAAAGGATGGGTGTTTTGTTTGGTACGGGTCTTTGCGAAGGTTGGATCCGGCGCGCGCAAGCCGCGGTTGAAAAAAACACGTTTTGCGGATATAATCAAGAAAAAAGCAGAAGCGGAGTTGTCAGATGAAGAGCAAGCTTCAGGCGATCGCGAGCGCGCTGGCCGCCATGTGCGTTCTGTGCGCCCTGTTTCTCAACGCAGCGTCCCCCGACGCCGCGCCCGGTCCCGGGAGCGAGACCGAGCGGGGCGCTGCCGCCGTGCGCTATCTGCCTGTCTATTCTTCTCTGAGCGGCGCCACGGTGAAGGGCAGCTTTGAGATCGACACCTCGCACGGCGGCGAGGGCTATGTAGCCGCCTCGGCGAAGAGCGCCGAAAACGTCAAGATCAAGATCATCTCTCCCGACGGCGCGCAGCGCTTTTACAATGTCCCGAACACGGGGCTTGTGTCCTATTATCCCCTGAGCGACGGAAACGGACGCTATGTGATCCAGCTGATGGAACAGATCGGCACCGAGCCGGGCGGCGACGCCTACCGGCGCGTGTGCGAGGAGGTATGCGACGCGACGCTCTTCGACGAGTTCCAGCCCTTCCTGCGGCCGAGCACCTACGTCTGGTTTTCGGGCTATTCCGCCTGCGTGAACGCGGCGGCGCAGCTTTGCGCCGGCGAGAGCGACGACGACCGGAAGATTGAACGGATCCGCGACTACGTCTGCGCGCAGCTGCGCTATGACGCCGCGCTCGCCGAGACCGAGGATCAGAGCTATATCCGCGACCCGGACCTCATCCTCGCGCGCGGTACCGGCATCTGTCTGGATTACGCCGCGCTGACCGCCGCGATGCTGCGCAGCCAGGGCATCCCCGCCAAGGTCGTCTACGGCGGCGTGGATCGCGCCGAGGGCTACCACGCCTGGAACATGGTCTACAGCTCCTCCCGCGGCTGGTTCCGCGTGGACGCGACCTTTGCCGACAACGGCGTTGAGGAGGCCTATATCACCGACGACAGTCATTACACCGAGCTCGGCTTCTATTGACGCCGCGCCGTGATCCGCGATCACCGCCGTCTGCCCGGCAGACGGCGGTTTTTTGTGCCGGATCCCGCGCCTCTTTTCGTCTTTCTCTTGTGATACGGACGAAGAAATGCTATGATACAGCCAGAAAGAAAAAAGCTTTTGATCGGGGGCGGGACAGATGAACAGGGTCTTTGCAGACGTTTCCTTCCGCGGGAAGTTCCGCAGCTATCAGCAGGAGGTGCTCGACGAGGCCGGGCGCTATCTTGCCGACAAAAAGATCCATATCGTCGCCGCGCCCGGCAGCGGCAAGACCGTCCTGGGGCTCGAGCTGATCCGCCGCGTCGGCGCGCCGACGCTGATCCTCTCCCCTTCCGTCACCGTGCGCCAGCAGTGGGGCGAGCGCTTTGCAGAGCTGTTTCTGCCCGACGGCGCGCGCCTCGACGACTACGTATCCGGCGAGCTCGGCACAAAGACGCCGATCTGCTCAATCACCTATCAGGCGCTGCACGCCGCCTCCCGCCCGGACGCCGACGGCGCGCCGCACTGGCTCAAGCTCGTGCGCGACATGGGCGTCGGCACGGTCTGTCTCGACGAGGCGCACCACCTGCGCAGCGAGTGGCAGAAGTCGCTCGAGGCGCTGCTGCACTACCTCGGCAAGAGCGTGACCGTCATCGCCCTGACCGCGACGCCGCCCTATGACAGCAATCCTGCGGAGTGGGAGCGCTATATCCGCGTCTGCGGCGAGATCGACGCCGAGATCTTCGTGCCCGAACTGGTCGCGCAGGGTACGCTCTGCCCGCATCAGGACTATATTTATCTCAACTACCCCAGCGCGGACGAGAGCGATATGCTCGCCGAGTACCGCGCGCGCGCCGACGCAGCGATCGAAACGATCCGCGCCGAGGCCCTGCTCTCCCGCGCCCTCGCCGTCCTGCCGCACGAAGGCGAGACGGCGGAGCGTCTGCTTGAAGATGCGGACGAGCTCGTCCTCCTCCTTTCCCTTGCCTCGGCGCTCGGCGTCGAGCCGCCGAAGGAGCTGCTGCGTCTCCTGCTCCCCTCCGGGCGTCTGCCGCGCTGCGGTGAGGAGGACGCCGAGCGCGCGCTGCGTTTTCTGCTGCAGCGCCCCGAGCTCTTCGGTGCGGAGATCTGCGGCCGTCTGCGCGAGATCCTCGACGCGCGCGGCCTGCTCGAGGGCGGGCAGCTCTATCTGAGCGCCGACCCTGCGCTGCAGAAGAAAATGCTCTCCTCGCTCGGCAAGCTCGAGAGCATCGAAAAGATCGTGCAGGCCGAGATCGCAAGCTGCGGCCGCGGTCTGCGCATGCTGATCCTGACCGACCACATCCGCCGCGGCATGCTCTCGATCATCGGCAGCGCCCAGTCGCCGAGCGTCATGGGCTCGGTGCCCGTGTTCGAAACCGTGCGGCGCGTCTGCCCCTACGAGACGCGGCTCGCGCTGCTGACCGGCACGCTCGTCATCGTTCCGAACGCGATCGGAGGCGAGCTGCTCGCCGCGGCGGACAAGCGCGGCATGCGCTGCACGCTCACGCCGCTCGGCGACACCTGGTACAGCGTGTTTGAGGCCGCCGGCGGCAGCCGCGACAGCGTGACGCTGCTGACCGAGGCCTTTGAACAAGGGCTGATCCATATCCTCATCGGCACGAAGGCCCTGCTCGGCGAGGGCTGGGACTCGCCCTGCGTCAATTCGCTGGTGCTGGCCAGCTTCGTCGGCAGCTTCATGAGCTCCAACCAGATGCGCGGCCGCGCCATCCGGATCGACCGCAGCGACCCGCACAAGGCCTCGAATATCTGGCATCTTGTCACGCTGCTCCCGCCGGAGCGGAAGCTCGCGTTTCTCTCCGGTGAGGAGGACGAGCCGCTGGGCGAGGACTACGCCCTGCTGCGGCGGCGCTTTGAGTGCTTCATGGCGCCCGCCTACGGCGGCGGCAACATCGAGAGCGGTCTCGAGCGCGTCGACATTCTTCGCGCGCCCTTCACGCGTGAGAAGGTCGCGGAGATCAATGCCGAAATGCTCGCGCGCGCAGCCGACCGCCGCGGTATGGCCGAGAGCTGGGAAAAGGCGCTCATGGGCCGGAAGGCCGGACGCGTGCGGGAACGGGTGCGTGCCGGAAGCGCTATCCGCCCGCGGCTCTACGCCGCGAGCGCCGGCGGCGCCGCCGCGCTGCACGGCGTCGTGCTCGGC
>JAEEGL012627211.1_pt1 | contig 55511 bp, 53 predicted proteins | sample 9134231 | NCBI WGS metagenome assembly JAEEGL01 (sample SAMN16246548, study PRJNA631951) | gut metagenome | biome: gut microbiome; feature: rumen; material: fiber-attached | host: Bos | place: Iran: Karaj | collected 2018-10
ATTTTAGAACAAGCTATGGTCAAAATGTATTACAACATTCTATAGAAGTAGCTCATCTAGCTGGAGTAATGGCTGGAGAGTTAGGAGAGAATGTTAACCTTGCTAAAAGAGCAGGACTTCTTCATGATATTGGAAAAGCTATTGACCATGAAAATGAAGGAAGCCATGTAGACTTAGGAGTAGAACTAGCTAAGAAGTATAAAGAGAATGAAGTAGTAGTTAATACTATTGCATCTCACCATGGAGATACTGATCCTACATCTGTTATTGCATCTCTTGTGGCAATTGCTGATGCATTATCTGCATCTCGTCCTGGAGCTAGAAATGACTCTTTAGAAAACTACATTAAGAGACTTGAACAACTTGAAGCTGTTGGTAACGATATTGAAGGTATCGAAAAGACTTATGCAGTTCAAGCTGGTAGAGAACTTCGTGTTGTAGTTAAACCAGAAAAGATTGATGATTTAGGAGCGCATAAAGTAGCTCGTGAAATTAAAGAGAAGATTGAATCTACAATGCAATACCCTGGTACTATTAAGATTACAGTAGTAAGAGAAACTAGAGCCGAAGAAGAAGCAAAATAAAAACACTAGATTATCTAGTGTTTTTTATTGTTTTATCATATTTATTACTGGTACTACTAATGGATGTCTTCCAGTTAAATTATTTATTTCTAATGATAAATCAGTTATTACTGCTTGCTTCATTTCGGCTATATTAGCATTAGTCTTTAACTTAGCATTTAGAATCTTTTCTGATAACTTTTCTATTTCCTCAATTAGTTCTTCATTTTCATTAACCATGACGAATCCTCTAGTAGTTATATTAGGTTTAATCATTAACTCACGTTTATCTTGATTAACGTTTGCTATTACTACTAAGATACCATCATTTTTCATTAGTTTTCTTTCTCTTATAACAGCTGAACCAATTTCACCTATACGAGATCCATCAATATAGATATCATCTGCAGGAACTTCTTCACCGGTTTTAGTTAGTACATGGTTTTCTAAAGTTAATACATCACCATTTTTTAAGATAAATGTATTTTCTTTTGGAACACCACATTCAATAGCAATATCACAATTCTTTTTAAGCATTCTATATTCGCCATGCTCTGGTACTACATACTTAGGATTAATTAATCTAATCATTAATTTTTGTTCCTCTTCATTAGCGTGTCCAGATGTATGTAAATCACTCATTGCTCCGGTTGTTAATACTTTTACTCCTTGTAGATATAATTGGTTAATTGTTCTACCAATTGATAAAGCATTACCTGGTATTGCAGAAGATGAGAATATTACTATATCATTTGGAAGAAGCTTAACTTGTTTATGGTTACCTTTAGCAATACGAGAAAGTGCTGCTAATGGTTCACCTTGGCTTCCAGTTACTAATAATGCATATTCAGAAGGTTTTAAGTTTTGAGCTTCCTCATAAGTAATTAATGTACCATGAGATTCAATATAACCACCTTCAACTGATATCTTTATATTGTTTTCCATGCTTCTACCAAATACACATATTTTACGGTTATGTTTTTCACAGGTTTCAACTATATGTTTTAATCTATATATGTTTGAAGCAAATGTTGCAATTATAATACGGTTATTTTTATATTCATCAAATAAATCTGATAAAGCATTATCGACTTTTGATTCAGACGCACTAATACCTGGATTTAAAGCATTAGTAGAGTCTGCCATTAAGACATCGACTCCTTTTTCTCCAAATCTTGCCATTTTATGTAAATCAGCCATAGGTCCAATTGGTGTAAAGTCAAATTTATAGTCTCCAGTTGTTACTATAACTCCGTCTGGTGTTGTTACTACAATACTATGAGAATCTGGTATAGAGTGTGTTGTTCTAATAAAATCAACTTCAATCTTACCGAATTTTAATCTAGTTGTATCATCATAAGCATAAAGATTATCATAACGAATATTTCTATCTTCTAATTTGATAGAAATTAACTCTTTTGCTTGTTTAGGAGCATATATTGCAGGACACTTTAAGGCTTGTACAAAAAATGGTATAGCCCCAATATGATCTTCATGTCCGTGTGTAATAATAAGTGCTCTTATTTTTTTCTCATTCTCTTGTAAAAAAGTAAAGTCAGGTATTACATAATCAATTCCTAATAAATCTGCTTCTGGAAATATAACACCACAATCAATAACAATTATGTCATTTCCATGCATTATACAATACATGTTTTTACCAACTTCACCCCAACCACCTAAGCTAATAATCTTAGTATTTGTTGGTTTGTTTTCCATATTTACTCCTTTCATAAAAATTTCTCCGTAATAGAAATACTAGTAAATTATACTATCTTTTTAGAAAAAAGTCCAATTATTGTTTAATGGTTTGTAAATACGTGTTATTTTATAAATGAAGGAAATGCCTATACTTAGGTACTTACCTTTTTGAGGGAGCACCTAGTCAATGACTGGTTTTTTGTCTTTTTTATTCAATTATTATGTTTAAATAAATTCTTATTTAATATATAATTTATATAGGAGGATTTATGGGATTATTTAGTAAAATTAAGGAATTATTTAAGGGAACTCCTAAAGAAGAAGAAAAAGAAGAAATCAAAGAAGAAGTAGAAGAAGTTGTTGAAGAACAAGAAGAAGCTCCTGAAGAAGAGATTAAGATAATAGAGCATACTGAAGAAGAGAAGAAAGAAATAGTAAAGAATTCTAAGGTATATGAAAAGGGACTTACTAAAACAAGAAAGACTTTTGTTTCTAGTCTTCTAGATTTAACAAATAAATATAGTAAAATTACTGATGAGTATTTTGATGAATTAGAAGAAATTCTTATAATGGCTGATATTGGTGTTAAGACTGTTATGAGTTTCATGGAAAGACTAAGAGATCGTGTTAGAAAAGAACATATTGATAGTCCTGAAGATTTAAAAGAGATTATTGTAGATGAATTATTTATTATCTATGTTAATGATGAAGTGCTTGTTAATAAAATTAATTATAATGACAATGGTCCAACTGTTATATTAATGGTTGGTGTTAATGGAGTTGGAAAGACTACGACTATAGCTAAACTTGCTTGGAAAGAAAAAGAAAGAGGTAAGAAAGTCTTATTAGTAGCTGGAGATACCTTTAGAGCAGGTGCCAAAGAACAACTTAATGAATGGGCTGATAGAATAGGAGTATACTTCTATGGAGGAAACGACAATGAAGATCCAGCTTCTGTAGTATTTGATGGTATTAATAAAGCTAAAGAACTTGGAAGTGACATAATCTTTATTGATACAGCTGGTCGTTTACAAAACAAGACTAATTTAATGAAAGAATTAGAAAAGATTAACAAAGTAATATCTTCATTAATTGATAACGCACCTCAAGAAACTTTACTTGTTATGGATGCTACTACTGGTCAAAATGGTATTAGCCAAGCTAAAGCTTTTAAAGAAGTTACTAATATAACAGGTATTGTACTTACTAAGCTAGATTCTAGTGCTAAAGGTGGAATAGTACTTGCTATAAAAGAAGAAGTTAATATTCCAGTTAAGTTTGTAGGACTTGGAGAAACTAAAGAAGACTTACAAGTATTTGATATTGAAAACTATATATATGGATTATTTAAGGACATGATGTAATATGGATAAAAAGTTATATTTAATTAATTTATATGATTATTATGGATCTTTACTTACTGATAAACAGCAATCATATTTTGAAAACTATTATTTTAATGATTATTCTCTATCTGAAATAGCAGAGAATGATAATGTATCTCGTAATGCAGTACATGGACAACTAAAAATAGTAGAAGAAAAATTAGATGAATATGAGAGCAAATTAAATCTATATAAAAATGGTATAAAAATAAAGAAACTATTAGACAAAGTTAAAGATAAAGAAATAGTAGAAAAAATTGAAGAATTAATATAATTTCTGTATAATATAAATAGAATAGAGGGGCTAAATATGTTTGATAGAATTGTATATATTAGCAATAATGGTGCTAATGTCAAAATAAAAGAAGGCCAAGAATTATCTACAAATATAATGAATATGCACGTTGTATTTGAGGATGAAAAAAAGAAAATCCTTGGAGAAGTAGATGATATTGATGGTCAAATAGTAAAAATTAACTTTTTGGGAGAATTAGAGCCTGATCGTTTTGTTGTGGGTGTAATTAGAAAACCAAATTTAGATGCTAAAGTTAGACTTGTTACTCCGGAAGAGATGAAGTTAATTGTCGGAAATGATGCCCCTAGCTCAATGGAACTTGGAAAGAGCCCTCTATATGATTCTTGTTCTGTAAGAGTAGATGTTAACGAATTATTTAGTAATCACATGGCTATTTTTGGTAACTCTGGAGGAGGTAAATCTTGTGGAGTAACTAGATTAATACAAAATGTATTTAGTAGTCCAACATTTGTTCCTTTTAGAAGTAATTTCTTTATATTTGATTCATCAGGAGAGTATTTAAATGCTTTTAAAGATATTAATACAGTAAATAATAATTTCAATTATAAGTTTTATTCTACTAATTACCAACAAGGTGTATATGAGTTAAAGTTACCAATATGGTTATGTAATGTAGATGATTTATGCCTATTACTTGGAGTAACATCTCATACTCAGATACCAATTATTGAAAGAATGCATAAACTAGCTCGTATATTTAGGCAAGGTGATGTAAATACTAATGAGTATAAGAATCATATAATTGCTAAAGCAATAATGACTACTTTATATTCAAATGAAACATCTACTAGTAAAAGAAATGATATATTCTCTATTATTGCTTCTTGTAGTACAGATGCTTTTAATCAAGAGGCTGAAGTACAAGGGATTGGTTATACAAGAAAGTTTAGAGAATTATTCTTAATAGATAATGAAGGACAATTTAGTGAAAGTGTTTTACTTAATAAATATGTTACTAGTTTTATTAAACCAGAACTTGATAACTTTGAACCTAAAGGAGATGTATTCTTTACTTTAGATGATTTAGAGAAAGCTCTTAACTTTACTTTAATAAGTGAAGGATGGTTAAGAAATGAAGCTACTTACGGAGATGCTGTTACTATCAAAGTAAGACTTCATTCATTAATAACTGGGCAATATTCTAAGTTCTTTGATTCAAAGACATATGTTACAGCAGAACAATTTATTGCTGGCTTAATCATGATGCCTGATGGTACTCATAAAGCTCAAATAATTAATATTAATCTTGAAGACGTAGATGACTCTTTTGCTAAGACTCTTACTAAGATTTATTCAAGAATACTATTTGAATTCTGTAAAACTATAAAAGATCGTGGTAGTTTACCATTTAATATATTACTTGAAGAAGCTCATAGATATATTCAAGCTGATACAGATTCATATATTCTTGGATATAATATCTTTGATCGTATTGCTAAAGAGGGAAGAAAGTATGGAGTAATCCTATCTTTAATAAGTCAAAGACCTGTTGATATTTCAGATACAGTAATTGCTCAATGTGCTAACTTCTTAATATTTAAGATGAATCACCCAAGAGACTTAGATTATATTCAAAAGATGGTACCTAATATATCTGAAGAAATAATTGAAAAATTAAAAACATTACAACCAGGTACTTGTATGGCATTTGGTACAGCATTTAGAATACCTATGATAGTAAGAATGGATATGCCTAATCCAGCTCCTAAAAGTGCTAACGTTAATGTTTATCAGAAATGGACAAATTAGAAGACTTATGTCTTCTTTTTCTTTTAAAATAAAGGGATTTATAATATAATAAATCTAGTGAAAGGATTGATATTATGTTTGAATCATTAGGAGATCATTTACAAAATGCAATCGATCAGATAAAAGGTTATGGGAAAATAACTGAAGATAATATAAAAGATGTAATGAGAGAAATTCGTCTAGCTTTACTTGAAGCTGACGTTAACTATGAAGTAGTAAAAGAGTTTACTAATAATGTTAGAGAAAAAGCATTAGGAGAAGAAGTAGCTAAGAGTATTAAGCCTTCTGATATGTTTGTAAAGATAGTAAGAGATGAGTTAGTAACTTTACTTGGAGGAGATGCTGTACCATTAAATACAAACGGTAGTCCTGCTGTATTAATGGTAGTAGGTTTACAAGGTAGTGGTAAGACTACTACTATTGGTAAGCTTGCCAATTATTTACGTAAGAAAGAGGCTAAGCATCCATTATTAGTAGCAGGAGACGTATATCGTCCAGCTGCTATTGATCAGTTGAAGACTATTGGTAAACAACTAAATATAGAAGTATACGAAGAAGGTAAGAAAGATCCTGTTGAGATAGCTAAGAATGCTATACAATATGCTAAAGAGAATAAATATGATTATGTCTTAATCGATACAGCTGGTCGTCTTCAAATAGATGAAGAGTTAATGCAAGAATTAAAGAATATTCAAAGCGAGATTAAGCCAGAAGAAGTATTACTAGTAATTGATGCTATGATGGGACAAGACGCTATTAATGTAATTAATGGATTTAATAATGACTTATCATTAACGGGTGTTATTCTTACTAAATTAGATGGTGATACTAGAGGCGGAGTTGCTTTATCAGCTAGACATTTAACTAATGTACCAATTAAGTTTATTGGAACATCAGAAAAACTAGATGGAATTGATTTATTTGATCCTGATAGAATGGCTAGTCGTATCCTTGGTATGGGAGACATTATTTCTTTAGTAGAAAAAGCTACAGAAGAAATTGATGAGAAAGAAGCAGAAAAAGCTGCAAGAAAGATGCAACAGGGTAAATTTGACTTAGAAGACTTCCTTAATACATTAAAACAAATTAAGAAACTAGGACCATTAGAGAACCTAATTAAGATGTTACCAGGCGCTCGTAAAGCAGGATTAGATAATATAGAAATTGACCCTAAACAAATGGCTCATATAGAAGCAATAATATTATCTATGACTCCTAGTGAAAGAAGAGATCCTAGTATTATTAAAGCGACTAGAAAGCAGCGTATTGCTAAAGGTTGTGGTTTACAAGTACAAGATGTAAACAGATTACTAGAACAATTTGAGCAAATGAAGAAAATGATGAAACAAATGTCAAATGGTAATTTGAAGTTACCATTCTAGGAGGATTATGAAGAAAAAATTATTCTTATTATTAGTAGTATTACTATTTATAACAGGATGTGGAAAAGATAAAACTATAAGAGAGATATTTAAAGACAATGATTATCTAGATTTGGGAAGTACATTTTTAATTGCCGCAGCAGGAGATAGAGTATCACTATTATATGCATTTGATGCTGAGTCAGATAATAATTACTTTGCTTATAATGAACAAGATAGAACAGCGGTTTATTATTATAATAAAGGCCTAATGCAAATAAATGAGTGTATATATAATACAGATGATTCATCTCATGGTGAAGACTGTACTAAAGAAGAAGTTAAGTTTTTAGAACTTACAAAAGAGAAGTTTGAATCTAATAATAAAGAGTTAGGCTTAACAGATAAGCTACTTAAACTAAATAAAGAGGAACTAGGATAGTTCCTCTTTTTTTGACATTTACAAAAAAATCTGTATAATAACATACTACTAATGGGGGTTAGTATGTTAAAGAAAGATTATTATAAGTATTTAGTACTAGATTTATTACAAGCTTTAGTTTCATTTATATCTAGTAATTTTGGATTATTATTGTCTTATTATACAAGAAATACTGCTATTGAGATCTTATTTGTTGTATTAACAGTAGGTTTGGCTTATTCTACAGTATATTCATTTATAGATATAGTTAAATGTACAAAGCAATATAGATTGTCTAATTATGTCTAGTTTTTACAATTCTATTGTGTAAACCCTAAAATACCTATATATTTAAAATAGGAAGGGTGAAGACATGATATATCCATCAATAGATAAACTATTAAATGTAGTTGATTCAAAGTATGAACTTGTGTATATAGCAGGATCTCGCTCAAGGGAAATGGCTAGAACAGGTCACTATCAGATGAAAGATAGTGAATATGTTTCTAAAAAGAATATAGGGCGTGCTTTGGAAGAACTTGGTAATGGTTTAATTAAAGTTAAAAAGGCTGATGAATAGCCTTTTTCTTTTTGGTATAATACTTATATGAAGATTGATAGGTATAAATTATTAAAAAATGATATGTATGAATTATATGTAGGTACTAATACCTATGTTCTTCATAGTGATTTAATACTTAAATATAACTTATTAATTAGAAGTGATATTACTACAAAAGAGTTAGATGAATACCAGATAGAGAATGAAATATATGAATGCTATAATGTGGCTTTAAAACTTCTAAGTACAAAGAATAGAAGTTATAAGGAATTAATAGATGCTTTAGTAAGAAAAGAATTTAATAAAGATAGTGCTACTAAAGCAGTAGACATATTAGTAAAACAAGGATATGTAAATGATAAGAACTATGCTAAATACTTTGTTCATGATCAAGTATTACTTACTAATAATGGGCCATTTAAAATAAGAAAGCTATTAGAAGAAAAGGGAGTAAGTTCTAATTATATAGAAGAAGCTTTAAAAGACTATAGTATTAAAGAACAAGAAGAGAAGGTTAAAAAACTAATTAATAGACAAATCAAAAGTAATACCAATAAGAGCGCTATAATGCTTAAAAAGAAAGTATCTGATTATTTAAATGACATGGGATACTCTTATATAGTATATGATAAGTATTTATCTAGTATTGATTTTGATGATAGAGAAGTATATAAACGTACTTTAGAAAAGGTTACTAAGGAGTTATCGCGTAAGTATAAAGGAGAAGAACTAGAATTTAGAATAAAACAGAAGATGTATTCTAAAGGGTTCCGTAATTATGAATAAAAAAAAGAAAGTATTAAACTTTCTTTTATTTTGATTTACTAGGATTTAATTGATTTCTAGTATAGATATCATAGCTACTCTTAACTTCTTCGTCTTTAATTTCAAATCCATATTTTTCTCTCATTTGAATTAAAGCTTTAACATTATTAATGCCATCTTTATCTTCATCAATTATGCCTTTAGCTAAATCTTCTCTTATTTCATCATTTACTTCATCCATAGAAGGTTTTTCTTTTTGACCAACCTTATAAATAATGTAATATCCATATGATGATTTAACTGGAGAAGTAGTATACTTTTCGTTTTCTAACTTATTAGCTGCTTCTAAAACGCTTGAGTCAAATTCATCATTCCATTTAATTGTTACTGTTGAATCTTTAGTAGCGTCATCTTTGTTATATTCTTTTTGAACATCTTCAAAGCTTGTACCATTATTTAACTTTTCAATTGCTTCTTTAGCTTTCTTTAAAGCTTCTTCTTCTTTAACAGCTTTTTCTTCATCTGGAATGTCTTCATCAACATCTACATCGATTAAGATTAACTTAAGTTCTAGTTCACCAAATACTTTTTGATCATAGTAATTCTTAACTTCTTTTTCTGCTACTACATCATTCTTAACATATCTTAATGTTAATTGTTCTTGTTTATAAGTATTAGCAACATATTCTTTTAATTCATCCATTGTGTTAATACCTAATTGTTGACTAGCTACTTGTAATAGAGTAGATTCATTACCAAATGTATTTAACCATTCTTGTATTTGGTTATTTACATATTTAGTTTGAGCGTCTCCACCTTCTATTTCTTTAGCTAGTAATTCGTTATCAACCATATTGATTACAGTATATACACCATAATTCTTTTTCATACGTTCATATAAATCTTCTGCAGAGATAGCATTTACACCAGAGTCTTCTTTAAATGTTACAACTGCTTCTTGACCATTTTCTAACTTAGTACCTTTTTTACCACATCCTGCTAAAGGAACAAGTAATAATACTAGAATTAATACGTATAATATTTTTTTCTTCATAAATTCCTCCAAAAACGTAAATATATAATAACAAAAATAATTGTAAAATACAATTATTTAGTCATTATTTCATAAACTTCATCAAGCTCCATCAAGCTTTCTTTCTTAACCTGATGAATAAAGTCTTCCATTTGATATCTAGGTAATAAATGTATATGGAAATGCTTTATTTCTTGGCCAATTCCATTATTATTAATAAGAGTAAGTCCTTCAGCACCTAGTTTTTCTCTATCTATTAACTCAATCTTTTTAGCAACATCTCTCATATGAAGTATTAAATCATCTGGTAATTCATCATATGTTACATAATGTTCCTTTGGTACTAATAAACTATCACCATTAGTAGTAGGATTAATATCTAAGAATACCTGTACTTTATCATCTTCATAAATCTTTTGACTAGGTACTTCTCCTTTTATAATTTTACAAAATAAACAATCATCCATTATTTTATCATTCCTTTCTTTTTTAATAGATTAAGTATTAATAAACTTATAAAAAATACTATTATAAGTTCTGGTATATATATTAGATAATTAATTGATAAATGATAACATTCAGTACATATTCTCATTCTATTATCTATATAAGTTACTAAATTAGTCCAATCATATATTTTAGCAAATGAACCAACTACTTTAACTGGAACAAATATAAGAGCAATTATTACGGTTACTATTATAGATATTCCGACATGTTTTATTCTAAATAAATTCTTCATATATACCTCATACTAAATTATAATATAAAATGTTTAAATTGTGGTAAAATATATTATTCTATAGATTAATTATCTATAAAATGGTAAAATTAAGTGGGTGATTTTATGGAACTAAAAGTTTCAAAACTATATGCAAAATCAAAAGATGAGAAAGAAATATTAAAGGACTTTAGTCTTACTATTAATTCATCTGAAGTACATGTATTAATGGGACCTAATGGATGTGGAAAAAGTACATTATCTAAAGTTATAATGGCTAGTCCAGAGTATTCTATTACTAAAGGAGATATTTCTATTAATGGAGAATCTATTAAAGGATTAACAACAGATGAAATAGCTCGTAAAGGAATATTTATGGTTTTCCAAAATCCAATAAGTATAGATGGAATCTCAAACTCAGAATTTTTACGTACTGCATATGGAGCATGCCATGAACAAACACCTATTTTCTCATTTATCAAAGAAGTAAATGGATACTTAAAAGATCTACATATGGATGAAGATATGATACATAGATCAATTAATAAAGACTTCTCTGGAGGAGAAAGAAAGAAAAACGAAATATTACAACTTCGAGTATTAAAACCAGATCTTATTATTTTAGATGAATTAGATTCTGGACTAGATATTGATAGTTTAAAAATAGTATCTAATAGTATAAATGAATATATGAAGGAGAATAAGAATGCTTCTTTATTAATCATTACTCACTATGAAAAGATACTAGATTATATTAAACCAGATAAAGTTCATGTAATGAAAGATGGACATATTATTAAAAGTGGAGATGCTTCTTTAGCTAAAGAATTATTAAAGACTGGATATGAAAGTCTAGGTGATTAATATGAATACTATTGCATTTGATAAAGAAGAAGTTATTAATCTAGATAAAGATGCTTTACTAAATGGTAATAATCTATTAATAAAAGATGATACTAGTATAAATATGTACATTAATAAAGATACAAATCTAGTAATAGATATATCTGATAATAGTAATTTAGATTTATTTATATTATGTAATCATAAGATTAATTTAATTGTTAATCTGGAATCTAATAGTAAATGTAACATTTCTTTATTTGGATTTAATATTAGTGGACTTATAGAAGCTTATCTAAATAAAGAAGAGAGTGAATTCTATTTACATAATTCTTCTATTTATGATGAGGCTTGTTTATTAGAAGTTAATACTCATCATTTAAAGAGTAATACAGTATCTGATATACATAATCATGGATTTACTTATAAAAAAGGATCACTTGAATATAGTGTTAATGGAATAGTTCCTAAGTCTAGTAGTAAGTGCATATGTAATCAAGATAACCAAATTATTAATTTAACAGATAATATATGTAATATACATCCGAACTTATTAATAGATAATTATGATGTAGTAGCAAATCATGCTGCATATATTGGTACTTTTAAAGATAGTGATTTATTCTATTTAATGAGTAGAGGTATTAATAAAAATAGATGTTATGTAATGCTTTTAAAAGCATATTTATTAGATGGGTTATCTCTCCCTGATAAAGAAAGAGAAAGAATATTAAATGATATAGAAAGTGTAGGTGAATATATATATGAATAGAGAAGATTTCCCTATATTTTCTAGTGGATTAATTTATTTAGATAATGGTGCTACTACTATGAAACCTAAATGTGTAGTAGATGAAATAAATAAGTATTATTTAGATTATACTGCTAATGCTCATAGAGGAGACTATCATAATAGTGTAATAGTAGATACTAAATATGAAGGTGTAAGAGAATTAGTTAAGAACTTTATCAATGCAGAAAGCACTAAAGAAATAGTATTTACTTTAGGAACAACAGATTCTTTAAATATGATTACTCAAGGTTATATGAAGTATCATTTAAAAGAAAATGATGAAGTATTAATAACAAAAGCAGAACATGCTAGTAACTTTTTACCCTGGGTAGAACTTTCTAAAGAAATAGGTATTAAAGTTAAATATATAGAACTTGTTGATAATAAAGTTACAATAGAAAAAGTTAAAGATGCGATTACAGATAATACTAAAGTAATCTCTATAGCTGGTATTACAAATGTACTAGGAGACGTAAGACCAATACATGAAATAGGCGAACTATGTAAAGAAAAAGGTATTATCTTTGTAGTAGATGGAGCTCAAAGTGTTCCTCATATAAAGACTGATGTTATTAATGATAATATTGATTTCTTAGCATTCTCGAGTCATAAAATGTTAGGCCCTACTGGAGTAGGAGTATTATATGGTAAATATGATTTATTAAAAGAACTTCATCCTGTAAGAGTAGGTGGAGGAATGAATTCTTTTTATGAAGAAGACTTCAGTTATGAATATCATGATTTACCTACTAAGTTAGAAGCTGGTACGCAAAACATTGCCGGTGTAATTGGACTAGGAGAAGCAATTAAATATTTATCTAATATTGGTATGGATAAAATAAGAAATCATGAACTAGAACTAAAGAAATACTTTATTGAAAGAAGTAAAGAATTAGATAATGTAGAAATATATAATAAAGATTTAGATTCTGGAACAGTAGCTTTTAATGTAGATAACTTATTTAGCCAAGATGTTGCTGTATACCTAGATAAACATAATATTGCTGTAAGAGCTGGTAATCATTGCGCTAAAGTATTAAAAGAAGTTATAGGTGTTAAGAATACTTGTCGTATATCTTTCTATTTATATAATACTAAGGAAGATGTTGATAAAGTAATTGAAGCATTAAAGAATCCTAATATAAAAAGGGAGATAATATAATGGATAGAGAATTTAAAAGGGAATTAATACTAGATAACGATAATAATCCTAAAAACAGAGGGCTAGTAGAAGATGTAAGCTATCATACTCATAGAACAAATAATGAATCTTGTATCGATGACTTAAATATTCAAATTAAAGTAGAAGATAATGTTATTAAAGATATAAGATTTGATGGAGAAGCTTGTGCTATATCAACAAGTGCAACTTCTATCATGATAGAGACATTAATTGGTAAAACTTTAGAGGAAGCTGAAGAAATAATTACTAATTATGAAAATATGATTGATGAAAAAGAATATAATGAAGAACTATTAGAAGGATTAGTTGCTTATGATGAAATATATAAGCAACCTAATAGAAAGAAATGTGCTCTTTTACCTTTTAGAGCAATTAAAGAGGAAATAGAAGAAAGAAAGTAGGTGATAATATGGAAATAAAAGGATTAACTAAAGAAAATGTAAAAAAGATATCAGAAATTAAAAAAGAAGATCCTTTTGTTTTAGATTATCGCCTTAAAAGTTTAGAAATATTTGAGAATTATCCTGAACCTAATTGGGGTCCAGCTCATTCTGTAGATTTTTCTAATATTATTTATTATAAAACTTCTACAGAAGATTATATTAAAGACTCATGGGATAAACTTAATAGTAGAGTAAAGAATGAATTAGATGATTTAGGAGTAATTAAATCAGAAAAAGAAATGGATGGTATGGGAGTTCAGTTTGAATCTGAAGTAATATACCATAATATGATTGAAGAACTAAGAAAAAAGAACGTAATATTTACTAGTATCGAAGATGCATTTAAAAATTATCCTGACTTAATAAAAAAGTATTTTGGTAAAGTAGTACCAAATACTGATAATAAGTATGCTGCTTTAAATGGAGCTGTATTCTCAGGAGGAAGTTTTATATATGTACCTCCATATACTAAACTAGATAGACCTCTTCAAAGTTACTTTAGAATCTCTAGTCGTAATATGGGCCAATTTGAAAGAAGCTTAATAATTGTTGACCATGACTCTGACTTACATTATATAGAAGGATGCACAGCTCCTAATTATTCAGATGCTGCTCTTCATGCAGCAGTAGTCGAAATATATGTTGGGGAGAATTCTAAATGTCGTTATAGTACTATTCAAAACTGGGCTAAAAATGTTAATAACTTAGTAACTAAAAGAGCGCTCGTAGAAAAGAATGGTACTATGGAATGGATTGATGGTAACTTAGGTGGTTCCGTTAATATGAAATATCCAGCATGTATCTTAAAAGGAGATTATGCTAAAGGAGTATGTATCTCTATTGCCGTAGCAACAGAAGGACAAAACCAAGATACTGGAGCTAAGATGATTCATATTGGAAGTCATACTGAAAGTAACATTATTTCTAAATCTATTGCTAGTAATGGAGGAAATGCTACTTATAGAGGACTAGTAGATATAAAGAAGAGCGCTGATCACTCAAGTAGTATGGTTAAATGCGATACGTTAATACTAGATCCAATATCTAAAAGTGACACGATACCAACTAATAAATGTGAAAACACAACTAGCTCTATAGAACATGAAGCAACTGTTTCTAAAGTATCTGATGAAAACCTATTCTATTTAATGAGTAGAGGTCTTAATAAAGAACAAGCTACAGAATTAATCGTTTTAGGTTTCATTGATAGATTTAGACAAGAACTTCCTATGGAATATGCAGTTGAATTAAATCAATTACTTAAAAAAAGTTTATAAAGATAGAAACTTATTTATTCTATCTTTTTTATTATAATAATTTAATTAATTGATTTAGTTAATAATAAAAATCCTTGTACTTATCCTCATTCAATTAATAAGAATAGTGATTTGTAAAAGGATTTTTTTATTTGTATAGTACATTTTCGAAAGGAGGTATCTTATGATGAATCAGGTAATACTCGTTGGTAGACTATGCCGAGATCCAATTGTAAATAAAACAGAAAATGGTAAAAAAAGAAGTTTTATTACAATTGCTGTACCAAGAAGTTTTAAAAATATGGATGGCGAGTATGAAACAGATTTTATCGATTGTACTTTATGGGATGTAGTAGCAGAGAACACTTCAGAATATTGCCATAAAGGAGACATAATCGGTGTAAAAGGAAGAATTCAATCTTATGTAATTGAAAAAGAGAATAAAGAGGATAATATATATGGAACAGAAATTATAGCTGAAAAGATAACGTTCTTAACTTCTAATCCAAAAAACGAACAATAAACCCACACCCCTAAAAAAGAGATAAAGTCTCTTTTTTCTTTACAGTTAAGAATTTTAAGATATTTATAAAAAGCTAGTCTTATTATATAATGATAATAGGTGATACTATGGCAGATTTAAATATTACAATGAAAGATGTTATAAGGAATAAAAAGAATAGACTAGATTTATCAAGGGATGAGCTAGAATATGCTTTTAATGGTTATTTAGAAGGTACAATACCTGATTATCAAATGAGCTCTTTATTAATGGCTATTGTTATTAATGGCATGACTGAAAGAGAAACAATAGACCTTACAGATATCTTTATTCATAGTGGTAAAGTACTAGATTTATCTTCTATTAATGGTGTAAAAGTAGATAAACATTCAACTGGAGGAGTAGGAGATAAAACTACTATGGTAGTTGGTTCAATCGTAGCTAGCCTTGGTGGACATGTCGCTAAGATGAGTGGAAGAGGTCTAGGGGTAACTGGAGGTACTATAGATAAACTAGAAAGTATTCCAGGATTTAGAACAAATTTAACTGAACAAGAATTTATTGAACAAGTTAAAACTGTTGGATTTGCTATTACAAGTCAAACTAAAGACTTGGCACCATTAGATGAAAAGATTTATGCTTTACGTGATGTTTCTGGTACTACAGAATCAATTCCATTAATAGCAAGCTCTATTATGTCTAAAAAGATTGCTTGTGGAGCAGATAAAATTTTAATTGATGTAAAGTATGGAAGCGGAGCACTTCTTAAAGATATAAATGAAGCTTCTAAACTTGAAAAAGTAGTAAAAACTATTGGAGCTCATTACAATAAAGAAGTACAAGTAGTAATATCAAATATGGATACTCCTCTTGGTAGTATGATTGGTAACTCTCTTGAAGTAGTTGAAGCAATACTTATTTTACAAAATAAAGTACATAATGAAGCCTCTGATTTATGTATAGAACTAGCTGGTTATATGACTGCTATGACCTTTGGCCTTACTTTAGATGAAGGTAAATATCGTGCTAAAGAAGCTTTAGAAACTGGACGTGCTTATCAAAAATTCTTAGAATTTGTTAAAGCTCAAGGTGGAGACTTAAATTCATTAAAGATAAGTCCTAATAAAGTTGAACTTAAATGTGGAATTAATGGTAAACTTACGGGGATTGATGCTTATAAGTTTGGAAATTTAGCTGTAGCTTTAGGAGCTGGAAGACTAAATAAAGATGAAAAAGTAGATCCATCTGTTGGTATTGAATTAAAAGCTAATATTGGACAAATGGTTAAATATGGGGACTTACTGGCTGTAGTATATTATGGAGCTAAAGGTTGTCCCCAAATTAATATTAATCAGTATTTTAAAATTGATACATTAAAGAGTGTTACTAGTAAGTAACACTTTTTATTTGATAATTTTTATTATATAATTGTAATAGAATAGAGGGGATTATTATGGATATAGGATATTTAGGAATATCACCTAAAGTAATAAGTGACCTTTCTAAAGAAGGGTATAACTTTATTAATATTGAAACAACTCCTAGAAGAATATATGATATTGTTATCTATAGTAAAGAACTAAAAGCAGAGGAATCTTTATTCTATAATATGTTTAAAATTCCTGTAATAGTAGGTAGTACTAAAAACGATATAGAGCTAAAACTATTACTTGCTAAAGAAAGTATTAAAAGTAAATCTAATAAGTTAATGACTTATTCAAAAATAATTGATGAACACATGTTTATTAATGAAAAGATTGAATTAATGGAAAGCGATGAAGTAGGACATGCTTTAAGAGTTGGTATGTATGCTAAATTACTTGGAGAAAAGATGCATTTATCTGAAGGAGCAGTGTTAGATATATATGTTGGAGCCCTTTTACATGATATTGGTAAGATATATATACCCAAAGAATTATTAAGTAAAAGAGCACCACTTAGTATCAGAGAATATGAACTTATTAAAAGACATTCTGATTATGGATATGACCTATTAAAGAATTGCTTACCAGATAATATAACAGAAATGATTAGATACCATCATATAAGAGAAGATGGTAATTCATATCCAGATAATGATTCAATAAGTTTAGGAGCTAAGATAATTGCTATCGTAGATTCATATGACTCTTTAGTATCTAAAAGAGTATATAGACATAAATATACTAAAGAAGAAGCAATTAATAAGCTAATGAAAGAGTCTACGTATGACGGTAGAACTAAACCTAAATATGATCCATATCTAACAAATCTATTTATAGAGATAATAAAATAAGCAGAAGTTGTACTTCTGCTTATTTTTTATCTTTTATTAATTTTACTATTAGTAAGATGCTTATATAATGAACCATAATTAGGCATCTTTATGAATAATGCCCCATCAGAACTAATGGGTTTATTTGTATGCCTATCGCTTTCACCCCAGGAAGTAAAAGTTTTGATGTATTCATTAATGCTTTCAATAGGGAATACTGAATTATTCTTTAAATCATTAAATATTTCTTTTCTTCTATTTAATTCACTGTAGTCTTTTTTAATAAATAAATAAGAATCATTATTTGTTAACTCCACCCAATTCTTATTAAAAAAATCTAATACTTGTTTCTTTTCTATATAATTGAACCCATTCTCGTTCATTAATTGAGTTAGGTTATTTAAAGCACTATTATAGTCATTATGATAGAATGCCATTTTGTCATATTTTTCTGGTGGAAAGAACTCAATACTTCCTCCACAAAACTCACTAAACCATTCTGGAGAGGCACAGCCATAGGAATATGCTACACTAGAATTGTTAGAATAAGATACTTTTCCTTCACAATTAAGCTTTTGCCATCCAAATACTCTAGGCAATGAATGTGATTCGAAAATACTGTTAATTTGGTCAATCTCGTATTGATTAGGATTTGAATACACTGGATTTAGACCGTGCTCTTTAATACTTTCATAAAAGGCTGAATTAAATGCGTGAAAAATATAAACTGGATAGAATAATCTTTCAGCTAAATATTCGCCACATTTATCTAGTGTTTCTTTGTTTTCTTCTAGCTCTTTAGGGATATTCAACTTATTTAGAACCGTTTCTTCTAATAATAAATTAGCTTTATCAATAATATCCATAGATACAAATGGATCATTTGGTATATCTGCTAGTAACTTATTTAAGAAAGTATCAATTCCATCTGTTCTTAATTCATCATTGCTGATGATTAATGAATAACATATACAAGCTGATATTACGGAATTAAGGATCTCTAAGTTTCTATGGTGATCTTCCGTAATATAAGGGCTAGCCGTTTTTAAAGAATTATAGAAATCATTTGATATAAAATATTCTTCTAAGTTCATTTATCCCCCTATATATTATCAACATTGGATAATCTAATTATCTCATCGTAATTATCATCTTTAGCCATAACATTTTTATGGACTTCATTACATTTATCACATTTATAAATAATCTTATAAGTATCTTTAAACTTTTCTATACCGGTTGGTACTAATAGTCCTTTACAAGTATTTAATCTATCTCCAGGATTAATATCAACATGTAGACTATATAAACAGTAAGGACAATGATCTCTTGCTGAATATTCAAGTTTACTCACATGTTTATGACAATTTATACAAGTAAATTCTTCATCTATCATATTGAACCTTTTCATAACTTCACCCAATAAAATTATAGCATAAATTGGGGTTTTTAGTTATAATTAAGTATAGGGTGTGATTATATGGACAATCTACGTATTAGTGATTTTGAAGGCCCATTAGATTTACTACTTCATCTAATTAAAGAATCTAAAGTAGATATCTTTGATATAAATATAGTAGAAATAACGGACAAATATCTAGAGTTTATTCATAAGATGGAATCAATGAATCTAGATATAGCATCTGAATATTTAGTAATGGCTTCTGAACTTATTGAATTAAAGAGTAGACTATTACTTCCAAAAGAGAAAATAGAAGAAACAGAAGAAGAGATTGACCCAAAAGAAGCGCTTATTAATAGACTCGTTGAATATCAAAGATATAAAGATATGAGAGAAACATTTAGAGAACTTGAAAGTATAAGAAGTGAAATATATACAAAAGCACCTGAAAATATAAACATGTATCTTGATGATGATGTTAAAGTAGATACGGATATTACACTTGATGATTTAGTAAATGCTTTCCAAAAGTTTATGGAAAGAAAAGAGTTAGATAAACCATTAAGTACTAAAGTAACTTCTAAAGGAGTAACAGTATCTGAAAGAAGAAAAGATATTAAGAAGATCTTAAAAGAAAAGAAGAAAGTAAAATTCTTTGATTTATTTTCTGTCCTTACCAAAGAGTACATCGTAGTAACATTTATTACTGTACTGGAAATGGCTAAAGAACATGAACTTGTTATTAAACAAGAAAATAATTTTGAAGATATTTATTGTGAGGTACCACATGAATAAGAAAGCAATACTAGAAGGAATTCTTTTTGTATCTGGTGATGATGGAGTATCTACTAATCAGATAAAAGAAGTATTAGAAATAGATGATGAAGAAGTTAATGTGTTAATAAAAGAATTAACTGATGACTATGCTAAGGAAGATAGAGGTATTACTCTAGCATACTTAGGTAATAGATTTAAATTAACTACTAAGAAAGAACATAAAGATTATTATAAGAAGCTTGTAGAAGGAGTAGAATCTAATACTTTATCTAATGCTGCTTTAGAAACTCTTGCTATAATTGCTTATAATGGACCAGTTACAAGACTTGATGTTGATAAAGTTCGAGGAGTATATTCTGGTCAAATGATTAGAAAATTAGTGTCTAAAGGATTAATAGAAGATAAGGGAAGAAGTGATCTTCCAGGTAGACCAATATTATATGATACAACTGATATGTTTTTGGATTTCTTTGGATTATCTAGTAAAGAAGATTTACCTAGTATGGATACTTTTATTAAGAATAATAATGATGACCCAACAGATGATGTTACTGATTTATACAAATCAAAGTATAATGAAGATGATGTAGAAGTATTATAAATAATATGCTATAATACTCTTACTTGCTCGTATGGCGAAATTGGTAGACGCGGTAGACTCAAAATCTACTTCCTTCACGGGAATTACGGTTCAAGTCCGTATACGAGCACCATAAATAAAAAAAACGACTTTCAAAGTCGTTTTTATTTATTCTAGATGAGATGTTTTATAAGTAACTTGATCTATTACTTCAGTACCATCTATTAAAGTACTACCAGTTTCCATCTCGGTGATATTACCATTTATAGATTTATTAACTCCCTTAATAATACCATCATAGAATTTAAATGTTGAATTATTATTAACTCCATTAGTTTTTCCAATAATTAATGGGTTAGTAGAATTAATATTTCCATCTTTTGTACCAATTATTAAAGTACCTGCAAGATTATCTACGGCATTATAGTTTTTAGCAATAATTGTACCTCCAGTAATAGTAATTGTACCATTGTTTGCTTGATTTTGAACTGTTGCTCTTTCAGAAGTGGTAGCAGTTAAATAAGCAGTTCCAGATATTTCTAAGTTACCACCATTATTATATATTGCTTGTCTTGTTGAAGTGGCTTCAATTCTACCTCCGGTAATTATTAAATGGCCAGTAGACTCATTATTAATAGCACCTTGAGTAGCATTACATAATATTTCACCGTCAGAAATATATAGTGTACCATTATTTCTAATAACTGGATTTGTTCCACTATTTCTTAAAGTGTGGTTTCCTATTATTAATTCAATATTTTTATTTTTAACTATCTGAATTTGTTCTGTTATATTTTGTAATACTTCTATTGTTACCTTGGTATTATCAGTTGGAACAGCATCTATAGCTTTTTGAAGAGTTTCATATTGAGTATTACCAATTCTAGCATAATATCTCTGGATTTCTTCCCAATGTGCATATAAAATTGTATCAGCATTAAATACCATATCACTTGTAACTTTTGTTCCATTAGTTGGATCAGTATACCAGCCTTTGAATTCATAGTCTGTTAATTCAGGTGTTGGTAATATTCCTATTGCTGATCCTTTTTCAATATCTCTAGTTGGTTCATCAATAGTTCCGCCATTTGGATTAAATGTTATAGTGACAATTTCTGTTAATAGAATCTTTTTATAGCTATTTTCTGTCTTATGAAGTAATTCAACATTATCTTCAATATCTGTAATAAGTGTTTCGTCATTTACTGCTGCTGTTTTACCAGCAATTACTCCATCGTAGAATGAATATCCAGTAGTAGAAGAAATACCGTACGTTCCTCCTTGAATAGAAGGAGATGATGTACTAGCATTACCATCCTTAGTACCAATAACTAGAGTAGCTACGTTTTCTATTCCGTAGAATCTAGTAGATACTATAGTTCCTCCTGTTACGATTGCTGTACCATTATTTAAGTTATGAAGTGGAGCTCTTTGGTTAGAAGTTGCACTTAAGTATGCTGTTCCTGATATTTCAACATGTCCACCATTATTATAAATAGCTTGTTTATTATTAGTAGCTATTATGCTTCCACCAGTCATAATAAGAGTACCAGTAGATTCGTTATTAATAGCACCATTAGTAGCATTAGAAGTAATTGTTCCATTACTTAGTTTTATAGTTCCATAATTAGATATAAGTACTATGTTACTATCATTACTTATAGTATAGTTCTGTAAATCAAATACGATTACTTTACCAGCAGTAACATTTAACTGCTCACTTAAACCTACATTTCTTAGAAGTGTAATAGTAGTCTCTGTATTATTTGGTACTGCATTAACAGCATCTTGTAATGTGTTATAACGAGTATTACCAATTCTTGCTACATATAAAACTTCTTCAAATAAGAAGTCTAAACTAATAGCATAATTAGTATTATTAATATCATAACCACCATCTTTATACTTAATAGTTAACTCTAACTGATCTGTGGCACCATAAGTACATTCATAGTTCGTGTTACATAAAACGTCACCTAATGTATAGTTAGATATTTCGTATTCTAAGTTACTACTTAATCCAGTAATACTACTTATTTTCATTTCAGCACCAAGTAGTACTGTAGCATCTACTATATAAGTAACCGTTGAATCACTATTAGGTAGATTAATTGAACTATATATACTACTTACGTTATATGATTCTGAACTACTTGTACCTCCATTGGATGTACTAGAAAGCATTAAATTGGTAATTCTAGCATTTCCTTGTAGTCTTACAGAAGCCATAATGTTTTCCATTCTCGAACTTATAGATGAGGATGCATATGCCAAAGAAAGAAAAGCAGTACTAATGATTACTAAGATAGCAATAACGATTATGTATGCTTTGTTATTATCTTTCTTTTTCATTTTCATTATCACCATTAAAGTCTGCTTCTTTTACAACGTATAAATATAAATTGTCTTTATTAATTACAAAGAATTCACATTTTTGATGTTCAGTTACAACAAGATAATTAATAGGCTGATTAGTATTATCACGTACGTCTATTAATTCTTGGAATCTTTCAACCTTAATAACGTTATAATCTTCAAATTTAGGAGAAGTTTTAATACTAATAATGAATCTATCATATGCACGTAATAATTTATCTACGTATTTATCATATTTACTCTTTCCTGTTTTAGGAAGTAGTAGAGTATGTAATAATGGAATCTTAGATAGAATAAATACTATAAATGTAACAAATGCTAAGTTAGCATATAATCCATCTTTTACAATTAATTTTGGATTACTTATTATTTGTTTATTAGTATTTAAATTCTTATCTTTAAAAGAAATATTAACTTCTTGTTGAGATAGTGGAATAATCATAGTCATTTTACTGTTATTATCTAATTTATATTCATTACTATTTTTATTCTTTTCACTTACAAACATGGTTACTTCTAAACGGCTATCAGTATTAACTGCATAGTGAGTCTTGAAGTCATTAGCAAGATCATTGTAATAGTTGTAATCAATTATTATATCTTTGTTAATATAGTAACCATTCTTGTTAACAATCTCATCAATTACTTCTTTAGTTAGATCATAATCTTTAACATAGAATTCATTTGAATTATTTTGACTAGCAATTACTAATTTAGCTACTATTTGATATCTAATATCTAAATCACTTTCTTTATCAACATCAAACTTATAATTATAGTCGATATGAATCTTATCAATTAGACCAGCTATATATACCATACCACCGTCTAGATAATCATCATCATAGAAAGAGTTATCTTTTAGATATACTTTATAGTCGATATTGCTACTTTCTCTATAATTTATATATTCTTTCTTTGTTATTCTAAAAGCTTTAACTAAAAAGAATAATAATAAAGCTAGAAATAAGATAGATATTAGAAATCTAACTATAACACGAGCTTCATAACTAATATAAATTTTATTATTAGGTTTAGTTTCAAATACTTCGTCTTTAATTTCTTTTACTTCTTTAACTACTTTTTTCTTAGTAGTAGTTTTCTTCTTAGTAACTTTCTTTTTTTCTTCCTTCTTTTTATCTTTTTCCATACTATCATCTACTTTCCATTAAACCATATTGTTGGGTATCCAACATAAGGAACATTATAATCAATTATTCCAATAATCATATCTTCTTTAATCATTAAGTCATCCATCTTATTATTAGCATCACCTTTTGTATAATAAATATATGAGCCACCATAATTAACTTTTTTAATGATTCTGTGAACAATTATTGTATTATCACTTTTATAGGCTATAACTTCACCTATATCTATATCATCATAAGAGTATTTTTTGTCTACTATTACTAGATCGCCTTTATGTATTATTGGTTCCATACTACCACTTGCAATTACAATAGCATAATATCTAAAGTAACCACTGAATAGATATACTAAAAACATTACTATAAGAGAAGGAACTAATACATTTCTAAATTTAACTTTGTAATAACTACTAGTTCTTTTATCTAAGTTTCTTCTATTAAAGTACCTATGAATTCTATAAGCAAATAGAATAGGTAATACTAAATAGATAATACTTATAACATATTCATTAACGTTAGGTACGATAGGTAATATATATAAGAATAGACTAAATACTAAATCATAAAGTATTACTGGTTTGTATCCGGTTTTCTTAGTTATATATGAATAAGAAATGTTTTTAGATATTGCTGGCAGAAAGGTTAAAGCAACAAATCTTAATACATCATATTGAGAGTTAAATAGTGTACTATAAAAGGTATTACTTACATCTAGTAATATAAATACTAGTACAACTACAACAGTACATAGTTTACTTCCTTCAGCTTTAGAAAGCATATTAAATCTTATTATTTCTCTTAGAATAGAGTATAGAATAATAGGAATTAATATGTTTTTAATATTTATTAAGGTTAAGTAATTAGGAGTTTTAGCTAGTCCTATAATTAGCCCTAGTAAATAGTAAAAAATAAAGAAAGTAGTTACAAAAACAAATACTTCAAATAAAGCATCTTTAAGATAAGCTTGTCTATCTCTTTCAATAACAAATATTTTATTAAATACTATAAGTAATAACAGTAAAAAAACAGCTATTTTATAGCCGGAAAATATATTTAAAGAGAGTGCATTAAGAAAAGATAGTACTATTAAAATGAAAGATAATACTAATAATCTTTTATACCCCTTTTTCATAATGCACCTCCTAAATCTATTTTTAATCAGCTGATGCGTAAGTTAATACTATATCAGGTAATGTAACATCAAAGTCACCATCTGCTATTCCACTTCCTGCTTCATAGCTAATTACTACTTCAATTTCTTCAGCAGTATTGATTCCTAGTGTGTGACCAGAAATTGTTGCTACAGAAGTAGTAGTAGCAGCTTCGCTTCCAACTTTAGCACTTAATGTAATACCATTACATGCAGTATTAACTAAGCTTTGAGTTGTTCCTTGAGCAGCAGTACAAGTCTTAGTACCTTCAAATACAATACTATTTAAATAAGCAACATATTGACCTGCATTATATGAATAGAATGTATATGTTACAGATTGTCCTGGTTCAGTAAAAGTAGCTTTTAAATTTGAAATTACTGGATCGGTAGCATTGTTGATTGTAGCATTTGTTGCAGTAAAACCTGTTGCAGTTGTACTAAGAGTTGGTGTAATAGGATTTGCAACTACTGAAGAACTACTAGAAGAGAAGTCTACATTAAATGCAGAAGAGTCAGGTCTAACTTCAGCAGCAGATGATATTGTTAATGTGTTTGAGAATGCAGCATAACCTATTGTTACACCAATTGCAGCTAATAACAAAGCAGCTATTGAAATAATTCTATATACTTTATTGTCGTTCATATTTTCACCTCCTACTTTAAAAACATTGAACAAAATATAACAACTAGCATATTTTATCTATTTTTAATTTTAGCACAAATTTTATATATATGTATACATATATATAATTTAGTTTTTGTAAATATGTTATAATGAAAACAAAGGAGTGGTATTATGATAGAAATTAAAAATGTTACTAAAAAATATGGTGATAAAAAAGCAGTAGATAATGTATCTTTTGATGTAAATGATGGTGATATATTTGCTTTTATTGGACATAATGGTGCTGGTAAAACAACTCTTATCAAAGCTATGGTAGGTATTCATGATTTTGATGAAGGAGACATTTTAATAGATGGTATTTCTATTAAGGAAAATCCTGTTGAGTGTAAAAAGTTAATGGCATTTGTTCCAGATAACCCAGAAACTTATGAACAAATGAAAGCAATTGATTATATTAACTTTATATGTGATATGTATGAAGTTGATGAAAAAACAAGAGAGAAGAATATTAAAAAATATGCCAAAATGTTCGAAATGGAAGACAAGTTAAATGATACTATCGATAGTTATTCACATGGTATGAAGCAAAAACTTGTATTAATATCAGCTCTAGCTCATAATCCAAGAATATTAATTATGGATGAACCATTTGTTGGACTTGATCCTATTGCTGTACATGATGTTAAAGAAATATTAAATGAAATGGTTAAAGAAAAGAAAATAATATTCTATTCAACTCATATTCTTGATGTTGCAGAAAAACTATGTTCAAGAGTAGCTATTATTAAAAATGGAAAACTCGTTAAAAGTGGTACTATGAAAGAGATTAAAGGAGATAAATCTCTTGAAAAAGTATTCCTTGAATTAGAGGAAGAATAATGAAAAAATTACATTCATTAATTAAAGCTTGCATGACAAGCGATATGAACATGTTCAAAGTACAAAAGGCAAAAAATAATAAGGAAAATGTAGCTATATTTATTGTCCTTGCTTTATGCTTTATGTTCGTTGGTTGGAGTTATGCTAGCCTGTTATTTGAAAACTTAGCACCTATGCATCTTCAATATATAGTATTTTCTATATTTGTTTTTGCAACATCTATCATTACTTTAATAGAAGGTATTTATAAATCAGGCTCTCTTTTATTTAACTGTAAAGACGATCAGTTATTACTATCATTACCAATAGAAAGAAAGACTATATTATTTGTTAGAATACTTAAGTTCTATATATTTGAGCTTATATTTAACTCTATGTTTATTATTCCACTTATTATTTCTTATTTAAGATGGGCTGATAGTATAGATGTTAATTTCTTTATTACTAGTATTGTAATGACTTTATTATTACCAATTATTCCTATTGTATTATCTTGTATAATAGGAGCATTAATTACTAGTATATCTAGTAGATCAAAACATAAAAAACTTATTCAAACTATTGGATCAATATTGTTTGTTCTTGCTGTAATGTATTTGTCTTACAATATGGATAATTTTATGACACATTTAGCTGAACGTGCTACTTCAGTTAATGACTTGATTAGTAAGATTTATTATCCAGCTGGATTATATGCTAATCTTATTGTAAATTTTAATGTCAAAGATTTGTTAATCTTTACCTTAGTAAATATCTTATTACTTGGAGCATTAATCTTTGTGTTAAGTAAAATTTACTTTAAGATTAATTCCAGATTAAAAGGAGTTATTACTAGTACAAAAGTAGATATAAATACTTTGAAATATAAATCAAATAATGTAACAAAGTCGTTAATTAAAAAAGAACTAAATACATTCTTTAATACACCAGTACTAATAATTAATTCTGGATTTGGTTTAGTTTTATTCTTAATACTAGTAGTAATGGTATCATTAAAATATAGTTCATTTGTTTCTTCAATTAGTCAAATAATTGGAGAAGATGTATCACTTAGTATAATAACAAATAATACATCATTCATAATACTAGCATTAATACTATTTACTACATTTATGACATCTATTACCAATAGTGCAATTAGTCTAGAAGGAAAAGGTATTAATATATTAAAGTCTTTACCAGTAGAAGAGAAAAAGATTTTAATGTCTAAAGTATTATATGGACTTGTCCTAACTACACCAGTATTACTACTAGGCGATTTAATTTTATTTATTAATTTTAAAACCTCATTTATTCAAGCTTTATTATTAATAATTATTTCTATAGTAGGTCCATTATTAATGCATCTATTTGGTGTAATTATTAATTTAAAGTTTCCTAAATTAGATGCTGATAATAGTACAGAAGTAGTAAAACAAAGTGCTAGTTCATTTGTATCAGTATTTACTGGCATGATTTTAATGATTGGTTCAATTGCTTTATTAGTAGAACTATTTGATAAGATGAATCCTAACTTATTGTTAACACTTTATGTATTTATTTTTATAGTATTAGACATTCTATTATATATATACTTAGTTAAAAGAAGTGTTAAAGATTTTAAAGATTTAACAATTTAAAAAGACTACTTTAGTCTTTTTTATTTGTGCTAAAATATAAATAGGAGGATATATGAAAAAGTATAAAAAAGAAATAATAATTGCAGTTGTTGTATTAGTAGGTATTATATTATTATTCTTTGCTTACAAAGTATTAAGAACTCGTGTTAGAAGTCCTAAGATTGCGTTGATAAGTGAAGAAGAGAAGTTAAGTGATAACAAAGTTTATACTAATTACAATGATTTTTCTCAAGATTTTGATTTTCGTAACATTAAAGAAAGAGATTTTATTAATAATAATTATGTTGTTGTCAAAGTAGAATATGACTCATGTGCTGATCATAATATAGTTCCAACTGATTATAAAATTGAAGGTAATAAATTAATATTTACTTTTTATTATGATCAAAAGTGTGGAGTATGTGCTGCTAAATATTTATACTATGCTATTAAAATTGACAAAAGTATTGAACATCTAGATATTGAACTTGATCCTCATGCTAGAAGCCAAGAAATCTGTGATCCATATATTGATTATAAGCCAGTTATTTATATTTATCCGGAAGAAGATACATTAGTTAATGTTGAATTAGGAAGTCCTAACAATATTACAGTATCTTATCCTATATATAATGATGGGTGGAAAGTACTCGCTAAACCAAATGGATCTTTATATGATTTAGATACAAATAAAGAGTATTATGCATTATATTGGGAAGGTAAAAATTTTATTAATGAAGTTACTGATGAAGGATTTGTTGTTTCTAAAGTAGATACTGTTAAATTTTTAGAAGAAAAATTAAGTATACTTGGTTTATCTGAAAGAGAAAGTAATGAATTTATTATCTATTGGTTAGATAAACTAAATAATAGTGACTATAACTATATTAGATTTTTAAATAAAGAAGAAATAGATAACTATATGCCATTATTAGTAGAACCTAAACCTGACAATATTATTAGGATAAATATGGTATATAAACCATTAAATGAAAGAATTAAAGTAAAAGAACAGAAGTTAGAATCTCTAACTAGACAAGGTTATACTGTTGTTGAATGGGGAGGAAGTAAAATTAGTTAGGAGGGCTTATGAAAGAAGTACAAGGATTTTTAAAAGAATGTGGAGTTTATTATTTAGCTACAGTAGATGGAGATGAGCCAAGAGTAAGACTTTTTGGTACAGCTGAAATATTTGAAGAACATCTATATATTCAAACAGGTAAGAAAAAAGATGTATTTAAACAAATAGAAAAGAATAATAATGTAGAAATATGTGCTTTTAAAGATGGAAAGTGGATAAGAGTAACTGGTAAATTATTACTAGATGATAGAAAAGAAGCAAAGAAAGACATGCTTGATAAGAATCCAACTTTAAGAAGTATGTATGATGAGAATGATGATAATACAGCAGTTCTATACTTTGAAAAAGGTAAAGCAGTAATATCTTCATTTACAGAAGAACCAAAGGTAATTGAATTTTAAAAGTCTCAACTAAATGTTGAGGCTTTTCAACCATTATGTTATAGTGTTATACTTTTAAAGGTGTAATAATATAAAAAAGGAGATAATTTATGAAAAACAAAAAAATGATTATTGCTGGAGCCATTATTGGACTTGTTCTTGGCAGTTTCATTACATGCGTATTATATGAAAGACATACCTTAGAACCATTACCAGCACAAGAGAAGTCAGAAGGATTAAGAGGTTTATATGATATTGATAAAAATATCAATGAAAAGACTATAGATAACTACTTAAATAGACCAGAAGTAGTATATCGTGATGTAAGAATGTTAGAAGATACAGCAACTTGGGAGAATAAAGGTGGAGAAAGAGACTTAACAGGTTTTGTTAAAGGATTTGAAGTAGTACCTTATGCTTATCTAACAGAATTTCCACAAGAATATATTGATCAAAAGAAATCAGAAAATGTAACTGGTCTATATAAAGGAAAAACATTATTCAAAATAGTTGATGGAGAATATGTTGCTAACTATAAAGAATCAATGGAAATACTTGAGTATTTATTCCCTAAAGATAAAATAATATTCATTATGTGTGGAGCAGGTGGATATGCTAATTTTACTAAGCAGATGTTAGTAAAACTAGGATGGGATGAATCTAAGATTTATAATGTTGGTGGATACTGGAATTATGAAGGTAATAACAGAGTATCAACTAAGGTAGAAGGCTCTGATAAATGTGACTTCTCAAAGGTTCCATATCATAAAATTGACTTTAGTAGATTAACTGAGGTTAAGTAATGAAATCTTTAAAAGTATTAATAATTGTTTTATTACTTATTACTTTAACTGGATGCACTAATAAGATTGAAAAGATTTATTTAAGTGATGAATTCTATAATCAAGGTAAATTTATAAAAATTAAAAGTGAAGAGATAAATAATTATAAAGATATGAATTATGTATTATTCACTTATAATAATTTTTGCAGTTTACCAACTCCATGTGATGAGATATTTGAATCATTCATGAAGAATAATAAAATAGATTTTGTATCTATTCCATTTGAAGAATTTAAGAAGACAGAGTTATATAAAAAAGTAAAATATGCTCCTTCTATAATTGTAATTAGTAATAATAAGATAGTTACTTATCTAGATGCTGATAAAGATTCTGACATAGATAAATATCAAAATGAAGAATCGTTTAAAGAATGGCTAAGTCAATATATATACTTAGAAAAGAATTAAAAATGATGTTATTAATACATCATTTTTTATGTTATAATCGTATGTGGAAAAGGAAAATAATATGAATAAAATAAAGAAGTTATTTGGGGGATTGGACTTAACTTGGAAGAAGTTAATAATATTTGCTATTTTAATTGGTATATATACGGGTATAGTAGCAATGATTCCAGCACTAGACTATACATCATTTGAAAATATTGCTGTATTTTTTGAATGCTGGATATTATTTGGCACAATAATAATAATGAATAGTAAGAGTAATAAAGATTCGGCTCTTAAATGCTTTATCTTCTTTTTGATTAGTCAACCAATTGTATATTTAGTACAAGTACCATGGAGCCCACTTAAATGGCAAATACTTACTTATTATAAAGGATGGTTTATTTGGACACTTTTAACTATACCAATGGGATTCATTGGTTATTACCTAAAGAATGATAAATGGTGGGGTTTATTTATACTTGTTCCAGTAATGTTATTCCTTGGATGTCATTACATGGGCTATGTTAGTACTTTAGTAGGAACATTTCCATATCAATTATTAAGTTCATTATTCTGTGCAGCATTGATAATATTATTCCCACTTTGTATTTTTAATGATAAGAAAGTTAAAAAAATTGGTCTTATAATTGGAATACTTATTGTAATCGGCTTTACTATTTTAGGAGTAGTTTATAAGAAAGAGTTCTATAGTCCAATTCTATTTACAAGTGGTGGAAGTCAAGAAATAGTTTTTAATGGTGATTTTAAAGTTAAACTTAAAGATCCTAAGTATGGAATAGTTTATATTAAATATATCGAGAGCTTACAAGACTATGGAGTACAAGCTGAGTTTAAAAAGCCTGGAGAAACGGAATTAATAATGGAATCTCCTGAAGGAGAAATATACACATTTAAATTAACTTTTAAAAAGAATACTTATAGTATAGAAAGAATCGAAAATGAAAGCGGACAATAGTCTGCTTTTTTTGTATAATATATATGTAGGAATTATTATGAAAAGATGTAAATGTTAAATAACTTTGACAAACTTCCAAAGAACTTTGGTAGATTAATAATAGATAGAAATCTATAATTATTCGTGAAAGGAGAAAAAATATGAAATTAGGGGATAAGATTTTAGAGTTAAGAAAGAAAAGAGGACTTTCACAAGAAGATTTAGGAGAACTAGTTGATGTTACAAGACAAACAATTAGTAATTGGGAATTAGGAGAAACGAGCCCTAATCCAGAACAATTAAAACTATTATCTAGAGAATTAAATGTATCTATAGATGAATTACTTGATAATGATATTAAGAATATATTAGTAGATAAAGTATCTAATACGGAAAAGTTATCTAGTACTATTCTATATTTATTAAAGTTTTTCTTATATATGTTTATTATTGGAGTAGTAGTTGTTGTATTCTATCTTGTAATGCATATGTTTAATAAGGGAGATACTGGAAGAGAGTTAACTAAAACTATTTACTGTAATATATATGGAGAACAACATAGTTTAACAGCTGGTTATGAAGAGTATACTGGAAGAATTACTGGTTCTGGAGGAGACAGTTATTTTATAGATATATTAGATCTAAATAAGTATTCAGATGTAAATCAAACATTTAATATTATTAATGATTATGTTAAAAAGAATGGGGGATCTTGCATAATAGTAGATGATAATGATTTTACTGATTATGTAGATATTTCTATTAAAGAAGGAACTCTTTCTAAAACGGGAGCAACTGTTGTTATAAAAGCAATAAATGATGAACATGACTTTATGCTTGGCGAATCATTTTGGTTAGAAAAGTTTGATAAAAAGAGTAACTCATTTCAAATACTAGAAAATAGTACAGGGAATGAGTGCGCATATAATATGATAGCCTATCCTTTATCTTTAGACAAACCAGTAGAATTAAAACAAGATTGGTCATGCGAACATGGAGAATTAGAAAGTGGTACATATAGACTTGTAAAATATATTACTTTTGAGCATGAACACATATTATTAAATAATTTCTATATTAGAGTAGAATTTGAAATAGATTAGGTTACTAATCTTTTTCTTTATGTGTTATAATTGTATTACTTGGAGGAGTTATGAAGAATAATATTAAAACAATTGTAAAAATAATAATATATATAGTAGTATGCTTAGGTTCTTGTTATTTAATATGGGATAAGTTTAAAGATGTTGAGAAAGAAACTCCTGTTGATTGTACTTTCATAAGAACATATGAAATATTACTAGTAACTCCATCAAATGATGAAGAAAAAGAATATATTACTGTTAGAGAATTTCAAGGAGAAGAAGTTGATACTGTATTAATTGATATTCCTGAAGAAGAATTAGTAGTTGGTAACAGTTATGAGTTTACGTTTAAGAAAAGAGCAGTATCTCTAGAAGACAGAATAGATACTTTATTTAATAATGCTGATGTTATAAAAATAGAACGAACAGATAGAGTAGGATTAGATCAAATAAGAGATGACATTTGTAGATAATTATGTTATAATTATCTTACATGCCGGAGTAGTATAATTTTTAGTACAATTACTTTGTTTGTAATAGGTTAGTGGTGAGATTCCCATCTTCGGCACCATATGAATATTAGACCTCTAGTAGGTCTTTTTTAGTAGGTGATATTATGAATATTATATTAATTGGTGGCGGAAATAACGAAGAAGTAGATAACTATATCTTATCTTTAGTAGATAAACCTAATATCTTATTTATTGCTCATGGTAATACTTATGAAGAAGCTGCATATAAAAACTTTAGAAGTATATATTTTAAAAAATATAATGCAAATACTAGATTACTTAGAAGAAAGAATTTAAGTAATATGGATTATGTAAATGATTTAATTAATGAATGTAACACAATATATATAGATGGTGGTAATACAAAAGACCTACTTGATTTATGGAAATCTACGGGCTTTGATAAAGTAATAAAGAGTTCTAATAAAATACTAGTTGGCAAATCAGCTGGCGCTATAGCACTTTCATATATGGGAGTATCTGATTATAAAGAAGGAGAACTATCTAGTATCAAAGGCTTAGGACTTGTTGATATTATTATTAGCCCTCATTATGAAGAAGAAAAGAGAAAAGAGTTACTAGAAGAATTAAGTACTAAATATAAAAAGAAATGTTTTGGAATAGAATCTAACTCAGCACTTATAGTAGAAGATAATAAATATATAAAGATAAACAAAATAAAAGAGATTAATTAATCTCTTTTTAAATATATTTTTTTATTATTACGACTGGATTATCCTTTTTAGTATAAGATTTAATACCCATGTATTTATATTTACCATAACCTCTTATACTAAATGTATCTCCTTCGTTTAATGACTTTGATAGAGCAGTTAGATAATCATGATTATGTAGTATCTCTTTATTATCTAAGTATTCTTTTAATTCACTTCTTTTTATATTAGTGATACTTGATATTACTGTATCTATTCTTGTACTAGATACGACTACTTCTATTTCTTCATACTTTCTTTCATAATTTACCATATCATTAATATCAATCTTAGTTTTCTTTATATAGTTTCTTCCTATTTTATTAAAATCATTTAAGAAGAATTTCTCTATACTAGGATATATATAAATATAGTAGTCCTCATTGTCTACTATGATGTCTCCAAATAAAGACATATCTAGTTTTAGACTATAAAGGGAGCCTAAAATATCTTGATGCCTTAATTTATTAGAACATTCTATTTTATATAAATATACTTCTGGTATCTTATCTATATAATATATAGCTTTCTCAGAATCTTTATATGGAAGATATACATTATAATCACTTTTCTTTAAATACATAGAAACATCTCTTTGTTCTTTAGGATCTAAGAAATAAGTATGACCAGTATTATATAAATGATCTATATTTTTCTTTTCAAAATACATAAATCCTCCTGTAAATATTATAGCAAATGTAAATCTTAATAAAAAAATAAAATAGGTATTTATTTTGTAAAACTTTATGATATAATTTACTTATAAGAATAAGGAGTGGATTAATTATGAAAGATAGAGTAAATGTTAATGTATTATTGAATTTATTATTCCTAGTAATGGGTATTTCATTAATATTAGTAGGTTTTTTAGATTTACGTAATTATAAATCACATTTATCAAATTACACAGAGGCTGAAGGAAAGCTTACTAGCTATGTTGAAAAGAGTGATGGATTTGTTCCAGTATACTCATACATGGTTAATGGAGAAAAATATGAAGTAGAGGCTAAGTATGTTTTAAGAGAAAAGACTCCACTTGATAATAGTTCAAATAGTACAGCAGTTGTTTATTATGAAACTGCTAATCCATTAAATGCTGAAGTAAAAACAATTGGTGCATTTTATTTCGTATTAGCATCAGGTGTTTGCTTACTATTTATAGCTTTAGGATATTTATTAAAAGCAACTCGTCCTGAAACTTTAAAAGATCAAGCTACTATGAGTAAAGCAATTATGGGATTATGGTTAGTAGGAGTATTAATCTTCTGTTTTGGATTCCAAACATTCCTATGTGCTCCATATGATAAGTTTGAATTAATCTTCTTAGATGTATTTAAGACATTATGGGCTTTAGTATTTGCTGTAATAATGATTACTTTATGGGTACTATGGGTTATCAATGCTTATAAGACTAAGAATAAATGCTACAACTTATTTGAATATTAAAAATATGACATAGGCTAAGCCTATGTTTTTTTATGCTTTAATGTTATAATTTTGGTGGGTGATATTATGTTACTAGCAAAAGATTGGAAAGACTATGAAATATTAGATGCTTCTAACGGAGAAAAGTTAGAAAGATGGGGAAAAATCTATTTACTTAGACCTGATCCTGAAATAATATGGGATAATCGCAATTTGGAAAATAATCCGTTAATAGATGCTCATTATCATAGAAGTAATAAAGGCGGAGGTTACTGGGAAAATAAGAAAGATGTACCTAGTAGTTGGCAAGTATCATATAAAGATTTAAAGTTTAATATTAAACAAATGGGATTTAAACATACGGGGTTATTCCCAGAACAAGCTGTTAACTGGGATTATATGATAGATAAGATAAAGAATAGTAATAGAGAAATTAAAGTACTTAATTTATTTGCTTATACTGGTGGTGCAACAGTGGCTTGTATGTCAGCTGGGGCTCATGTTACTCATGTCGATTCATCTAAAGGAATGGTTGATTGGGCTAAAGAAAATGTAAATATTAATAATTTAGATACCACTAAAGTAAGATATATAGTAGACGATGTATTAAAGTTTGTTCAAAGAGAAGGACGCCGTGGTAATAAATATGATGCCATTATAATGGATCCACCTTCTTATGGAAGAGGAGCTAATGGAGAAGTTTGGAATATTGAAAAAGACTTATATCCATTAATTGAATCTTGCATGAATATTTTAAGCGAGAAACCATTATTCTTTATAATTAATTCATATACTACGGGTATGAGTTCTGTAATACTTGAGAATATGCTTAATAATTTATTACTAAAGAAGTATAAAGGAACAGTTACTAGTGGAGAACTAGGACTACCTATTAAAGATAGTAATTATGTACTTCCTTGTGGAATATTTGGAAGGTATGAAAATGAATAAATTAAAAGTCTTATATGAAGACAATCATGTAATAGTAGTAATAAAAGATGTAAATGTACCTAGTCAAGAAGATGCTTCTCATGATATGGATTTACTTAATATGGTAAAAAGCTATGTAAAGAAGAAATATAATAAACCAGGGAATGTGTATATAGGACTTGTACATAGATTAGATAGACCTACTAGTGGGGTAATGGTCTTTGCGAGAAGCAGTAAAGCTGCTAGTAGACTTAATGATCAAATTAAGAATAATGAATTATCTAAAAACTATATACTAGTACTACATGGTATACTGGATAAAAAAGAAGGAACTTTACAAGATAAACTTAAAAAATTAGACAATGGTAATACAGTTGTAAGTGATGATGGTAAAGAGGCAATTCTTGAATATAAGGTATTAGAAGAAAATAAAGAAGAGAACTTGTCACTAGTAAGTGTAAAACTAATTACCGGAAGACATCATCAAATAAGAGTACAATTTGCTAGTAGAGGTTATCCTTTATATGGGGACCAAAGATATGGCAGATTAGATAATAAGCAACTAGCACTTCATGCTTATAAATTATCATTTGTTCATCCTATAAAAAAAGAAGTTATGACATTTACTGATTTTACATCTATAAATAGGGATGGATTTAACTTTTTTAATATTGCAAATATTAATAATTTATAGTATCATTAACTTATAGTAGGGATTTAGAAAAGGGTGTTATTATGACAGATCAAGAAATATATAAAATATTACGTATTGATGGAGAAGAGAGAGATGAATTTATTGATTCTTTAGAAGGAGATATGATTCATCGTGCTTTTGAGATCAATGAAATGATAAGTAGAGCATACGAAAATAATTATTTAGATGAACTTGATCGTGAATATAACTTTGATGCTGACAAAGAGATGAAGGAATATCATGACAAGAAGATTGCAGAATTAGAAAGCGGAGAATTTGCTGACATGATGAATGCTATTCCAGCTACTCCTGCTCCTGAAGAAGATGATGAAGACGAGGAAGAAGTAGAGGAAGAAGTTCCTCAACCTGAAGTTGAAGCTGAACCTGTTGTAGAAGAGGAACTTAAAGAAGAAGCTGAACTTCCTTCTGAAGATGATGCCCCAAGTTATGAACAAGAAAGTAATGATGCTAGTTTTTCTAATTTTGAAGAGTCAGGTATAAATGATGGTAATTCTTTATTTGAAGTAGATAAAGGCCCAGTAAGTGATATGGCTCTTGATAGACTTATGAAAGAAGCAGAATTAATTAGTAATTCAGCTCATAAAGACGGAGAGTAAAAAGTAGATTTAATCTACTTTTTTTATTTTTTATAGTATACTATTTTTGGTGATTTTATGATTTATTTAGATTATTCTGCTACTACTATGACTAATAAAGAAGTACTTGATTCTTTTAACAAAGCAAGTACTTATTTTGGTAATCCTAATTCATTACATAAATTAGGAGTAGAAGCTAAGAAATTGATTGATGCTAGTACAGAACAAATTGCTAGTATTTTAAAGTGCAAAAAAGAAGAAATAATATATACAAGTGGTGCTACTGAATCTAATAACATGGCTATTAAAGGAGTATGCTTTAAATACCAAAATAGAGGTAAACATATTATTACTACTAAGTTAGAACATTCTAGTATATCTGAGCCATTAAAATATTTAGAAGGATTAGGTTTTATAATTGATTATGTAAACTTAGATAATAATGGTTCTATTGACTTAGATGATTTAAAGAATAAATTAAGAGATGATACAATCCTTGTTACTATTTCATCAGTAACATCAGAAGTAGGCACTAGAAATAATATTAAAGAAATAAGTGAGATAGTACATTCTAATAATAAGACTATACTTCACGTTGATATGACTCAAAGCATTGGTAAAGAAATTATATCTCTTGAAGGGGTAGATCTTGCTTCAATGAGTGCTCATAAGTTCTATGGTATTAAAGGAATAGGTATTTTATATAAAAGAGAATCTTTAATAATAGATCCTCTATTAATGGGTGGTAAAAGTACTACTATTTATAGAAGTGGTACACCTTCTACTAGTTTAATTGTAAGTATGAGTAAAGCATTAAGACTACAATATGAAGATATCGATAAAAAAATAGAACATGTAAAGGAATTAAATAAATATTTAAGAGATAAACTTTCAAGTATTGAAGAAATACATATTAATAGTACTGATACTTGTATACCTCATATTCTAAATATAAGTATTAAAGATGTTAAACCAGAAACTATGCTTCATGCCTTAGAAGAAAATGATATTTATATTAGTACTAAAACAGCTTGTTCAGATGATGATAGTTATTCTTTATCTGTATATTCTGTTACTAATAATATGGATTATGCTAAGACTAGTATAAGGATTAGTCTATCTCATTTAACAACTAAAGAAGAATTAGATGAGTTTGTAAATGTGTTAACAAAAGAGATAAAAAAGCTAACTACGTGGTATAATTAATTTATCCTAGGAAGTGATTATATGGAATTTCAAGAAAAAGAATTGACTCTTGGAGAAGAAATAAAAGAATTATTTTTTGGAGAAAAAGGCCTTTACAGTTTAATTAGACTAGATAAAGAGACTACTGATTTAATATGTTCCAGAATAGATAAAGATTATGAAGGATATAAAGTAACGGAAAAAATCCAAAAAGGTAATATTGAATTATCTGCTACTAAAGAAGATAAGTTAATTAAGTTTATTGGCAAAGTAGATATTACGGGTTCATCTGATGAAACGTTTCTTACAGTGATAGAAGATGAAGAAGGTAAATATCAAGAAAGACAATACTTAGGGACTTCTAAAGCTGGTAGATATGGTATTTATCAAAATAAAATTACTTACCTAAGTGATAAAATTGAAACTAGTCAAAGTAAAGAAATATATCAAAATGATTTTACTGATAATAAACCAATTATTATGATTGGTGATAGAAGAATCTATTTACTAGAAGAAATCAAAAAAGTAGATCCAGTTGGTATGATTAACTTTATGAAAGATACTAGACAAATTATTAATCAAATTTTAATGGTTAATCCACAAGTATATTTACAGTTTACTTATTCAGTTGGTTTAAATGAATTCAGTGTAGTAGATATTTATACACCAGTAACTTTAAAAGTTACCTTAAATGGGGAAAGTAAAGATATCCCAGTAAGTTTAGTAAATGTTGATAAGAAAGATTTAGAAGTAGTAAAACTTATTGGTGAAACGGAAGAGTTTAAGAAATATATGGATATCTTTAAAGGAGTACAAGAGGAAGAGGAGATTGAAGAATTATGATAGAAGAAGAAAAAATAACAGAAGAAGAAATAAAAGAAAATGATCCTGTAAATGATGGAGTAATTACAGGAGATGAATACTATGATATTAATTATCATGAAGAAGAGCCTCCTAAAGAAACTGTTGATGTAAAAGAAGAATTAGATTAGCTAATTCTTTTTATTTTTTTCATAAAATAGAGTATAATCATTATAGGTGATTTTATGAAAATAAAAGACATGAATATCAAAGATTTAGATAGAAAATGGTTCTTAATAGAAAACCCAAGAGAACTTAATAGAATCAATAAACTATTTAAATTTAGAAGAAGTAAATACCCAGTTGTAGGTTATTCATATATAGATCATGAAGATGGACTATCTATGAGAATACTAGGTAATGTTAAATATGAAGATAAAGTTTTAATGTTAGATAAGAAACTCATTGATGAAAGAATAGATATTATACGTTTATCAGAGATTAAGAAACTAGATATAAGAGAAATAGAAACAGATATCTTAAGAAAGATTAAATATATTGATGATGTAGAAGAAGAAATGGATAAGTATTATGATAATCCAAGTGTTATAGCACTTAGAAAAGAGAATATTCTAGATAATTTTAGAGATCCATTTAATCCAGATGATATACAATTTTTAGTAATATCTCGTGAATACCCAAATGGTGAAATAATATGGGGAAAACTAGAAGATAAGGAAGAAGATAAGTATATTGCTAAAGTAATCGTTGAACCTAATCAAGATTATGGTATTAAACTTGATGATATGGTTGAGCTTAAATATGTAGAGCGTGAAGCTTATACAGGACTTGTATTTATAAAGAAACATTTTTAAATGTTTCTTTTTTATGATATGATTTATATAGATAATAATGGAGGTTGTATGAAAGATTTATTTAAATTTAAACCTTATAAAAAGACTGAATCTTTTTATGCAAATTTAAGTGCATTATTTTTATCAATGTCCATTATTTTTGGACCAATATCAATTATAACGGGACTTGTTTTATTTAAGTGTTATTCAATATACTTAAATGAAGTAGATATATCTATGTATTATGGTACAACACTAGTATTATTGATAATTTCTATACATTTATTTGTGGTAACTTATAAAAAATATAATAAATTAGAAAAATATAATATAAAGAATATTATTAAGCCTAAGAATATTAGAGAGAGTTATCAAGATATATATGTACTTGGTACCTTAGTAGTATTATTAATATTTGTTACTACTATATATTTTATTAACAATAATTATAAAGAAAAAGCTCGTAAGCTTAATGAGCTTAAGTATAGTATAAGTAAAGAACTTAATAAAGTATCATTTGCTGATAAATATAAGTACATAATTATTAATGATGATTCATTTACTGGATATATATCAGTAGATAAAGATATGAACTTAATAATTCAAGGAAGTAGGTTCTTATTAGAAGTATCAACAGATGAAGATACAGAAAGTATTATTAACAAGTTTGATAATAATATGAAAGTACTATTTAAATATATGAACGATTATGAATATGATGAATATTATAATGAAGTTAATAAAGATATAAGAGAAGCTATTAATAATTATAAAAACGGTTCTTTAAATGAATCTTATAATTATAAAAGAACATTTAATAATATTAATAGATTCTTAAATATATCATTACAGGAAGAGGATATAGTTATTAGTCTTTCATATAAATAGGAGGTTTTATGAAAAAGAAAATAGGAATAATATGTATATTTTTACTAATCTTTATAGTAGGTTTCTTACTATACTTTTCAAATGGATCAATTCCAGGGTTTAAGAAGGGGATAGTTTCTTTACAAGATTATTATCATAGTATTAAATTAGACTTACATTATTTAAAAGATGAATATACTAAAGAAGTAGATGATTCAGGAGATTATCCAAAGTTAACTCTTAAAAAAGGAGATAAATCTTTAAATGTAACTTTTATTGAGAACTATAGTAATGCTGTAGAAAAAGATATGTACTTAATAGAAGGAAAAGAAGAGTATACAGATGTTAAAGAAGTAAAATATTCTAAGTATAAAGGTTATTCATATAAGTTTAAAGATGAATATACTTATATTATGTTAATACTTGATTGTGTAGAAAGTCCTAGATTAAGTAAAGATACTTGTACTAGTGCTGAGTTTACTATTACTGGAGATCTTGATTCAGAAATGGAAGATATTGTTAAATCAATAAGTTTTTCAAAGAATTATAATGGTTCTTTAAAACTAGATGGAGTAGTTTCTTTAAATCATAAATTTGCTATTAAGAGATTTAAACTAGATGACTATGAAGTAGATGTTTATAAACAGGCTGATAAAGTAATAGTAGAAGTGTTAAATGATGAAAAAGTATTCTTAGGAGAAGTCTCTTTAGGAACAGGTGAACTTACTAATGAAATATATATAGATGATATTATTCTATATGATTCAGTTGCTACTAGTGACAAAGAATTATATAAGAGTTTACATACAGGATTCTTTAACAACGAAATAGATTTTGTTTATAAATTCTATAGCAATGCTGATGAAGAGGCCACTAATAAAATAGTTAAAGAATTAATTAAAAATATTGTTGTAATCAAGTAGGTGACTTTATGTGTGGAATAGTTGGCTCCATTGGTAGAAATGATACGATAGAAGTATTAATTAATGGACTAGAATCTTTAGAATATAGAGGGTATGACTCTTGTGGAATAGCATATTTAACCGATAAAGTTAATGTTATTAAAAGTGTAGGAAGAGTATCATCATTAAATGAAAAAGTAGATAAGAGTATTATCTCTAATATTGGTATAGGACATACTAGATGGGCTACTAATGGAGTAGTTAATTTAGAAAATGCTCATCCTCATCAAGCTGGATTAATTACTTTAGTACATAATGGTATTATAGAGAATGCTAGTAAATTAAAAGAAGAATATCCATATGAATATAAGTCAGATACGGATACTGAAGTAATTGCTCATATATTAGACTCTTTATATAAAGAATCTAATAATATGTTAGAAAGTATTAATAAATTAATGAATATTATCGAAGGAAGTTATGCTCTTGTAATAATTAATGAAGAAGAGCCTAATAATCTTTATTGTGTAAAAAATAAAAGCCCATTATTAATTGGACTTGGAGATAATTTTAATATTGTTGGAAGCGATATTAGTCCAATAAAGAAATATACAAATAAGTATATTGTATTAGATGATAGGGAAGTATCTCTTGTTACAAGTAATAAAGTAGACGTTTATAAAGATAATGTAAAAGCAATAAAAGAAACATTAATATTAGAAAACAATAATGTTAAAGAAGAAGACTTAAAATATGATCACTTTATGTTAAAAGAGATAATGGAAATACCTAGAGTATTTAAGAATACTATAGATTCTTTTAACTTAGATTTAGATTTATCTAAATATGATTCTATAGAAATAATTGGATGTGGAAGTGCTTACCACGTAGGGGTTTTGTCTTCTTATTTATTTAATGAGTATGGGATCAAAGCCTATCCTTATATGGCTTCTGAATATAGGTATATGGATAATTTACATGTTGGTAATCCACTTACTATTTTTATTAGTCAGAGTGGAGAGACCGCTGATACCATTGCGGCTCTTGAGAAATGTATAGATTCTGGGCTTGATACTTTATCAATTGTAAATGTTGAAACATCTACAATTGCCAGAATGAGTAAATATGTAATTATTACTAAGGCCGAACAAGAAGTAGCAGTTGCGACTACTAAAGCTTTTATATGTCAACTTGGTATTATGTTAATGATTTTATACAAGTTTACTAACCATAGTACTGATGATATTAATAACCTAGATAAGGCATTAATAGAGGTATTAAAAGAAAAAGAAATAATTAAAGATATAGCAGAATCTATCTATAAGAATGAAGACATATATTTCATTGGACGTAATATAGATTATGCAATATGTTTAGAAGGAAGTTTAAAATTAAAAGAAGTATCTTATATACATTCTGAAGCATATCCATCAGGAGAATTAAAACATGGACCAATTGCTTTAATAGAAAAAGATACTCCAGTTATTAGTATTATTACTAATGAGCTTATTAGTAGTAAAACATTAAGTAATGTTGAAGAATGCTTAGCAAGAGGAGCTAAATCAATTATATTTACTAATTTAGATATAGTAAGTAATAGTACTATTATAAAAGTACCAGCTGTAGCAAATGAATTAGAGCCTATTATAGTAACTGTATATTTAGAATTACTTGCTTACTATATAGCATTATTTAGAGGCTGTGATATAGATAAACCTCGTAATTTAGCAAAATCAGTTACAGTTGAATAATAATTATTATATGTTATAATACAAAAACAAATAGGAGGACCTATGCAAGAAGAGTTTGGAGCTATATTTGGCTATAATTATAGAAGAAGAATCCTAATTAATATAAGAAATAGAAAGAAAAGATTAAGAGAGAAACATCTTCTTATGGTTAGGAATAAAGAACTAGCTAAAGAGCGCAAGAAAAGAGAAGCTATAGCAATTTCTAACTTTTTTAAGAAGGAAGAAGAAAAGAAAAATATTATTTTAATTCCTGAATATGAAGAAGTGTCTATAGATAATAAACTAGCTCTTGCAGATATTTTAAAAGAGGGACTAGTTCTCCTATTACAAGAATTAAGATTAATAAAAGGAATTGAAGTACATAGAGGAATAAAAGACTCAATTAGTACAGATGACTTAATTAAACAAATTCAAGAAGATATTAACAATTTATCTTTTATTAAAGGGGATAATCTTATTACTCCTGAAGAAGAGGGCATTATTTTAGATATTTTAAATGATAATACTATCGAAGGAATAATAGAAGAAAAGAAAAAGATGATTGCTCGTTTATTAGATAGAAAGAAATTCACTAACTGGATTGAATTTGATGAAGAAGTTAAGCTATATGACGAATTTATTAAAGAAAATGTGGATGAATTAAAAGAAATAGATAATAAACTCGATAGTGGTCTATTAAAAGAAGAAGAAGTAAAAGAAGTTATAGATGAAGGCTTTAATAAGAGCTACAAAGTATTAAAAGCTTTAGCAATTAGTACTAAAAAAGAAAACCCAATTGATAGAATAGTAAGTATAAATATGGGACTTTCTCTTATGAGAGATATTGTAAGCCCTAAGATTCAAGTCAAAGACTATAATGTATATTCAATAAATAACTATACGAAAGAGATAGAAAGATGTTATATGGATCCTTCTTATTGTAGATTATCTGTAATTGATTCAAAGAGAAGTGTCTATGAAATATCTAAAGAATTAAAGAAAAAGAGAAATAGTAATGAATATAATAGCATCTATCAAAAGTTAATATTTATAGTTAAAGAATTAGATAGAGAAGAATTTGATTTAATAAAAATGATTAGAGGAAAAGAAAAAGAAAATAACAAAGTATATATAAAAGAGATGGAAGATTATGAATAAAAAGAATAGATTAGTTGCAATAATATCTATAAGCTTATTTATACTGGTAATAATGAGTTTCATATTTATATATATCTATAAGAACGGAGATAGAAGGAACTATAAAGATACTTCTAAATGGCAAATTACTATTACTTATAGAGAAATAAATATTAGAGAAAATGCTAGTACAGATTCAACTATCCTAGGTAAAGTAAGCCAAGGTGAAGTATATGATGTATTAGATTACAAAGTAGATTCAACTTATAACTGGTATAAAATAAGTACTAAAGATGGTATTACTGGATATGTTGGTAGTAAGATAGATGATGCTTATGTAAAAGAATCAGGTGCTATTAAAAAATCTGATATAAATATAAAGTATTATCATAATTATGCGGTATTTAAAGACGATAGTTATAATACTGATGAAGTTGAATGTACTAGTACTTATGGATGTACTATTACTTATGAATTGCTTGCAGATAATTATATTAAATATGTAGCAACTGATGATTTGGGTAAAAGTGTATATAAAACACAGAAGTATTATATGACTTATTCAATGAATAATTATGAATATGAAAATAATAACTTTAGATACAAAACTAAATTTGATAGAGATGAAAAAGGTATATATGTTAATCTAAATATTATTAATAAGAACTTAATACCTAGTACTTATATAGGATCTAGTTATAAGTATACAGTTAACCTATATAACGATTTTTCAGTAAGTGAATCAAATGAAGAAGTATTAACTGGTAATTTAGGTGAATTTAGTTTAAATGAATTTAGTAAGTTATCTAAAGGACTAAGCTCATTCTCTTTAGATAAGAGAGATATAAGAGCTAATAATAATATAAATTTTGATTATTATATTCCATATAGTAACAATTATAAGTACTTTGTAATTGGATTTAATACTGATAATAAAAACCTAAATGGTTATACTACATATGAATCGAGAATTTATTTAATAGATTAGAGAGATTTTTCTCTCTTTTTTGTTGAATAAAAATATTCTAAATGATACAATTATTATTAGAATAGGATAGTGATTTTGCATGGGAAAAACTAATGTTGTAACTAAAGATAGTAACGATGTAGTAAGATACTTAATTTTAGGTATCAGTACTGTAGTAATCGTTATATTTTTTGCGAGATTTTGTGCTAAAACTAATACCTTAAGTGTTACATTTGATGGATATTTAAGTTCTAGTACAATAATTGTTAATAAGGATGGTACTATTAATGAACCTAGTACACCTACAAGAGATGGATATATCTTTAAGGGATGGTATTTAAATGGTAAACCATTTGATTTTAGTACAAAGATTACTAAGAATATCACTCTAGAAGCAGTATGGGAAAAAGCACCAGAAAAAGATACTTATACGGTAACCTTTATAACTGGTGATGGATCATTTAGTAAAGAAGTTAAAAGTAACTCTTTAGTAGAAGAACCTGTATGTGAAGTATATGATAGCAATACTTGTAAAGGATGGTACTTAGGAGATACTTTATATGATTTTAGTACACCTATTACAAGTGATATTGTTCTAGAAGCTAGATATGAGTTTAATGGAGAAGCTCATGGTGGCGATATAGAAGATGATACAAAATCTAATCCTAATAATAATAGTAATAAAAATAATAATAACAATAATAATAACAATAACAATAATAAGGAAGACAAAGATAAAGAAGCACCTAAGTCATTTACACCAATTCTTTCTATTACAACTAATAAGGTAGTAGTAACTGGAAGTACTACTGATAATAAGACAAGTGAAGATAAATTAGTTTATACTTATTCATTAGATGGTAAAAATTATCAATCTAGTAATACATTTAATAATTTATCTAATAATAAAGAATATACAGTATATATAAAAGTTACTGATGAAGCTGGTAATAGTACAGTTGTAAGAAGAACATTTACTACTGATAAAGTTGAAAAACCTGAAGTTGGTTCAATTAGTAATACTAATCCAACAACAGACGATGTTGTAATAAATGTTACTAATTCTGAATATCCAATGTATTATAGCTTAGATGGTGGTAATACATGGAACCAAGTAGATGGTGGTATTACAGTAACAAGTAATACTAATGTACTTGTTAAAGCAACTGATGGAGTATCTGATAGTGAAATATTAACAATTCCTGTTAATAATATTGATAGAGAAGCTCCTAATGAATATGAACCAACTATTAATAAAACAAGTAAGAGTATTGAAGTAATTGGTACTACTACTGATAATGGTGGTGGAGAAGTTACTTATCAATATAAACTTAATGATGGTGAATATATTGGTGGAAATACATTTACTAATCTAACTACTGGTACTTATACAGTTACTATTAGAGTAACTGATGAATTAGGTAACTCTAGAGAGATTACTAAAACAGTAGAAGTTTTACCTCCTAGTACACCTGAAGTATCATTAAGTAATTCTAATTTAACTAATCAAGATGTTACTGTAACAGTTACTAACGTAGGTGACTATACAGTTGAATGTTATGATGGCAATAGTTATAACGCATGTGACTCTACTAGAGTATTTACAGAGAATGGATCTGTTACTTATAGATTTACAGATGGAATTAATACAGGTGAATCTAAAGAAGTAGTAGTTAATAACATTGATAAAGTTGCACCTGAAGCATTTACAATTACTGTAAGTAATCAAACTACTAGAAGTTTAACTGTAAATGGAAGTACAACTGATAATGTATCTAGTACTTTAGAATACTCTTATGGAGTAGATGATGCTAATTATCAAAGTAGTAATGAATTAGATAAGATTACTACTGGTGATCATACAATTTATTGTAAAGCTAAAGATGAAGCAGGTAATGAAACTGTTGCTATGATAGATGTAACAATGGCTGCTTTACCTAGTGTTACTCTTGGAGCAGATAGAACAAATATTACTAATCAAGATGTAATAGTATCTGTTAATAATCCAAGTGAATTTGCTACAGAATATGCTTTAAATGATGGAGAATATACTAGTGTACCTGATGGTAACAATATAGTAATTGAACATAATGCTTTAGTAAAAGTTCGTACTACTGATGGATTCAATAATGGACCTGTTGCTGAACTAGATATTACAAATATTGATAAGGAAGCACCAGTAGTTCACTCATTAGGTATTACTCATACTACTAGACAAATATTCTTCAATGTTGATGCTACTGATGATAGAAATGGTTCATTAACGTATCAATATCAAAAGAATGATGAAGGATTTAGGAACTACAGTAACTTTGGCTACTTTACATCTGGTACTTATACAATGAGTGTAAAAGTAATAGATGAAGCTGGTAATGAAACAATTGCTAGTGAAGAAGTAGTACTAGAACCATTACAAGTTCCTGATATGAGTGTAAACCATACTACATGGACTAATGAAACTATTAGATTTGAATTATCTGATGAACATAAAGCTTATAAGACAGCTAATAGTTTGACATTACAATTTAGCTTAGATGGTGGAAGCTATGGAACTAGTGGTAATGCATACCAAATGGGTAATGGTACTGTTAGATTTAGATTTACAGATGGAACCAATACTGGTGAATATGCTGAATTCGTAGTAGATTATTATGACCCAGTTCCACCAAGTGATTTAGTAACATCTTATACAAAAACAACTAATAGAATAGAAATGACTGCAAGTGGAACAGATGATAAGACAGAAGTTACATATAAATACAGTATTGATGGAGGAGCTCAACAAGACTCTAATATCTTTACTGGTGTAACAACTGGAAACCATTATGTTGACACATACGCTTATGACTTGGCAGGCAACTATACACAAAATAGGGATAATATTGTAATTGATGCTGTTCCAGTACCTGAAATAACATCAAGTAATACAAATTTAACTAATCAAAGTGTAACATTAACATGTTCTAATACTGGTATATTTACACTTCAATATAGTGCTGATGGAACTAACTATACAGAGATAAATAATTCTGTAGTAGTTGATACAAATGGTACTTATAGATTTAGATTATATGATGGAGTTAACTACAGTGAGCTAAATAACTTTGTGGTTAGCAACATTGATAAAGAAGCTCCAGAAATAACAGGTAGAGATTATACTAAGACAACTAGATCAGTAACAATGAATTATACAGCTACTGATAATATGAGTACTACTTTAGTATATGAATATAGAGTAGATAATAGTATATTTGATTCATCTAATGTAATAGATAGTTTACATACAGGAAATCATAGTATTACTGTAAAGGTAACTGATGAAGCAGGTAATAGTGTAGAAGAAGTAGTAAATGTTGAAATTGAACCTATTCCAGTTCCAACGTATGCTATTAATCCTAGTGTACCTACAAAAGATGATGTAATAGCAACTATTACTAATCCTAGTGCATTTAGTATAGAAATTAAAGATGGTGACAACTTTGTACCATCATCTAACACTATTACATTTACAGACAATGGTAGTAAAGATGTTAGATTTACAGATGGTATTAACTATAGTGGAGTTACTACAGTAACTGTTAATAACATCGATAAGATAGCACCATATGAATTTGTACCTGATACAGTATTAACAACTAGTACAATTACAATTAATGCTAGTACAACAGATAACCTAAGTACTACAATTACATATCAGTACAGATTGGATGATGCTGACTATCAAAATAATAACGTTTATACATTTGTTGGTTTAGGTAACCATACTATTTATGTAAAAGCAACTGATGAAGTTGGTAATGAAAGAATAGTAACTAAAGAAGTTGAATTAATAGATATTCCACTTCCAACAGTATCTTATGCTCGTTACCAAGGAGACTGGATTAACGAAACTGAAACAGCAACAGTTACTAATAAAGGTGACTATACTGTAGAATACAAGTTCAATGATGGCGAATTTACAAGTATAGATGGTGATTCATTTGATATAGAAGAGAATGCTATGATATTTGTAAGACTATCTAATGGAACACATTATAGTGATTCTTACTATTACAATTTAACTTATATTGATAAAGTTAATCCTTATATTAATGGTTTATCTATAACTGATAAAACAAGTTATAGTATGACAGTTAATGTTGATGGAGGAGACGATTTATCTGGTATATCTTACTATATATATGAATTTGATGATGGAATAGTTCCAGTATCACTTCCATATCGTACATATACAGATCTATCTCCTGATACAGAATATACATTTAAAGTAACAGCTAGAGATAGAGCAGGTAATACTTATACTGAAACTATTACTGAAAGAACTGCATCTGCTAGTAACTTATTTAGTATCTATAGTATAGGTGCAGAAAGTGATGAAGGTATTAATTTTAACGATACTTCTAGTAACATAAATGGTAGAGGTGTTTATAAGACAAGCAATAATATCTATTATTATAGAGGAGAAGTAGATAACTATGTATTACTTGGAGATATGTGCTTTAACATTGTTAGAAGTACAGAATCTAATGGTACTAAGTTAATCTATAGTGGTCCTGCTACTAATGGAACTTGTGGAAATACAGGAGCTGCTGCTACTATTGGAAGTTATAAGTTTAGTTCTAAAGAAAAACCATTTGTTAATGATGTTAACTATATGACTAATGATATGACTTATAAATATATGGATTTAAGTAATCAGTCTACATCAATTAGATATGCATCAAGTTATACATATGAAAATGGTGTATATACATTAGTTAATCCTATTAGTAGTTCAGATTGGTCTAATGACCCAGATTATGACTTTGTAGTAATTGGAGTAAATTATAAGTATACATGCTTTAGCGGGGATACTTGTAGTACTCTTAATTATATAGTTGATACAAGTATAGAAACTGGCGCTCACTATATTGAACTAACTAATGGAGAGTCCCTAGATACAATTAAAAACAACTTATTTAATAATGCTAATACTAATAGTAATGTTAAAAATGTATTAGATACTTGGTATCAAAATAATATGACAAATTATGCTGACTTACTTGAAGATGCTAAATATTGTAATGATAAGAGAGTAATTGATTGGGGATTCTTAAACCCAGATAGCAATAATTATTCAAATAATGGATTAGTATTTGATCATAATTTAACATTTACTTGTGATAATACTGATGCTTATACAGTTGGATCTAGTGGAAATGGTAAACTAACTTATCCAGTTGGATTATTAACAAGTGATGAGTATATCTATGCGGGAGGAAACTTTAATCCAAGTGCAAATACTGATAGTTATCTAAATATTGGAGTAACTCAGTATACAATGACTCCTTCAGATACAATATTCAATCAAGGAACTGGTTATGCTGATATCTTAACATTTGGATCTTACCTAGATTATGCTCCTTCAAATGAAGAATTATATATAAGACCAGTAATTACTTTAAATAGTGATGCTTTAGTAGCACGTGGTACTGGTACAAGTAGTAATCCATTTGTAATAGTAACTAGCTAGAGAAAAGATTAAATCTTTTCTCTTTTTTTGTGTCTTTAGTTTTAAAAAGTACATATCTGTATTATAATAAATATAATGGAGAATGTATGAATAAGAAGTTATTTAACAACAAAAAATTCATATATATAGCTGCACTAGTTTTTGTAGTGCTTTTTTCCGTTGCCTATAGTGCTTTATCTGCAAGTTTAGGTATTTTTGGTAATACTAAGTACAATGTAAAATATCCTATAAGAGTAACAAATATTGTGCTACAAGGAACTGAGAATTCTGGAACTGAGCAGTTTAGTCCTTCCTATACTAGAGATACCACTACAACTGGTGTTAATTTACCTAACCTTAATAGTAGTGTTACATATACGGTTACAGTTAGAAACTATGGGGATGACGAAAGAATTATCATGTTAGATTATGATAATAACGATAACAATAACATGGTGTTTGTAACAAGTAATATGCCTACAAATAGTATTATTTCACCTCATAGTACAGTAACCTTTAACGTAACAATAAAATATGATCCATCTCTTTCAACAGTACCAAGCGATAAGTTAGATGTTATGACAATAAAGTATTACTTTAAGATACAAGGTGCTATGTTCAAAACAGGTAAAGAAGTAAATGCAAGGATGAAACAGTTTGCAAATTCTAACAGCACTTATACTAGTACAACACAAATTGAACATATTACTAGATTTACTGGGACACCAAGTTCTAGTAATTTAATAGAAGCAAATAGAGTTTCTATAGATGACTCACAATATCCAATATATATGTGGTATGACTCTACTACCAAAACTATCTATTGGTATACAGAAGCCACTGATATATATTTTAATTATGATTCAAGTTTTTTCTTTAGTCGTTTTATTAGTCTAAAGTCTTTAGATAATTTAAATGATATAAGTTCTATATATACGACAAATATGGAAAGTATGTTTGGAGAAATTGCTCAGTCTTCAGACTGCTCTATGGGTATTGATTTGGGTGACAAATTTGATACAAGAAATGTAACAAATATGAGAGAAATGTTTAATGAAGCTGGAGCTGAGAATAGTGAATTTTATATAAACTTAGGCCCTAACTTTGATACAAGCAATGTTACTGACATGCGTGGTATGTTCTTCTTTGTGTTCTATAGAAGCAATAACAAAGAGCTTGATTTGGGCCCTAAATTTGATACCAGTAAAGTAACCAATATGTCTAACATGTTTAACTGGAACCCAAAATTAGTTACTATTTATGCACCAACTACATTTGTAACAACAGCCGTTACTAGTTCGAACGGTATGTTTACTGATACCACAGCAATACTAGGAGGATTAGGTACAGTATATGACTCAGCTCATTTAAATAAAGATTATGCCCGTATTGATGAGGGCGTTAGCAATCCTGGGTACTTTACTTCAAGGGCATTGTTAAATGGAGCAATGTTTAAACCTGGCAGTATGGTTAATTTAAGAATGAAGAGATTAATAGACCCATCTGTTAGTTCTACTAGTGCTGTTGACAATGATATTACGCATATCACACGTTATTCTGGAACACCTAATAGTAGTTATTTGATAGATGATAATATTATATCTACAGTCAATAGTTTAAGCCCTATATATATGTGGTATGACAATACAACAATATATTGGTATACCGAAGCTAGTAATATTTATTATCATCCGTCTAGTGCCAGTTTCTATGCTAATTTACGTTCAATAGACTCGATTACAGATATTCCTATGGCGAACTATGCTGTTAATATGTCTAAAATGTTTTCCTATACAGGATATGATAGTAGTAATTTTACTTTAAATCTGGGATCTAACTTTAATACAAGCAATGTAACCAATATGTCAAATATGTTTGAATATGCTGGTTATAGCAGTACTGTATTCCAACTAAATTTAGGTGGAGAATTCAATACAAGTAGAGTAACAAACATGACTTATATGTTTAGTTATACCGGATATTCAAGTAATAATATGACGCTTAATTTAGGAAACTACTTTACGACTATTTCTGTAACTAATATGTCATATATGTTTGCCAATACAGGTTATTCTTCTTCTGTATTTACACTGAATTTAGGATCTGGTTTCTATACTAGCGCTGTTACAAACATGTTATACATGTTTAACTTTACAGGGTATACCAGCACAGCCTTTACTCTAGATTTAGGAGAGCATTTTGATACAAGTAATGTTACTAAAATGGGATCTATGTTTTCATATGCAGGTTATAATAGTCCCGTATTTACTTTAAACTTAGGAAATAATTTTGATACTAGTAGTGTTAATTCATATATGAGCAACATGTTTTCTGGTACTGGCTATAAGAGTACGGTATTTACCCTTGATTTAGGAGATAAGTTTGATACAAGCGGTGTAACAGAAATGTCTAACATGTTCAATAACTGTGGCTATACTAGTCCAGTCTTTACTCTTGACTTAGGAGATAAATTTGATACAAGTAACGTTACTAGTATGTACCAAATGTTTTATCAAACTGGCTATAAAAGTACAGTGTTCACTTTAAATTTAGGGAACAAATTTGATACTAGTAAAGTAACTCGTATGGAGTCTATGTTTAGGGGAATAGGACACACTAATCCTGACTTCGATGAACTGGATCTTGGATTATTATTTAATACAAGTCTTGTAACAAGTATGAATTATATGTTTAATTCTTGTAGATATATTAAGACTATATATGCACCAACTACATTTGTAACAACAGCTGTTACATCATCAACTTATATGTTTAGTGGTTGTAATGTCCTAGTAGGAGGAGCAGGGACAGCATTCAATTCATCTAATGTAACAGCAACGTATGCTCATATCGATGAAGGAACAAGTAACCCTGGATACTTCACTCTTAAGAAAGAAGCTACCTTTAAAACAGGGCAAGAAGTAAATGCTAGAATGAAACAATTTGTTAACTCAAGTGCTACTTATACTACAAGTGATACAACAATAACAAATATAGCTAGATTTACAGGAACACCAAATAGTAGTAATCTAATTGACGCTAATAAAGTTTCTACAACAGTTAGTGAGTATCCAATATATATGTGGTATGATTCTACAAATACAACTATTTATTGGTATACAGAGGCCAATCAAATATATTACAATGAAAACTCAAGATATTTTTATAGCAATTTAAGAGCAATAAATTCAATAACGTTTATGAATGATATATCAAGTAAAAATATAACAAATATGTACTATATGTTTTACCACACAGGCTCTAGTAGCACATCTTTCACCTTAGATTTAGGTGACAAATTTGTTACAAGTAACGTAACAGATATGTCAAATATGTTTTACTATACAGGCTATAGTAGCACATCCTTCACTTTAGATTTAGGTGACAAATTTGATACAAGTAATGTAACAAATATGTCTAGTATGTTTTACTATACAGGCCGAAGTAGTACAGTCTTTACTTTAGATTTAGGAGATAAATTTGATACCAGCAATGTGACTGATATGTCTTATATGTTTTACTATACAGGCTATAGTAGCACAGTCTTCACCTTAGATTTAGGAGATAAATTTGATACAAG
>JAEEGL016905388.1_pt1 | contig 55499 bp, 42 predicted proteins | sample 9134231 | NCBI WGS metagenome assembly JAEEGL01 (sample SAMN16246548, study PRJNA631951) | gut metagenome | biome: gut microbiome; feature: rumen; material: fiber-attached | host: Bos | place: Iran: Karaj | collected 2018-10
AAGATATTTCATAACCGTGTTGATTGAGCACTCTATTTTCTGGGATTTCAGATAATTGAAGATTGAATTGGAGCTGAAGATTCTTGCGTTTGAGACAAGCACATAATCCACAAGCTTTCGGAACACTTCGTCCTTACGAATCTTGTACCGGCTGATTATGTCATTTATAACGATGGTCTCGTCCAAATCATTTAGATAACGGAGCATCTCTTCCTTTCCTGAAAACTCAAAACGCTTGGGGAAACCTCCGTACACAAGATAGTCGTTTATGGAAACATTTCTTCCCAACTCTGAGGCATATTCAAGAATCTCCTTGTAAACAAAAGGCCTTATCGTGAAAGAAACATATCGTCCACTCAACTCCTTTGTAAATTCCCTCGAAAGCAGCTTTGAGTTGGAGCCAGTGATAAATAGCGAAAGATTTTTTAACCTAAGTGAACGGCAGGCAAGATTCCAGTTTTTTACGGATTGTATTTCGTCCAAAAAAACATACCACTTTTTTTCAGGAGCGGCTGCCATTTCCTTTTCAACAAATTCAATAAGCTCCTGGTCATTTTTGATTTTTAGGGAAACAGCCCTGTCCTCAAAATTCAAGCTGATGATTTTTTCACCACGAGAACTGATTTCATCCCGAATCTGCTCAAGGACTACGGATTTCCCGCACCGTCTGATGCCTGTTATGACTTTAATCAGGTCGCTTTCATAAAAGGGGCGTATTTTGTCTATGTAAGTCGTTCGCTTTAACATAAGCATAGTATACTGAAAACTTTTACGAAAATCAAGAAAGTTTTCACTATACTGAAAACTTTTACAAATCTTTAAAAAGTTTTCAGTATTTCATCTTCCATGACGCGATTTTTGAAAAATACAGGAGTATAAAGCCTCATTTTTTTGAATCATTGGGCTTGATTGTATTGTTCCTGCAGGTCTTTTTTTATTTCATCCAAACGTTCAAAAACCGCAGTTCTGAATGAGCGTTGGGAGCTGGAAAGGAATGCATCCAGTTTTCGGTCAATGCCGGTCCTGTAAAATACAACCTGTTCAATGCCACGTAAAGGAGTCAAATCCTCTGCTGTGATTTTTGCACCCACGATCCTGAGATTGTTCAATTTTTTCATAGGCTCCAAAAAATGCAAGTCTGCTATAACCGAGTTATTTGCAATTAGAAGCTCTTCCAATTCTGTAAGTGCAGAAAGAGGAGTCCAATCCTTTATGTTTTTTCCCGCACCAGTTTCAAACCAAAGGCTCTTCAGTGTGCCCCCCAAGACCTCAATTCCATGCAGGTCAGACAGTTTTTTCAAATAACACATCCTGAGTTCCCTCAATTTAGGAAGCCTGCAAAAATCATGGCAGTCCGGCATAGTCCCAAAATACAAATTGATTTTTTCCACATCAGGAAGCTCGCTCATCTGCTTCCAAAACAATGCGTAATCCTTGCATCCATGAACATTCACAGTCTTTTGATTTTCATATTCTTCCATAGATTCCTTCCACACTTTTCATATTTCACCCCGTCGCTTTGAACAAGGTGCGATTTAACTCAGATTATTTGCTATAAAACAGGACCTGAATCGGGGAGTAACCCCACCTTACTTTTCTTCTTCTCCCTTGAGGCTTTCAATTACACGGCTGATGGAGTTTATGAAGTCTGACAGTTTTTCCAAATCTTTGTGGATTGAAATTTTATAGAAAATTTGCGTACCTGTTTTTCGCGGAGTGATCAATCCCATATCCTTGAGCACTTTCAGATGATGCGAGATGGCGGGACGGGATAGCTGTGATTTTTCAGCCAAATCTGTGACGTTGATTCCGGCCTCCCCTGCTGCGGCAATATCCACAATCAGCTGCTGGCGGAATTCATCTCCCAATGCAATGAATATTGGCAGACACGAGTGCAGGATTTCTCTTGTTCGGTGAAGTTCTTCTTTTGTTATCATTTTATCTTTCCCTATTATAAAAGGAGTTTTTACCTTTGTCAAACATGGCAAAATGTTTTTTGAGGAACGCCTGATTTTTTTTTCAAAATTCTATTGACTATTCCATGCGGAATGATTATATTTGTTAACAAGTTTAACCGTTTAAGTGTTTGAACGTTTCAACTGTTAAACTTTTAAGCAAAAGAAATCAATTAAAAGGAGCAGCACTTATGAGTTTTGCAAAAAGATTTTTCAAACACCCGCCAGTGATTATCGTGCTATGTGTGGTAATAACCGGTGTTCTTGGATTTTTCATCAAGGATTTGACTATTGACAACTCAATCCGTCAGTTCCTACCGCAAAAGGACGCATCCTATACCCGTCTTTCAGAAACGGAAGAACAGTTCGGAAGCATGATGGTCATTGGTGTAAGCCTAGAGGCAAAGGACGGTACAATCCTTACCCCAGAGTACATCGACGTTATCCGTGAGATTACAGACAAGTCCCTGGAGCTTAGCGAAGTTTCCGACGTGGACTCCCTCACCCACATAGATTTTGTATGCGAATCCGACGGTTCCATTTCCGCAAGCCAGCTTATCCCCGACACCTACACAGGTTCTACGGAAGACATAGAGCAGATTCAAAACAGGCTCAACGAGTGGGATGCAATGTATAACCGCGTTATCATGAACGACAATATGACCGGAACCCAGCTGCAGGTTACACTTGCCTCTTATGACAAGGAGCACGAAAAGGAACTGGCAGAAAAACTCGGCAAAAAGAAAATCCGCAGTGAAGCAGAAATGCAGGAAGGTGTTCTTGATGATGTTACTGCAATCGTAAACGAAGCGACAAAAGGACACAATCTTGACGTAAAGATTTACGGAAACCCTGTCGTAATGCAGAACTCACGCAAATTTATGCTCGCAGACCTTACCCGCCTTATTCCACTTGTAATCGTGGTGGTTTTGCTTTCACTCTATTTCAGCTTCAAGACTATGGACGGAACCCTTCTTCCGCTAATCACAGTGGTTATGTCTACAAGCTGGACAATGGGGCTCATGTCGATTTTCCATGTGACATTTACTCTGGTTTCATCTGTAATTCCTGTTGCATTGATTGCAGTCGGATCTGCATATGGCATCCACGTGCTTACACATTATTATGTCGCTCTTGACATGACAGAAGGTGAACTCGACAAAGAAAAATATCGCAACGCAGTTTTCAGCGGTTTGAAAGAAGTCATGAGGGCTGTTCTCCTTGCGGGCATCACAACTGTAATCGGATTCATCTCACTGATTTCAAGTCCAATTGCACCACTCCACAGTTTTGCAGTGTTTACGGCAATCGGAGTTACAATTTCCCTTATTCTCGCTATAACATTGATTCCTGCCATTCTCTTGCTCAAGGACTACAAAAAGGTACAGGAAAGACACAATAAAAAGCATAATCTGAGTGAAAGGCTTGCCAAAAAATTGGAGAACGTACGTCGCCTTCGCGGTGGAAAAACTGCGGATGAGGCACAGGGAGACACGCTTTATCAGATTTACCATTTCTTCTGCGGATCCAAGCCACGCCTTTATCTTTCTTTGATTGTAATGGTGGGTATCTCCATAATAGGACTCAAGATGCTTCACATCGACACAGCTCTGGTAAACTATTTCCCCAAGGATTGCGACATGAGGCAGGACATGGATTACATAGACAGGCAGTTTGCAGGAACCAACAGCCTCTACCTCAACGTAAAGGGTCCAGACAAAGGCTCTCTCACAAATCCGGAAATCCTTAAAGCCGTTGACGATCTGCAGGGCTACATGGAAAGTGAATTCAGCGATGTTGGAAAGATTGTCTCATTCACGGACTTTATCAAAAGGATTAACCAGGTATGGCATGTTCCGACAACAGACAGCATAGAACCAGCAGAAGGCACAGAATTGACTGATGATTTTTCCGCCATGGACGATTTTGATGATCTTTCTGATTTTGACAGCTTTGACGATTTTTCGGACTTCAGTGAATTTGATGATTTTTCAGACTTCAGTGAGTTTGACGATTTTGACACAGTAACAGCAACAACAGAAGATAATACGGACTTCGATTATTCAACATGGACCGATCCAAACACAGCCTATGCACAGGCATTGGAACAGAACATCACAGTAGAAGATGCCATCACCATGCTGAACAAGGCATACATTGCCGCAGGAGGAAAGACTGCAAAAGTTGAAGATATTGTGGATGAACTTCAAAAGCAGGTGAACTATAACGGAAGTGCCTATTACGAGATTCCGTATGATACAGAAAAATATCCTGTTGCAAGCAGGGAAGAACTTGCAGGTGTCGTTCAGGGTTACCTCACATTGCTTTCCGGTTCCCTTGACCGCTTTGTGGACGATGACATGAATCCTCAGATAATGCGCATAACAGTTCAGCTCAGGAATCATTCAACTCAGACAACAGGCGACATAATCGCAGCCGCACAGAAATTCGCGGAGGAACATTTCCCGGCAGGTTACACATTGGAAGCAACAGGAACAGCAGAGATGGAATACACTATGACAAAGATGATTGTATCAAGCCAGCTTACAAGCCTCTTGATTTCTTTACTGTGTGTGTTCGTCATCATCGCTTTCTCATTCAAGAGCGGATGGGCAGGCCTTTTGGGAGCCGTACCTCTTGCACTTGCAATCATACTGAATTACATGGTCATGGGATTTGCCGGTATCAACCTTGATCTTGTTACAAGCATCATTGCATCAGTTGCAGTTGGTGTCGGAATTGACTATACGATACATTTCCTCAGCACATACAAGGAGGAAAGAACAAAAAGCGATGACCTTGAGGAAGTGACACGGATGACATTCAGAAAAAGCGGTCACGGAATTGTTACCAATGCAGTCGCTGTAGGATTTGGCTTCCTTGTACTCTGCTTCTCAAAGTTTGTAGTACTTCGTTACATCGGAATTCTGGTTGCCATCGTAATGTTCACATCAAGCTTCCTTGCAATGACAGTAATACCGGGCTTTTTGAACATGTACGCGCCGAAATTCATCAGCAAAAAATGAATCTATTTTTTAAGGAGATATATATATGAGAACAACAACTAAAACATTGGTCGCAGCAACATTTGCTGTTATTGGTGGACTCGCCTTTGCAGATGCCAGGGGAGATGAGATTATGAACAAAGTCGCCGACTTCAAGAAACCGAGCTTCTCTCAGAGTCAGGTAGTAATGACCCTTGAAGATAAAAACGGCACAAAAGAAGCAAGACAGATTGTTGAGTACGGAAAAGAGGAAGGTGGAAGAACCTATGTCGTAATGGATTTTAAGGGGCCGGCCTCTGTCAAGGATACACGCTTTCTGCAGATTACAAACAAAAATGGACCCGATGACAAGTTCATCTATCTTCCTGCCCTGAAATCTGTACGTCGTGTTAACTCAAATGAAGGTTCAAAATCCTTCATGGGTTCAGATGCAACTTACGATGACCTTACAACACGCGATGTCTCACAGGACGAACACCAGTTCCTGCGCGAGGAGTCAATCAAAGTCGAAAGCGGAGTAAGCTACAACTGCTATGTCATCAAGGAGATTCCAATTGACAAAAAGGACACACAGTACAACTACCGCCTTACATGGATTGACAAAAATACAATGTATCCGATTCACACAGAGATGTACGACAAGAACAACAAGCTTGTTAAAGTACTTGAAGTCTTGACCATCCAGAAGATTGACGGATATGACATGCCTATGGAAAACAAACTCAAGAACGTACAGACAGGCCACAGCACAACACTCAAGATTATGAAGGTCGTTGTTGACAAGCCTCTTCCTGAGCGTGTATTTACCCAGACATTCCTAAGCACAGGTAAATAAACCGGCATCATAGAAAACACAGGGAGGGGCATATCCAAATCCGGTTCAATACCCTTCCCCATTTTTTAGAAAATCAGTTTTAAGGAGAATGACATTATGAAAAAAACAAATGCAATAGTTTTCTTAGGTCTTGCGCTGGCTCTTTCGGCAAACTCATTCGCACAGGATTTTGATGATTTCGGTAGTTTCGGTGATTTTGAAGATGAGTCCGCTTCTTCTTCAAAACTGGAATTAAACGGCAGTGCATCCGTGGAAGTCCGAGCATACGTTGATGCTGACAAAGCCGAAGATGTGGAGGTCAAGGCAACCCCATCAGGAAAACTTAGCCTAAAATATGACGGCAACAAATCTGACATGAACATTACACTTTCTATTGATGCGGAAAAAGTAAAGTCACATCCAGAGGACATTGTAGACGAACTGGTCCTGCGCGGGTATTTTGGAAACCTCATGCTTGAGACAGGCAAACTCAAAGTTGTCTGGGGTAAAGGTGACAAACTGCACGTGTTTGACAATTTCAACGCCGACGACTATTCTGATTTTATAATCACCGACTACATAGACCGCCGCATTTCAACTCCAATGATCCGTGGCACATACAGTTTCCCTGCCGCAAACATCAACTTGGAAGCAATTTACACTCCACTTCTTTCCACCGACCATTTTGCAACAGAGGGCAGATGGGAACCCGCCCAACTTTCTTCTCTTACAGACGGTGCGACAAAAATAGTTTCCATGAATCTTTTGGGACTTGAAGCCAAAGCTGCAGCCGCAAATGCAGAAGCCGCCGCAGAAACAAATGCATCAGCAAAAGCCGCAAAACAACAGGCCGCCATCGCAGCAGACAAAGCCTATCTTGAATACCTCACTTATGCAAATGAACTTTCTTCTAATCCCGATTCAATTTTTCCGGACCTCATGAACCTAAAGTACAGTCAATATGGTGCAAGAATCCTTGGAACAGTTGGTATTTTTGATTTTGGTGCAAGCTACTATTACGGTTGGTACAAGCAGCCGTCCGTAAACTATTCAAGCTACATAGAAAGCATTGATGGAATGAAGGCAACAATTGCATCAAATCCAACAACCTTAGGAGTCGCTTATGCAGAATTGATTTCACAGGGCAAATCACAGTCAGAGGCACTTCAATCTCTGGCAGTGGCAAATGCATGGCAGTTTTCTCTTCCAACCCTTGACTATGACAGAAAGCAAACTTTCGCTGTGGAGGGAGCAACTGTAGTATGGCATTTTAATTTGCGCGGAGAATTTGCATATAACCTTACCGATGATTTTGACGGAACAGATCCATGGGTACACAATAACTCAATCGCATGGCTTGGAGGATTCGACATTGACCTTCCATTCTGGAATGCAAACCTTAACGTACAGGAAACTGGAACTTTAATCCTTCACGGAGATGAATGCGACACAAATCAAAATCAATATGCGGAATATAATGCAAACGATGTGGACTATTCAAAGAACGGATATACCAATAACAAGATTGTCTGCAACTTTACCACATCTTTCCTGAACGACAGGCTTACACCGGAGATAACCGCATTATATGGAATTGAAAACGGAGACCTCGTGATTCTTCCGTCACTTACATACAAACCAGACCAGAACCTTACGCTCACGGCAAAGGGAATGTACATCTGGTGCAGGGATGAATACAGCGAATTCTCCGCATGGGAAAAGAACAGCTTTGTAAGTCTTTCGGCACAATATCAATTCTAAAAAAAAACAGTTTGCAAAGAAGGATCAGCGTTAACAAATCCTATTGCAAACTGTTAATCATTATTTTTTTAAGATATTATTTTTCCGGACGCAGGGTTGCGCTTACATAGTTGTCTGTCGGAAGATACTTGCGTGCGGCATCCCTGATTGCTTCTGCTGTAATCCATGACGGAACAGAAGTGGTATCACCAGCCACGCTCAAAGGTTCTTCCTGCAGATATGCACCGTACAGTATGCGGTTTGCCCACCAGGAGTTTGAACGGAGGTTTGTCTCCTTGTTTCGCCTGTATGTTTCCTTGAGTGTCTTGAGGTATGAATCGTCAACAAGATTTGCCTGCAGGTCCTTGATGCATTCTACCGCAGCCTGAATGAGCTCCTTGCTTCTGGTCGGGTCACATGAGAATACGACAGGAACCATATAGTAGCGGTTGTTTTTGCCATCTATATTACCGCCTACATTTACATTATAGGCCCCGCTCTTGTCTTCACGGATTACTTCCCTAAGGCGAATTTCAAGCAGGCAACTGAGCTGTTCGAACAAAGCCTCCTGCTTCCATCTTTCGGTCATGTCTTCCGGATAAGTCTGGCTTCCTACAAATCCAATGAATGCTGCACCCTGTGCTTCCTTACCCTTTACGACATCCGCATTTTTAATTCCGCTTCCAATCTTGAACACGGGTTCCTTTGCGCTTTCTTTCTTGGAGCTGTCACCCTTTAAGTTTCCGATGTATGAAGAACAGTAGTCGAGGATTGTCTTTTCGTCAAAATCACCCACGATGATAAATGCCCAGTCGGCGGCATTGCTGAACCTCTCGGTAAAGAGTTTTTCACCTTTCTTGCGGTCAACCAGCTTTACGTAGGCATCGTTTATGTCCTGGAAACGATAGGGATCATTGAACAGGAGTTCATTAACCTTATTGGAGAATGCGCTCATTGGCTCAAGATTATATGACTTTGCAGAGGCCTTGATGTCGTCCATTGTAAGACTCCATCCCGCATCTGTAAACTTTGGATTTTCAAAAATCTGATACAGGAGCTGGAACATTATCTCTGCGTCTTCCTTTCCGGAATAAGCGTACATGCTTTCAAAAGTGTTGCTTACATTCAAGTTGAATGAAACGTTCTTTCCACTGATGAATTTCCTGAACTGACTGAAATCCATGTCACCAATGCCGGACAGAATTCTTACCTGCAATGCCGTCTTTAACGAAGGATAATCCTTTGAGTCATACAGATAGCTTCCTCCCTTGCTGTAGGCACTCATGTAAATTGAATTCTTCTCGTAGTTGGTTTTCTTTGTGTAAACTGTAGCACCGTTGTCAAAGACATATTCTGTGGCACCCAATTCCTTGATTGATTTCTTTGAAACCACAGTTGCCTTTTTGGAAGGAGCCTTCATTATTTCGTCAAAGGTTTCCTTATCCTCGTATGCGGCAAGTTCTGATGAACGGTAATTCGTCCACAAATCCTTTATGACTGCATCAGACGGCAAGGTTTTGTCGCCTGTAGGTGCAAGGTTAAGGCAGATTGTTCCACGGTCCGGGAACATTTCCCTGATGACGGAGTTCACTTCTTCAACTGTAATTTTTGGAAGGAAGGTCTTGGAAAGCCTGTATGCATCTGCATCAGATATATTGGTTTGACCTGCGACAATTTCTGCAACAATTTTCTGTGCCCTGACAGAAGAAGTGGTATTTGCAGCTTCCTTGTAAGTAGCCTCAATGTTTGAACTCATTGCGAGTTTTGTATTGTCCAATTCAGCCTGAGTAATTCCATGCAACAGCAGGCGGTCGTATTCATCGAGCATCAGTTTAAATGCATTCTGATACTGGCCGTCCTTTGGAACGAATGCAAGACCCATCATCAGCGAGTGGTTTGTTATAGAGCTTGCAAGATAGTTTGCTCCAATCCATGGGCAGTCAGGTTTTACGCTCAGTTCCATAATGCGCTGGTTTGCGATTGTAAAGGCAACATTTTCTACAATGCTCCTTCTGTACTGGCTTTCCGTCTGAGGTGCCTGATAGTCCTCGTTGACTGCCATAATCTGTGTCAAAGGATATGCCTGCTCAGGGTCCCTGAGGGTTGAAACTGTTTTTGTATTGTTTTCTGGAACTGTATAGACAGGTTTCGTTATCGGTTTTTCGGATGCCGGAATTGTTGCCATATTTTTCTTAATGACATTAACAAGTGTAGCAGTATCAGCATCTCCTACAACAACAACGGACATAAGCTCGGGGCGATACCACTTTTCGTAAAAGTCAACAAGCCTCTGCCTCTTTTGCTTCATGATTATGTCCATGTCACCGATTGGAAGACGATCTGCATAGCGGGATCCCTTTAACGTCTGTTGAACAAGAAGATCGTTGATTCTTGCACTAAGTCCCAAAGACCTCATGCGCCATTCCTCACGGACAACACCGCGTTCCTTTTCAAGCTCATCAGCGGGGAATGTAATGCCAGCTGCCCAATCCCTTAAAATGAGGAGTGCCTGGTCCAAAACCTCTGGATTGTCTGCAGGTATTTCCAGCATGTACACAGTTTCATCAAATGAGGTGTATGCGTTCAGATCTGCTCCGAAATTCATTCCGTTTTCTTCAAAGAATTTGATGATGCCGTTTTTTTCAAAATGCTCGGTTCCGTTAAATGCCATGTGTTCGATCAAGTGGGCAAAACCCTTTTGGTCGTCATCTTCCATGTTTGAACCTGCGTTTACGACAAGACGAAGCGAGATGCGGTTTTTGGGCTCGGAATTTTTCTGTACATAATATGACATTCCGTTTGCCATGGTACCCGTCACAACTGATTTATCCGACTTTAACTTTACGTCACCGCCGGAAGAAGTAGAAGCACATCCTGCAAGAAGACTCAAGGCCATGATTGCAGAAAGAAGTAAGGACGTCCATCTTGCATAACGGACGAATTTAGACTGTTTCATTTTTTTCTCCTAATTTATGAAATAGACTTAGAAAATTAGCTTGTATACTAGCATATTTATTACAAAAAGGCAACCAAGGCCAAGATATAATAAATTGTTAAACTTTAAAATCTATATGGAATAATTATCTTCAATATGTTATAGTTCCTCAGGAGATATAGCTATGGTCATTGTTTTAAAAAAAGACATCACAGAATCTGACAAAAATGAACTTAAGAAATTCCTTACAGAAAAAAATTTCAAGTTGAACGAAGTAGTCGGAGAAGAAGACACAATTCTTGCGGCAGTCGGCAAAATGCAGATGAACATCGAAGAGCTTGAGACAAAGCCCGGAATAATGCGTGTCATTCCAATCAGCAAGCCATACAAGCAGGCAAGCCGTGAGTTCAAGAGTTCAGACACTATCGTAGAAATTGCAAACAACAGGGGCCAGATAATCCGTGTGGGTGGAAAACGTCTTGTTGCCATAGCAGGTCCTTGTGCAGTAGAAAGCCGTGAGCAGCTGATGTCTGTTGCGGAAAAAGTGGCATCCAGCGGTGCAAGCATGTTAAGGGGAAGGGCCTATAAGCCTCGTACATCCCCATATGCATATCAGGGAATGGGAGAAGAAGGCCTTAAGATTTTGCGTGAGGCAGGAGACAAATTTGGTCTCCCTGTAGTAAGCGAGATTGTCTCTGGTGAACTTATTCCGCAGATGAAGGACTATGTTGATGTAATACAGATTGGAAGCCGCAACATGCAGGACTTTGACCTCCTGAAAAAAGTAGGTGCGACAGGTAAACCCGTAATCCTAAAAAGAGGCTATACTGCAACTCTTGAGGAATTCCTCATGTCTGCCGAATACCTTCTTGCCTCTGGAACAGAGAACGTAATTCTTTGCGAGCGGGGAATACGCACGTTTGAACATTCAACAAGGAATACCCTTGATCTTTCTGCCATACCGGTATTAAGGAAGCTTACACATCTTCCCATCATCGTCGATCCATGCCATGCACTAGGACAAAGGGATTTGGTTTTACCAATGGGGCTTGCCTCAATTGCAGCAGGTGCAGACGGAATCATGGTTGACGTTCATGACAATCCAGAGAAAGCCCTTGCGGGTGGTGCGGCATCTTTAATTCCAGCCCAGTTCGACAAGCTCATGCATGACATAGAGGCCCTTGCTCCTGTAATGGGAAAAGCGGTTGCACACATACGTGAAGAAAAACACGAGAAGGTTGTATGTGCCTACAGCGGTAAACGCGGTGCCTATGCAGAACAGGCCATAAGCCGTTATTTTGACACAAAGGATGTAAGCGCATACAGCGTGGATTCATTCAGCGAAATATTTCAGAGTGTGCTGGACGGAAAAGCAGACTACGGAATTGTTCCGATAGAGAATTCTCTTGCAGGCTCGGTTTACCAAAACTACGACAACTTCATGCGTTTCCAGGATGTAACCATTGTCGGTGCAATCACATTGAACATACGCCATGCCCTTCTTGGAGTAAAAGGCTCCTCCATCTCCGACATCAAAACTGTATACAGCCATCCACAGGGATTCAGCCAGTGCAAGACTTTTTTGGATGCACACCCGGACTGGATTCATGTAGATGCAATATCAACAGCGACTGCAGCCCAGATTGTTGAATCAAAGAACGACAAGTCAGTTGCGGCCATAGCAAGTACAATCAACTCCGGCATATATAATCTTGACGTTCTTCAGGAAGACATAGAGAACGATCCTTCCAACTTCACGCGTTTTGTAATAATTCAGGCAAGCTCAAATGCAGATGGCAAAAGCGGAGAGCTTAACATCAAGCCCAACATGGCAAGCTTTATATTCAAGACAAAGAACGAGGTTGGTGCGCTTTATAAAACCCTTGGCGTATTCGAAAAATTCAAGATCAACCTTACACGTCTTGAAAGCAGACCGCTTGAGGGACAGCCATGGCAATACTGGTTCTATGCGGACGCTTCTCTGGAAAACATAAACGGCAGCCCCAGGGAATATGTGGCCACCGTCATAGATGCGTTAAAAGATGTAGTTGAGGACTTGCGGCTTCTTGGTGTATATCCGGAAAGCCGCCCCTAAGATTACTGTCTTTCTACAAGAACTGTAGAACCGGCCTTGAAGCCCCAATGGTCAAAGACATACTGGCTTAACGCTCTGCTTGTTTCAACAAAATCCTTGGCCTCATTTCGTACAACATAATTACATGCCGCAGGATTATTACTTGCAATGGTATTCCATGATGCCCTTGTCTTAAAGTAAGGTCCTGTTGCAGAAACTGACTGCTGCAGGTGATATGCCATGAATTCATTGTGCATGAGGTAATCATCCGTGATGTCATATTGAAGTGATGGATACACAGAAAAATATGTCCTGAGGAATTCCATGGAAGTCTTGTCAAATGCATCATAAAGTTCGGAAACATAATCCCTGAAATCACTATCGGTAAAATAGATTCCGTGCCAGCTTTCGTGAGCCATTAGTGTGTGCCTTAAATCAGAACCTGATTCCCTTGCAATGGAGATTACGGCACCTTTGCCTCCTGAATATGTTCCGTCTCCGTTGTTAAGGATGATTCCGTTGTCAAGAAGAATCTGCCTGAGCATTTTCTCGCGTGCATTTATCCTGAAGTTTTTCTCGTTAACAAGATTAAAGAACCTTGCTATATCGTCTCCCTTGTAGTCGTGAGCGTTGTAGCCATGTTTTTCACGAACAAAATCATCACTGACCAAAGTTCCCTTGTATCCGTTTTTCTCTACAAAATAAGCAAGGCGTGTAAAGAATTCATTCTGCACCTTGTAGTTCTTAAAGTCAAAGATCAGGACCTCTGGGAATTCCTCCCACACATAAAGCTCGTAATCCTTGTTCCTCCACTTGTTCATGGGCCAGTCAAATACAAAGCCAAGGTCACAGGTCAAGCCTTTTGTAACGATGCCGTCTTCATTTGGAGCATACTCATCTGCCGGGTTTGCAGACATGAATGCCGCATGGATGTTTGGTTTTCCGTCCTCGCTCAAAACTGCAAAAGGTTCTGTCATTGAAGCCGTCTGCAATGTAAATGTCTGCTGGCTGGGGGAAGCATAAAGCTTGAATGAATCAGGACCATAATGGAACACAGTTGAAAAAGGTTCTTCCATTGTACCGTATGATGCCGGAGGATAAAGTGCAATGGTGATTTTTGGCAAAACCGAATTCGGCCCCATCTGAGTGTCGAATATCTTCATGCCGTCGGTAAAGTCAATCACACCGGAATTCATCTCTCCACCAGAAGGACCTGCCGCCCAGATATTGTTAAGTGAGTCAGCGCCGATAACCGCATCGATGAATGAAACTGAAGACACTGTACATGGCATGGTGGAAGAAATGTACATTCCGCTTGGAACAGGCTTTTGCGGATCAAAGCACAGGGAAAGAGTCACGTTATCCACATGATCAAATTCAAGGGAAGGACTAACCACCTCGGAAATAGAGACATATTCATTTTCACCCTGGCCCTTGCTCATGATGCCGAGAGTAACTTTTCCGTTTCCTGCAGACACAGATATTACGGCCTGTAATGCAAGCCTTTGTTTTGTGGAAACCTTTGCAAGCATTGTCTGCCGCTGTTTATCGGTAAATTCAAAATACATGCAGTTCTGTTTTTCAGGAGACTTAATCGTGGCATTCACAGCTTCCTTGTTAAGTCCCACAAGAGGAACACCCTGACAAGTGACGATGGAGTCCCCTTTCTTCTGGGAACAGGCACTGACACAAACAACTAAAACCATAAGAATTGAGCAAAACAAAATTTTCAAGTCTTTCATATTCATAATACTACACTATTTTTAAGAATTACTCTATACTATTTTCATGCTTGTTTTAATTCCGCACAAAGATACAGCCAACATTCTGTGCAACATATCAAAAAAAATCCTCCTTGAATTCAACAGCCGGAAGAAACTGTCCGTTTTTCCGGTATTTCCTCTGTGGGCATCTCTGGAAAAGCAGCCGGCAGATCCCTCGCTGATGACGGTCTATGACTACAAGATAAAAGAAGACAAGCTTGTGTTTCCTGTTGAAGTGGTGGACAGGGACGATGTTTTAAGGACGGAAATTGTATTTGGAAAAATCAATGACCCGGAAGCCGGGGTAAAAATATCTGTTCCGGAGATAAAAGATAAGTTTCCAGTGTTCTCCCGCGTGTTCAAGACAGGCGATGCTGTTTTTGAGGACAACAGCTGGAAACTCTATGATGAAAAATGGTTCAAGGGCAGGAACTAAAGCCTACCCCCACAGTATCCGTGCGTTTACGGAGAATCAGCTCATTATCTTGTCGCCGCGATCCATTGCGGTAAGGCCTGACTTTAACAGCTCAAGGATGCCGTATGGCTCAAGCAGGCGGATTAAAGAAGAAATCTTGTCCTCGCTTCCTGTTGCCTCTACGATAAGGGCATTTTCTGAAACGTCAACGATATGGGCACGGAAGATGTTGCATGTCTCGATGATGACGGCTCTTTTTTCTCCTGTTGCCTTTACCTTGATAAGTGCCATTTCCCTTTGTGTGGTCTCTGAAGGATTGCAGCGCTGAATAGAAATAACCTCAACAAGCTTAGAAAGCTGCTTTTCGATTTGCTCAAGAGTATATTCATCACCGCTTCCGACAATGGTCATGCGTGAACGCTCAGGGTCAGATGTCTCACAGACAGTAAGCGAGTCAATATTATATCCACGGCGACTAAAAAGGCCAGAAACGCGGCTCAATACACCGGCATGATTTTCAACTAAAACAGAAAGCACATATTTTTCCATAAAAAGTCCTCCAGGTTTTCTATACTATAGCAAAGAAACGGCTAAAAGTCAAACTATGGGAGCTTATTCCACAGTCACGACACCGCCCCACGGAATATTGAAATTTGAGCAAAGGGTGCGGTATTCCTCCTCATCCTTTTGGTTCTTGTAACCGGTGCAAAAGAAAGTGCAGTCATCGGGAAGTTCCTGACGGTTCATCCCAGCATCAGAATCCCCCTCCGGCAAATAATCCTGAGTTAAGGAATCCTCCACCTTTATTGCCTGATTCACCACACCTTCACGGCTGTCCACGACAATCACGTCCGGTCCGGCAGCTTCCTTCATCTCCGACGCAATGTGGGTAAAATGCGTGCATCCCAGAATAATCGTGTCACAATCCCTCTGATGAAAAAAATCTATAGCGGGTTTAACGGCGGCAAGACGCTCCTCTTTTGTGGCGTTAAAAAACTTGTGCTCAATAAAATTGATAAGCTCCGGGTCTCCCCTGTTGAACACCTGGCAGTCACTGGCAAAATCCCTGACCAAACGCTCGTTGTATGGATTTGCAACCGTGGCATTTGTCGCAAGCAAACCTATCCTTTTATTTTTTGTTACCTTTGAGGCAAGGCGTATGGCTGGAACCGTTCCGATTATGGCAAGATTTGGGAAACGTACCCTAAGCTCATCAAGGGCAGTAACGGAAATGGTGTTGCATGCTATTACAAGAGAGCGCGGATTCCATTTCTTTATGATGAAGCCTATGGAACTGGAAGCGGATTCAATAACCTCTTCTTTTGTCTTCTGGCCGTATGGGAAATGAATCGTGTCTCCAAGATAAACACATCTGGCTTGTGGCCTTTTGTTCTTTAATGCAAGCATATACGGAATGCCACCCGTACCGCTATCAAGAAAAGCAAAATCTATGTATCCGTTCATCGATATTATCCAAATAGTGAATCAAAGGCCTTTTTCGCAAGGGCTGCCTTGTCGCTGCCACCCGAAGAACCGTTCCAATGCCTTTTGATCTTAAAACTGTCACAGAAATTGGCTCGTTCCTTGTCGCTTACGATTTCCTGCACGGTCTCATGACAGTCGTAATGACTTCCGGGCGAATAATACTCACAGTTCCTGCAGGAATGAAGATCCGCATGACAGACCGGACACTCTGAATTCCTGGAAATTGTCTCAAATTCTACATTATTTCCGCATTTCCAACACATATTTCTATTGTAGCCATTTGACTAAATGATTTCAATAGCGTAAATTATAGATATGTATTTGTTCAGAAAATGTGAATACCCAGGATGCAACTCTTTTGCAATCTCCAGGGTAAACCAGGAAAAAGATACACTGGAAAGCAGCACCTTTTGCCTCAAGCACTCACCTTCTCCGGAGGAAGAGACATCCTCGATAATCCAGTACATAATGGCGCATGACAAGATAATCAACCTGAATGCGGACAGCGTTACCCTGGACAACCTGGAACTTGGCAGCAAGAAATTCTACGGATGCAATTTCCAGCACAGTACATTCAACAACATACAGTCCAACCAGCTCAGGGCAAGAATGTGCATGTTCGATTTTTCCACATTCAGCGACTGCTCCTTTACACAAAGCAACATTCAGTTTTCCTCGTTCTCCGGCAGCAAATTTGTTCATGTTACATTTACCGGAAGCGACCTTATCCACAATAATTTTAACGGAATCACAAGTTATCAGAGCAGCTTTGACGACAGCGACCTTTACAACAGCCGTTTCATAAAATCAATACTCATCAACACATCAATGATAAACTGCAACCTAAAGAAGGCGGCATTCTACGAAGCGGCACGTGAAGGAGTCTCTTTCAAGCTGTCAAACACAAGGGAAGCATTGCTAGACAGGAAAAAAGGCGGAATGATCGGTGAGATCGGTGCAAACTTTGACGACGCAGGAGATGAACAATGAAGATTTATTTTCATCTTTGCCTTGAGGAATTTACAAATTCATATCTTGTAGTAAACAATGATCCGTCCGTAATGGAAGCCATCATAATTGATCCGGGAAAAATCTCAGGAAACATCATCTCGCAGATAGAGGAAGGCGGATACAAGCTGACTGGAGTATTGATAACCCACAACCACGAAAATCATGTTCATGGTCTTTCAACACTGACAAAGATATATTCACCACAGGTATATGCCACAGATTACGAGATTGAAGGAATAAAAGCCGAACTTATTCGCGGAGACGGAAAACTTAAGCTTGCAGGCTTTGACATAGAGTATTATTCAGTTCCGGGACACTCCGCAGACAGCATGGTGTTCAAAATCGGAAACGTTATGTTTACGGGAGACACGATTACGGCAGGCGTAGTCGGAGAAACCTCGGGCACATATTTTAAAAGGCTGCTGTGCTCAAACATCCTTAAGAAAATCCTTAACCAGAACGACGATCTGGTACTGATGCCAGGTCATGGTCCGCCAACAACTGTCGCGGCAGAACGCTATTACAACCTGGACATCAGCGAGAACCGCAGGTATACGGGAAATCTGGCTATACGTTGAACAAGTCGATTTGACCGCCTATCTGCTTGATTGTATGCTCCATCTGATTTGAAATGTCACTCAGGACGGCACCGGTCTGGTTAATCCTGTTTGCACCGTCAGACATCTCCTTCATGCTTCGTGTAATCATGGCAGAAGAATCCTTAAGCGCCTCTATCTCTTTCATGATCATCTCGTTGCGTGAAGACATTTCCTTTGATGCGTGGCTAACTTCCACCGTACTGTCATTCATGTCACGCAGAGTCATGCCAATCTGCTTTGAACCTGCATTCTGTTCATCCATTGCCGCCTTGATCTGCATGACAAGCTCATCTGTTTCCTTGATTTTACCCGACACTGCAGAGAATGCATTGGAAGATTCAGTGGATGCGGCTACAACTTCCGTAATGGAATCCTTGATGTTATTCAGCTGTTCACCGATTGTCTTTGACTGTGCGGAAGATGTCTCGGAAAGCTTACGAATTTCGTCAGCAACAACGGAGAATCCTTTTCCTGCCTCACCAGCGTGGGCTGCCTCGATTGCCGCGTTCATGGCAAGGAGGTTCGTCTGCTCTGCTATGCTTGAGATTGCCTGGTTAGCTTCAACAAGCATTTCTGACTGGCTTTCTATCATCTTGATCCTGTCGTTTACATCCTGCTGCTTGTTGAATCCCATCTGAGCGTTGTTTGAAAGGGCCACAAATGAGTCTGCCATTTTTTCCACAGATGAATTTACAGAGGCAATGTTTCCGATCATCTCCTCGATTGCGGATGATGCCTGGCTTACACCTGCCGCCTGACTTTCGATCATGGAATCAAGTGTCGTTATTTCCTTAGATATTTCTTCTACGGCTGTTGCAGTCTGATCAACCGTTCCACCCTGATGTTCTATCTGAGTTGAAATGCCCTTGATGTTTGCAATAATCTGCGTGATGGCAGAGGATGTTTCCTGGGCACTGGCCGTCATTGAGTTACCGGCATTGTTAAGTGTATTCTTGGAGCTCTTTAACTCCTGGATCATCTTCTGCATCTTGTCAAGGAAGAGGTCAAACTTGATGACCAGTTCACCTATCTCATCCCTAGTGTACAGCTTGCAGCGTTTTGTAAGGTCAGCGTCTCCGGACTGAAGCTCGGTAAGGAAGTTAGAAACGTTTCCAATACGCCACATCGTATGCTTAAAGAACATGAAGCACACTAAAAGCAGGATTATACCAAGCACAAGCATTACCGGAACAACCCAACGTACTGTCTTGTGCTGAATCGTCTCAATCGTCTCCAAATCCTTGGCGATAAAAAGCATTCCAACTATTTCCTTGTCGTCTCCCTTTAACGGTGAATAAACAGAATAGTATTTCCTACCCTGGATTACGTTTGGGCCCTTATATGGAGTTCCTGTAACCAAAACCTGATGAACAATAGTCTGATTGTCCAGTTCTGTACCGATGGCATTGGGTATTGTCGTTGAGACACGGAGCTTGTCCTTAAAGACCGTACACTGGACGTTGAATGACTTGCTGATTAAATCTGTAAATCCCTTGGTCAAATCATAACCGCAGAGGACCACCCCCACAACCAGTCCGTCAACCGTAACAGGAACGGCATACAGGGTGCAGAAGCTGAGATTGTCTATGGCTTCTATCGTGTGGAAATTTTTTCCGGCAAGAGACTGCCTTACAACTTTTGTATTTGAAACGTCTATTCCATCGGAAATGCCCCATGAGGCTCCCGGAACGACAAGGCCCTTTTCATCAACGATTGCAAGGAGGTCTATGTCAGTTACTTTGCGTGCGTTTTCCACCAGCTGCTTTATTTCCGCCTGATTGTTTGCATTCAGGGCATTTTTCAGCTGAAGGTTTTCCGCCATAATTGCGCTTATGTTCTTTAGTGTTGACTCACGGTCTTCAAGAATTCTGTTGGCGCCGCCGGAAGTGTATTCAAGGTCGTCTATCGTCTCATTCAGATAACCGTTGTTAAAAACAGTAAGTGAAACAAAGGCAACAACAATCTCTGTAAACAAAACTGCTATTCCGGTTATGAGCGTTAACCTGAGTGTGAGAGGCAGAGCCTTCTTAGCATTCGTGTCAAAACGATCCAATTCTTTTCTAGCCATAATAACCTTCCTTAAAACCACTCTCTGCCCAATTATAATGAGCCAAAAGCTAAAAGTCAAATAAAATTAAGTTATAAGTCCGTTTTTTCAATGCACGATTATTTATGTTCTATCTTAAATAAATTACTTACAAGCGTATAGATTTATGTTCATTCCCTCAGAGTCAAAGGCTATGCTGCACCGTCCGTTCCCGTACAAAGAAAGGGCCTGGGCAAAGGAATTGTTGCCTTTCAGGAAAAATGGCGTTTTCTGGGCAAGGTCATAATACACGGAAATTGAGGAAGGCTGGTCGCTTAATCCTTCCATCTTGTCCCATGTGCTTTCCTCATCTTCTGAACCCGCACCCTCTGAGACATACAGTTTGGAAAGTGCCTCGGGAGACTGTGAAAGATAGATGAATCCGTCCTGAACAAAATAATACGGAGAAGGAAGCGAAATTTTAAAGACCGAAAGCAGCTTGTCCACAAGGGAAGGAAGCATAAGGTGATTGAGTTTTGCGCCATACCTTGTTACGGAGGCCTCGTTCTTTACAAAAAGGGAGGAAGACATTTTCTTGAACACCCTGTCCCTTTCATTCTCGTCTGCCACCTCAACGGCAAATACAGTCTGTTCACATCCCTTTACCCCAAGAACAGCAATTTCCTGTCCCGACCACTTAAAAAGAATGTCATCCAAAGTCATGCCAAGCAAAACCCTGCATACCTTTTGGGCACCAGACCACAAAGTCTCCAGGCTATCACTTTTGGGAAACAGCGGGAACATCGCATCCTTTAATTCCGAAAGATTGGCCATGTTAAGCAGCGTACATGACGTTACATCACTGCTGAGTTTTGATCCAAAAGACGGAACAGTTGATTTTCTTGCAATCAGATTTGAAAAATGACTTTCCCTGTTAAAGTCAATTGGAAGCTTCATGTCAACATTTATCTTTGAGTCATCCACGTCAAGGGAAATGTATGCGGGAACTGAATCATCCAGCATGCCGTCGATTTCCTGGGTTATGATGTTTCTTCCAGTCAATGCCCTGAACAGGACATGCGGCTTAACCTCAATCTTAAGGGAACTGTCGTCAGAAGAATCCTTTTCCTCCTCATACTGTGTATCGGAGCCCTGCTTTACCATCTCCATTGACTTTACAAAAAGATCCTTGCTTCCGGAGGCAATCACAAGATTCTTGTACGGCTTAAAATAACAGAAGGCACCGTCGTTTTGAATCCTAAAATAGGAAAGGCCTTCTTCCTTTACATATTCAATGTCCTTGACGGCATCATTGTGTACATGAGTCAGATACAAGGGAGAAAGTCTGGTAAGGGCAGCATAGGGTCCCATATCGATTACGGCAATATAATTGAACAAACCGTTTTCATCTGAATAAAAGGCAAGGTCGGTTTTGCGAGAGGTAATCTTACGGAACAGTTTCTTTTCCCGCATTTTTGAATTCTTTAATCCAATTAGCGCAAATTTTGCACCCCTTACTCCAGGAGAAGAAAGGATCAAATCCGTTACCTGCAAATCCAAGAGGTGATCAAAAGTCTTGTAAGCGGAATCGGTATGCATGAATACAGAATAGTCAGAAGGTATTGCAGAACGAGAAGGAACCTTTTGCATCCAGGCAATCCCAATCCATATTCCGGCCAGCAGGATTAACAGCATCAGAATGACAAAAATCACACGTATAATCTTGAATGTCCTTTTCCTTGGCTTATGAACGGAGACACTATGTTCTACAGGACCAGTAATTTCATTTTCCATCTAATTCAATCGTCATTTCTTCTTGAAAAGTTTTTTTACACGGCCTGCAAATTCACGCGGAGACAGGAGTACAAAACTTGCATAACTTATGTAAATCCTCATTATAACTACCATAAGCATAAGGGTCGTAACAAAAGACCATTGCAGGTTAAGGTCATACGGAAGATCTCGTGACCTCATTTTAAGATATATTGAAATCTGCCCCCACAGTGGAGATACAAATGATATTATCTCAAACACGCAGAGAATCACCGCCACAACAAGAGTCACGAATTTGCACAAATCAGAATTGAACGCATGCTTGAACAGTGAAAGGGACAAAAGAGAAGAAACGATGATTACGACAACCCAGTAAATCACACGCTCGGCATTGGGAGACAAAAACAGCACGGAAAGATCTTCCGCCGCATCTTCCTTTAGCACCTTAAAGCTTATATGGCTGAACATTAAAAACAGGACGAAAACATAGAGTATGGTCACCACGATGTTTACGATTCCAGCTGCCTTTATCAACTTGTTTTTATCTTTCATTCACATAGCCCCTTTTCATACAGGTTTAAACTCCACGGTTAGTTCAGGTAAATTTATTGAAGAAACTTTTACGTCTATTTCCTGATTAAGATTAAGCTCGGCATTCACAGCGATGTTCACTTCCAAAGCAAGAGACGGAATTGAAAACAACGGGAGCTTCTGGCTTGTATCCAGGCATACCGCCTTACCCGTCCATTCCGGATTTTGAAGGAGATATACCAGGGTCCAGTGCATGTTGCTCTTGCGTTCTGCCTTGTGTGCGGCCTGTGCGGCTTCTTCTCCCATTGCAACACGGAGGAGCATAGTGTCCTTGTCCAGCATCTGCCGTTTATCCAAAAATGCCCTTAGCTGCATGTGTGCTATCAGATCACCGTACCGCCTGAGGGGACTTGTAACCTGACTGTACATTGCAAGTCCCAGTCCGCAGTGCATCGATGGAGTTACACCCACGGAACGCCTGTGCATGCAACGCCTTAGCCTGTATTGACCAGCCAATCCTTCCGGTACAGATTCAATTCTATCCGGTTCCTCCTGGCTTACAAACGGGAAAGGTATTCCGTTCTGGAATGCAAAACGCGCTGCCCCTTCTCCTGCCAATAGCATCATCTCGCGTATCATGGCGGAACTCTGTGGATGTACAACTTCCTTTATCGTTACGTTCTTTGTATCGGGATCCACAGAGATGTTCACCTCCGGCATCTGTATCTGAACCGCTCCGCTTTTTTTCCTGCGCTGCTCATTTTTTTCCGCAATGTCAAACAGAGGCTTTAGCTCCGGGCTTTCCTTTAATGTATCCGCCTCCTGATATGTAAGGCGCTTGACGTTCACATGGGTTTTAAAAATCTGGCAGTCATTTATGGTTCCGTCATCGTTCAATTCCAGTCTGAAAGAAAGTGCCCTGCTTTTTGAAGTAAGTCCAAGGGCATAATCCTCAAGGGATTCCTCACAGAGCATGCGTGATGCACCCTCGGGAATATAAAGCGTGCTTCCCCTCTCCCGTGCAACCTTGTCTATTGAACTGTCCGGCATTACTGTACTTGCTGGATCTGCGATGTGCACCCAAAGATATTTTCCGTCAAATGCAACGGCATCATCAGGGTCCGCAGACCACTCGTTGTCGATGGCATAGGAGACACCCTCAACCTCAAGCCTTTCTTCTTCCGGTGGAGAGGCCAGTGACTCGCTTGCCGAATGCATGGAAAGTCCCCAGCGGTACGGGTATGGATTTCTTGTTATTTTCCATATTCCTGTATCAAGCAAAAGCTTATGTGCTCTCTCCGGTGTTTCCTTCATGTGTGCATCGTGCATGGTGCGGCTCTTGTCGGTTTTTCCAAGTGCAAGAGATTCTACGTCAACCATGTATTTTGAATCGCCTTCAATCAGCTGTTTTTGCTTTAACCTCTGGATGAACGCGGCCCTGAGTTCCTCTTCCTTTCCCTTTTGATCCGCCTTTTCCTTTATGGCATCAATATCCTTCTGGCTTCGTGGAATGAACACAAGCCTTTGGTTTTCGTAATCTTTTTGTGAGGCAGAAAAATAAAGCGTGTCACGGATCAATGCGTAAAGTGCATAGGCTTCGTCCGCAGAAAAATCACCGTAAAAAAGCTGAACCAGCTCGGAAAATTCAATTGGAGAACTTGAAGTTGCCTCATCAGAAAGCAAAAGCTCATGTGCCTCCGCAAGCTGTTTTCCTACAGTGCCGTCCATGTTAAAATCTGCCGAAGATGCCTTGTCCAGAACTGCCTTTAGGGAAGACGCAGGTCCCTCATGCAAAAGGACCACATCCTTTTCCCTTACATTTTGGGTAGAATAAACACCGGCTTTTTGAGTCGGAAACTGAATGGGAAATTTTCCACCCGAAGGAGAGTCTGTTACAAGAGCAGCATCATTTTTATATAAAACGACAGAGTTCTTCTTTATCATCATATTACCACAAATATTGATTTTATAGCAAAAACCAATCTATATCAACAGGACCCCTTTACAGAAAGCTCAAACGGCTCAACAGGAATCATCAGGCTGCCTTGAGTTTTAGCCCTGACGTACAGCTCAACATCGCGGGGACAGTCTGCCATCAGGTAACAGATACTTGTGACTTTTCCGCATATGTCATCGGGGACATTCAGCCTTATGCTTTTGTGTCCCTCTATCATGCCTGAGACCTCAAGCTTTTTTCCTCCTGCAACAAAATAGAATCCCTTTACATTGTTTTCTTCATTTGTAATTGAACACAGTTCGCTGTTCTGCAAATCAAAATCAATCACAAAGCTGTTTCCTTCAATATTAAATCCGGCAGGAAGCGGAGAACATGGAATGTCATTTTTTCCATACGCAAGCCTTAAAGCCTCGTAAGAAAGCCTTTTTCCCACAGTGGATTTTTTTTCGGGATGAAGGTCGTTCCATTCGCCTGCATCAATTGCAACCGCAAGGCCACAGTTCTTTACCTTATGGCTTGCCTCTGACTGTGCACGCCTAAGATTCACCCAGTCTGTCTCGCATCTGGTGTTTGACTCATCCTTTCCGTCTGCAAAATTCGGGAGCTGGACAATCACAAACGGAAAATCTTTTGTTCCATAAACAAATTTTCTTCTCCAGAGCAAAATCATTTTCTCCAGCATTTCCGCATAATCTTCGGCATGAAAGGCATCGGATTCACCCTGATACCACAGGGCACCGGAAATTGAATAATTAAAGCATGGTGAAAGCATTGAATTGTACAGTGCTGTCGGCTGCCATTCAAAGAACACCTCTGACGGACGGTCCTGCATTTCCCGTGCAATCTTCATCTGCCATGTCCCTGACAATGGGATGCACACTTCTCCGTCTGGAACCTCAAGCTCCCTGCATTTTTCCACATGACGGGAGGCCACAAGAGGAACATATACATTCTCTGTAAAAAGATAATATGGCTTTTCTGGAGTAAAGCTGATTTTTTGTGCTGATGAATTTTTCTGAAGCTTAATTACGATATGATTTTTTCCTGAATGAAGGGTACCGGATGGAACCTCATAGCGTCTTGGCGGGTAACAGTAATAGGTTACACCAACCTCAACACCGTTCACATATACATAATCGGCATCAAGGATTCTTCCGAGCCAAAGGAATGTCTTTTTTGAATTGAATGCCTCTGCTTCCGTTTCGCTTAATTCAATTTCCTTTTTCATCCACAAAAGGCCAGCGGTTTTAAGCTCATCTATTTCTCCGGGAACAGTACAGTCCTTCCAATCATCTGCATTCAAATCAGGCATTTCCAAACCTGAATAAAGTTCTTCCGTCCATTTTTGAATGGCATCATTTTTTTCTTTTCTAAAGCGGCTAACACCCTCCGCATCCTCACATTTTTTAAGGATTTCAAGATAAGGGATTTTTCCACGGTATTCACTTATGCACTGCCTGTCCATCCATGCGCTAATTGGAGAACCGCCCTGACTTGCGTTTATGATTCCCACAGGAACATTAAGTGCCTGAGAAAGATTTTTTGCAAAGAAATATCCTGTTCCCGACATGAGGCCCAAGGTTTCTGGAGAAGCGCATATCCATGATGGAGAATCGATGCTGTCCTTTTCCCCGTCAAAACTGAATGAAATGGGAACCGTAATCATGCGTATGTTATTGTTTTTGGGAAGCTTAAAATCCTCCCGGTATGACCACTTGAGCCTTTCCATGGGGAGCTGGGCATTTGACTGACCGGAAAGGAGCCACACCTCGCCTACAAAGACATCAGTAAAAGAAATCACGTCATCCCTGTTTTTTAAGACAAGGTCAAAGGGGCCTCCAGCCTCTCCCGGATTAAACTCTATCTTCCAGCTTCCGTCCCGAGCGCTTGTAGAAGTCCACTCATTTCCCCTGAAAGAAAGGCTGACTGAACTTTGCTCCGGGGCAACACCGTAAATGCAGTTTATCCTATTCCTCTGAAGTACCATTCCAGATGCATAAATTCCTTTTACACAAAACCCGCTCATAAAAAAATTCCTTTTACGTCTTTGATTGAATTTAAAAAAAAAGGTCAAAAAAAACGCCACCAGAAAATCTGATGGCGCTCTCAACTCGCATAACGACCAGTAAAACTGGTAGTGCTTATTGATTTTTATCGGCAGCCTTTGCCAGCATTACTGCTTCTTGGCAGCTTTCTTAGCGGCTTTGGCCTGCTTTTTTGCTTCTTCCGGATCCAGGGAACTGTCAACTGTTACCTTGTCGTATCCCACGGCACCGGTCAATGCGTTTACCAGCCAAGGAGCATCGATCTTTTCGCAAATGTTCAACTCTGCATCGAAATCTTCTGGATTCTTTACAAAGAACTTGCAGCGTTCCATAGCCGGAACAAAGTTCACTGTTTCTCCCAACTTGAAGAGTTCCTTTGTAGAAGACATAACGCGTGCGATGATGTTCTGACCCTTTGTTGCAAGGAACAAGTGTGTTTCTGCACCAAGTGGTTCTTTGTTGGTAACCTTCATCTGCATGTTGTTTTCTGCAGCTGGAGCTGACTGGATGGCCATATCTTCCGGACGTACACCGAAGTATACTTCTTTTCCAACATAAGCCTTGAGTGCTTCCTGCTGTTCTGCAGTTGGAACGAGAACGAATGTGCCTTCGTCAGCAACAATCTTGTCTCCTTCCTTTTTGATTGTTACGGTGAGGAAGTTCATTGGCGGTGAACCGATGAATCCTGCAACGAACTTGTTGATCGGATGGTTGTACAGATAGAGTGGTTCTCCAATCTGCTGAACGTGTCCGTCCTTCATAACAACAATCTTTGTACCCATTGTCATAGCTTCAATCTGGTCGTGGGTAACATAAATCATTGTAGCCTGAAGCCTCTGGTGCAATGCTGCGATTTCTCCACGCATTGTAACACGGAGCTTAGCGTCAAGGTTTGAAAGAGGTTCGTCAAACAAGAAGACTTTTGGGTTACGAACGATAGCGCGACCTACGGCAACACGCTGACGCTGTCCACCAGACAAAGCCTTTGGCTTACGATCCAGATACTGTGTCAAACCAAGGATTTTTGCAGCCTCATCAACACGACGCTGGATTTCACTCTTGTCCATCTTGCGGATTTTAAGACCGAAAGCCATGTTGTCATAAACTGTCATATGAGGATACAAAGCATAGTTCTGGAATACCATGGCGATGTTTCTGTCCTTTGGCGGAACTTCATTCATCATTTCACCGTCAATGTAAAGTTCACCTTCAGTGATGTCTTCCAGACCTGCGACCATGCGGAGAGTTGTTGACTTACCGCATCCAGAAGGACCTACGAATACGCAGAATTCCTTGTCTTCGATAGTGATATTGGCGTTCTGAACGGCGCGAACTCCACCGTCATAGATTTTACCAATACCCTTAAGCTCTACTTTTGCCAATTTTGGCCTCCCTAGGGGTTATATTATGTTCTTATTATAGAACCATTCTCCCCATAAGTCAAACGAAAATTCCTGAATTTTACGAAAATTTATAAAAATTCTACACTTGACAGATTTCCTTATAGGGTAATAGAATATTACTACCAAGTCAAAAAGGATGGGAGTGCCTTGGAAAACAGTTTTAGGAGCAGACTGCATGCGTGCCCGTTTTTTAAAGTTTTTTTCTTTTCTTTTTTTGGCCTCGTTTTTCCTTTCATCCTGTAAAATCACAGTTAACGAAGGCTCACAGAACGCAATTGATGCGATAGAATCAGAAGTTTATGATTCATCATCTTTGGAAGATCTTTCCTCTCTGACAGTTGAAGATGATACCGGATGCCTTGTCTTCCAGACCCCCGCAAATCCAGATGGCACAACCCTCCACTACACCCTGACAGTTGATATTGATGGCACCGATTATACAAGAGAGCTAAATTCAGACCAAATCATCGTCATAAGGAACCTTACCCTGGGAAAGCATAAAGTTACATGCAAGGCATTCAAAGCGGACAACAGCCTTTACGCCATAGGAAGCTCAGACGCCATCTTCAGGTCAGGAGAAACCGCAACCCTGGAACTGATCCTCCAAAGACTGCCAGACCCTGTTGACTTGACTTCCATAACCGCAAGCTATAATGGAAGTTATCAAGAAGTATACCATATACCATCTCCGAATTCTTTTTCCATAACGGAGACATACGAAGACGGAACAACAGTCCCTGGAAATCCGAGCAATTATGAAGTTGTGATGCCAACCAGTTACATTAAAAAAGTCGGCATTATACCGGTAACTATAAAAAACAAAAACAAGCCAAGTATTACATACGTTGTAGATGTCCTACATAAATATAATTCAAACACCACCTATCATAACCCTATCATAAATGGCAGTCAAAGTATTTCTTTAACACAAAACACATCTGGACAGTCCATTTCCGTAAGTATTCCAGAGGAACCAGAAGAATATGTAATTTACGGAACAAGCACTGTAGTAAAAGACCAAGTCACCTACCAATGGCTCAAAAACGGTTCAGCAATAATCGGTGCGACAAGTTCTGAATATACGGTGCCAACAGACACTGCCGATACATTCAAATATAAATGCAAGGTAACCTACACCCCGGATGAAACTTACGCAACAAGCACAACCCCGTATGTAACAACTTCCGATGACATAACAGTAACAATAAACTCTACATCCAACCCAACAAATGTTTACACAGATTGGGAAGAGCTTAAGAACGATATTGAGGCTTGGACCAACACTTATTCACAGACGTTTAAAATAAGCAGCATGAACGCAACAGACTACATTCGTGTTAAAGGTAACGTTATAATTCAGCCTGCATCAAATGATACAAAAATTTACAGAGCTTATAATTTTAAAAGTAATTTTTTCACTGTTGAAGGTTCTAATGCGTCCCTAACTTTTGCCCAAACAGGACAAAGCCTTACTTTTGATGGAAAGACTAGCGATGGTACACAAGTCTCTGCCACAGGACCAATAATCGCTGCTTCAGACGGTGCCACAGTCATGTTAAACAATGGTATAACCCTACAGAATAACAAATCTTCCAGAGCTGGTGCGGCAATACGTCTTGAACGAGCAACCTTACAAATGTACGGAGGATTAATTCAAAACAATACTTTTACAGGTACTTCAACAAGTGATGGAGGCGGTGGCATATATATCACCAATTCTTCTGACGGTTCAACTCTTACAGGCAGCATAACAATTCTCGGAGGAACTATCTCAGGAAACACTTGCATGGCTACAAGCGGCGGTGGAATCTATGCAAAAGATGCCAGCATCATCATGCAGGGAGGTTCCATAAGCGGAAATACCAGTTCAATAAACAAACCCTCGAATATGACAAGTCATGGCGGTGGTGGTGTCTATCTGAACAACTCTACTCTTTCTGTATCTAGCCCTGCCACAATAACGAATAACAGTGCCCCCAATGCATGTGGTGGTGGTATATTCAATACTAAAGTTGGAGCTGTAACCATTTACGAAGGTGCGGTAACAGGTAACACTGCCTCCGGACCAACTTACGGACATCAAATTTTTAACACATACGCAATTGGCACGGAACATTACAGTGAACCATTAAATTAACATCAAAAACGCAGAGGATGTCCATGTCATTCCGAAGTTGAAATATGTCATTCCGGACTTGATCCGGAATCTATTTATGGCATGTTTAGATGTGCTGTGCGAAGCCGCCGAAGGCCATCAAGTTCAGCATGACAAAGTTTAATTCATAATTCTGCATTCTTAATTCTTAATTATCTCTCTCGTATTTTTCCCCGTTGTATTTGAAGACGTAGACGCCGGTGTTATCCTTGTTGTAGCCGAACAGAACGGGCTTGTCCTTGTAGAACACGAGCTCTATGAATCTTTGGGTATCATCAACACTATAGTTTATGTCCTCTCCATCATTTACTCCGCTATAAAGCCGGGACCGATTGTCTGATGCAAAAGTGAAATACTCTCCCTCATGCTCGGCCAATACTTTTTCAATCTCGGACATAACAGCATTGCTCTTCTCGGTCTTCCATCCGCCGTTTTTGTAGGCATAGAGCTTGATGTCTTTATACAAAGGCAGGCAGGAATCTCCTTCAAAATCATCGTAGCGCCAGTTGTCATCTATATCCTTTTGATTCTGCACTTCACCCGGCTTAACGATTATTGGCGTGTCACCGTCAAAATAAAATTCAGGATAATAAAAAACCTTCGGCATCATGAGAATCGGCGTCCAATCCATGCGGGGGTCATGTCCTTTATCCCAGTAATACTCCAGATTACCTTTGTTAAAGCGGAAGTGCTTGGCATCATCCTCCAGGTCACGGTAATATGCATAAATCAATTCTGCGTTATATGAATCAAGAGACATTTCAAAGCCTTCGTTATATGGACCTATGTAAATCTCCGCGATGCATGTGTCGTCATATTTTGTTCCGGGATATACTGAAAGAATCTCCAGCGTAAGTTTCTTTACATAACGGTTTCCAAGATATTTACGAAGCACCACCGACTGCATAAGATGACTGTCATATAAACTGATTTTTACAGGAACAGGATCATCATCTATCCAAAGCCGCATGTCCTTTACACGGTTGTTCTGATAGTAATACTTCAAATCGCCGAAGCCGTTTACGATATTGATGCAGGCATAATTTGTGGCATCCATAAAACAATACGGCCGCAGGAATTCAAACTCGATCTTTGTTCCGATTCCGCTTCCATCTTCTCCTTCTGCCCAGGATTTGTATGTGCCGTCTACAAGATTTTCTGCAGAATATTTTTCTTCCAAAACCGATGTGGCCTTTACAGACTTCATTTTTATGCCGGGACCATGGTCATTAAGTTTGTTTCCCATGATTGCATCTTCCAGAGTGTCATAGCGGAGATAATTTTTTCGGTTCAACTCATTCAGATAACCGTTTGCATTGTAAAAGCCGGGAACCCATTTATCCCCAACGTTCATCATGGCGATTTCATGCTTGTCTTTCTTTACATAACCATCATCTGTCAATTCATAATCAATCCAAAAATATTTTCCATCTTCCAGGGCAAGCTCCTTTACAGTTCCCTGATTGTTTATGTAAAAGCCTGTGAAATAGGGATTTTCCTCAAGGAATTCATCGAACCTCTCCTTAAGGAATTCTTCCTGAGAAAGTCCTTTTTCCTCTTCTGCCGGCGAAGTTTCAGCTCCTTCATTTTTCTTTTGACTGCAAGATAAAATTACAATAGCAGACAGCAATGCAAGAAAAAGCTTTGATATGGATATTGTTTTCAAAATTCACCTTCCAAGATTGCAGGAATGCGTTCCGCGGCTACGCTACAAGTCCGGCAATGACATAAAATATACCCAACAATGACATACCATGTCATTATCGGGCTTGACCCGATAACCTTTGCAATGACAATCTTAATTAAAGCTTGGAACCGCAGTATTCGCAGCATCCGTTTGCATCGGGGAAGGTTTTTGCTCCACAATTTGGACATGTCTTTTCTTCCCTTGCGGTATCGGCTGGTGCAGCAGTATTTTTGTTTCCATCACTTGGAGCAGAGTTACGCATGCGGTCTATTGCTTCCTTTATTTCATTTCCGATTTTAACACACTCGTAATACTTGTCTGGCTCGTAGCCTGAGTCGCTCTTATGCACGGTCCATGCGCTGTCCTGAACGGTTGGAGTCATAGGCTGTTCTCCAGTTGTAATGTAGCCGTCAGACAGGTCAAATGACATGTCGTCAAAATATGGGCTTGAAACCCTGATTGTTACACGGAATGAATATGAATACTCATAACGCGGAGGATTATAGCTTACAGAAGTTCCGTCGGAATTCTCCTGCATGATTTCGTCCTTGTCTTCCTTGATGTCCAGTTCACATCCCTGAGCCTGAGAAAAATCCAGAACGTCAGGATTTGCATTCCTATAGTCAGACGCACTTGTTACCATAAACTGGCAGGCCGCCTCGTCAATCAAAAGCTTTGTCCTGTTGCCGATTGTCTTTGTTGCATTAAATGCCGCCACCTTGGATTTGTTGGCTTCCCGATATTCAAGCTGAGCCTGAATGTCTGCTTTTGTGCTGTGACGTCTTTCACTGAACCAGGGAGAAAGCTTTGCCGCACAGTTCTTGCACATATTACCATCTTCCAGTTTTCTGTTTCCCAGAAGCCCAATTTTTTCACCACAGAAATCACAAAATTTCTTATCAAACAATCCCATAGGATCCTCCTGTATTCCTCAATTATAACACGAAAAGCCCGTAAATCAAGAGGGATTTTACTAAGTCACTATAGTTATTAGATATGGTGCAATCTCTAATAGATATAACAAATCAATTCAATCGTCCGACGCTTCAAATTTAACATACAGATATACATACGCCCCTTGATTTGATTGTCTATCGAAATACAAAATCCATCCCTCACTTGAATATACCGGTGGTTGCAAAGTATCACTTCCATCTAAACTTATAGTTGGAATTGTTACATTTTTAATCTCAGACAATTTCTTTTCAATTATTTCTGTTCCTGAAATAAATACTTCACCAGATGATGCAATATTTCTACGTTTCAGATCACTAATTGCCATTGTTATAGTATCATTTGTAGTTGTAAAGGTCTCCTCGTAGGTTATTGAATCAGTATCCCTATCTAGAGTATCCCAAATATCTGCAGTAACAGAATATCGAGCAGCTTGGTAATACCAAATTGAGAAACCATTAATCAAAACTTGTCCTATAAGATCAAAACTTTGTCTACCAATTCCACCCAGACAAATCCTAGCATCTCCTTTAAGCTGTCCAGATGCCGTATTATGATACGTCAGTTTTATCGGTCTGATAGTCACATTCACATATTTCTTTGTTTCCAATGGTTTGCAGTAGTTCCTTGTCTGTACAATCCTAAGGTAATGGGTCTTGTCCGGTGCAAGATCAAAACCATCCTCATTCAACACATCTGAACCTGAATACAATGTTATATTGTTTTCCCCATTACCGGGATTAATATAGCATTCCATAACGTCATAATCCAAATAACTGAACTGCCATTTTTCCGGATCACTCATAGAAGAACCTGAACCGCTGATTTCCAACTTAACTCCTCCGTTTGTGGAGCTTAGGCTTGGCTCACTTAAGATTCCTTGTACATAAACTTTTTCACCCTCAAATTCTTGTGTCGCACAACCTGTTTTTGAAACCTGTATTTTCAAAACACAAGGTCCAAGGTTAAGAGATCCACTGCTACCTATATTTGAAGTGGTTTCTGGCTTTTGGCAGTTTATGCTGACAGTTACACCAGACGGGATTTCTGTACCATCAGGCCAGTAAACCTTGTAATACAGATTTGCATTTCCAGAATTATCTACATTAACATTGTAATTTGAATATGCCTTGTATTTTGGATCTGGATCCTGATTGTCATTAGTTGAATTTATTTGTGCGGCATAAGTTGCATCGGTATAATACTTGATGACAGGTTTTTCCAATGTTGCAACCCATTTAGCATACAACGTTAAATCCTGTGTTATGGGCTCGGAAAAATCAAATCTATTTGTATAACCTGAATCTTTGTACCAGCCTGCAAAAAATATGCCGGTACTAGTAGGATCAGAAGGTTTTGCAACTGTCTTACCATATTCAACAGTCTGGGAATCAAATGCAGCACCTGTGGCGGTTTGGAATTGAACAGTATGAGGAGGGCCAAGAATAACCTTAAGATAATTTTCTCCACTTTCCACGACAATCTCTTCTGATTCACCAGAATACCGGATGTGTTCAGTTACAGAGGCTTCTCCACTTTCGGTAACATATATTTTTGCATAGGCACGAACCGGAATCCCCACAGGAACGTCATCAAACTCAAACGTCATCTCGTCTGCAAAAATAGCGGTCTGGCTTGCATTGTAAACGCCCAAAAGCGAGACCTGCATATACATTCCTGATCCATCCCCTTGTCTGGACATTCCCGACCCCTTGATGATTTTTCCCATTTCCTCGCCATCAAACTGAAAACTTACGGAACAGGTTTGTCCATTCATGAATCCTGAGCAAGAACACAAAATAAGTGCCAAAGTGAGAATTGCTGCTGAATACAGACGGAAGAGATGTTTCATGATTTTACTCCAAAAAGAAAACTGAGGCTCCTCATGTGCGAAGAACTCCAGTCATAAGATATGTGTGGTATATTATTTGAGAGACAAAAGCCCTTATTGAGTATTGAGTATTGAGTATTGAGTATTGAGTATTGAGTATTGAGTATTGAGTATTGTTGCCTGGGAGCAAAATATTGTCAAGTGTCATTTTCAAAGCTGCTTCAATCTTCATACTATAATTTTATGTTCCTTTTAACCGCCTGTCAACTTTTCCTAGCAAAAAAAAAGGACCGCCTAAAAGCAGTCCTTATGCGGAGAAGCCGACTTGAACGGCCACGCCTCGCAGCACTAGCACCTCAAGCTAGCGTGTCTACCAATTCCACCATCCCCGCAAGTGTTAATTATTATATGTATTTTTATTTTTTATGTCAAGAGGGTACGATTCATTCTGAAAATTATCCTGCAACAGACCGTGCCCGTGTGGGGCACAATCCGTTTTTTTTACTTTGCGACGACGTTAACGAGCTTGTCGGGAACTACAACGACCTTTACGACGTTCTTTCCCTCAAGGAACTTTTTGGCTCCCTCTGTTTCAAGGGCAGTCTTTTGCAGCGTGTCCTTGTCTGTTCCAACGGCGGCCTCAAACTTGTCGCGGAGTTTTCCGTTAATCATCACGACGATGGTCTTGGTGTCCTCCTTGCAGTATTCCTCGCTGAACGTAGGCCATGCTTCGTAGGCAACAGTCTTTTTGTTGCCCAGCTTTTCCCAGAGTTCTTCTCCAAGATGAGGTGCATAGACGGAAAGCATCTTTACGAATCCTTCCCACATTGCCTTTGGTACGCTTGGGACCTTTGCGGCTTCGTTTATGAAAATCATCATCTGGCTGATTGCCGTGTTAAAGTCCAGGGTTGAAGTGTCGTGGGTGACTTTTGCAACTGTCTTTGCATAGGTTTTTCTGAGTGAGGAAAGGTCTTTGTCTTCGATTTTTCCCGTAATGTCGATGTCGGAAAGCGGCTTGTCTGAAAGTGACCATACCTTGTCCAGAAAGCGGTTTACTCCGATGAGGCCCTGGGTGTTCCACGGCTTGGAGACTGTGAGCGGTCCCATGAACATCTCGTACATGCGCACGCTGTCGGCTCCGTACTGCTTTATCATTTCATCCGGATTTACGACATTCTTGAGTGACTTTGACATCTTGGCGATGATGCGTTCAAGCTTTTCTCCGGTTTCCTTGTCCTTGAATTCATTTGGGGCAACTTCCTCCGCCCTGTCAATCGGAATCAGAGACTTTGCGGCGTTCTGGAATGCGAAGCTTGTAATCATACCCTGGTTTATTAGGCGCTGGAACGGTTCCTTTGTGCTTACGACTCCTGCGTCAAACAGGACCTTGTGCCAGAAACGGCTGTACAAAAGGTGAAGTACCGCATGCTCCGCACCACCAACATAGAGGTCAACAGGCATCCAGTATTTTTCCTTTTCCTGATCCACAAATGCCTTTTCGTTCTTTGGGTCGATGTAACGCAGGTAATACCAGCAGCTTCCCGCCCACTGAGGCATGGTGTTGGTCTCACGCCTTGCATCCTTTCCGCACTTTGGGCACTTGCAGTTTACCCAGCTGTCTATTCCGGCAAGAGGGCTTTCTCCAGTTCCAGTCGGCTGATATGTCTTTACGTCCGGCAGTTCGAGAGGCAGTTCTTCTTCGGGGACAGGCACTGTTCCGCAATCCGGGCAGTGTACCAGAGGAATCGGTTCACCCCAGTATCTCTGACGGCTAAAGATCCAGTCGCGGAGCTTGTAGCTTACGGCCTTTTTGCCTATGCCCTTTTCGCCAAGCCATGTGATTATCGTGTTGATTACTTCTTTTGTCGGTTTTCCGTTGAACTCTTCGCTGTTGATTGCATATCCGTCCTTTGCAGGAGTACATTTTTCCGCAACAGAGAATACGTCCGGATGGGAATCTGCAAGCTTTTTGTATTCATCGGGGTTTGCGGCCGCCTTTCTGATGAGTTCAGCACCCTTTGCCTCATCTCCGTCTGCAAGGGAAGCCACTTCTTCAGGACTTGCCACAACCTTGATGATTGGAAGGTTGAATTTCTTTGCAAAATCCCAGTCGCGTTCATCGTGTGCGGGAACTGCCATGATTGCACCCGTTCCGTGGCCTGTAAGAACATAGTCGGCAATCCAGATTGGAACAAGGGCTCCGTTTACAGGGTCAATTCCATAGCTTCCGGTAAACACACCGGTCTTGTCCTTTGCAAGGTCGGTCCTTTCAAGATCTGACTTGCTTGATGCTTCAGCAATGTATTTTTCAACGGCGTCTTTCTGTTCGCTTGTTGTAAGTTCCTTTACCATGGGATGCTCAGGGGCAAGAACCATGTATGTGGCACCAAAGAGTGTGTCAGGGCGTGTCGTGTAAACCGTGAGCTTTTTGTCCGTGGCCTTTCCGTCTTTGTCCGCAACGGTAAAGTCAACCTCGGCACCCTCGCTCCTTCCAATCCAGTTCTTCTGCATGAGCTTTACGCTTTCCGGCCAGTCAAGTCCCTCAAGATCCTTGATCAGGTCGTCGGCATAGGCGGTAATCTTTAATATCCACTGGCGGATTGTCTTGTGGGTAACGGGAGAACCACAGCGGTCACAATGGCCTTCCTTTACCTCTTCGTTGGCAAGTCCCGTCTTGCAGCTGGGGCACCAGTTGATTGGAGTCTCTGCCTCATAAGCCAATCCCTTCTTGTAGAGCTGGAGGAAAATCCACTGAGTCCACTTGTAATAGTCCGGTGTACATGTCATTACGCAGCGGTCCCAGTCATAGCTGAATCCAAGGGCCTTGATCTGCTGAGTAAAATGCTCGATGTTCTTGAAGGTTGTCGTTGCCGGGTGGGTTCCGGTCTTTATGGCATAGTTTTCCGCAGGCAGTCCGAATGCGTCATATCCCATCGGATGAAGCACGTTGTATCCGTTCATGCGGAGGTAGCGGCAGTAGATGTCGGTTGCCGTATATCCTTCCGGGTGGCCTACATGAAGTCCTGCACCACTGGGGTACGGGAACATGTCAAGAACGTATCTTCTTTTTTCTTTTGGGAACTTAGGGTCTTCCGTTACGCGGAAAGTCTTGTTGTCATCCCAATATTTCTGCCATTTTGGTTCAATGTTCTGAAATGGATAAGCCATAATTCGCCTCTTTTATTCATGTCATCAGTATAAAATATGGAGGGAATTATAGCATAAAATTGAAAGATGATAAAGAGAGTTTTTTAATTCATAATTTGGCAAGAACTTATCCCCTACCCAAAATCATAATAGACGCCGGGGAGGGTCATTCCTGCAAAACCCGCTCCTTCGGCATCAAAGGTTATGAAGTTGTCCGCATAGTGGCACAGGTACATCTTTTTCTTTATCTCAGATGGAAGGCTTTTAAGTTCCTCTATTCCCGTATGAACGCCACCCGTGTAGCTCTGGCAGTCATGGAAAATCACCTCGGGATGATACTCCTTTTCCATCCAGTCAATCAGGTCGGGATCAAACCTTGTGTCTCCGGGGAACAGGATCCTGTTGTCAATCAAAAGCCCCGTACTCCAGGCACTTTCTTTCCACGATGGAACACTGTCCGGCATGTGCATTGTGCGGAAAAATTTTATGTTTATGCCTCCGATGTCTGCATCCCACATTGGACGAGGTTCATCAGATATCTTGCGTGGCACTATCTGTTCAAAATAATCCTCAAATTCAAGATAACGGCCATCCTTTTGTTCTCCATAGCTCAAGCCACCTTTAAGCGACTCGTTCCACAAGAGGTCCTTGTATTCGTCTGCAATGAGGATTTTAACTTTTGACTGCTTTACATAACGGCGCATCAGGGCAAGTTCCTCCACACCACCGATATGGTCCGAATGGCTGTGGGTCAGGAAAATGTTCTCCACATTCATGAGCGAGCTGTTATATTTGTAAAAGGCTATCGGGCACTGGGTTCCACAGTCAACCAGAAGATGCTCCTGTCCCTTTATTACAAGGAAATTATTCTGATGATTCTGTTTTACAAAGGCACTGCCTGTTCCAAGGAAAAAAATCTGAAGTGAACCATCGTTGGTCAGTCTGACAGTATCCTTAAATGCCTGTATCTGCATAAATCCTCCTTAAGTTTTCCACTTCTCCTTCCGTAAGATCCCTGTATTGGCCGGGAAGAAGCTTTTTGTCCAGCTCCAGGAAATTGAACGAAACCCTCTTAAGATAAGTGACCTTGTTTCCCAGAGCCTGGAACATTCTCTTTACCTCGTGATACTTTCCCTCATAAATCGTAAGCAGGCACACAGCCGGAACATTATGGGATTTCTCATCAAGCCATTCTATTTCCGCACTCATACAGTCGCAGGCTTCCTCGTTCCCATCCGCTTCTATATGAATGCCTTCTTTTAATCTTGCCTCATATCTTTTTCTTGAATCTGAATCAACCTCATCCTCAAGATAAACCATATAAGTTTTGGGTATATGATTTTTGGGCGATGTCAGGAAATGGTTCAGTTTTCCGTCCGTCGTAAAAAGCAGAAGCCCCTCGGTGTCAACATCCAGTCTTCCCACCAGCGCAAGGTCTCCGCCAAGATAACCGTGCAGGTCCTCCTCTGCCAAAAGGCTGAACACGGTTTCATGCTCACCCTCTTTTGTAGAGCAGACATAACCCGCCGCCTTGTTCATCATCAGGTGACGGTGAATCTTAAGGTTCAAGTCCTCTCCATCCACCGAAATCCTGTCTTTTTCCAGACTCACATGAAAGCCTGAATCCCTTACAACTTCTCCGTTAACACATACCCTGGAACCAGATATCAGCCTTCCGGTGTCCTTACGGCTTCCGTAACCGTGACGTGCCAATACCTTGTCCAGGCGCTCAATATCATTTGCCATGAGTTGTTTCCTGTAAAATCACACGGTCAGCACCTGTTCCCTTATTGAAAAATGATACTCGCACAATTCCTCTTCCGCTTCCAGGTTTCCGTTCCTCTTGAATGCAATTTTCGGAAGATTTGCATAATAATATACGTCATTGTCACTGAATATCTTTACAAGCTCGGGGCAACCGTTCTCTGTACAAATCGCAAGGTAGGGGCATTTTTTTACCAGGAAAGAGCATTCCTTGTCGGGACTTTCCAAAAGCTCGCACTCAAAACCGGCTTTTTCCGTAAAAAAGGTCTTTGGCAGCTTGCGGCAGTTTTTGATGAACATTCCAGGGAAACGGTTTGAATATCCCTCGTAGAATTTACGCTTTTCTATCGCATTCATCTTTGCCTGCTCTATCACAAGCTCAAGGGCATCGTTGCGGTCATCCTCAAACAGGACCTTGTAGACCGCAATATAGGGAATCATGTACTTCAAGTGCTTTTTCAGGGCATCGTTCACTCCGGAATACTGGGCCCAGGTGTCATCATAACATGCGGCTATCTTATTCCACAAATCGGCCACAGTGATGCTGTCGTATTTGACTGTCAGCTCGTTGTTCAGAGTCTTGAATTCCTCGTTGTCGGTAAAAAAATCCGTCCCTTTTTTCATATGCTATTCCTCTGAATGGTTTATCGGCATGTATGGCTTAATTCATTAAGCAGGGACGCAGTGAAAACTTTTCTATACAGTGGGTCTGTTTAAAAAAGGATACTGTCAACATTTTTACAACATGGGTTTGACGAAATTTGTATACAGTAATAAAAAAAGTGCAAGATTTCATCCATCAAGCCTTGGGGAAACGGAAAAGTATTTAAACAGTTATTTCCTTACATTAAAAAGAATTGAATCATTTAATCCTGTAAAAACACAAGAAAAACATGCGTTTTTTAAAAGTTGGCACGCAAATTGCTTAAATATTATGGGTAAAATGGTGATTTGAATTTGATAAAACGGAGTGAAATTATGGAACATGAAATTGCAGCTGAATATCTTGCTCAGCTAAAGAACTATCCGCTTCTGGACGCAGATGAAGAAAGGGAACTTTCCGTAAAAATTCAGGAAGGCGACAATGAAGCATTGGATAAAATGATAAAATGCAATCTCAGGCTTGTGGTAAGTCTGTCCAAGAATTTCATCAATACATGTGAGTCTATCATGGATTTGATTCAGGAAGGCAACATGGGCCTGATTACCGCGGCAAAAAAATTCAATGCGTCTTACAATACGCGTTTTTCAACTTATGCATATCCGTGGATCATCCAGTACATGATCCGTTACCTTAACTCACACTCAGCGATGATTTCCCTGCCTACAAGAAAGGACCAGATCCTCCGCAGGATACAAAAGGCACGCCAGGACCTTTACTCCATGAACGGAAGGATGCCCGGGGAACAGCAGATTGCAAAGTACATCGGAATCTCACAGGCACTTGTCCATAACTGCCTTAAGTTCGAGTTTACGATTGCCTCACTGGATTCACTGGTATCTGATTCAGAAAACAGCGTTTCCATCGGTGACCTGATTTCCGACACGACATATTCACCCGAAAGCCAGTATCTTAACAAGGAACAGAAAAAGGACATACGCTCCCTCCTGAACACGCTTCCATTAAACGAGCGCAAGGTAATATGGTACCGCTACAATTTTGAATGCGAGCAGAAGACCAAGACCTTAAGGGAAGTTTCAAGCCTTATGGGAGTAAGCCCCGAGGCAGTAAGGCAGGCAGAGCTCCGTGCAATACGCAGGATGAAGAACGCCCACGTCACGGCATAGGCATTCAGCAAAAAGCCCTACAATCTTGACGGTACAGTAATCGTATAACCGGCCTGAACAAGATAGGGATAGATGTCGCTTAAAAGCTGCGGAAGAACGTTCACGGATTTGTCTACATGACCTATCATCACCGCATAGCCGTTTTTATTGGCAACCTCCAGACCCTTGTAAATCATCTGGAGCATTGAGGAACGGTTTATCTCATTGTCAAGGAACGGAGCATAACGTGCCAGATATCCCACATTAAGAGTAGATGCCACATCTGGAACCGAACTTTGGGAAGTTGTGCGAGAATCAAGGAAATAGATTCCCCTCTCTTTTGTCACAGTCAGGACCGCCCCCATTTGAATGTAGTTTTCTGTAATCAGTGAGCCCTCGTGGTTGTTGATGCCCTTTACCCCGCCGCCAAGAGAATCAAGATTTGCCTTTACAGTTTGTGCAATCTCGTAGGGGTCCATGCCAGGAAGTATGGCCCCGGGTCCCGGATTTGGAGTTGTACCGCTTGCGTAGTCGTGTGCCTGCATGGGCTGGTGCAATATGAGTTCCTTTCCGGCCGCCCTTACCGTCTGGGCACATTCGGATGATTGGGCAAGTTTTGGAAGGACCGCTATCGTAATCGGGAAAGGAAGTGAAGTATAGCGTTTCAAATTGCCAAGATTTGCCCCCGCATCATCGATTACAAAGCATATCCTCGTTCCGGGTTTAGCCTGAGGTATGTCAAAGAGCTTCTTGGGAACTTCCTGAATCTGTGGCGTTGGATCAACCTTTACCGACGCGATTTTGTCCTGCTGCTGGATTACAGTTTTCTGTGAGGCCTGAGTCTGCTGCTGGATCTGGGTTTGTGCTTTATTTTGGGTTTCCTTTTGAATGCCTTGTGCCTGCTGTTGAGCCACCTGGGTTTGGGCCTTTTCCGTTTTGGCCGGCTGTGTTGGAGTTTCAACCTTGGATTCCACCTGTTCCTTGGGCTGAACCTTTTGAACTTCCTTTGCCACATCCGGTTCGATTATCGTTATTTCCTTTGTCTTGGATTCCTTCTTTGACTTTGATGAATTGTCTTTCGTTTTTTTGGGCGTCTCGGATTTTTTTTCTTCCTTAACAATCGGCTCCCCTATTTCCTGGATTTCCTCAGCTTGAGTAATGGGCTGTCCCGCAGGAGCCTTTTTCCATGCATTCTCTGACATCTGAGAAGAAGATGCCCGTGACAAAAGAAAGGTTACAGTGAGGATAAGTGCACATGCCGCTATTATCGAGCAAGCCATTATTACAACCGATTTTGTCTTGAGCTGTACCTTTGGCTTTTTCTTGCGTGCCGTGCGTTTTGCAGGAGTCCTTGTAGTTTTCCCAGTCCGTTTTTTAGTAGTACCCATCAGGAATATTATAGGAAAAATGTTGGTTTATTTCAAGTTGAGGGTGGAGGTGGTATTTTTGCTATCGAGTGCCAATAAAAAAAATTCAAAATTTCCTCCCAAAATGTGTTAAAAACGCAAGTAAGTGACTAGTTAAATAGTATGGGGAAATCTTTTCATTCCCCGGAAAACAAATAAAAAAGGAGTATATTTATGGATATTACACTTACACCACAAAGAGAATACAAGGACCGACTATTTAAGGCAATCTTCGGTCGTGACACTGAGGAAAGCAAACGGTGGAGGCTTGAACTCTACAATGCCCTGAACAATACTAACTATACTGACCCGAATGCATTGGAGCTCAACACTATTGAAAATGTTATCTACATAACAATGAGGAATGATGTCTCGTTTCTGATTGATGACCAGATGGTCCTTTTCGAGCAGCAGTCAAGCCATAACCAGAACATTGCCCTTAGGGGATTCCTGTACTTCTCTCAGCTGTATCAGATCTATCTTGCAAAGAAGGAGCTGGACGTGAACCGTTACAAAAAGATTGAGATTCCTGCACCTCAGTTTATTGTGTTCTACAACGGCTCAACTAGAACTGAAGATGAGTTTGAGATAAAGCTGTCCGACTCATTCATTCAAAAGAACCAGGCATCCTCAGAAGCCTATGAATGGACCGCCTACGTCAAGAACATCAACGAAAATCACTGTAAGGGACTTCAAAAAAAGTGCAATGCATTGTATGATTACAGCAGGTTCGTAGGAAAAGTACGGCGCAACAAAGAGAGCGGAATGGAGATTCAGGATGCTGTAAACAGAGCCGTGGATGAGGCCATGGGAGAGAATCTCCTGGAGGGGTTCTTCAAGAGGCAGAAGGCGGAGGTAATCGGTATGATTCTGGAAGAGTTTGACGAGGAACGTTTCAAGAAAAACATGCGTGAGGAAGGCTATGAGGACGGATTAGCAGATGGACTGGCACAAAAAGCCATAGAGGATGCAGAGAACTTTTTAAAGGCTAATATTGATCCAGATACTATAGCCCGCTGTATCGGTCTTCCGCTGGAGCAGGTCCTGCAGATAAAGGAAAAGCTTTCGGTCAAGGCATAATGTTGCAAGCCTACACTTTCTAAAATGTTTCGTTATCGTCACACGAGTTCTAGCTCATGACTGATTAAACCCGTGTGACTTTATTTCGTTGAAAAAAAGTTTACTTCAACAATCCCATCAATGCACTTCCAATACTGGAGGCGGCAGAGGAATCAGTCTTCTTCTTTTTCTTGCCGGTGGAAGTTGTTGTGCTTGAGCTTGCTCCACCCAGGAGACCACCAAGAAGGCTTCCCACGTCGATGTTGGATACAAGTCCCGACAGAAGACCTGTAAGTGCGCTTCCTGATGCACCGTCAGTCTGTTTTCCCAAGAGGTTCATGAACAGCGGTGCGGCGGCGGACAGGATAGAAGATGCGGAATCCTTTGTGACGCCTGCTGCCTTTGCAATCTGTGTGGTGGTTGAACTTTGACTTTTGCCCAAAAGGTGGGAAATGATTTTTGCTCCATCCGCCATATCAATTGATGAAGTCTTTGCGCTTGCGTGATCGGCCAAAGCCTGAGTAAATCCTGCGGCAGTTGCTCCCTTGGCCTGACCCGATGCACTCTGCAGTAAGATTGGCAATGCCTGACCAAGTACATTCTTTACATCGGCAGAACTTGCACCAGAAGCGGTACCGATTTTCTTGACGTTTGATGCGCTGACCAAACCCGACAAAAGTGTTGATGCGTCCATAAAAAAATCCCCCTTTATGGAAAAAAAACTTTATGCGATGAACATGATTCAGGATTCTCCCGTCCTGACCGTGTTCCCCTCATTATTTCAATTACAAGCCCTTGAACGGGTTTTTAATCTTCATCTCACGTTTCATGCGGTACATCTGTGAGTCCGCCTTGTTCTGTGCCTCATAAAAATCGTTCTTGTTGTGCGGGACAAAAAACGCATAGCCGTATGCCGCTGAAAATGCCACATTCGTTTCCTTTTGGTTCTTGATTGATTCCTCAAAATCATGCAGCATTTCCTTTACCCAGTCTTCTGTCTCATTCTTGCAGATGAAAATGAATTCATCTCCTCCAATCCTGTAGATGGAGCCCTTTTTCTTGGAGGACTTCTGAAGACACTCACAGAAAATCTTTATCATTGCATCACCCTGAAGGTGTCCGAAAGTATCGTTCATGTACTTGAGGTTGTTCATGTCAAAAAGAACCAGACAATAGCGTTCTTCCTTTCCCTCATCCTTGAAATCCTCCGTAAAGGAATACCATGCCGAATGACTCCCTACCCCAGTGCTCAGATCCATGAATGCAAGCTTTTGATAAAGGTCCGTCTTCTTGATCGACTCATTGCGTTCAGCCGTCCTCTGGAACACCAGGAACATGAGGGATATGAACATGAAGACAAGCCCAAGGTTCAATACAGAATCAGTATATTCGGGAGTATCGGAGGCAACTAGCAGTATGAAGAAAACCAAGAGCGAGAATCCCACGGAACAGTTGAAGATGATTTTCATCTTCTTTGAAGAAAACTGAAGCCTTCTGTTGACGAGGATGGCACCAAATAGAATGCACACAAAGAACAGAATGTGGGTCACTATAATCGAAGCGGAAAGCTGAACGATTCCAAGGAGCTGAAGCAAAAGCTGTCCCATTATTGATCCCATCACAAGGAAAAAGAGCACGTTGGTATAAAGCTGATACTGCTCCGTCGTTATGCTGCGGATAAAATTGTATATCGCTATCAAAACGGCAAGCTGCACAAGATACTCAAAAGCCCAGTGGATGGCAACGTTTCCTATTATAAGCTGAGTTATTCTTGATTCCTCTATCTGCCAGAGCCCCATCGCAAGACACATCAGCGACAGGTTAAGCAAAGCCTTGTCTATCTGCTCCCTGGTGGTAAAGGTCAGGATCATGCCAATCAGGAAGATGCCCATCAGTATGAGGACAAAGCCAAGACAAAGTTTTCCAAAGCGGTCATGAATTATCATCCACGAAAGGGAAAGCCTGTCTCCCGAGACAACCTCATGGAATTCTCCCCTGTGGCTGGACATCTGCGATATAACCTTGTATTTGATGGTGCCGCTCATTCCTTTTGGAATCTTTACAAAATGATGAATCGAACGGTAAGACGCAAGCCATGACGGACGGGGTCCAGAATAATATGAATACATCACCTGACCGTCTACGGAAATTTCAAGCTCCTGATGGTGTGAATAAAAGTCAAGATAAAAGTCCTGGTCAAGAGGCGATAAAATGTCACGGTAAATTGACTGCTCTTCAGGAGAATCTGGAATTTCATAGGGAAGTGACTCTATCTCCACCTTTGAGCCTGAATCATCAAGGTAATACCATGAATCGTTGAAGCCTTGAGAGTAATCGTAAGCCAAGCGGACATTCGTTGTATCACGTGCATACCATATGACATATCCAGTCAATCCGGCAAGGAACAGTATTATGATAAGAGAAAAAACATCCTGTATACGATAAAACCGCTGGTTTTCCATAGCTATATTTATTCTAGCACCATTTTACCGTTTCTACAAGAATTTTTTTTAAGATTTTGGAGATTTTTTCTACAGAATTTCAGGGCTCAAACCGTAATTCTCGTTGTGGTTGCTGCAACCGCCAAGGGGTTCCACGTGAATCTGCACGTCGTAAACTTCGGGAATGGCAGACCTTATCGCCTGCTCCACCTTCTCCGTAAGCTCATGCGCATTTTTTACGGTCATGTCGGGATCAACCTCAAAATCCAGGTCTATGTCATAGAACGAGGCCATCTTGCGTATCCTTGCCTTATGGGGGTTAAGGGCACCGGGAACAGAAAGTGTAGCGTCAAACAGCTTTTTATACAGGGATTTGTCTGTGTTTCCGTCGATAAGCTCCTGTGTGACTTCCCAGAACAGGATGACGCCGTTTTTTACGACCCAAAGGCCCACGATGACGGCTACAATCGGGTCAAGTTTGGGACGCTTGAAAATGAATGACAGGAGGAGACCAAGCAGGACACCCGCGGAAAGGACTATGTCGCTCTTCATGTTCAGGGCGTTGGCCTTGAGTATGTCGCTTCCTGAGCGTTTGGCATAGTGGAACTGGCTGATGCACAAAAGGATTTTTCCCGCAATAGAAATTCCCGCCGCTATCAGTGCAAGGTATGATATTTCCTGAGTGATGCCGCCGGAAACCAGACGCTTTACCGAATTGATGCAAACCTGGGATCCCGCATAAACGATTACGAATGAAAGGATCATGGTTGCCACGGTCTCTGAACGGGAATGTCCCCAAGGATGTTCCTTGTCTTCGGGGCGTGTGATGATGAAGCTGATTACAAGAGTCAGGATGGAAGTAAGGACATCGGTGCATGTGTCTATTGCGTCTCCCATGAGTGCAAGCGATGAAGACATGTATGCCATTATGGCCTTTATTACCGCAAGAATCAGGTTTCCAGAAAGAGAAATGATTCCAGCGATCTTGATGTATCGTGCTTTATTCATTTACGGCAAATCCCATTTGCATTGCCACACGCTGGGCCGCCGCCAATAATCCGTGTTTTTCAACTGGTGGGGGTAGGCAGATGACAGCAGTAATGACCTCCTGCACGGGCTCCTCCTGATCAACAGGCAGCTCCAATATCTGAGGCGTTATAAAACTTCCGTACTCCAAGAGAGTGTCATCTTTAAATTTCATCCTATAATATTTCGGCATTTTGAAGTTAATACATAATTCATAATTCATAATCAGCCTGCCATTGTTGACCTCTATAGAAAAAAACGGTAATATGAATTATCTTACATGCAGGGGAATAAGAATAATGCCGTATTCTGAACCAACCAATCTATGTGTGGTAGCCTGTCCCGGTGGTGAGTCATTCGCAAACGAAGTGATTACCCATCTGCGCCATATGTACAAGCACCGCTTTTCTTTAAAGAGCGACGTCATCTCCAAACGCTACAATCTGGAAAAAGAAGCACTCGTCCAGCAGATCAACCTTGACAACGATTTGCGTACCAGCGACCTGTGCATACGTGGCATGACCGACAAATACAGGGCACCTCAGTTCAAGGCAAACGCAAGGTTCACCTATTTTGCAAACGGAGAATTCAAGTGCGAGCTGAATGAGTGCATCCGCGGAAAGGACGTATTCATCTTTCAGGACGTGGAAAACCACGAGCTTATTTCCCTCAACGACGGAAAAAACCAGCTGAAGTTCAGCGTAAACGACCATATCATGTGCATGCTTGTTGCAATCGATGCAGTACGCCAGGCAGGTGCAAAGGAAATCACCCTTGTACTTCCCGTTTATCCATACAGCCGCCAGCACAAGAGGAAGGGACGCGAAGGTTTGACTGCAGCCCTTCTCGGACACATCGTAGAAAGCATGGAAGTAAGGCGCATCATCACCCTTGACCTTCATTCACGCGAAATTGCAAACGCATTCAGCCACACGCACTGCGAAAACCTGCATGCCTCATACCAGATAATCAGGGAACTTTCACGTGCCATTGACCTTACAAAAGAAGACCTTGTTGTAGTTAGTCCGGACACTGGAGCCATCGACCGCAACAAATTCTATGCCACTGGACTCAAAAAGCCTCTTGCCATGATCTACAAGGAAAGGGACTATTCAATCGTAACCCAGGATGCAAAGAACACCAACATCAAGAGCATCAAGCTGCTTGGTGACGTAAAGGGAAAGGTCGCATTCCTTGCCGACGACATGCTTGGAACTGGTGGAACACTCCTCAAGGCCATGAGCTTCCTGCACGATCAGGGGGCCACAAAGGTTATCGCCGCAATCAGTCTTCCGTTCTTTACTGGCAATGCCATCCAGCTTTTTGACGAGGCATACGAGAAAGGCCTTTTCTACAGGATAATCGGAACCAATGCCGTTTACCACGAGGAGCTGTGCAAGAGGGAATGGTACATCAGCACGAATGTCTCAGGTCTTTTTGCAAACGTCATCACAAGGCTCCATCACGAGCAGTCATTGAGCGACCTTCTGGACAACCGCACGATCATAGACAAGATGATAAAGGCAAGCAAGCCGTCTGAAACAAAGGACGAACATCTTGCAGATCCCATGGGCCAGAACCAGAACAACTGCGACCCGATAGCATAAAAGACATGGCATGCGCTTTATGTGCCGACATCGGAACCTCCTCATTAAAAACGGCTGTAATCGACCAGAACGGTAAAGTCCTTGCATACAGCCGCCAGAGGTTCGGGAACACATCTGACACAAACTCATCCGACTCCGTTGCAAAAGAATGGCTTCCGGCCCTAAAGGCTTCAATGGACGAAATCTTTACGGACGGATCACTGAACGTTGATGCCATATGCATAAGCGGAAACGGACCAACACTCGTAAGCTGCAGCGGGCACACCCTCCTCTGGAACCAGAAGATTCCGGAATCAGACAGCGCACTTTCAGGGACAGCAGGAAAATCACTTTTCATTCCACGGCTCATGGCCTATAAGAAACTCCATGCTGATGAATGGAATGCCTCACAATACATTTTCTCGGGACCTGAATTCCTTATTTACAGCCTTACGGGAAATGCCGTCACGATTTTACCGGAGGAACGCTACACCCAGGCATACTGGAACGAGGATACCCTTAAGGAAGCAGGTTTTTCACAGGAAGACATTTCAAAAATTCCACCCTTTGCAAGACCATCTTCTTTAGCCGGCAGAGTGAATGCATCAGTCGAAAGCTTTTTGTCCCATACTCAGAACAACATCAAGGAAGGCCTCCCCGTTTATTGCGGGGCACCTGATTTTATTGCGGCACTCATCGGAAGCAATACATTAAAGCCGGGCCTGCTATGTGACAGGGCAGGAAGCAGCGAGGGAATAAACCTCTGCACCGACAAGCCTCTTTCTGCCCCGGGAGTAAGGACACTGCCTTCGGTTATACCTGGACTTTGGAACGCAAGCGTACTGATACCGGACAGCGGCATAAGGTTCTCAGAGTACAAGAAGCGTTTTGAGGAAGCCTCAGGTTTTTCAGTAGGATACAGTGAACTTGTTGATGCAGCCATATCAAGCGACGGAAGCCAGGCCATACTGGACCAGGGAAAATACCTCATGCTGCAAATTGCAATGCAGGTACGCGACGGAATTCAAACCCTCCTGTCATTGGCAGGAAATGAAGGACAACCACTGCCCTCTTGCCTTACACTTACAGGCGGTCAGGCTCAAAGCGATGGATTTACACAGATGAAGAGTTCCGTAACCGGAATGGAAATCAAGGTATTGCAATGCAATGATGCCGAGCTGCTGGGAGATGCCGTGCTTGCTTTCTGCGGAATGGGAATCTACAGTGACATTCAGACGGCGGCAGAGAAAATCCAACATGTGTCAAAAGTATTTGCACCAGGCGGAGATTTGGGCTGACGGCTCTTATGCCAGAGTTGCTGCCTGATCGTTGAGCTGTTTTTCCAGATTTTTTTCCAGAACAAAGCGGATGAAAAAGTCCTCAAGGGTTTTTGTAGGTCCCGGAAGATGGAGCCTCTGTCTTGCACGGGCATTGTCACGGCGCACGGTATACAGGAGGTAGAAGTCCCGGTAGTCAAGGCTTACGTCTGTCTTTACGCGTTCACCAAGATATGCTGCAACCTCATCACGACCAATTGCCTTTACGCCCTGTTCCCTCAGGATTGCACGAAGCCTCTGTATCTGCTCGTAGGAAAGGCCAAAGAGGAATTCCTCCATTGCCTGGGAAACCTCATTGTCTCCAAGCCTCTGCTTTATGAACTGGGACCACTGTGCATCCATCTGAATGCTTACAAGAAGAAGCTCGCTTGTTCCCATCATGGTTCCGAAAGCGGGTGCCAGAGTACGCCTTGCCGACCATACCGACTGCAAGACCGGAGCTATGTCGGAAATGTTCTGATCCGCCCGGTGCTCCCAGAGGATGATGAGTGCGTTTGCCAGCTGCCTGCGCAAGTCCATGGAAAGGGTCTTGTCCTTCATCAGATTCAAGTAGACGTCTTCCGCCATCAGGGTGAACATCATGCTGACCGTTTCATCAGAATAACGCTTGACCTGAGCGTCGTTCATCGGCGTATAGTTTTTAGCCAGCCTGGACATGGAGTAGAAGGTGTGGATTTTGGTTACAAGAAAGCCCTTTCCCAATATCGCCTTTGACGGCATGTGGAGGAGAGTGTCACCGTCTTCCTGATAGGAAACGATGTTTTCCACAAGGGCCTCGGGTGTCCTGACTGAATTGTTTGAGTTGGTGCGCTGCAAAAGGGAGGGAAAGTGGGCAATGGCGGTGGCAAGTTCCTTTAGGTCGGAAAGCCTGTCGTCAAGAATCTCCAGACGCTCAGGTGCATTTTTCTGGAGTGATTCCCTGAGTTCCTTTACAAGCTGCTCCTGATACGGCGTAAGTACAGTAATGCCTGTATTCTGCATGGCGAGGTCACTTTCAATCTTTTCCTTGTCGAAAAATGACTCGATGCTAACTGGAGTATACTCAATGTGTTTGGCAAAATCCACAACGTCAGTATCTGAGGGAAGCATGTTTGTATTATATCACACCCATCTATATAATCAAGTATTTAAAATAAATCCCTGAATCCAAATGAGGCATCCGGGTTCAGGGATTACTTATAGTTTAGACCAAAGCCTTCATGCTTGTCATGTATGCACGGAGCTTTTTACCAACTTCCTCAATCGGATGGTTGCGGATGGCCTCGTTTACCTGAACCAGTTCCTTGTTTGGAACTGCAGTGGTCTTGAGGTCCATTCCCTTTCCGATGTCGGCGGTGGTAACGCTGTTCTTCATGAAATCGCCCAAAAGCGGTACACATGCGCGTGCAAAGAGGTAGCAGCCGTATTCTGCAGTGTCAGAGATAACCTTGTTCATCTCGTACAGGCGGCGGCGGTCAATTAGGTTTGCAATCAGCGGAACTTCGTGGAGAGACTCGTAGTATGCTGACTCAGGCTTGATTCCTGCGCTTACCATTGTCTCAAATGCAAGCTCACATCCTGCCTTGATGAATGCAACAAGAAGGATTCCCTTGTCAAAGTATTCCTGTTCTGTAATTTCTTCAGATGTCTCTGCTTCTGTCTCAAACGGAATCTTTGCATAGCTTTCGCGCCAGTCATGCAGGTTCTTGTCTCCGTTTGCCCAGTCCTTCATCATTGTGGAAGAGAATTCTCCGCTGATGATGTCGTCCATGTGCTTCTGGAAGAGAGGAGTCATGATTTTCTTGAGTTCAAGAGAAAGTTCGTTTGCCCTGATCTTTGCAGGATTTGAAAGGCGGTCCATCATGTTTGTAACGCCACCCCACTTCAAGGCCTCGCTGATTACGTTCCAGCCGTGCATAAGGAGCTTTACGGCATATCCCGGAGCGATTCCGTTCTGAACCATCTTGTCATAGCTCAGGATTGTACCGGCCTGGAGGAGTCCACAGAGGATTGTCTGCTCGCCCATGAGGTCTGACTTTACTTCTGCAATGAATGAAGACTCAAGAACACCGGCAGTTTCACCGCGTTCTGCACATGCAAGAGCCTTTGCCAGAGCCATTCCGCGTCCCTCAGGATCGTGTGCCGGATGAACTGCGATGAGTTCAGGAACACCGAAACCGCGTACATATTCGTTGCGGACTTCAGTTCCCGGTCCCTTTGGTGCCATAAGGAATACTGTGATGTCGTCACGGATTTCCTCACCTTCTTCAATCATATTGAAACCGTGGCTGTACCAGAGGGCTGAACCCTTCTTCATATATTTCATCAGGTTCTGTACAACCTCGTGATGCTGCTTGTCCGGGGTCAGGTTGCCTACTACGTCTGCTGTGGGCAAAAGTTCTTCATAAGTACCGACCTTAAAGCCGTTGTCGGTGGCGTTCTTCCATGACTGTCTCTTTGACTCGATGGCTTCCTTGCGGAGGCAGTATGAAACGTCCATGCCTGAATCGCGGAGGTTAAGACCCTGGTTCAAGCCCTGGGCTCCACAACCTACGATGACGATTTTCTTTCCCTGAAGGGCTTTTGTTCCGTCCTTGAATTCTTCACGTGCCATCTGACGGCAGTGTCCCAACTCCTGACGTGCAACGCGCCATGGAATAGCATTAAAATAGTTCTGACCCATTTTATTATCTCCTACTTAAATTGATCGTTAAAATATGTACAAGCATTGTAACACAATCCAATATTAAGGTAAAGACTTATTTCGGCTTCAGCATGGTTAATTCAGCCCCAACTGCTTCTTTTCAACAGCCGGAACCCCTGCCGCAAGGACATTTTCCGCCACATCATCCAGTACCACAGCCCCCGCCCCAATCACAGCGCCAGAACCGATATTCCCGCACAGGACGGTACAGCGCATTCCAATCCACACGCCGGTACCCACGCTTATGCCGTGATGAACGCACTCCCCCGCACGATGGTCTTTTTCTCCAATTTTGTGGGTCTGACAGTCAAAGGCACATTCAGGTCCAATTTCACTTCCGGCTTCAATTTTAACACCGGCATTCCCTATCGTATAAAAGTGGCAGTTACGGCCAATCCACACGTCATCCTCGATTGATAATGAACCTGAACCGTAAATCCTGAATCCTGAATTAACTCGGGCTGTTTTTTTCACATTCACGCCCATAAGCCTAAGGACAAAGCGCCTCCATGCAAAACATGACGAAGGGAGCAGATCACCCCACCTGTTGAACAAATAACGCCTAAAAGTCAGCAGCATAATTCAATTCCTTATTTTTTCGTTTTACTTTTCCTTATGTAATCCGGCCGCACTTCATGGGGATTGTACCAGTTATTAAGCACTTCCACCATATCCGGCTCTTCGTGCAAAAGGTAAGCCTGCCACAAATCCTCACGGACAAGAGTATATTCAAAATCAATCTTGCGTATCAAGTCATCTGATTTTTCCGGCAGGGTATTGTTCGATTCCAGCACTTCCCTTATACGCTTTTCACTTGTGCCATAGGCCAGCCTCCACAATTTTTCAACAGGCACTTCAAAATTCGGAAGCCAGTTGAGGCAGTCCTTTAAGTCCTTATGATAAGTGTAGACGTGATTCAAGCCAAGATGTGCTATCAAAAGCGAGTCGTCATCAAGTTCAATGTCACGGACAATATTCCTGTACCTGTTATATGGAGGGTCGGACTCACGATCATAGAAGTCGGGAGTAAAGTTATAGAGCGCATAATACAAAAAGCCACACAGCAGCACCACGGGGATTCTTACCAACAGTTTAAGACGGAGATTCAAAGTGGAACGATCATCACCAACCCTTTCACGGCTACCATTAAAGTTTACAATCTGATGAACAAAATAAACCACAAGCGGTATGCCCAGCGGTATGGCATTCATCCATTGGCGTAGTCCCATATCACTGTCCAGATTCCAGAATGGAAAAAACAAGACGGGAACCAGAAGCAAGAGGCAGCGACCTATCCTTTTCTTTATGAGCATGACGACTGCAAGAATGTAAGTCAGCACCGCATAAACCGACATTTCCAGGGCACCCCACCCCAAGGCCCTTTTCATCGTTGCATTAAAAAAAGGAAGAGACGGCAGGCTGAATGCATTGGCAAAACGCGGACTGTGCAGGCGGAAGAATTTGTATGCGGGAATCAAGGCAACAAGAAAAACTATAATGGAAACAAGTTTAACGGCAAAAAGTATTGAAGGATTGCTTTTTACGAGCCGAATCAAAACCGGAATTACGAATACAAGGGTTACAAGACAGGCAAAAACAAGAGTAACCTTATGGCTCAAGGCAGAAAGGACAAGAAAGACCAAAGTGCATGAATACAAGGCGGTTTTTACCGGAAGAGACTTTGGACGTTTTTTTACTATAAGCACAAGGAAGGCTACATACAAAAGGAGGAACATCACGCCCGTCTGATTGTTGATGTAGTTGACTCCCATTTGAGTGACCGTTGGGGAAGCTGCGGAAAGTAAAAAGCCCAGAATCGAAAAATAAAAGTCACCGGTTGCAAAGCCCAGCACAAGATAAATTGCCAGAGAGATGCCGGCAGAAGAAATTGCAGACCACAGTTTTACGCCCTCAATCGCATCACCACAAATATACGAACACAAACCGCACAGATAATATCCGCACTGATAACTTGGATTTTCAAGATGACCTGTCTGGACAAGAGATTTTGCCTGCAGTGCATAAAAGTATCCGTCAAGGCCATTGGGTTCACTGGATTTCTGAAGCATGTCGTATCTTATTGTAGCAATATTCACACAAAGCACCAGGATAGTCAGAAAGGTTCCCACAGAAAATTTCTTTTCCCATGATTCTTCCATCATTTTCCCTCCACTGATTTTGAATTCAAAAGCGGCTCGTACATCATGAGCGCGTGATTTTCCGTAAGATATTCGTCGCTCACAAGTTTTTTTTCAGCATCTGTTTTTTCCTGAACAAAATGCTTTCTCCAGATTGTGTTGTGGCGAACATAAACTCCACCCACCTCGCCTGTAATCCAATGTTCCTTTTGATACACCTCATAAGAATCCACCACGGGATTTTTGCACCTCCACTGGCCGTGCAGTTCTCCGTCTTCAATCCAAAGCAAAAGGACATAATCCATCACTGTTTCATTCTTTATCATAAGGTCACGGTAATTATAAACGCAGGTAGCCCCACTCCCGAATGGCTGTGTCCTGTTTGAGTCGGGAAAAACATCATAGCTGTGACGGAATCGTTCCACCACAGAAAGAGGCGTATGCAGAGTCATCCAGTACAAGAGGTTTGAAAGGGCACAAAGTCCGCCACCAACTGCCGCAACAGGCTTTCCGTTTACAAGCATCATCCCCTTTTGATAGCCCTTCCTTTTAGTTGGATTTCCAATCAAATGCCAGTAGGAAAAGATTTTACCCGGTTCAAGCACAAGGCCGTTCAGATTTTTAATTGCAAGGGAAATATTGTGGACCTTTCCATCCTGCAATGCCGTGTCCACATCAGAAAGGTTCCTGTACAATGGAGTTGAATGTGAAAATGCAACATGAGGAAACTGTTCCTTAAGGTCCTGAATTGAATTTGACTTGTTGGGTTTTGCAAAAAGTTTTTTAAATCGAATCCACGCGCAATGTCTGAGGAAGCAGTAATATGCCTCCCCAAGTTTTACGCGCAGAGCCGACCTGTGTTTTTGCGGAACAAAGCGGTACACTTAAAAATTACCAGTCTTCATGATAACGCCAGTCGGAAACAAGATCAGCAGAAAGAACTTTATAAGGCGTACCGTTCAGCAGTATTTTATCGGTCCCTGAAAT
>JAEEGL011073691.1_pt1 | contig 55483 bp, 50 predicted proteins | sample 9134231 | NCBI WGS metagenome assembly JAEEGL01 (sample SAMN16246548, study PRJNA631951) | gut metagenome | biome: gut microbiome; feature: rumen; material: fiber-attached | host: Bos | place: Iran: Karaj | collected 2018-10
ACCATCTTCCTCTGCACCAAGAAGGGCCTGCCCAACCCGGTGAAGAAGGAAGCCGCAGCTGCTAATGACACCAAGGAGGTTACCTACACCGCCGAAGAGAAGGCCGCCATGGCCAAGGATGTCAAGCAGCGCATGGCCGGTCTCTATGCCGTGCTTGGCGTTTGCGTCTTCTTCTGGTTCGCTTTCCACCAGAACGCCGAGTCACTTTCGCTCTTCGCACGCGACTTCGTCAGCACGTCGTCCATCCCGCCCGAGATCTGGCAGTGCATCAACCCGTTCCTCGTGGTCATCCTCACACCTATCATTATGTGGATGTTTGCCTCCTTTGTGCGCAAGGGCAAAGAGGTTTCCACTCCCAAGAAGATTGCCTTCGGTATGGGCATCGCAGCTTGCGCATACCTGTTCTTGATGCTGCTGTGCATGATCAACGGCTATCCCAGTGTCAACGAGTTCCGTGGCATGCCGGTTGAGACGGCGGCGGCCATGAAGGTCGGCCCGTGGGCCTTGATTGTCACCTACTTCTTCCTCACTGTGGCCGAGCTCTTCATCAGCCCGCTGGGTCTGAGCTTCGTGTCGAAGATTGCCCCGAAGCACATTCAAGGTATCTGCCAGGGTCTTTGGCTCAGCGCTACCGCCATCGGCAACCTGCTCATCCTCCTCGGACCGGTGCTGTATAACAGTATGCCCAAGCTCTGGATGTGCTGGCTGGTGTTCCTTGTGGTCTGCGCCATTGCCATGTTCGTCATGTTTGGCATGCTTAAGTGGCTTGAGAAGATTACATCCGAGAAACAATAATGCAATTGGGTATAAGAAGAAATCCCCCGCATCGCCGATGCGGGGGATTTCTTCTTTCAATGGCGTTGCTCCTGTAGTTGGAGCTCCGTGCTCAAGGCTCTCTTACATGTCAAGCTCTTGCTGACGCAGGTGCTGGACGTAGATGGCCTTCAGACGCTTCTCGCGGTTGATGACGCTCGGTTTGGTGAACTTCTGGCGGTTGCGCAGCTCTTTCACGACGCCGGTCTTGTCAAATTTGCGTTTCAGCTTCTTCAGAGCTCTCTCAAGGTTTTCACCTTCTTTAATGGGAACTACGATCATTGTTAATACCTCTTTCTTGTTAAGGGTGAATAATTGTTTTATTTAAGACTCGTTGTCTTCGCAATTTAGAACATCAGGTGACCCTGAGCAGCAGCGTCGTTGAGGGCGGCGATGATGCCTTTCTTGTTGATGATGCGCATGCCCTTGGCAGAGACCTTCAAGGTAATCCACATATCCTCTTCGGGGATGTAGAACTTCTTGGTCTGCAGGTTGGGGGCAAAGGTACGTTTGGTGTGGATGCGCGAGTGCGACACGTTGTTGCCAACTACCACTTTCTTTCCGGTAATTTCACATTTCTTCGACATTGTAGTATAATTTTAATTGTTTTTGAGCGTTATTAACATCGTTTCCTTTCGCGGAAAACGGGTGCAAAAGTACTACCTTTTTCCGATGTGGCCAAATATTTTCCCTCCAAAGTCAAACTTTTAAATCTTTTTAACATTTTGTTAAATGTAATTACCAGTATAATAGTATTTTGTGTAAAAGTTCAAGTGTGGTTTTAACATTCATTTTTCAGTTACTTATAAGTGGTGTGGATATCTTTATTTGGTCAGTTTTTAGAAAAGTTGTACTTTCGCATTCCGATTTTCGACAACTAATTTTATAACGTATTAACGAAAAACAACTTGAAATGATTGGAGTAAACAAAGTTATTTTGGTAGGAAATGTAGGCAAACTCCCCGATGTAGTGACATTCCCCTCTGAAGGTTCAATGCCGGTCAAGAAGGCGTCGTTCCCCTTGGCCACCACCGAGTATCGCCGCAATCGTGAAAACGAGCGTGTCGAGATTACCGAGTGGCATAACGTGGTTTGCTGGAGAGGTCTTGCCGATGTGGCGGAACGCATCCTCACAAAGGGTGCACAAATATATGTAGAAGGCCGTCTGCAGAGCCGTACATGGGAAGACAAAGAAGGCAACAAGCGCCATGTGACAGAGGTGGTGGCTGACAATCTGCTGCTGCTTTCTAAGCGTCAGCAGGACGACAACAACCGCAACAATCCCTTGATGGATATACTTAATTCCGATACGGAACCGCTTGGCGACTTACCATTTTAAGAATGGAAATAAATAAAGAGAGGGGCCGGAAACTGATTTCCGGCCCCTCTCTTTGTCTTTATCGTATCAAGAGTACCGTGCCGACCTCTGTTTGGCGGGTCTCTGGATAGTCTATTGCGTGGTAGTCGAAACGCCAGACGTAGTTGCCGGATCGACATTTGCCTCCGTCCCATCCCTCGGTGTCATAGGATTTGGTACTGTATACCAGGTTGCCTTCTCGGTTGTATATGCGTAGTTCGCCTTCGGTTATACCCTGTGTGGTGAGGGTGAAACGGCTGTTCTCGTCGCCGCTGCCGGGTGTGAATGCGTTGGGGGCAAAGATCGCTACACGAAGTATGGGAAGTGTAAGCGATGCCGTGTCCCAACACTGCCCATTGAAGACGCTGAGCGCTATGTTTACGGTGTCGGACGTGGCTGGGGCATACCCCTCGAATTGGCCTCCTTTTTCGCTTTGCAATTGCCAGTCGATATACCAGGCACGCTCGGTTACCTGCTTTGACAAATCGATAGCGGCAAAATGCAGGCTTTTGTATGTCAGCGCTTCGGGGTTGACTCTTATTTCGGCGGTGGGCACCACCACAGGTCTCAGTGTTACATATTCGCTCATGGGGCAGAGCGGTGTCTGGTGGTAGTCGACATACAGGTGGTATTCTGTCGTGACGTCTGGCGAGACTACCAGCCGTTTTTCCTCTTCAAGTCCCTCGATATCGGAATCCGGTGGGATGGTGCTCCAATAGGTGTAGTAGTCGCGGTCGCTGCCGACGGCAAGTTTGTATTGTCGGTCTTGGCAGTCGATTTCTTGCAGGAATGCAATCTGCGGTCGTGCCATCTTGGTGAGACGTATGGCTATTACCGAGTCGCATTTCCAACCGCTTTCCAGGCTGTCTACTATATAATAGTCGATTGTGCTGTAGGTTGAGTCGCTGAAAATGGTGTGGCCACGCCAAAGATAGGTCTGGTCGTGGCAGAAGGTGTCTATCGACTCGGTATAGGAAGAGTAGTGTATCGCCAGGTCAAGCCCTATCACCGAGTCACATCCGGCTGCGGTCTCGAGTGTGTCGACGGGGCCTGTGACGGCGCCGCTGCCCAGCGGGCCGATGAGGCTTACCGTGTCTCGGAAGTATGTGTTGCCGTCGCGCCACAGCAGAGAGTCGCATCCATGGCGCAAGTCTGTATAGTATCCAGTGCGGTTTACAGTGAGTGTCAGGTGGCGTACACTATCGCAGCCCATGTGGTTCTGTAGCAGCATGTAGGGAGAAGTGGTGCTTTGATAGTAGGTTGTGCCATCGCGCCAGAGCAGAGAGTCGCAGCTTTGCAGAATGTCATAGGTGGCCGATGTGTCGTGGGCGGTGACGGTCATGACCACCAGCGAGTCGATGCCGGCAAGTCCGGTAAGGTGCACCGAGTCGCTCATTGTCTGCCATTCTGTGCCGCGGTATCCGCTGCCTTCAGTAAAGACAGCCCCGTTCCATACGAGAGGGAGGGCGTTCTGGCAGACAACGCTGTCAACATAGGTACGCCGATTTCGCTGCAGGTGCAGGGTTCGTAGCGAGTCGCAGCCAAAGACGGTGGAGAACATCACCGGATAGATGCCTGTGGTGTCATATATCTGTTGCTCGAACTGATAGGTGTCGCCGTCGTATATTGTATCGAAAACGTGCTGGTCAAACAAAGGGTGTACAATGACGTGCATGGTCACAGTGCTGTCGCTGCCTGTGTGTGAGGCGTAGGTCACCGTTCGCTGCATCTCGGCGGTGGTGCCTACAATGGTGTCGAAGATGACTCCGTTCCAGGTTATAGGCAGGCTGTCGTTGCAGAATTCGTCGTAGAGGTCGGTGTGTACATTCCAATGCACATGCAGCGAGTAGTCTATCGTAGAGTCGCATCCTGCAGTGTTTGTAACCACAATCATTGTGTGGCTGACACTGTCGGCAAAGATATTGTTGTTGAATAGTCGGGGTAAGTTGTTCTGCACCACGGTGTCCCAGTAGGCGGAGGTGCTGCTGTAGCGTATCGTCAGGTTGAGGTAATCGGTACTGTCGCAGCCTTGGCTGTTGGGTCCTACGGCGAAGGTGTCGATGGCACTGGCGGTATAGGTGGTGCCGTGCCACAGATATTCGTCGCACACATCAACCGTCGCAGTGTGGGTTGTGGTGTCGTTGACGGTCAGCGTGAGGGTGCGTACGCTGTCGCATCCGGCTGCTGTCTGCAGGTTTGCAACATACATGGCCGCCTCTGTACGCTCCGTGCCCTCGAAGAGCAGGCTCTGGTTGTTGCATATTGTCTCCGTGAGGTCGATGCTGTAGACGGGGTTCACCGTAAGTGTCATGGTCATAAGGCTGTCGGCCCCATGGGTGGTGGTCGTCAGTGTTTCTTGTGTGCCCTCAGTAGAAAACGTCAGCCCGTTCCATGTGATGGGCAACATGTTGGCGCACACCGTGCTGTCCAGGTAGGAATGTTGGTTCCAGTATACATGCAGCGAATAGTCTATAGTCGAGTCGCAGCCCGCCGTATTGGCAAGAATCACTGGAGTGTGCACCACGGTTGAATCGAAAAGGATCCCGTTGAACGACAGTGGTAGTTGGTTCTCTGTCACGGTGTCGGCCATCTCCGCATAAGTGGAATGGTTTACCGTGAGGTGCAGCACAAAGGCACTGTCGCACCCCTGCTGCATGGGTTTTATGACACTGTAGTCGCCGGTCTGCGAAAAAGTATGGTCATGGAAAGTATATGCCGAATCGCACACAACGACCGTGGCCTCCTCGGCCGAAGGTGCGTAGATGTGTACGAGCGCCATCAGGGTGTCGCACCATTCGGGATAGCAAAGCCCGTGCATCAGGGCCACCACGGTGTGGTCGCCGGTGGTGTCGAAATGGTGGTCCATCTCCATGCTGCCCTCGCCCTGTGATACTCCGTCTATTATCCACAGCACGGTGGTGTCGGTGCCGGTGGTGCTGGTGGCGAAATGCACCGTGTCGGTAAGGCAGATGGTCACCTCCTGATTGTGCGACTGGCTCTCTTCGCCGTTGATAATCAGTTCGTGGATGGGCGCCGAGAAGCTGTTGGCTTCGAGAAAAACACCGGAATCATAGCCGTTGTCACCGATATTACAGATTGAGATGTGCATGTGGTACATCGTGTTCGGCAATATTGCGGCGGTGGCTACAAGTTTGGTGGTGTATCCGTCGTATTGTATGCCGGTCGACCCGAGGGGATTGCTGTTGTAGTATTCGGAATAGTCATAGTAGCAGTTGTCGCCGCTGCCTCCCTGTGAGCCTGCTATGCCGGGATTCACGGAGTTGATGGCTACGGCTACTCCATCGGGATTTTCATCTGTCTGTGAGCCAGGTATGATGGCCATGTTGCGGCTCACGCTTATGCCGGTTTCCGGATCCGGTCCTACTATGAAGAAGGCGAAGATGTCATTAAAACCGGAACAAACGTATTCCGGATATTCTTCGGACGCAAATACATAGTTGAATTCCACCGAACTGGCAGTGCATATAAAGTCGAAATCCAAGGTGGCGCAACCTACCACTACACTGCTGGATAGGGCATCCATTAAGGCATCGGAATAAACCGGACTTACCGCCGATGATGCGTTGTTGGAACCGTTCGGGCCGTTTGCCACGCTGATATTGCCGGTAGTCATCAATACTCCTTCCGGCATATTCAGGCCGTTAAAGCCATTAGATTGGAATACACCTATTTGTGGCGTGGTTATATTGCCGGAAATGCCGTTGAATGTGGCGTTTGAAACGGTCACTCCGTTGCCCACCAGATGTTCGTTGATGAAAGCTTCGAGCGATTGGTTCAGTGCATTGTTTACCACAATGTTCTGGCTGATGGCATAGACCGATGGCAGCAACAGTAAGCATAGCGCTGCTACAGCCCTTTTTGTCACTCCTGCGGTGGTGTTTCTACTCCGTTCCATTGGTTTTGATATGTTGTAAACTATGCATTAAACGATACTTTGGCGCTTATTTTCAATCGTGTACGAGAGAAATGGCACCAATCGCATTCTTTGCAAATATACAAAAATTATTTATTCGCAAAATAAATTTCCAAAAAACTCAAATCATTAATCCAGTATCTCTTAACCCACCCCGGTCCGACATGACTCCGTATCAAGTCCGACCCAGGTCCGACATTTCTCCGACAGTTCTATAGTACTTCTATAGTAGTTCTATAGTCAAGCACTAAAGAAATAGTATGGAAATACTATGGAATTGCTATGGAACGGCCGGAGTTATAGCGGTTTGTATACGGTGGCAATAAAAAAAGAAGGCACCCTTGTCCGGGCAACTATGTGCTTGTGTGGGCAAGGGTGCCTATTGTACGTTGATAGTATGATGTTTAGAACCCGGGTTTGCCCAGCAGGCGGAACATGTTTTTCTTATATGCTTCCACTCCAGGCTGGTCAAACGGGTTGACCCCTAAGGTGTATCCGCTAACCCCGCATGCAAATTCGAAGAAGTAGATCAGTTGTCCTATGGTGTACTCATCTATCATACTTACAGAGAGTTCTACCACAGGTACGCCACCATCGACATGTGCCTCTATGGTTCCTTGGGCGGCACAGTCGTTGATTTCGGTCAACCTTCTGCAAGCAAGGTAGTTGAGTCCGTCGAGGTTCTGCTCGTCATTTGGCACTCTCACTTCTGTGTCGGGTTTCTCCACTCGTACCATTGTCTCCATCATCAGTCGCTCGCCTTGTTGCACATATTGGCCCATCGAGTGCAGGTCGGTGGTTATGCTAATGCTATGAGGCAGAAGGCCTTTGTGCTCTTTTCCTTCGCTTTCGCCATATAGTTGTTTCCACCATTCGGCCAGGTAGCGTAGGTTGGGTTGGCAGCTCACCAACATCTCAACCTTCACTCCGCGGCGGTAGAGCGCGTTGCGCACGGCGGCGTACATTAGTGCTGGATTGTCTTCCAATGTGTTGTTTCCAAGACAGATGCGCCGCATGTCACGGGCACCTTCCAGCAGTCGGTCGATGTCGTACCCGGCCATGGCAATAGGGAGCAGCCCTACCGGAGTAAGCACCGAGAAACGTCCTCCCACATTGTCGGGGATGACATACATCGGATACCCTTCTTTCTCTGCAATGCCATGCAGTGCACCGCGTTGTGCATCGGTTATGGCTATTATGCGCTTGGCGGCCTCGTCGGCACCATACTTTTGCTCCATGTGAGCCTTCACCAGTCGGAACGCCACGGCAGGTTCCGTAGTGGTGCCGCTTTTGGAGATGACGCATGCAGTATAGTCTTCGCGGTCAAGTAGTTCTATGAGCTGGCTGTAGTAGTCTTCGCTGAGGGTGTGGCCTGCATATACTATGTAGGGGTGCGGTCCGCGCAGCATGGAGGCGAACTCGGATTGTAGCGCCTCGATCACCATGCGGGCTCCGAGATACGAGCCACCGATGCCTATGACCACCATCAGGCGGCCTTTCCCGGCCATTCGTGCTACGTCGGCTTTCAGTTTCGAAAGCATAGCGGCATCTGTCTCTTCCGGCAGGTTGACCCAGCCGAGGAAATCGTTGCCGGCGGCATCTCCTGCAACAAGGTGTTTGCGGGCGGCCAGCACTTCCGGTAACAGTGTATTAACCTCTGCCTGACTGACATGGTTGTACACATGGCTGATGTTGACTTTCAAGGTGTCCATCTTTTGTTGATTTTGTTGGTTATTTGTTGATAATATTATGGTTCAATGCGCGTCTGTCAAATATTTTTTTGATGTGTAACTGTAATATTTTCTTCACATTAACGTGAAAAGAAAAAAAATATTTTCTATATATGAAAAAAAGTTTGTACTTTTGCACTCGATTTTGAGTGTCGAAGACAATAAATAAGAATAATAAATAAATAACATTTTAATATCATGAAGAAAATTCTACAGTTTGGCGTTGTGTTGTCGCTCCTCGTGACCTCCATGACCGCCTTTGCACAGAACAACGGTAAGCCGGAGTATCCCCGCTACAGTTTCCGTAGCAACTGGAATCTCGGTATTTCCTTAGACCTGCAGCACGAGCTCGACCCCCAGGTTGATGCCGCTCGCACCTTCGGTATGGACATCTTCGTCCAGCAGAAGCTGAACCATGTGTTTGACTATCGTCTCCGTTGGGCCATGCCTACTCTCTTCAGCAAGCAGCCCACCGACCTCAACGCCAACAACCTTCGCGCTGAGAACCACATGACTCTTTCTCTCGACATTATGATTTCGCTGAATGACGCTTTCCTGGGCTATGACCCCGATCGCCGTTTCAGCATCTATCTCTTTGGCGGCCCCGGTGCCACTTTCAACGGCTGGGTCTGGAATAAAGAAGACCGTCAGAATGTTGCCGCTACCGATATGGGTAATATTATGCTCAACCTCGGTCAGGGTCTCCGCTATCGCTTCGGTGACTCCCACTACCTCTTCTGCGAGTATAGCTTCGATGCTACCGATGTGGTCAATATTTTCAGTAAGAATGTTGACTTCTACAAATGGCACGATGTGTACAGCGTCGTCCGCTTGGGTTACTACTATTGCTTCGGCGTGACCGCCGCCGACCAGGCCGTGGCCGCCCAGAAGGCTATGCTCACCCAGGAGAACTTCGGTGCCCTCAACAGCCAGGTCAACAACCTCGAGAAGCAGGTCGCCAACAGCCGCAACAACGAGAAGAAACTTGAGAACCGCATTGCCGAACTCGAGGATCAGCTCGCCGAGGCTATGGCCAAGCAGGGTGGCAATGGCAATGGTGCCGCTGCCGACAGCCTCCAGGCCGTCATCGACCAGATCAAGGCCGACCAGCTCAACTTCTACGCCATGCCCTTCAGCGTCCAGTATGATGTGAATGCTTGGCAGGTCACCGACGAGGAGATGGACAAAGTTAAAGCTGTCGCCCGCGTCCTGAAAGACAATCCCGATGTCAAGATTATGGTTGTTGGTTTCGCCGACTACACTGGCAGCGATCAGTATAACATGACCCTCTCCGAGAAGCGCGCCAAAGAGGTCAAGCGTTTGCTCACCAAGAAGTATGGTATCGCCGAGGATCGTATTCAGGTTGAGTACAAGGGTAAGAGTGTCGCCTTCGGTGACATCCAGTACGCCCTCAACCGTCGCGTCAGCTTCTACCGTGTGATTGACTAAGAAAGGATTTTAGGTAAATATAAAAGGGCATCCTGTAGGGGATGCCCTTTTTGTTTTGGTGTGGCCGGAGGCGGGGTGGGCTATTTAATAATGTATTCTACCCTGCGGTTGCGGCTACGACCTTCTGGAGTGTCGTTGGAGTCGATGGGTAGGCTTTCTCCAAAGCCGCGTATGCCAATGCGTTTGCGGTCAATGCCTCGCTCTGTAAGGTAGCGAGCCACAGCGCGGGCACGGGCTTCGGAAAGACGCTGATTGTATAGTGCGGTACCTTGGTTGTCGGTATGGCCGCGCAGTTCGATGGTTGCGGAGCCGTTAGTTTCAAGTATTTGCAGCAGTCGTTGTAACTCGTTGTACGACTGTGGCAGAACAACTGTGTCGTTGACGGCAAAGAGTACCCCCCACATTGGTACGGGTTCACCCTGCGGCGGCAAGGGTGGTGCGACTGTGACATCGGCAATGCTGTCGAGGCAGATGAGGCTCACGTCGTCAATGTAGTAATAGGCTCCTGGCAATATTGCGTTGCTGTTGCCAAGTTCTTCGACGTGCGATCGGTTGAACGGCATGAAATTGCCTATGGTAAGATACCGCTCGCCACCTTGCGCTATAAAATCGCCACTAATCTCAGTCCACATTTTGCTGTCAGCCAACAGGCTGTCTTGGCTATTCTGTACTTGTGGCATGAAGTGGATTGAGATTGATTGACTCCGCCGCTCGCCATAAGGTTTCACTTCGCGTTGTACCAAGGTTCCGACCGACGAGTCACCCACTGCGTCATTCGTCAGGAGTATTCCAAGTGTGGCGATGGCAAAGGGAGAACGGTCGGCGAGGCTGGTCCAGAAACTCACCCTGTAGTGCCGTCCAGCTATAAGTGGTTCTTTTAGCTCGGTCTGTAGGTATTCGCGGTATTCGTCCTTGGAACAATATATGCCGCAATATGCGTCGCCTGTGTGTGGGGTCTGATAGCCCATCTTGTTTCTGGGTACATTACATTCTTTGTTGCCACAGATGTGGAAGTAGTCACTTGTGCCCAATGTGGGTTGCCACCAAGCATCCACTTCGTTGAGGCTTTCCCGGTTTTCGATTTTGTCAGGGCAGGCGCTATGGAGTTCGAATGATGGGTTATACACCATGTTGCCTTGTGTTTGGCACATGGCAATGCTTGTCTTTATTAGGAACAACAGGGAGAATATGGTTGTCCAACGGCGTCTCATAGGCTGTTGAGAGTGTGCATCATACTGGCCCACAGTAAGTCGGCGGTGTTGTCCCAACTATATTTGGTGCGTTGGTGTCGCCCTTTTTCAATTAGGTTCTCCCGAACCCCAGGGCCGTTCAACATAGTTATAGCATGTGCGATGTCGTTGTAATCGGCAGGGTTTGCATAGAGTACAGCATCTCCGCCAACTTCTGGCATGGAGGTTGTGTTTGAGCAGACTACTGCGGTTTCGGCATACATGGCTTCGAGGATTGGTATGCCGAAGCCCTCGAAGTAGGAAGGGTACACCAGTGCTTCTGAGGCCGAAAGCAGGGCTGCCAGCTCGTCGGGTTCCACTCGGCCGGGCATTATCACATCGTCTTTATGTCGCATATTGTCGTATGCGATTGCAAGTTCGTCTTGCCACCATGCTCGTCCACCTACAACAACGAGTTTTAGTCCACGTTGGTCATTGTCTTTTACTTTGTCAAAAGCCAGTAAGAGGTTTGCGAGGTTCTTGCGCTTCAAGATGGTGCTGATGAAGATAAGGTATGGTTTCCCGTCGGTGAAGCGTTTGCGAACAATTATTTTTTCCTCCTCAGAGTGTGGACGATAGTTTTCGTGAGCCCCATCGAATACCACATCAATCTTATTTTTGTCAATGCCGTATGTTTGGGCTATGTCGTTTCGGGAATAATTCGATACGGTTGCTATTCGTGTGGCGGCCTTGGCGAAGCGACGGAAGAAGTGGGTCATGTATCTTTGGTGCGACGGCTTCAGGTTGTCTGATGCATGCTCAAAGTTGATGTCGTGGATTACGCTCAGTGTCGGCACCGTAGTGTGTAGTGGCATCATGCCGTCAGGCGAAAGGTATAGGTCTATGTGGTAGTGCCGAAGTGCCACCGGGATCGCTATCTCGAAAAAAAGCCACCAGAGGACAGGGTGTCGTGCCTGTGGGCATAGCACCACTGGGATGGCATTGCTTCCAAAACGAGTGAATTCGGGCGCTGGTCGACGATCGAATAGCAAGTAGAAGGTGTGTTCAGGATGTGTGGCTACAATACGTCGCACCGTCTCATAGGTGAACCACCCGATACCATCCATCTTGCCTTTTACAAGAAGCCTGGTATTTACAGCAATACGCATTAGTGTTGAGACTTGATGGTTTCGTCTATTACTTTTGGAAAGTATTCTTTCTCAAGCAGGTGTATCTTTGCGGCCAGCGAGTCTGGTGTTTCATCGGGGGCCACGGCACAGCGAGCTTGGAAGAGGGTGGTGCCACGGTCGTAGTTGTGGTCCACAATGTGAATTGTTATGCCGCTCTCTTTTTCATGTGCTGCAACTACGGCCTCGTGCACATGGTGGCCGTACATTCCTTTGCCACCATATTTGGGAAGAAGGGCAGGGTGGATGTTGATTATGTGGTTGGGATAGGCTTGCAGTATGTCCTCCGGCACTAACCAAAGGAAACCGGCAAGTATCACCCAGTCGATGTTTTTCTCCTTTAGGTATGAAAGTACAGTGCCGTTACTATAGAAGTCCGCTCGTCCAAAATATCTCGCTTCTATGCCAAGGTTCCTCGCACGTTCTGCTATGAATGCATCGCGTTTGTTATAGATAATGCACGCCACCTGAACGTCGGTGCGACCTGCAAAATATTCGCTGATTTGCTGTGCGTTTGTGCCGTTGCCGGAGCCGAGGATGGCAAGTCTTGTAGGGTTGTTCATGACTGTCGATATTCTTGTTTTTGATTTTGCAAAGATACAAATAAAATATGTAAACCTATAAAAAAGTTGTAAAAATAGATTCATGCTGTCATTGGACGCTGGGCGGTCTGCTATTCAACAGTAAATGTACAATGGCTGCAACACAAGAAAATGGCCCTTGTATGGTGCGATCGGGCAAATAGTATGGAATGGTGAAAAATACGGAAAAGGTTTGCAGGATGCCTAAAAAACATGACGAGTCTATGAATAATAGTTAAAAAAATCTAAAAACTACATACTTTTATATCAAGAAATTAGGGGCTGTTGTTGATAACTTATATGTTAAATATTGTTTCCATGTCGGAAAAAATTCGTTTCTTTGCATTTGATTTTAACATTAAAAACGTAAGAAAATGTCAGAAATTGCAACCAAAGTTATCAGCATTATCACCGACAAACTGGGTGTTGAGGAAAGCCAAGTGACCCCCGAAGCCAGCTTCACCAATGATCTTGGTGCCGACTCTTTGGACACCGTCGAGCTGATTATGGAACTTGAGAAGGAGTTTGACCTTCAGATTCCCGACGAGGCCGCCGAGAAGATCGTCACCGTCGGCGACGCTATCGCTTACATCGAGAACGCAAAGCAGTAATGCTTTATCAGTCGGAACGTTGAAATGTTGATTTGGCGGTTTTTCTTGCCAGGCAGCATTTCAGCGTTCTGTGTTTATTGAGTATCAAGCAAACCCCCGTAATGGAGTTGAAGAGAGTTGTTGTTACAGGTCTCGGTGCACTCACACCGATAGGTAACGATGTCCCTTCATTGTGGACGTCCCTTGTCGAAGGTGTCAGTGGAGCAGGTCCGATAACACGTTTTGATGCATCCAAGTTCAAGTGTCGTATTGCTGCCGAGTTGAAAGGCTTTAATTTCCTCGATTACTTCGACCGCAAGGAGATGCGATTGCTGGATGGATATACAATATATGGCCTTGTCAGTGTTGACGAGGCAATGCGAGATGCCGGGCTCACCGATGAGAATGTCGATAAGAACCGTTTCGGTGTGGTCTGGGGATCTGGTATGGGTGGCGTTACCAGTCTGCAGGATGAGATAATGGAATATGCCACCAACGGCCGCACACCGCGCTTCAGCCCCTATTGGGTTCCTAAAGTAATTATAGACATCTGTGCCGGTCAGATAGCCATACGACATGGTTTGCGTGGCCCCAACTACTGTACTGCTGCTGCCTGCGCTTCGTCGGCTGCAGCCATCAACGATGCGTTCAATTTGATTCGTCTGGGTAAGGCTGAAGCTATGATTGCAGGCGGGTCTGAGTGCGCTGTCATGGAGGCTGGCATTGGTGGTTTCGGCAATATGCGAGCCCTCTCGACTCGCAATGATGACCCTTGGACTGCTTCACGTCCGTTCGATAAGGATCGCGATGGCTTTGTGCTCGGTGAAGGTGCGGGTGCCCTTGTGCTTGAAGAGTTGCAGCACGCACTTGATCGCGGAGCCAAGATTTATGCTGAATTGACTGGTTCGGGACTCTCTGCCGACGCATACCATATAACTGCATCACACCCGGAGGGACTCGGCGTTATCAGTGCTATGCGCCAGGCTATTGAGGAATCAGGTATGGCTATTACTGATGTCGACCATATCAATACTCACGGTACCTCGACGCCAATAGGCGATATTTCTGAGCCGCGTGCCATTGTGGGTCTTTTTGGCGACCATGCCTACCGCATTGCCATAAACTCGACCAAGTCGATGACAGGGCATCTTCTTGGTGCTGCTGGAGCGGTAGAGGCTATTGCTACAATCCTTGCCATAAAAAACGGTATAATTCCACCTACGATCAATCACTTCACGGATGATCCCGACATTCCTGCACTTGACTTTACTTTCAATCATGCAAAGAAACGTGAAGTGAATTTCGCTATCAGCAACGCCTTCGGCTTTGGTGGACACAATGTCTGCCTTGCCTTTAGAAAGTATTGATTATGGCGCTGTTCGTGAGGGACAAGGGTGAACAGAAGTTTTATCGCTTTTTCAAAAACGTGCTCGGCTTCACCCCGAGACATAGTGAATTGTATCACATTGCTTTGATACACCGTTCATCGTCTTCTGTCCTTCATGGCCACAAAGTCAACAATGAGCGTCTCGAATATCTCGGCGATGCTGTTCTTGGTGCCGTCGTGGCTGAATATCTGTATAAGAAGTACCCTGCAAAAGAGGAGGGTTTCCTTACTGAGATGCGCTCAAAAATAGTAAGTCGTAAGAGTCTTGGTGGCATTGCCCGGCGCATTGGCCTTCCCGAATTGGTGGAGCATCAGAAGGGACAGGAAGGCGCTTTCAAAAGCCTGGGGGGAGACGCTTTCGAGGCTTTGATTGGAGCTATCTATATAGAAAAAGGGTTTCGTTTTGTTCGTAAGTTGATAATAGAGAAGATTCTATGTACATATTTGGATATCGATGAGATAGCCCGTACAGACTGGAATTACAAGAGCAAGTTGATCGACTGGGGGCAGAAAAACCATAAGAAGGTTAGTTTTGAAGTGGTGCGTACCTTTGTGCGCGATAGGTCAGGTCGGAGGGAGTATGAGTGCCGGGTCAATATCGATGGCGCTCCGCAGCTCTCTGCCATAGAATACACAATAAAGGCTTCGGAACAGCTTGCGGCAGAGAAAACATACAAAAAGTTGGAAGAAGAAGGCCTTACTACTGCGAAACAGTCTTGACAGAGACTTAATAAATGTTAAAACTTTTGCTTTTTCAATTAGATACCAGTATATTTGCAAATGAAAGAGATGGGTGTTGCTATTTATCAATGCATTGAAGTACAGTGGTATATATAAACATCAAACACAATAAATTATGAAGAAAACATTTTTAACTATTGCTATCGCCGTGGTTTGCGCCCTCGGAATGAGTTCTTGTGGCGATGACATCAGTGACATCCTTGGTGGCACCGATGCTCTCGGCCATATCACTTTCACCGCCTCCAATCCAATCGGAGAACAACTTGTAGAGGAAGGTCAGGAGTTTGACTTCAAATCTTCGCTCTGCAATGTCAGTTTTGACTCCATCCACATGTCGTTCTCCTTCAATGGTCAAGGTGTTGACACGGTTGTCAATGACCTCAGCATTGGTACAATCCTTTTGGGCGTCTATGGTGACCAGATCACCGAAAACACCAGCAACATCCAGTTCCCGATGGTTGGTATCAACCTGCGCGACACTGTGCCTGGTGAGTATGTCTTCCATTTCGACATAGATGATTGGCAGTTTGTCAGATATATCGACACTACCAATTTCTATACCATGATTCGCACTGGTTGGGCGATGACTCCGGAAATTGGAAACCTCTTTGGCATGGCCGAGAGTAGAAACGCCCTGTATATTGCATATGACGGCGCAATCAATATCACTTCTTTCGGTAGCGAAGGAAAACGTATAAAAGGCTCCATCAATAACGTAAAGTGCATCTATGTTACCCTTGACAAGCTTGAAGCCCTTCATAATATGACTGAGGCCGAGCGTGAGGCTGTCGATATAGAGAACTACTTCTCCAAGGTGACCTTCAATGGTGAGATCTCCAGTAAACGTACAGAGATTTCCACCATCCTCCATGCTATTGAGGATGCCAACAGCTAAAAAGGCTGTGTTGATGCTGGCGGCTGCTTTAGCTGTGGTGCCAGTGTCAATGGCTCAATTCTATTCAACCGCCCATGATGCCCGTTCCGGGGCAATGGGCGGTTGTCTTTTTATGCCGGAAAAGAAATATGCCGTTATGCTTGATTACCGGCAGGGATGGCTCTTGTCTGGGTTGGCGGACAAAAGGATAGAACTATCTATTCCGGCTGGCAGGGGAGTGGCGACTGCCGGCTATATGCACCGCGGAAACATAGAGTATTGCGAGCAACAGATTGGCGCCACGTATGGCATGGATGTGGCAGATTGGCTCACTGTTGGAATTGGCGCCAGATATTTATATTCAGGCTCGGCGGACCCGCACTATAAGATAGGACGATATGTTGGGGCCGGAGTAATGGCAAGGTTCCTGTTGAGTCAGCGCACTACGACGCTTTTCGTGTTGCAGACCAGACCTTGGGACTCTGCAAAAAGGTTTGGGATGAACCTTCAAATGACATATAGGCCGTCACGGGAACTGCTCACGGCGGTTGAGTTGGAGTCGGAAAGGGTATGGCGAGTGCGGGCTGGTATGGAGTATTGTTACGAAGAGATGTTCCTTTTCAGGACGGGTTTTGCCACAAACCCATTTGTCGCAACTTTCGGTATCGGTTTCAAATATGGTGCGTTTGCCTTGGATCTTTCTGTCGAGGCTCATAACGTGCTCGGTGTCTCTCCACAAACATCATTGAAGGTATGGTTCTGAAGAGGCTGATGGTGGTGTTGCTTTTGTTGCCGGTGATGGCATCTGCACAGGTCCTGGATGAAGAGGCTTGGTTGGAAGAATATGGTGACGAAGCGTCCGCAGGAGCCATGAGCGATTATTATATGCAGTTGGCAGTAGAGCCCGTCAATGTCAATGACACACAGTCTATTGCAGCATTGCCATTTATTTCACCATTCCAACTTGCGTCGCTGCGTAACTATATTGCGTTGTATGGACAGCTGTTGACGCTGGATGAGTTGCAGTATGTGCCGGGTTTTGATAGTATTACGCTCAGGAATGTGAGGCCGTTTCTCAAGGCGGAACCGTTCGTGTCGAGTGCCTGGAACCGATGGTGGGATGGCCACCATTCGTTGGTGATGGGTGTGGGTAGGATGGTGGAGCAGGCTGTCGGATACAGAAACGGACGCTACAATGGTGACGCTTTGCATGCTAACTTCTGCTATAACTATAAGTACGCCGACCATCTCAGTTTGCGTATGGTCGCCGATAAGGATCCGACAGAGCCATGGGGGAATAATAATTATTTTGGATATCACTTGATGGTGTCGCACGTTGGGCGGCTCGAAAGATTGATTTTGGGCAGGTATAACCTTCAGTTCGGCCAGGGGCTTGCTGTTTGGACCGGTTTGCAGCCGTTCAGCATCACAGGAGGTAGTACGGCCCGATATGGTGTAGGGGTCAGGGAGGCTTCGACATTCTATGAAGAGGGCTATCAGCAGGGCGTTGCGGCGACGGTTGATGTGGGTAGGGGAGTGTACCTTACGTCGTTTGCTTCCCGAGACAGCAATGAGACACTGGTCGGTGGCCATCTGGATTACAAATTGCGGAACTTGCAGGTCGGAGTGACGGCGTCGTATATGCATCTTGACGACAGTATGCAGATACGTGACTATGCATATAATTATAATCGTTTCCGCGGCACAGAACTGCTCAATGTGGGGATAGATGGGTTGTGGCAGTGGAATCGCCTGACGGCCTATGGTGAGGTGGCTGCCGATTGGGAGGGGGCGGTGGCATCGATAGTGGGTTTGGATATTGCGGCTGGAAACGGTGACAGGTTCGGCGTTTCCTGGCGATACTATGACCCGCGTTACCAGAATCTGCATGCGGCGGGTTTCGGCATCGGGTCCACACAGGGTGAGAGCGGCTTCTCGTTCAACGCACGTTCGCATCTGCCTTTGGGTGTTGTGGCTCTGGTCAGCCTGGATATACACCGCTTCCCCGGGCTCCGCTACGGCAGTTATTCGCCTTCTGGCGGGGTTTGGCTTAGGGCCCAGCTGGAACGTGATTTCGGCCGGAATATGCGTGTCAAACTGCGTTATTCATACAGAAACAAAGAAAGGAATGTCCCTAACGTCGACAGCACGCTATATGTTGGAGAGAATACATTGCGACAGCAGTTGCAAGCGCAGTTCCAGGCCAATGCCGGGAAATGGCGATTCGATACCAAGGCAGCAGGGGTGCTGTTCGATAGTGAGAATGGCACGCCTCAGCACGGATTGATGTTTGCACAGGATGTGCATTATAATATCCCTGTCCTGGAGGGCGTTGCCGGCATGGCGTGGTTCGATGTCAGCAACTATTATGCAAGGGTTTATCTCAGCGAGAGCCACCTGCAATATGCGTGGAGTATGCCGTCGCTCAATGGCAACGGCCTGAGGGGGTATCTGCTTGTGCGCTTCAGGTTGAATAAAAGTATTGCTTTGGCTGCCAAATATTCCATTACATACTACCACGGTCAAGAGTCGGTCGGCACAGGCGATGCTATGACAGAAGGCCCGGTAAGACAAGCTGTTTTTGTGCAGCTTAGGTGGAGGAATTGATAGGTATTTGAATGTGGGGCGGGAACAGCGTGAGTCATGGTCGGCGGGGTGTCTGCGCCTATAGAAGTCCGCTTGTTGTCCGCTTGTTGTCCGGTTGTTGTCCGCTTCAAAAGCGGACAACAACCGGACAACAAGCGGACAACAAGCGGACAACAGTCGGACTTATATCGGAGTCAGGAGGGAGGCAAACGGGAGTCGGGTGTGTATGAAAAAAGACCCGGGTGCAATAAATTGGAAGTTTGTCCGTTATTAATAGTATGAAAGTGTTGCTGCTTGGAGCCTCTGGTTTGTTGGGACACAATGTGCTGCTCAGACTTTTATCCGAAGGATACGAAGTGAGGGTGGCTGTGCGTCGGGCTGGTGCAGTGCGTTTGGATAAAGGAGAATGGGAAACGGTGGTCGGGGAATTGACCGATCGGGCGTTCCTGTTGTCTGCTGCAGAGGGGTGTGATGCTATAATCAATTGTGCGGGTGTCACAGACATGGGTATTCTCCATCTTAGCGGTTTCACTCCAATCAACACGGAGTTGCCCCGTGTGCTCGTCCAGGAAGTTATGCCCTCAAATGGCATAAAAACCTTGGTGCAGGTGTCAACGGTGAATACAATAGGTCCCGGGGGTAACGGTAAATGCTCGGCCGAAGAAGCGCCGATGGCGGCGCCTTTCACAAAAAGCCTCTATGCCATAAGCAAACAAGGCGGGGAACAGGCGGTGCTCAACGCTGCAAGGCAGCACAAGGATGACTGGCATGTGGTTGTTGTTAACCCGGGGTTTATGTTGGGGCCATGGGATGTGAAGCCTTCTTCCGGCCAGTTGTTGTTGGCCGGATATAAGCGTCCGTTGATGTTTGCCCCGGGTGGAGGCAAGTCGTTCGTGCATGTGGGCGATGTGGCGCAGGCTGTTGTGGCTGCGCTGGTCCGTGGCGAAAGCGGAAGCCGGTATATTGCGGTGAACAGTAAGGGAAGTATGTGCTTGAAGGAACTATATAGGCTGCAGGCCGAGGTGATGGGCTATGGGCAGAAGATAGTCGTGTTGCCGAACTGGCTGATGCTGTCTGCCGGCGTTGTGGGGAATGTTTTGCGTGCTTTGGGTATAAAGACACAGTTGTCGGTCAACAATGTACGCCAACTGATGGTCCGGGAGTATTATGACAGCAGCCGTGCCGTTGCGGAGCTGGGTATGCCGGAGACGCCTATACGACAGGCGATAAAGGACTTTTATGATTGGAACCCTAAATACAAATAATTTATGAAACGTATTCTTTTAGTAGCCATTGCGGCAGCGTTGGTTTTGGTCTCGTGCCACTCGAGGGAAAACGAGGCTCTGATGAAAAAATCTTCGTCGGGTAAGACGTGTGAGATTCTTTTGGCGGCCGACGACAATGTTTATTACGGCGAGATGAAGGCTTTGATAGACTCGGTCTTCTGCAGCCCGCAGGATGGGCTGCCCCAGGGTGAACCCCGGTTCGACATGGTGCGTGTCACCATTGCGAAACTCAATACCACTCACATGTTCAGGATGCACCGCAATATTGTGACCTGTCAGATAGACCAGAATAATGACGACAAGGTGTATGTTGCACTCGACCAATATGCCTCGCCGCAAGTTGTAATCAATATAGCTGCCAAAAGCGATACGTCGTTCATGCGGTTGCTCCGCCAGTATGAACAGAGAATCTTGTCGGCAATATACGATGCCGAACACCGCCGCATGGCAAACGCCTTCTACAATCAACGCAATGTGGAGCTGATGAACCGTTTCAAAGATAAGTTCGGGTTCGGCATGACGTTTAGCGATGAGTTCAGATGGGCTACAGAAGATGCCGATTTCGCATGGATAAGGAAGGAAACGAAGGACTTCGGGCTGAGTGTGCTCGTCAGTACAATGCCATATCGTTCGCAAGACCAGTTCGAGACTGCCAAGATAGACAACCGTCTCGACACGATGATGCGCCGCCACGTCCCGGGCCCGGCCGAGGGCAGCTATATGGGTACAGAGCGTCGGGTAGAGCTGCAGCATCGCCGGGTGGAGTATCCTGGCAGCAGCTATTGCATCGAGACTCGCGGCCTGTGGCGTACGTTTGGTGACTTTATGGGCGGCCCCTTCGTGGCTTACACCATCCTCTCGCCAGACAATAAACAGATTGTGGAGGTGGTGGGTTTCGTCTATTGCCCGCGTTTCGACAAGAGAGACTACCTGATGCAGGTGGAAGGTATATGCAATTCTATCAAATGGGAGTAGTTGAAAAGGGCTGAGGTCATACTTTGGTTGTTGTTTGTGATGCCGTTCGGCGTTGCTGCACAGCAGGACGAATTTATCGGCTCTGCCGAGTTGGTGCTGATGGGCGGTGGCATGAATTATATCGGAGACCTTAACGACCAGAGCGCCTTCGGTGTGGTGGACTGGGCCGCCGGTGTGGGAATACGCAACAAGATAAACAACCGGTGGGCGGTGCTTGGCGAGTTGAACTATGGGACCATTGCCGCCGAAAAGGATTGTAATGTGCTGAGAAACCTTAGTTTCAAGTCCCATATATATGAGGTGTCGGCCATTGTGGAGTTCAATTTCAGACCTTATGGCGACGGTCCGTCCGATGGCCATTGGACGCCATATATATTTGGTGGCTTGTGCCTTTTCCATTTCAATCCACAGGCGTTATACACAGATACCAATGGCGTTACCCGATGGGTTGACCTCCAGCCGCTTAATACCGAAGGACAGGGCTCATCGGCATACCCCGAGCGTAAGCCATACCAGCTTCTGCAGTTGGGGTTGCCGTTCGGAGTTGGCTTCAAGTGGCAGATAAACAGGACTTTCAGTCTCTCTGCCGAATATGGGTTCAGAAAGACATGGACCGACTATATCGATGATGTCAGTACCACATACGTTGCATTCGACGACGAAAACTCGCCGGCTGCACAGTTGGCCGACCGCAGTGGTGAAGTCCGTGAGGGATATGTAAATGCACCTGGCATCAAACGTGGCGATGACTCGTTGGATGACTGGTATTCCTGTTTCCATGTCTCTGTGGGTATAAGCCTTGAGACCCTCCTCGGGTGGACCCGCTCTAAGCGATGCAAACTATAAACAATTAAAACATACGTGATATGAGTGTTTTGGATCAGATAGACCGTAGTCGTGTGCCGCAGCATGTGGCAATCATTATGGATGGTAATGGTCGATGGGCCATGCGTCAGAACCAGGAACGTATTTATGGCCACAGTAATGCGACCACAGCGGTTAGACAAGCGGTGGAGGCTGCCGCTGCACTCGGTGTGAAATACTTGACGTTGTATACTTTCAGTACAGAGAACTGGAACCGTCCCAAAGCCGAAGTCGACGGCCTGATGGACTTGATGGTGACTGCGTTGGATGCAGAGATGGAAAACCTCATGAAGAATAACGTCAGGATAAAGTATATTGGAGACTTGGCCCCTTTGCCCGAGAAGTCGCGCAACAAACTGCTTGAGTCCGTCGAGCGGTCGACTGACAATACGGGTCTTACTGTCATTACCGCAATCAGTTATAGTTCGAGGTCGGAGATAGCACGTGCACTTAAGAAGATGGCGACGGCGGGCCTGAATGCTGACGATATTGATGAAGAAACCCTTCGCCAGTATCTTGATACCAAGGATATTCCAGACCCGGACCTCCTTATCCGTACTGGTGGCGAGTTGCGTGTGTCCAACTTCCTGTTGTGGCAGATGGCGTATACCGAGTTCTATTTCAGCGACCAGTTGTGGCCCGACTTCCGCCATGATGATTTCTATACTGCGGTATTGGACTATCAACGCCGTCAACGCCGCTTTGGCAAGACGGAAGCCCAAGTTGAAGAAGCGTAGAAGTTATTAATTTTTCAAAAAAATAAGCAATATATATAATAAAGCGCGCGATTAATAGTTATTATTAAGTTCAGGAAGAACCTAATATAGACAAAATGACGCTACTGATGAAATATTGCAAGATACTCCCTCTTGTCGCTATTCTGCTGTTTGCTTGTGCTGTAAGACTTGACGCCCAGGTCGTCGTTGGCGCCGGAGACGGGTATGATATCGATTACCTCACCCCCAAGACATACGAAATCGGAGGCATCTCTTTCGATGGTGCCGAGAATTTCGACACCCGTGTTGTGCAGCTTGTGGCCGGTCTCCAGGTGGGCGACAAGATAAAGATTCCTGGCGACAAGATTTCGAGCGCTGTTGAAAACCTCTGGAAACAGGGCATGTTTGAGGACGTCCAGATCAGGGTGACGAGAATACAGGGAAACATTGTATTCCTGAAGATAGTCCTTAAAGAACGTCCCCGCATGGAAAACTTCCGCTTTACGGGAGTGAAGAAGGGCGAAGCCGACAAGTTGCGCGAACAGATAAAACTCACTTCTGGCGATGTTGTGACGGAGAACCTGCTGCGCACATCCTCAAACAAAATACGCAGCTATTATATTGACAAGGGTTATACCCGTGTCGATGTGACTCCTACTACCGAGGCCGACACCAACGGCAAGGTGACGGTTACTTTCAATGTAAAACGTGGCAAAAAGGTGAAGATAGACTCGCTCATCTTTGATGGCAATGAGAAATTGAGCGATATCAAGCTGCAGACCAAGATGGAAAAGACCCACGATGTTCACTACTTCTGGAAACTGCGCTTTTGGACCAAGGCGTTTTGGAAGAAGAGCAGATATATCGAGAGTGATTTCCGTGAGGATCTGGCCAAGGTGGTTGACTACTATAATGAGCAGGGCTTTCGGGATGCACGAGTGGTGAGCGACTCCGTATGGGATGTCCCCATGGAGGAACTGAATATGAGCGATAAGAAAAAGGCTCAGCAGGAACGCCTGAAAGTCAAGGTGAATATCCACGAAGGTCAGAAGTTCTATTTCCGCAATATCACTTTCAGTGGAAACACCGTTTACACCGACGAGGTGCTGAGGCGTGCCCTCCGTATCGACAAGGGTGATCCTTACAACCGCAAGATGCTGGATCAGAATCTTACATACAACCCATCCGGTACCGATATCACCTCGCTCTATATGGACAACGGTTATCTGTTCTTCAAGGTGACGCCTGTCGAGGTGGCTGTGGAGAACGACAGTATCGATATAGAAATACGCATCGTGGAAGGGAAACAGGCCCGTATTCGCAATGTATGGGTCGAGGGCAATACCATCACAAATGATAAGATTATCATGCGTGAATTGCACACCCGTCCCGGTGACCTCTTCAGCCGTGACGCCCTTCTGCGCAGCCGTCGTGAACTTGTGACGCTTGGCTACTTCAAAGAAGAGAGTATCATCCCCGAACCTCGTCCCGATGCACAGAACGGTACGGTCGATATTGTATACAAAGTGGAGGAGGGCCCTACCAGTCAGATCAACCTGCAGGGAGGCTATGGTGGCGGCATGCTCATCGGTCAGGTGGGTCTCCAGTTGAATAATTTCAGTGTCCGCAATATATTCAACCGTGCAGCATGGGCACCGCTGCCAGCCGGCGATGGCCAGAAGCTTAGTTTCAACGCTGTCACAAACGGCTCTGCCTACTACGCAATCAATGCCTCTTTCACCGAGCCTTGGCTCGGCGGTCACCGTGCGCAATCGCTCACTGGCACAGTATATCATAACCTTTATAGCAATGGCATCTGGACCCGCAGGCAGGACGAAAACTATTCCAGCATACAGATAACGGGTGCCGGTGTCAGTTTCTCACGCCGTCTGAAATGGCCCGACGACTACTTCATTCTGTCCCATGGCCTCACATATAAGCACTACGTACTTGACAACTACGGCATCAACAATGCCCTTACCTTCAAGGACGGTGTCGCCAACGACATAAACTATGCGCTCACCATCTCCAGAAATTCTTTCGACTCCCCTATCTACACCCGTAGCGGTTCCGAAGTCAGCGTCAGCACTTATATAACCCCGCCCTTCTCGCTCCTCAACGGCAAGGACTATAGTTCCGCTACCCCTCAGGAGAAATACAAGTGGCTGGAATACTATAAAGTCAACCTGCGTGGTGCGTGGATGCTCAACCTTGTGGGTGATGTGGTACTTAGCACCCGCTTCCGGTTTGGCTTCATGGGCTACTACAACGACGTGATCGGTGCCTCGCCCTTCGGCCGTTATCTGCTTGGCGGCGATGGATTGCAGTCGTGGAACCTCGACGGTAGCGAAATGGTGCCCCTGCGAGGCTATAAAGACCGCTCCATCAACCCCACCGGGGGCGGCTCTGTCTTCGACCGTTTCACCCTCGAGTTGCGTCAGCCTATCATCGAAAGTGCCAGTGCCACCATCTGGGTGCTTGGTTTCCTCGAAGGCGGCAACTGCTGGAGCGACCTCAAGGAGTTCCAGCCGTTCAAGATGTACAACTCAGCAGGTGTCGGTGTCCGTCTCTATCTGCCCATGCTGGGTCTGATTGGCGTCGACTGGGGCTACGGCTTCGACGGCCCCAACGGCGGCAGCCAGTTCCATTTCTCTATCGGACAAAGCCTTGATTAAACAATGAAAGCCAAGTTAATATTACTATTGGTTGCCTTGCTGGCCTTTCTGCCCACAGCTTGGTCGCAGAAGTATGCCTGCATTAATACCGACTATGTACTTCGCAGCATCCCGGACTATAACAATGCAGTGAAACGTCTGGACAAATATGTACAAGACTGGCAGAACGAGTTGCAGGAGAAGAATTCCGAACTGGAGGCAATGCGTACTGAATATGAGCAGGAGAGCTACCTTTTGCCGGAAAACTTGAAGAAGCGACGTCAGGAGGAAATCAAGGAGAAAGAACAGGAGGTAAAAGCCCTGCAGCAGCAGCGTTTCGGTGCTGGTGGCGATCTCGACAAGAAACGGGCCGAACTGCTCAAGCCGGTTCAGGATAGGGTGTACTCCACCATCGAGCGCATCGCTAACGAGAAGAACTATGCCTTTGTCTTCGACAAGGCTGGCAACAACGCTGTACTTTTTGCCAACAAGAAGTTCGATATCAGCGACGATGTGTTGGAACTCATGGGCTACAAGCCCGGTGCCGCCGAGCCTCCCAAGGAGGCAGCCGAGAAACCGCAACGCAAGCCGACAAATCCCGAGATGAATACCGGCGCACGCGGTAAAAGCCGTGAAGTGACACCGCCGCTGGGAGTCACGCCCCGATAGAAGAATAATAATAACTTAATACCTATAAAACAAGATGAAGAAAATTGTTATCGCCGCAGTGCTGTGCCTGCTCTCCTTGGGTGGCACCGCCATGGCTCAGAAAAATGTGAAACTCGGCCACATCAACTCTAACGAACTGATGCAGATTATGCCTGGCCGCGACTCTGCCCAGGCAGTGCTCCAGACCGAGGTCACCGAACTCGAAAACACGCTCAAGGCTATGCAGAGTGAGATGGAAACGCGCTACAATGAATATATGCAGAACCAGTCCGGTTGGACCGAGCTTATCCGCAACACCAAGCAGCGCGAAATCCAGGATATGGGTGCCCGTATCCAGGAGTTCCAGGAGAATGCCCAGAAGCAGCTTCAGGAGCGTGAAGCCGAGCTTCTCAAGCCCATTATCGACCGCGCCAAGAAGGCTATCGAGGATGTGGCCATTGAGGGCGGTTACACTTATGTGTTTGACTCTGGCACCGGCGCCCTGCTCTATTCGCAGGACAGCGAGGATCTGATGCCGCAAGTGAAGAAGAAACTTGGCCTGAAATAATAATACAGACGTTAAAAAAGAGAGCGGGAGTCCCAACGGACTCCCGCTCTCTTTTTGTGTATACACCTTTACGGGTGTACTATTGTCTTTTCTCCGCGTCCTTTGTGACGCATCCACCGGTCTACGATGGCTTCTGTCTCCGGGGTACGCTGGATGATGAGTGCGATACGGTTGTATTCCTGTGGGTCGTATTCCATGATGCCGCCCACGGGAACCAGGACGAACTGGTTCTCATTGACGTGGTATTCATTCACCAGCACATTGTACGCAGCCTCGCAACGGCGCTGCGAGAGCCATTGGTTGTGACGTATCGTACCGGTGATGGAGTCGGCCGCACCTACAATAAAGTATTCTAATGTGTCATCGAGCGAGTTGACCGTCTTGGCAAAGCGCTGCAACTTCATGTAGCCGTTGTAGTCTATGTCGTATTTGTCCAGTCTGTAGTACACGATGGTGGCGGGCAATCCAAGTACCTCGTTTGCGTTCAGGAGGTCCTCAATGATATTTCTGGCACCGTAGCCGTTAGCCATGTTGGCTTGGGCCGAATCCAGCTGCACCAGCAGGCTGTCGAGCTCGTTCTGCAGATCGGCAAGTTTCTCCGAGTCTTGCGCCTCGCGCTGGTCCGAAAGGTTCTGTATCGAGTCTATACGGCCGTTGAGGCGTTCTATGCGGCCGGTCAGGTTCGATACGGTGTTGCGGCTGCCGAAAGCCAGGAACTCGTGGTTCACCTTCGAACGTGTGGCCCGGCGGGTATAGGGGTCTTGTTTGGTGACCTCGTCCAGTATGTTGAACTTGACTCCGATATTGAACATGGGTATCAAGTCTATGCGGCGCTTGTCGGCATCGAGGTTGTAGTTGTAGTCGTCAAGGCTGCCTCGGGCACCCATGAGTTCCAACGATGCGTTGAATGAGAGGTGTTTGGAGGCGAAGTATTCGCCCATGATACCACCCGAAAAAGCAAGTTCGAGGTTTTTCCTGCCATCGCCCAGCTTGGCCACTTCCTCGCCGGCATCGTTGTTGAGCCTGTTCACGAAGTTGGGGTTTACGATGCCACCCACAAGGGCTATGCCGCCAAAGCCGACGGGTGTGTACACATGCCAGCGTTTCCGTTTGCCGGCTTCATAGCCTGAAAGGAAGTTGGTCCAGTCGAATGTTACGATAGCCTGTGCATAGAGCGAGGTGACGCCGATAGGATAGTAGGTGTATTCTGCCCCTTCATACATGATAGGATTGCTCACATCCGACCACGGGTTGTTGCCTCCGTGCAGCGACTGGGTGTGTACGCTGGTCACACCAAGGCGCAGTCCAACCGACACGTCGGGGATGACCCATTTGCCTATCTCTATACGGCCACCGAAGTCCACGGTGTTCCAACAGGCCTGTGGATCAGGCGTGTTGCCGATAAAGGTCTGGACTCCGCCGCCTACTGTCATATACCAGTTGTCGAATGGCGATGCAATGATGTATTGCAGCGTGTCGCGGTCTGCACCAAGGGCAAATCCGCGGCGCGTGAAATTCTGGGCCGAAATAGATGTCGTGAGTGTTAGTAATCCTAAGACAATAATTAGTCGTTTATGTTTCATGATTTTTATTGGGTAGAATTGTCAGTTTGTTTGTTCTTCTTGGTGTCCTCTTTTGCTTCGTCGTCATAGCCGTAACCATAGCCATAGCCGTAACCGTAACCATAGCCATAACCGTAGCCGTAACCGTAGCCGTAACCGTAACCATAGCCATACTTGCGTTCAAGCGGCATGAGCTTCTTGTAGTGTACATCGTTGAGCACAAGGGCCATCTCGGGGAATGAGTGGTCTTTGTAATAGTCGTCGATGTTGGTCAGCATACGCTTGTCGAATTTACCCGAACGGATAATGAACAAGGTGATGTCGGCCAGATGCTTCAGTATGTCGGTGTCGACCACGAGCCCTGTGGGAGCGGTGTCGAGGATTATATAATCGTATCTCTTGCGCAACTCGGCAATCATCTTGTCCAGCCTGCCGTTACCCATCAGTTCGGTGGGGTTGGGCGGTATGGGACCGGTGAAGAGCGAGTCGGTGCCGTTGCAGATGAGGTCGTGCTTCACAATGTCTTCCCAGTTGTCGGTCTTGCCTGCCAGGTAGTTGGATATGCCGGCATGTTTGCGAGAGTAGTAGGTGCGGGTCAGGGAGCCGCGGCGCAGGTCGAGGTCGAGAATGATGACCCGTTTGCTCGCTATGCCCAGGCTGGCGGCCAGGTTGCTCGAGATAAAGGTCTTGCCCATGCCGGGCAGCAGCGAGGTGACAAGCAGCACCTTGCCCTCTCCCTCTTTGTGGGTAGTGCCCATGAACTCCACTTTTGTGCGCAGCAGGCGGAACGACTCTGCCATCGTGTCCGAGTCGCCGCTGGCCACCACCATCTCGCTGGTGTCGTTCTTCTGACGGGCAGGTATCTCACACAGGAACGGCACCTGGGTGTTGTGTATTACATCGCTGTAGTACTTCACCTTGGTGTCCAGCATACGGCGTATGAAGAATATCACCACCGGCAGGGCCAGTCCAAGCAGTATGCCTATCAGGGTGGTGCGCTTCTCGTTGGGGGCGATGGGGGTGGTGTTGACGCGGGCAGGGTCCAGCACCTTGCCGTTGGGCTCGATGGAGGGCTGGCTTATCATCAGCTCCTCGCGGCGGCTCAGCAGGTGCAGGTAGAGCTCTTCTTTGATCTTCTGCAGACGCTCGATGTTCTCGAGGTAGAGCTGCTGCTGCGGCACCTGGCTCATCTTGCTCGACGCCGTGGTCGAAACAATCTGTGCCTCGGCTATGCGCTCCTGCAGGACACCCACATACACGTCAAGCAACTGGTTCAGGTTGGTGTGGAGGGTCTTCAGTTCGCTCTTCTTGCGCAGCACCACGGGGTTGTTCGGGGTGTCGTATTTCTCCAGCTCAAGCACAAGTGTGTTGTGCTGGGCTATGAGGTTCATGATGTGCTCGTCGTCGAAGCCCACACTCGGCGGTATGAGCTGCATGCGCTCGCTCTCGTCGTGCACCTGCATAAGGTAGCGTGCCGAGGAAAGCTGCTTCTTCAGGCGCTCTATCTCTTCGCCGCTCTGTATACTTGTCTCGAGGTAGCTGCGGCCGTATGACGAGATGTCAAGCAACTGGTTTTCACGCTTGAAGTTGGCCAGGGCGTTCTCCTGTATGCCGAGGTCGGAATGCAGCAGGCCCAGACGCTCGTTGATGTAGTCGTAGGTGTAGGCGATGATGCGGCGCTTGTCCTTTATGGCATCTTCGTTGTAGACGTTGATGGCTTCGTTGATGACACGCTCGGCGCGGATGGGCGATGCATCCTGCAGCACAATGTCGACGATGGTGTTGAAGTCGCTATTGCGGGTCACCTGCATTGCATAGCGGTAGTGGTCGGCAATGGCGTTCTCGCTGTTGTGCGTCACACGGATGGGCACCCCGTATTCGTCGGGGGTCATCAGCACTTTGCGGGTCACCACCATCTGGCCGAAGCCGGGTGTCTCCACCGTGTCGCCGAAGCGGTAGGTGTCGGGCGTATAACCGTCGAAGGTCACCTCGTAGGTCTGTTCGTCGACGGCCATTATTTTGAATCCGAAGTAGCGTTCGGGGTCGCAGTCCAGCATCTTCACAACACAGGGGGATTTGCCGTAGAGGTTCTCCGTGCGGTTCACGATGCGTGTCTTGCGGGTGTAGTCGATGCAGAGGTCCAGGTTTCTCACCACCTCCAACATGGCTGCCTTCGACGTCAGTATCATCATCTCGTTGTTGATCGAGCTGTTGTAGAGCGTCTTGTTGGCAAACATGCTCTTGATCGAGGCTTCGCGTGTGGTGTTGTCGTTGGCGCCATTGCTGGTCGACGAGCCTTTGATGAGTATCTTGGCGGTGCTCTGGTACACTCTGTTCTGGTGGTGCACGTAGTAGTACGAACCGAAGCCGCCTATCGTCGCGCAGAGCACCAGCCAGTGCAGGTTACGCAAAATGGCGAAAAGCACGTCTTTCACGTGCAGTTTCGGGCCGCTGCCTTCCAGGAAGGAGTCGTCGTTGTTGCGTGTCTTTTCGTCTGCCATTGGTCTCTGGTTATTTGGTTAGTTGTTCATGGTGCGGTATAACAGCAGTGTGGCCACCAGCGATGCCGCCGACATGGCCATCGACAGTATGCCTGTCCAGTAGCTGAATTCCGACCTCACGGTGCCTGAGTTCATCGTCTCGGTGATGATGAAGTCGTTCTGCTGGAGCATGAAGAAGGGGTCGTTGAAGACGTCGCTCGAACGTGGGTCGAGATAGCGCATCACCATGCGGCCGTCAATCTCGCGCATCACCGCTATGTGGTCGCGGCGTGTGTGTATGTCGACATCGCCCAGCATGGCCAGTGCCTCGAGGAAGGTGCAGCGCTCGTTGGGGATGTTGAGCACTTTGCCGGTGCCGCCACCGAGGAAGAATATCTTGAAGTTGTTGAACCTCACCGAGACGAAGGGGTCGGTGATATATCCGCCCATAGTCAGCATCTCGGTGAGTTTTTCGGTAAGCTGAAGGCGTGTCAGGCCGGCTGCATGTATCGTGCCAAGTGTGGGCAGCTCGATGTCGCCGTTCACGTCCACCAGATAGCCACGGTTCTGTGTGCCGGCGCCACCGTTGCCCTGCTGCCAGAGGTTGAACGGGGCCGCCAGTTCGGCACCGTCTTTGGTCGACGAATTGACGACGATGCTCAACTCGTCGTAGGGGGCTATGACGGCCTCGAAGCGGTTCTCGATCTCTATCTGCGAGCCTTGCGTCATGTCTTGCAGGTAGTTGACACGGCGCGGAGTGATGCACGAAGCCATCGTCATCACCAAGGCAATAGTTAATATATATTTCAGTATGCGCATTGCGAATATAAAAATATCAAATTTTAACGCAGTATTATATATTATATTGCCCCCTCCCCATGTTAAATAATGTTAAATGTTGGTGGTGGGGTGCATATTTCATTCTTTGCCACATCGGTCTGCTCGCCAAATCCGCTATTTATATACAAAATAAGGCCAAATTCGGAAAACCGATTTATTTAACACTTTTTTAACGCAGCCTGCGGCTGCAATACGTTGTCAGTCAGGTGTTTTGCTGCATCGTTGCAAAATCCGTAACTATAAATTCAGTTATGATTGCAACATGCTGGTAACCAGCCTGTATACCTACCATCGGCATACCAAGGCCGTATCAACACCGTACCAACACCATATCAACACCCTCCGCCGACGCATAAAATACGGCTTTGCCAGGGTGGAGACAGGGCTCTTATCGGCCGGCGATGGCGCCCACGATGCGTTCGGCGGCGTGTCCGTCGCCAAACTGGGTGGGCTCGGCGGGGTGGAGTTTCCACAACTGCTTCGCCGCCTGCACTATCCGTTGCGGGTCGTCGTCGGTCAGGATGGCGGCCCCGCAGTCCACAATCTCGCTCCATTCGGTCTCGGCCCGCAATACCGCACAGGGGCGTCGGCTGAAGAAGGCTTCCTTCTGCAGCCCCCCGCTGTCGGTCATCACAAGGCGCGCGTTGCGCAGGGCGGCGAGGGTCTCGAGATAGGACAGCGGTTCGATGGGCCGTATATGCCCCCCGAGGGGGTTAGTGGCCATGGAATCAATGCGGTTGCGGGTTCTTGGATGTAGTGGCAACACCACCTGGGCTCCAAGTGCCTCGGCTGCCTCGTTCAGTCCTGAAAGTATGTTTGTTAGCCTTTCGGGGCTGTCGGTGTTGAAGTCGCGGTGTATGGTGGCCAGAATAGTTGGTGGAGTCACCGCTTCGGGTTGCGGAAGAAGTGCGGCATAGTGCATCACGTTGTCGAGCATCACATCGCCGCAGCATACTATCCTGTCCTTGTCGAAACCCTCTCGTTCCAAGTTTTTTACCGCCTTTTCTGTTGGGACGAAGAGCAGCGTCGACACCTGGTCGGTGAGCACTCTGTTCACCTCTTCCGGCATCGACATGCGGAACGATCGCAGTCCGGCCTCCACGTGGTAGACCGGCACCTGCATCTTGACCGCCGCCAGTGCGCCCGCCAGGGTCGAGTTGGTGTCACCATACACCAGCACCCCGTCGTATCGTTCCTGTTGCAATACCTCTTCTATGCCGCTGAGCATCAGGGCTGTCTGGTGGCCGTGCGCCCCTGAGCCAACGCCGAGGTTGTAGCGTGGCGTGGGTATGTCGAGTTCTTTGAAGAAGGTGGCCGACATGCGGTCGTCGTAGTGCTGTCCGGTGTGTAGTATGTCCTCTGTCAGTTTGTCGGCATACAAGTCTCTGATAGCATGGCTTATGGCAGCAGCCTTTATAAACTGCGGCCTGGCACCCACTATGGTCAATATCCGTTTCATCGTCTGTTTTTGGCGGCCACAATGGCCCATTTGGCTATGTTTTTCATTTTCTGCACCGTTATCTCTTTGACCCACTGAGGGCTGAAGGGCATCCACCGCTGCGGGTGGGTGTTGATGAGCAGGCTTTTGCTGTGTATGGGGTGTTGCGGGTTGCCGAGGGCGAGCAGTATGTCGTCGGTGGTGCGGAAGCGTAGTCCCTCCTGCTCCCATTGCTGTTGATACTGAGGCACCTTGTCGCGCACGCTCATCCGCCATCCGTCCCATCGGCGACCGGTGTCGGTGAGATACAATGTTCGGGAGAAGTCGGTGTCCATCATTGGCTCGTAGTCGATGCCCAGTTTGTGTATGTCGTGTTCTTTCCAGATGTCCTGGCTGTCCCATGGCGACCCCGGGCTGCCGTGTGCACATGCCGTGGCGACGGGTGCGAGCCGCCGCAGGCGCTCCAGGTTGCGGCAGAAATCGTTGTAGGCGGCGCTCATGTTGCCGCGGCAAGTGGTGAGACTCTCGTAGTGGTAGCCTATGGTGTGGCCCATATCGGCAATGCAGCGTATTGTGTCGGCGTCGCTGTCGAAGTTGGCTTCACGGAAGTAGTAGCTGGCTGTGACGCCCGCCTCGTGCTCCAGCACGGCCACCTGCAACGACCGGTCGGGCCGCAGGTCCACATCGTGCCTCAGCCGGTATTCGATGCCGCATCCCTTCAGCCGTTCAATCAGTTCCCGGTATTTTTCTAAAGTAAAGTCCATCAATGGTTGATTTTTTTTATGAAACGTGCCGGCACTCCGGCCACCAGTGTCCACGGCTCCACGTCGTGTGTCACCACAGCCCCGGCTGCCACTATGGCTCCTTCGCCAACGGTGACCCCGGGCATGATGGTGCTGTTTATTCCCACCCAGGCGTTGGGCCCTATTACGGTAGGCGCCACAAACGATTCGAGGCATTGCGAGTGGCATTCCATGGGGGTGCTGTGGGCCAGGATGTATACATTGCCGGCCAGCGACGCCCCGTCGCAGATGCGTATGAAGTAGGGGTAGGGATAGTCGAGTGTGCACCCCGGCCCTATGTGTACATTCTTGCCGATGACCACCCCGCGGCACCGCTGCATGGCTATGCGCAGCTCGTTCCATGGTGCCGTCGACGACCATACGTTGAGCAGATGGTCTTTCCACCGTACTATGCCAAACCAGAGTGTCGAGCGGTAGCCGTGTACACGGGCCGACTGGCGCATGGTGCGCCATAGTTTGTCGTGGCGATAGTTCGGCAGGTGTTGCCGTTCCAGTTTCAGGTAAGCCTTCATTTTTTTGTTATAATATTACGCAGAGACCAGTAGAACCGCTTTATGTCGGCCCTGGCGTTGAGCAGTACTTTCGCACGTGAGAATATCATCATGGGCAGATAGGCATAGTCGGGGCCGAATTTGAGCTTGTATTTCGCCATATCGCCCAGTATGAGGTGGTGTACCCCGCGGCGATACAGTTCGCGCAGGCCTTCCCACACCATTATCTCGTTTGGGCAGAATTTCATATAGCGTTGGAAGCTGGCTCCCGACAGGTAGGTGCCCACCTCTTTGTCGAGGCAGAAGATGGCCGACGACATCACCTGCTGCTGCCCATTGTCGTCGTTGCCAATCACCTGTATCATCAATACCCGGTTGGGGAACAGGCTTTCGCACAGTTTCCGGAGACGGTCCGGTTTCTGGTGCATGTGCGGGGCTACACCTTTGCGGCGTGAGACATCTTGAATCTGGCGATTCAGGGTCTCTATGAAAGAGGGGATGTCTTCGCGGCGGGTGATGAAGCGGACCTTGAGCCCCTCTTTGTTGGCTTTGTTGACACAATAGCGGAACGAGGAGTAGCTTGTTTTGCGCCATAGGGCCTCCTCGCCTATGGAGATGTCTATGTGGAAGGTGACGCGCAGGGTGTGGTGTATGCCGCTCTCTTGGAGCAAAGGATGGCGCCAGGTATCGAAAGGTACAAAGTCGGGGTAGATGGTGCGCAGTTGCCAGTCGGTGACTTGCAGGTAGGAGGCAAGGTGTTTCCTGAAAAGCCAGTCGGCCAGTTGGCGGTACACTTCTACGCGGGTTGCGGCGTCGATTGCCGAGGAAGCACAGAGGCCTCCAAGATAGGTGGCGGAACCGCCGAAAGGTGCACCCACGAGTCCGATGCCGTACCATTTGCGGCACCCTACGAAATAGGCAATAAGGCTGTCGTCTCCGTCCTTGACAGAGATGATTATAGTGTGTTCGTGTAGCCGTTCGAGAAAGGAATGCCACTGCCGTGATGAAAAGACACTGCTGTCGGGGCTTGCCTCGATGGCAGCCCAGACGCTATCGGTGGCTTTGGTCTTGTGGAAGGTAAATGTGCTCATTTCCTGATAGGGAAGTTCTCGATATACTCTGTGAAGAAGCTTGCCACGTCTATCATGTCGCCAAGCATCGTGGCGCGTTTGTGCTGCCACTCTGCCGAAAGTTGCCCGGGGTCGGTGCCAAGCAGCCTCTCGATATGTTGGGTCATGAGAGCGAAGTCGGTGGGCTGATAGGAATAGCAAAGGCCATACTTCTGTTCAAACATGTTGGGCACCGACAGGCGTCCGGCAAAGGTGTTGCATTTGAAGGCCGGAATGCCGAGCACCGCCGCTTCCGAGGTCATGGTCTGGCTGTCGCCGACAAAGAGCGAGCAGTAGGCCATCAGTGAATGTATCTCCCATGGCGGTACCGGCAGACGGTATTGCTCGAAATCTTCATGCAGCTTTTTCTCAGAGGTGATGATAATACGTCCGTGGGGCTTCAGTATGTCTATTAGGTTGTGCAGCTGGTTGTTGCTTAGGCCGTGTTCACCACCGTCGTGGTATGCTGAGAAGGCAACGAGACGCAGTATGAAAAACCTCTCGCCCGCTTGCAGCCCGGCATGTTGGAGCACTTCGGGGTCTGGCTTGAAGCGGTTGGGGTGGAGGTAGGCCAGTTCGTGGGTGCCATTGTAAAAGACGGCGTGCGGGGAGCGGCGGTGCCCCTTCAGGGCGGCTGGAGTCAGCCGGATGTCCGAGAAGGGATGGGAGAAGCGTACCGACTGCATCTGGACCTCGTCGTCGTCATCGTCCATATTGATGGATTTCATGCGGCAGAACTTCGATACAATGGGTATTGTCATAGAGGTGCCGGTGGCTATGTCGATATGTCTCGACACCGCTATACGCCATAACTTATAGTTGAAGATAATCTGTTTGAACAGTTTGCCGGAAAGGCCGTCACCTTTCTGGCCGAGCGAGATATAGTCAATGTTGTAATGTTCGAGCAGTTGCTTGATGATGGGGACGTCTTTGGTGGTGACGATTACAGTGTGACCGTCACGCCGAAGGTCGGATATGGTGTTCCTCATCAAATGCACATGGGCGGGATGCCCGATATCTACAAGGATATTCATCGGCGGTGTTTTAGTATTGTGGGTGTGAGCAGGAGAAGCATGATTGCAGGCAACGGGTCGTGTGTGGACCATGCTGCGTGTACTTTCTTTCCTTGCAGTGATTTGAAGTAATCGGCTATTGTAAGGTGCCCTTTCAGTATTGATAGAATGGAATATGGCAGGTCGGTCATGGTGTTTATCCACTTGGTGCCGACTGTATAATCGGTAGGAAATTGTTGCGGTATCCCGGCAAGATGCCGATACAGCATCTTCGCAAAGTCTTTGCCGCACCTGCGGGCCAACCCAACCCAGAGCCATGTGCGGGGGTTTATCTCTATCAGTTTGTATTGCCCGTCATGGTCGTCCAACATGAATTCAATCTCGCAGATGCCCGTGTAGTTGAGTTTGGCTATCAGTGGCGCCGACAGCTGGAGCAACCCAGGGTCTTCGATGCTCTGCGCCAAGGTGGCGGTGCCGTATTTGGGAGGGTGCTCACGCAATTTGGTGCCTACCCAGTAGCTTTTTATGATGCCGTCTATGGCAAAGCAGGTAAACGAAAGGACCTCGTTTTTGGCGTTTGATACCTGTTCCTGCACCAGGTAATCGGGGTAGGCGCTGTCGGCTGTCAAACCTGCGAGTTCTTTCGGGTTGGTGGCTACCATCGCTTTGCAATGGAAGTGCTTGTAAAACGACAGTCCGCGGCGCCCTTTGACAATTACAGGGTAGTTTAGTTGTTGTGCTTGTCCCAAAGTCGCCGCAATGTAGGTGTGAGGAGTGGGGGTTCCGATTTCAGATGCCACCGTATATAACTGCCATTTGTCGACTATCGTCTCCAATGTTGCCGTATTGGGCACGGCCATACGATAGTATGCCGACAGTTCGTCGCGGTGGGTGGACAGCTGTTCTACAATGTGGTCGTTGCTGGGCATCAGTAGCCAGTCCTTGATACCCTCTTTCCGCGCCAGCTGTATCAAGAATGGGACAAAGTCGGGCGATTGGAATGGTGGGCAGCGGAAATGCTTGGTGCAGAAGCGTGAATACTGCGCTACACAGCGTGTGGTGTCCACCACAAAGGCAGGGATGCCCAATTCGCCTAATGAGCGTAAGTTGGAAAGCCCTTGCAGGTGCCCTTCAAGGATAACGACACCGGGCTTATCGCTTTGATATTTTTTCATGGATTGATATAAGTCGTTTTGCAATGACGGCATTGTCGAGGTTCAGGTGCTCTATTTTCTGCCTGCCGTTTGTGCGAGTGTTGGTAGAGAGTACCTTTTGCATCATCCCGGCAAGGGCTTCGGCATCGTGGCTGTGTGCTATGTGGCATCCTTCCACACCCTCCGTCAGCCATGCTACATCGCCCACATCGACACTCACTATTGGCAGCCCTACAGCCAAGGCTTCTTTGATGACCTGCGGCGACCCTTCGTTGTGTGAGGTCATGAGCAGTGCATCGGCAGCATTCATGAGCAAGGCTACCTCGCTGCGGTCATACCCTTTGAGTTCAAGCAGCCTGGCATCGGGTATTCTGGCTGCCGCCGCTTTCGCCAGGGAGGCGTTCTTGACGGGGTTGTCGAAGGCGCCGGCAAACAGAATATAACGGGAGTCTTTGTCAAGCCCAAGTTGATGTCGCGCCGTGGCACGGTCTACTATGGGGAAGTCTTCAAGGTTGATGCCGCAAGGTAATATGGAGCAGTTGCTGGTGCTGATGGATGCTTTGCGCATCAGTTTCTCCGATACAAAGATATTATGTGCGGCGCGTCGCATGGCGATGCGGCTTAATGGCAAGATACGGCTGTCGTTGATGTCGCTGCCATGGTAGGTGACTACAACAGGCATCTTGTGCTGCAATGTGCAGAGCAGCCCACAAAGGCCGTAATGGGCGTGCAATGTGTCGGGCTTGAACTGCTTGATGGCATCTTTCAACCTGCATAGATTGCGCAGATAGCCCAAGACGCCATGTCCCTCTACTTTAAACAGCTCTACGGTGCATCCTGCTTGCCGCAGGGCCTCCGCCTGCTCGGCCACAAACGGCGCCACCCGCCCGTGATTCCCACTTACAACTACAAGTATTCTCATTTAACCGAACAATATTAAACTCTAACCGAACTGGCCCAAACACTTATTTCTCTAACCGAATCATCCGAATGAACCCGAAATAAATCACTAACCATACAATAAAGGAGCCATTTTATATAACCCAATCTGGAATTGGTTTGTTGTATCTCAAATTGCGTATTTTATCATAACCATGACCAAGGGAAAAGTCTTGAACATTAAAGTTTATCAAATATCCAATAGGTTTATTGGTGAGGAGTAGATAGTTGAGTAATTGCTTGTAATGAATGTCTTCTAGTTTGGAAACGGATTTCAATTCAAGTATCACTATATCTTCTACTAATATATCCATACGAAATCCAATGCCTAGGTCGTCCCCGCGATAAAATACATTAATGGGGACTTCGGCTTCTGCTGAGATGTCCCAGAAATCAAACTCTTTCATTAAGGCTTTTTGGTATACAGATTCAAGCAAGCCTGGACCGAGCGTCTTATATACAGCCATTGCGCATCCAATTATTTGATACGTTAGAGTCTCGTTCTTTGGAGTCATATTATATGGTCATTTTTGGAGATATTCGGATAGTTTGGTTAGAGAGAAAAGAGTAGTTCGGAATAATTCGGGTTATTCGGTTAGATATATATTTCGGTTAATTAGAGTAAACCGCGGCTGCCGACTTTGAAATATGCCCAGGCTATGGCCATTACCGGCACTACAAGGTACCAGTATTTTACCCAGCGATAGCTTTTGGCGTCAAGTTGTGTCATGCCGAATGCCGCCAGAATCAGCAGCACCGGCAAGCCTGGAAGTAGAAATCGCTCTGAATTGGCGAAACCACTGGCAGAGATAACTCCAAGGTAGGCAATGACAAACGACCCTATCAGGCTTAGGTCGCGCCAGTTCTTGGTGATGAAGATGGCTGCGAAAACTGCCAGCAAGACGAAAACTCCCAGGAAATTGCGCACGTAGTTGCCGCCACTCATAATCTGCTGGTTGTACTGTTCGTCTACATCCACCATGGTCGGGAACGGCAGTACGAACATCATGGGCGCCATCACCGTACCAGTTGCGTATTTGGCCCATTTGTTGCCGCGCATTGTCTGTTGGTAGCGTTTGGTGCTCTGGTTCTCGAATCGTGACTCCCAAAGTCCGTCGGCTTCGTTGGTTATGGTGCCGCCTGTCACTGTGAAGACTGCCAGTACACCCCAGGCAATCATCATTATTCGCCTGCGTTTGCCTATGACATTCGCACTGCTGAATACTACGGCAGTGGCAGCAGAGAATATTGCGGCGAGGCCGAGCACGGTGCGGAAGGTGAACAATGATAACCCCAGCAGCACAGGCAGTGCCACCCCTATGACGGTGAATCTTCTGGTGCGCAGCAGGTGGTCGACGCGCTCGAGAAATGCTACCATAAGAAATAGCATCTCGGTCTCTTTCAGATGCAGTCCACAGTATATTATCAGGTTGGGCATGAAGCATGCCATCACGGCTGTAAGACGGCCGCCTTCGTCGCCGATCAGGCGTTTTGCCAACAGGTAAAGCAACAGCACGGTGGCGGTACTCCAGAAACACTTGATTACACGTGTGATAAAGATGTTTGGCCCTATGAGTTTGTAGAGATATGTAAGATAAAACACATAGCCCGAGTCCGACACTGTGCCGCGCGAGGTGAACAGATAGTCTTTGATGACAGGCCATTTCTCGGTCGCCAGCCATGCACCGTCGCCCCAGTAGCCCAGTGAGTCAGCTGCTTCAAACTCGAAGGGAACGCCTGTCTTATAGGTATAGAAATAGTAGCTGAATACCACCCATGCAAACCTCAGTCCCAGGGCCGACAGTATTATGTTCCGTACGAAATGCTTCTCCGGTATGTATCGCCATTTCTTGCTGCACAACGGGGTGAGCAGGAAGAAGCCCACCACCCAGGTTATACCTATCAGGACAAATGACAGGGACATGCTAAAGCGGTAGAATAATAGCGATACCACTGCCAACGACCCTAGATAAAGGTATATGGCTGTTGATGATATTTGTTTGGGAAAGTAGGAAATCATTTAAATAATGTGGGATTGCGTGAATGTATTAATGCGTAAGTGAAATGGACAATGTGATGTCGAGTTACAGTACTGATTGAAAATATGGTTTTGATAGTTCTTTTAGTTTTGTTTGATATTCTCAAGACGCCGTTTTAGTTTGATTAATTGTGTCATGTTCTTTTGCCCTATGAGCGACAACAATGCACCTTTCCATCCTTTGTCGCTTTCGCTCCATGACCCTAATCCTTTATGCTCGCAGTAGGTATTCTCGGTGCGTATGTATTCGCCTGTAGTGTGCCGTGGCGAGAAGTAGTCGACTGGAAACACGTGCAGGTCTTTGTAGTCCTGCTCAGTGCCATCCTGAAGAAAACCGTTGGCGGCCATCAATGCGGTGATGAACTGCACGTTGGTTGTAAGGTCGGGTGTGCCATCGGCTTTAAGGAAGTGTCTGTCCCGGTAGGCATCCATCATCTCCGTCACCCATTGACCTTGAGGTTCCGATGCCATCACACAGGTTCCTATGGGTCTGTGTTTACTGCCCTCAAAGCCGGCGAAGGCTTTCCGTTCCAGCAGTGGCTCCAATGAACGGAATACCTCCACGTCAGTGTCGAGGTATATGCCGCCCTCATCATGCAGAGCCTTTAGTCTGGCTACATCGCTCACGAACGCCATCTTGTTAGATAGGTATGCCTCTTTGGTGTATGGTGTGCTGTCGACATCGAAGTTCTCCTCGTTCCATAACTTGAACTCCCAGTCGGGCATAAACTTGTGCCATGAGGCAATGCAGCCTTGTGCTTCTTCCGGCAAGGGCTTGCCGCCGAACCAACAATAGTGTATCTTTTTTGGTATCATGTCTGTCGTAAGCCTCTAATTAGTTTGTCTCTCAGCACTACCGCAGTTGTGAGCATATTGTGCTTCACCCGTTCATAACACAGAGGATGATGGTAGGTCTCTTTTATCGATGTGGGTATTGTGTTCCAGTCAATAAGCTTCAGCAGTGGCAAAGTGTCATTGTGATATTGACGGGAGAGGTAGTAGGGTGTCAGCCCGTAGGCGGTGAGCCTGTCAATAAGTATCTTTAGGTCCCCCTTAGGGTTCAGATAATCTAAATGCCACAGAAAGTGCTGCTCCGGTGCATGCAGGCGACCGATGCCGCGGAAAGTGGGATTGGAGTCCTGGTTGTAGTTGCCCAGGGGTTTGTTTATAAATACCACCTTATACTTTAAGGCAATACGTATCCACAAATCGAAGTCTTCGCCCAGTTTTAGGTTAGGCTTGAAGCCCTCCATGTCGTCGAACACCGCCCGAGGTATGGCTACTGTTATGCTTGTCAGAGGCATGCATAGTGTCTTAGCGTACACCTGGCAGTAGTTTATCTCTCCTTCCGTAAAGTTCTCTTCGATGCCGACCGGTGCTACATGCTTCTTGCCGTTCTTGACAATATAGTAGTTGCTCCCGTAAATGCCGGCGTCGGGGTGGCGCTCAATCAAGCCTGTCATCTCCTCGAGGAACGTCGGCTCCCACCAGTCGTCGGCATCCAAGAAGGTGATATATGGTGCCGCAGTGGCTGCCGCTCCATTGTTGCGTGCGGTGCTCACTCCGCTGTTCTCCTGCCGGATGAGCCTGATGCGGTGGTCGTCGAAGCCTTTCACTATATCGCCGCCGCCGTCGGTGCTGCCGTCATCTATCACTATCAGCTCCCAGTCGCTATACGTCTGCCCAATAACGCTCTCCACTGCCTTGCTGACGTAAGGCGCCTTGTTGTAGAGTGGCATAATGATTGAGAAAAGCATTTCCGGATAAATACTTTTATTGTTTAATCTGTCATTACCCCTATGTCAGATACGGCACTGCCTGGTTACGAAAACCATAATGTGTTCCTCTGACTATTGCAGAAATCTTTGCCCATTTGTCTTTTTCAAACAGTAGGATTTTAACTGCGACTTTGAGGCGGCCCATCAGGTGGTGCATTTTATCCTTGAAATTATAGTCGGTGGGGAATTCGTGCCACATCAGGATACGGTTCCGGCTGTCATAGTAGTGGCGCAATGCGTTGTAGTCAGAAACCATAATGTTATGGCCGAGAAGTTTCACGTAGCGGCAGCTGCCCACTTTGTGGATTAGCCCACTCTTGTTATATTGTAGGATTTTATAACCTTTTTCTTGTGCACGCAAGCTTATTTCAGCATCGACCATACCAATAAATAAATCCTCTCTGAATGGACCGATTGTCTTGAGCATCGCTATCGGGAAGATGCTTCCTGACTGGCTTGCCCAGGTAATAATGGATGGCTCTTCTTGTGCCTCCTGTGCCGGATTGATGGCTATGGCGCTAATCCCAGTGTGATGACTGGTTTCAACCCATTGACGGTATCCGCCAAAGTCCTCGAAGCAGGAGTCCTGATCCATAGTCATTAGATGTGTGGCACCATCCTTTTCGGCAGCTTCAATAGCCCGATTGTATGCATACGCCAACCCCATGTTTTGATGGTTATTATGCATCACAACAATATCTTTTAGCGACCGTGTCAAATCCGACCCTCCGGGAGTGTTGTCCCAGATATACAGATAATCCGCCCCAGTGGAATAGGAGGCAATGTTTTGGATTACTGCTTCGTCAGGATAATAGCAGACTACTATTGTGGCTAATTTCATCATTTTCTTCTATGAGTTATTGCCAGATGTATTTGGTGCAAGGGAAATGGCGCTGGCGAAATGTGGCATTGCAAGGATGAAACTTATATGACTTTTTTGAGGACTTTGTCGATTATACGGATCAAAGCCTTGTCTTTATAAGCTTGTGTTGTCCGCAAATAGTGGTGGATGAGTCGATAGGGTAGGGTGGGCTTGGCGTTTATCCCGGCATCGCGCAAGTCTTTGTTGTCCCAGATGCAAAGCGGATGAAACTTCCGCACTCCTTCGCGTTGGAATATTGCTGCCATTTCATCTATGAAGTGGCGCCCGTTGTTGGAGTGCTGCAGCAATGGACGCAGATCGTCATTGTTTGCTGAGCATATCCGGACCTCTTTGTCAAGCAACGGTGCCTGGTGATGCACTATGTCCGTGTAGGAACGGTACATGCTGATGGGGTTGGCTTTGTCGGGGTTTTTGTCGATATTGACCACTTGGTAGAAATCGACCTTGTTTCTCACCCGCTGTCGGTTGATGCTCCCGAGGTGTACAAACCTGATGTCGTCTATTTCTGTGTAACGGCAGTTCTCAAGGCAGGGTACACGTTGACAGTGTACTGCATGTTTCTCGCGTTGGAGGTATTCGTTCACGATGTCCATCTCTTCTGGGAAATGGGCAGCCCACTCGGCCTTGAAATTGTCGATTTCACCATGTTTGTAATCGCCAAAAAGGTTGAGCCAACTAAAACAGAATATCTCATTGGATTGCGATTCAACAATACGCCTCCAACCTTCGGTCTTCTCAAACCCTTCACTGAGAAATTCATCGGCGTCAAGACCAAAAATAATCTTGTCGCCGGGGATGCGTTGCGCCTCTTCGAGCAGGCGGGCGCGGCATTTATATTCCACCCATTCGCGCGTCGGATTGTCGATCAGGGTGACTTTGGGGAACTTCGCACATATCTCGCGGCTGCCGTCGGTCGAATATTGGTCGGCAATTATGATGTGGTCGGCCCAGGAAGAGCAGTGGGCAAGGAAGGCCTCCAAGACCCATGCCTCGTTGCGCACCGGGGTGATGACTATCAGTTTCGTACGATTATTGTCTGAAGTATTCACGGTATGGTATATCGGGGTTAAATTCAATGTATTCATGGGTGGACTTGTCGTCCGGGATTTTCATGTAGTTGCCATATAGGCGTCGAAGGAGATTGTCGTAGCCGGCGGGTATGGCTACTTTGATATCTTCGAAATTGGCATAGGATGTGGTGTCGAAGTCGGCCTTGTCCCATATCGATCGGGGTTCAATAAACGATAGATTGGCAACGTGATGAGCCTTTGTCTGATTGTATTTCCCGACAAACTTGTTGTAGATTTTGAACAATTGAATTGCATCGGGTTTGTGGAATATATACTTGTAGACAAGTCTTTGTAGACTGTATTTGACCCGATTGATCAACCCGGGGCGCGACGGCTCCCCATAGCAGAAACGCCTCATTTTGGTTATTTCCTGGAATCGGCGGTAAAAGAGCTTGCGTTTCAATGGACTGTCGGGAATCGTGTCCATGCAAAAAATATCTATGAATATTCCGCAGTTGATACCTGCGTCATAGTTCTCTTGCCATCCTGCCGTGGTGTTGCTGTTGCATATTTTTATGTATGTGCTGAACAAACGCCCTTCTTCTGTCTCAGGTGTCTGAAAAAACAGTGGCGGCTCAAATGCAGATTTGCCTATTTCGAGCAGCCGGTTGAAGTCTGCACGGGGCATAGCTACATCGATATCGTTGTCCCAAGGTATGAATCCACGATGCCTGATTGCCCCGAGTAGGGTGCCATAGACGGCAAAGTACCGCAGGTTGTTGGAGTTGCACACCTCGATGAATTTCTTCAGTATATCCAACTCGGTGTTCCATATCCTTTTGGTATATGAACTTACCGGATAGCCGTCCCGTATTTCTTCGTCAAGATTCATTGTTGATATTTTAGGTGCGGAAACTGGTTTTCTTTATGTCAGCTATGAAAAAGTTCTTTCATCACTGATTACAATGTCACGCTTCCAATATATGTCGACGGCGATGCCGCCTGGTCGTGGTCCCACGTGAAGCCGTAGAGGTGCGCCTTGCGGTGGATGCAGTGGGCGGGCAGGGTGAGGCCGACGTGGAGGGGGTAGGGCGTTGTGGTTGGTTTGCAGTTGTTTGGGTAGAGGCTTGTAGTGTAATATGCTGGCAGAATGGCGGGTATCATGATTGGTGATGGTACATCATGCGGAACAGGGCGGGTGCGAAGCGCAACAGGGTGTAGTTGAGGCGGTGGCGCTGACGTGTGCGGCTGACAGCATGGTATAGATCCCAGTCGACCAGCGGTTTCAGGGTTTTGTACTCCTTTCGGTAGGTTCCGGCAAAGGCGGCTTGGTAGTGGTGGGTGATGGCACGGTAGGCGACGCTGCGGTCTATGTCGGATTTGACAGAGAAGAAGGCGGCCAGTTCGTTGGCTATGCGCAGCATGTCTTCGCGGCTGCGCAGGCTGCGCGTGGTCATGATGCTGCCGGGACGGATGCGGTAGTTGTATAGTGTGTTGTCAATGACTTTAACGCGCTGTGCATGGTAGCAGGCCTGTGGGGTGAAGAGGTTGTCTTCGTGGAGTATGCCTTCGCGGAAGTGCAAGCCGGTGTCTGCCAGAAACTGGCGGCGGTAGCACCGCAGCACCACGCAGACGAAGGCAAAGTCGCGCTGGGCCAGCGCGTCGGCGTTGTAGTAATCCATGCCGCTGTCGTAGGTGGTACGCGGCAGTATGTCGGCTGGCCGGTAGGTGCCGGTGGCTTCGTCGTATCGGCGGCCTCCGAAGCAGAGCATGTCCTCACCCTGCAGGTTGTCGTTGATGGACTTCAGTGTGTCTGTATCGAGCCAGTCGTCGCTGTCGAGGAAAAGTATATAGTCGCCTTGAGCGGCGTCGATGCCGGTGTTGCGGGCCGCCGAGAGACCGCCGTTGGGCTGCGAGACGATGTGTATGCGGTTGTCGCGCGCGGCGTAGTCTTCCAATATAGAAAGGCTGCCGTCGGTGCTGCCGTCGTTGACGCACACTGCCTGCCAGTCGGGACTCGTCTGGTTGATGACGCTGTCCAAGCACTGGCGAAGGTAGGCTTCTACGTTATAGACCGGTATGATTATCGAGAAGAGAGGCACGGCAATTGTGTGTAGATATATGGCAAGGCTTTGATAGATTCGCACAGGCTATTCGCGAGTTGCCTATTCTGCAGATAGCTGTTGCGCAGTTGCAGGTGGGTAGAGAGGCATTCGCGGTGGTATTGCAGGCGGGTGAGGTTGGGTATTGATGTTTTTTTGCGGCGGCGGTATGCGGCAGCGATGGCCAGGTGGCGGTAGCGGATGTTGGTGGCACGCCGATGGTCGTTCCACGAGGTGTTGTGGTCGTGGTGGCGGTAGTAGTAGAGCGGCCGGTCGACATACAGCACTGGTGCTACCTCTTCCATCTTGAGGTACATGTCTTGGTCTTCAGATACATAGAGTTCAGGATTGATGCCTTCGGTACGGTCGTAGCAGCTGCGACGGCACAGGGCAGGGGCGGAGATATGTCCGCTGGTGGAGGTGAGGTGCGACTGGCCTTCGACGATGGCTCCCGGGTAAGTAGATATGCTTTGCGGCTGCAGCTGCTCGTCGCAGAGGTAGTGCGTGCCGTAAACAATGCTGTATTCGGTGCCTCGTTGGTGCTCGGCGAGCAGTGTGGCAACGGCATCGGGGGTAAAGGTGTCTTCAGGGTCTAGGAAGATGAAGTAGTCGCCATGCGAAAACTCGACAAGCTGGCGTTTGATGCGCCCGCAGCCGGCGGGGGCACTGTTCCTGTGGAAATATATCGGGATTTCTTTGTGAGTGTCGATGAATTGCTGTATGACTTGCACCGAGTTGTCTGAGGAACCGTCGTCGACCACAACAATCTCTATGTCACGATGTGTCTGACTGATGGCGGAATCCAGCGTTTGACAGATATATTGTCCGTTGTCGAGGTTGGCTATGAGGATGGAGACTAACGGCATGGTGCAGTCTGTCGTGTTAGGGTAGAGGCCACGGTGTTGGCAAAGGCGTCGAAAGAGTAGTGCTGTTGCACTTTGGCACGGCCGTTGATAGCCATTGCGCTGTTGGCTTCGCTGTCGGAAACCAGATGCTTTATGGCATCTATATATTCCTTGTCGGTGGCGGCGCCTACAATGTCGGTGTGGTTCTCAAGGGTGGGACGGAAGTGTGCAAGCGCGTCAGAAGTCGTCACACAGGCACGGCCCATCTGCAGGGCTTCCAGTATCTTTATGTTGGAGCCACCGCAGCGGTATATCGGTGCCACCACCAGGTGGCAGGCTTGGTATTCCTGCTGTATGTCGTCGACAAATCCGGTCAGTGTGACGCCGGGATAACCTTGCCATCGCTCTGCGCAATGCTTGTCGCGCAGGCTGCCTGTGATGTGCATCTCAAGCTGCGTCATGGCTTTCTTCAGTGGCAGATATACATGCTCGAGAAAGTGGTCGAGCCCGTCGCGGTTGGGTGGATAGTCGAGTTGGCCCACGAAGAGGAGGCGACGGTACGGTGTGTTGAAGTCGGCACCGTCGCAGGTGGCAGGGTAGTATGGTATGTTGGGCAGGAAGGTGCCACCGTTGCGTTGTGCAGCCGTTTGTTCGGAGTAGAATGCCGCCCGCAGGGATGTGACGTATCGTGGCGTGAGATTGCGGGCCTTGATGGCGGAGAGATGCAGGCGGATACGGCTGCTGAGGGGTTGCCTTCCGGAGAGTTGGTTTAAAAAAAAGAATGGCAGGTCGTCGTCGAAGTCGATGGCAAGCCGGTCGGCATATTTGAGGAGTCCGCAGGGCGCTGCCCTGAAAAGGTAGCGTACAACAATAAGGTCATAGTTGATGGCACGGATGATGTCGTCCAACAGCCGCTCGCGGTTTCTGTCGATGGGGAACAGCGACTTAATGGTGCAGCATGGCGACAGACAACTCCATTTGTCGGAGCGGCGTTCCCATACAGGGCGGTTGCCTATCGGTCCGCTGTAGGCGATATGCACGTTCTCAATGTCAGATATTGCCTCTTCGGCAAATGTCACCACGTCGACATCGCCAATCATCGAGCAGGCTCTCAACAACAGTCTGGTGCGCTGTGCGTCGCCTGACGATAATTGACCGAATGGGTTGGTATCGGTGCTGACAAAGAGAATCTTCATGATTGGGTGATGTAGTTGCGGTAGAAGAGGCGCCGGTGCGGCTGATAACGGGTGCGGCCGCCGTATCCGATTACGGCGCTGGCGTAGCCCGCATGCCATACCTGTTGGTTGGTGGTCTCGTTGTAGAAGCTGTGGGGATAGGAGTAGTGTTTCGGTTCGATGCCGAGGCATTCTTTTATCCGCCGCTTCGAGGCGATAAGTTCTTCTTTGGCTTGTCCGGCGGTCAGCAGGGGCATGGCGGAGTGGCTTGTGCCGTGCGAACCGATGGTGCAGAGACCTTCAGCCAGCATGGTGCGCAGTTGCTCCCAGGTGAGTGACAGCCGTTGGCAGATGGTGTAATCCGGAGTGCTGTCGGTAATGGTGTGCATTGTGCGGGCTATCTCGTCGTTGTGGTTGTATATCCGCTTGATGGTCTGTTCAAACCAGTCGGTGTCGCCATTCGCAAGGCTCTCCATTTGCAGCCACCAGAGGTCGGCCCTGCCATCGGGCATATCGGTTGTAAGGTAGATGGTGAAGGGTGTGTTGTGCTTTTTTAGGATGGGGTAGGCGTAGGTGAAGATGTCGGAGAAGCCGTCGTCGAAGGTGATGTTTATCAGTTTGCTTTTGGAGCGGTTGTGGGTGGCCCGTGCTATGAAGGTGTCGGTATCGACAAAGCGGTAGCCGTGGCTGATGCGGTCGGTAATAAGCTGTTCCAGATAATCGGGAGTAATTTCCAGCTCACGGTTGCTTTTGAACAGGCTGCGTTCCGGCACAACCCGGTGCAGGCACCAGATTTCTCCAACCACGGGGTGGGTGAGGTTGTAAATTTTCCGTTTGAGGTTTAAAGCCATGATGGACCGGTCTGTTTGTTGACTGACAGGCTGTGTGCTATGGCATCGCGGTACTTGCGCAGCAACTTGTAGTCGGTTATGTGCGACCTGTAGGCTGCTTTGCGCCCACGCAGCAGGCTGCTGATAGCCTTAGCGCGGTGGTTGCGAATGTCGTGGTCGATATCGTGCTGTACGTTGGGGTTGGTATAGTCGATAAGGGTGAGTATCTCGTGTTCACGAGTGTCGTAGAGCGGTCGGTCGAGCCGCATGTCATGTACTATTTGCTGTTTGGGACAGATGCCTATCTTCAAACCGTGGTAGAGCACGCGGTTGATGTAGTTGTCGTCTTCGCCGTAGTGGAAGAAGATTGGGTCGAATCCGCCAACGGCCTCAATAGTCTTACGCGGCAGCAGCCATGCGGCAGCATTGACGTACCGGGTATCATAGACCTCTTTGAGATTACCGAAGTACAGGTCGTTGAATAGTGATGGGTCGGTTATATGGTCGTTGCAGATGCAGTTGAGTTGCCAAATTCTGTTTTTGTCGGGGTTGAGGTGTATGCAGCTGATTATTCCGTATTCTTCGTGAGTGCTGTGGGTTTCTATCAGATTTTGTATGGTTGAGGGCTCAATCCATGCATCTTGGTTGAGAAGGAAGACATAGTCGGCACCATGGTCGAGGGCGTATCTCATACCGATATTGTTGGCCCGGCCGAAACCAAGGTTGTCGCTGTTGGGCAGTATCTTGACGGAGGGGAAGTTGTTGGCGATGTAGTCTGTGGTATTGTCTTTCGATGCGTTGTCGACGACAATGATGTCCACCGGCAGGGTGCTGGCCAGCAGGCTGCCGAAGCAGCGGTCGTACCACTTCATGCCGTTGTATGTCACAATTATTGCGAATACTTTCATGGTTGTGTGTTTATTCTGTCGTCCGTATGACTGCGGCTGCGATGTCCTCCGCCATGGTGTTGAGGGTTACGCATTGCTCGCGCGTAAAGCGTTGGCGGCTGACATGATACTGCCACGGGGTCAGGTGCAGGAGGCGTCCTTCGGCACAGGCATAGAAGGCGTGTCCCAGGGGCTTGTAGAGTTCGTGGAACCCGTTCTTCATCAGGTGTATGATAGGATAGTCGTTCGCTGCCGCCTCTATGCCTATCTCCTGCTCAGCCTGGGATATGAACGCCCCGATCATCACACATCCGAGTTTGGCCATTTGGAGGCAACGCAGGGCATATTGCACGGTCTCATCCTCTTGCCATCGGCTGCGGCAGTGGACGGCAATGAGTGGCTTTTTCAGTAAGTCGAGGTTGCCGATGGCATCCACGGTGTGGCCATATACGTCGATGTTTCGGTGAATGGTGAAATACTCGGGATTCTGTTTCTGTATCAAGATACGGCGTGGGTTGTCTTCCAGAAACCGGGTCATCCTCAGAAACTGGCCGTCATCGTGTATTATGGTGTCGCTGTAGCCGTTGGCAAAGAGTGGCTGATAGGGTGTCTTGTCGGATGTTGTGTTGTTGAGCAGTTGTTGGGCACGTCTGCTGCAATGTGCCTTCCATGAGGCGACAACCTCACCGAGTGAGCAACTGATTGGACTCATCACATTTATGACGAAATGCACATGGTCCGGCATGACGACACATTGGTGGATGCATGCCTGTGGGCAGTATTCGGGTATACGATAGGTCTCTTCTTTTACGGCTTGGCCGATGGGTGATAGTTCACAGGTGGCGCTTTCGGCGTTGCCGACTATCGTGCCAAGAATGGGGTTGCGGTTGACTGTGATGACAGAGATGGCGTAGATACATGGGTCGTGATAGTTGTGTCGAGGCAAATGTTTCTTTTTGTCCATCACCTGCAGGGTGTTTAGAGTATAGAGGTAGTCAATCTGTTAGAAAAGGTTGGTGAAGAGTCGTCTCCAATATTTGGGGGATATGATTTTGGAAGGATGCTGGCTCATGTATTTCAGCATATATCGTACGGCTGAAGGCTCATGGGTGTAGTTGTAGGCTATTTCGTGCAGATACTGCTGTCGGGTTTTGTGTGAGATATCGTATAGCAACGGGAAGCGCTTCTCCATCACTCCATATTGCAGGTATAGTCTCTCTGCCAGCTGTATTGACGGAGAGGATGACTGGTTGTCGCTGTGTCGCCGATATGCTACGGCACACATATTGTGGCACCATGCGCGTCCATGCTCAAGCAAAGACAAGAAGAGGTATATGTCGGAAAAGAATACGTTTCGGGGGAATGAGATGTTTCCTATATTGTTGCGGAAGACCACGCTGCTGGTCAGAATGCTCCATGCCTCGTATACCTCTCGCGTAGAATATTCCCTTTCTTGCAGGTGCTCAAAAAGGTGCTCCTCGATGTGAGGATGGTGCTCATATACCAGCTCTACCCTGTGAAACGAGATGGCAAAGTCCTTGTGGCTGTCGAGAAAGTCGACCTGCGTCTGTAGTTTATGCGGGTCTGTCCAGTAGTCATCGCCTTCCACCATGGCCACATATTCGCCTTTGCAGTGCTGGAGTACAAACTCCCAGTTCTTTACGTGGCCGAGGTTCTTTTCGTGGTGAAACACGTGAAAGTTGGCATATCTTGCTGCATATTCGTCGCAGATAGCGCCAGTGCTGTCGGTAGAGCAGTCGTCGCCGATAATGACCTCAAAGTCGAAGTCGGTGCGCTGTGCCGCAATCCCGTCCAGACACTGGGAGATGTATTGTTCTTGATTGTATGTTACAACAAAAACAGATAACTTCATAAGATTAGTGAGAAAGCGTCCTCTTGTAGATGTCAAGAACCTTCTTGCCATACGACTCTTCAAGGAAGTTTTCGTTTGCAAACAGCAGGGCGTTGTCTATTGTTTTATCCTGGTTGGAAGTCACGACATGTTTTATCAGATGTGCACACTCGTCTATGGTATTGAACAGGTAGCCGGTGTCGTTGTGACGGATGAGGTCGAGGGTGCCTCCGCTGGCATGGGCTATGACAGGGCATCCTGCCAACATCGCCTCTGCGGTGACCCTTCCCAGGCCTTCGTTTTTCGAACACATAAGGAATGCCGCTGCCTTTTGGAAGTATGGTGCTACATCTTGTTGGTATCCCTCAAATAAAAGGGCTTCTTCGCAATGGTATCTTTTGGCGATATCAAGAAGTTTGGCTCTGTATTCTTCTGTGTATTGTCCAATCAGCTTCAGCGAATATCCGTTGTCGGCAATGCCGGACTGGGCGAAGGCAAGAACCGCTTGGTCGATGCCTTTGGAATCGTGTAGCTGATGAGCACAGGCAAGGATGTACTTCTCTTTCTGCTTACAGATGTTGTCATTGGCCGACTTCTGTATTGCATCATGAAGTACATACGTATTTTCCGATTTGCAATGCCAATGTTTCCTGACAGCCTCCGATATGCATATCCGGGCATCGGAGTATCTGTTTATAATTCGTCTTAGTATAGGAACGCTAATCAGTATCGGCTCTGAGAAATGAATGTCAAGCAGTTCGCGAATGTGCCATATATGTCTGGCTTTTAGTCTTCGGGATATTTCGATTCCTACTGTGCAGATTGATGTGTTGGTGTGAACGATATCGATTGTCTCGCCCTTCAAAAGAGTGGCAACGTATTTGGCGCAAATCCAGTTTTCTTTAAAGTAGCGTAGATAAGCGGATCTCGTGGGGTGGTGTAAAAGCGTGAGAAGCCGTTTCTTTTCTTGGAAGATATCGGGGAAGGGATATATTATCGTGCGTATTCCATTGTCTTGAAAGATTTTTGATACAATACCCTCATGGCTGAATAAGACAATGGGACGTATGTTGTTCCCCAATGAATTTATCAGGTTTAATAATGACTTGGCTGCTCCAGCAAAGTCACAACTGTCGGTACAAATGAAGAGAATGGTCATTCTCGTGAAATAAGTGGATTACCAATGAGTTTCCTTTCGTAATTAATTGCAGACAGTATGTTTAGCGAAGTTTTGCAAATAAACCAGCCGTGGAGTAATAACAGCCTTCTAACCCAAGGCATGACCGATCCTTCCTGTGACTTGTATCTTGAGTTTAAAAGATTACGTGGCGTGGCTTTATATAAATCATGTATTTTATGTCGCGTCTCAAAATATTCCCCTTTGATGAATTGGCTCCTGTTTTTCTGCACCATTGTCCATAATTGAATAAGACTATGGAATATCATCCATTCGCACTCGGCAATGTCGAGGGATCGTTCGGGGTATTCCCTGATGGCGTTAATAGTATTCCGGTCTTTGTCGATAGCATCTAATGCATATCCGGTGATTGTTTTTATATCGGGGTTGTCAAGGTTGTATTTGGCTTCTTGAATGTAGTCTGTGTAGTAGACGCATAATTGTAGCATCTCCTTGCGTATGTGATTGGGGCCGAATTTAGGAGATACATATTGTTTTAGTTTTTCAATCATCTCGTCTTCGTCATTGAATTCATCAATATTCAATGGGTTTGTAAGACTTTTTTCGCCAAGTACAGGAATATCATTGCTTAGTGGATATTGATATCTGAATGCTTCTTGTATAGGGCATTGAGGATGGCTGTGTGTGCCAATAATTACCTTGGATCTGCGTATGATACTATGTAGCTCGTCATCATGAAGGGCTTTCTTGAATGTCAATAGGGCATCGGTTATGTCAAATCCTTCGCGGATGATGCGATTGATCAGATCTACTCTGTGCCGTGTGAAGGCTCCGAAGTGGAATACGTCAATGTCTTTCACCATTGGTGCGTCTCGGAGGATTTCACTGGGTAATACTGGAACATATTTAATATTTCTGATGCCCATTCTCTCAAGAAAGGGAATGTTGTGCTCCGAGTAGTCCCATATTTCATCGAATAGTTTCAGCTTTTCAATGTACTCAGTGTTTCTAAAGGGTGTTCCGGTGGAGTAAAGTAATTCTGTCTGATACGCTATGATTTTAGTAGGAGTTTGATGCCGAATCGTTTCAATGTCTTTGAGCGTCCAGTCGTGAATGCCGATGCAGATAGTATCGTCTCCAGGTAGTTGCTCGATTACTTTTGCTGCATCGTTGAAAATCTTATGTTTATGTATGGGAAGTATTATGACCTTCATGCTGTTCGGTGTAGAAATGGTGGATCAATGTAAGACCATGTTTGTATCTGTGGCTATGTTGATAAATCCCCAATGTTATACTGCAACCAGATGCCGTCTTGTCCGGACAAGAAAAAATGGTCTTCATGGCAAATATGAGGGACCTTCCTGTGATCCTTGCTGACACATCATAGTAGAGATTCGGCGATATATTTGCAGAGAGCGACAGAGAGCTTGATTAAATAGTTAAACCGCGACTTTGTTAATGTTGGATTATCCTTTTGACCCAATATATTGGACGGAGAATAAGATTTCCTACGCGCATATTGCGACGCTCACGTACCCCTATTTGTTGTTTGTCCTCGCCCATTGCTGCTCTGAGGCGTTTGTGAGCGTCTACAGGGTCGCGTTTCGCCCATTCGGGATACTGATATAGGAGTACAAATAGTTTCCCAGAGTAATAAAAAGCAGGATTTGCCATTGTTGTGCTAATGCCATTGTATATACGGTAGCGCACTAATTTTTGGTCGATAAAATCTAAGCGATATCCAGCATTAAGGATGTTGACCCACATGGGGAAATCCTCTAACATGGGGATTCGTTCATCGTAGCGAATGCCGTTTTCCCTCAAGAAGGCTAGATTCATAAAGGCTGTTGCCGCTGGTATGCAATTCCATCCGTATATCAAACGATCGAGTTGTTTCTCTCTTGATAGAGAGAAGAAACGATAGTCGAAAGCGTCATAGTCATTAATGTCTTTACCATCGAGAGCACTGAAGCATTGTACTCGACTAAAGAGACATGCCGTGTTTTCATGACAGGAAACATAATGCATATAAGCATTGATGCATCTCGGTAATAATATGTCGTCACCAGCGAGTGGCTTGGCCCACTCGGCATGGCAGGCGTCCATTGCACGGTTGCAGTTGGCAACAATGCCAGTGTTGGTTGGCGCTTTGATTATTTCTGTTCTAGCAAAGCGACCACCGTTTCGGGATATCCATTCTCCGCAGATGTCAACTGTAGTGTCTGTCGAACAATCGTCGCTTATGACCAGCTCTATGTTTTTGTAGGTCTGATTGTATATACTATCCAGAGTCTCAACAATTGTTTTTGAGGAGTTGTATGTTATAACATAAACTGATACCAGTGTCTCTGTTGTATCTGTCATATGCGAAGTAATTCTATATTTGAATCTCTTTCTTTCACTTTGTTTTTTTGGGGGGGGGCTTCTTTAGAATGCGTTTAGTAGCTCAACAACCCGTTTTACATTGTCTGTAGATATCACTGGACTTATAGGTAATGATAGTTCTTCTTTGTGAATCCTTTCGGTGATTGGAAGTGATATGTTGTTCCAACCATTATAACATTTTTGTTTGTGCGGGGGAATAGGATAGTGTATCAGGGTTTGCACCTCATTTTGGGTAAGATAACTTTGTAGTTCATCGCGCTTTGTGCAGAAGATGGGAAAGAGATGGTAGACATTGTTTTCATCGGGCAATCGTGATGGCAGTTTGATTTCTGGATGAGATATGTTGTTATAGTAATAGTTCGCCACTTGTTGCCTTTTGCAATTGTCATCATCCAGATGCTTTAGCTTTACGTTTAATACTGCGGCTTGGATTTCGTCAAGTCGACTGTTGCGACCACAATAGTCGAATACATACTTTTGAGAACTCCCATAGTTGGCCAAAGCTCGAATGCATGTGGCTAATTCATCGTTATCTGTTGTAACAGCACCGGCATCTCCTAACGCACCAAGGTTCTTCCCTGGATAGAACGAATGTCCAGCAGCGTCACCGAGTGAGCCAGTA
>JAEEGL017148546.1_pt1 | contig 55478 bp, 41 predicted proteins | sample 9134231 | NCBI WGS metagenome assembly JAEEGL01 (sample SAMN16246548, study PRJNA631951) | gut metagenome | biome: gut microbiome; feature: rumen; material: fiber-attached | host: Bos | place: Iran: Karaj | collected 2018-10
AGCACGACAGATATCTGGGTTCATGTCTTGCATAGTATAGTAGGAATTAGTGTCTAGAGTAACTTTAGTCTTACCGGCATTAGCATAGGCTTCTTCTAGAGTAGTAGTGGGTTTAGCCGCATCGTTAGGATGGACTAGGGTATATTTAACTTTACTGATGTAGGTGCCAGGAGGCTGAATAGGACTGACATAAATCCGATAGGTAGACTGAAAACTGGAACCAGTCGTCCGATCAGTCCTAGAGGCAAGAGTAGCGACTTTAGTATAAGTAGCTGGCACCGCATGAAAAACGGTAAAATTCTCAGTGTTATTGGTGCCATTAGAAATAGTAGGAGCATAAGTGCCAGCGACCGAATTAAGCTTCATCGCCCAATTAGAAGTATTGCCCTGAGTAGCCGTACCGGTAACTATATCAGGATTGCCGGCATTACTACTGACCATATTAGTATTGCCATACTGATTATCGGAATAACCTACAGCATAAACCGAAAAACCATTATTATCATTACAAAAAACCTGAAAGGTAGTACTGCCAATGCTGTCATCATAATTACCTGGAGTAATATTCACCGCATAGCTACCATCTGCTGTGGTGTCTGAGAAAGTACAAGAAACCGGGACAATAATAGATATGTCATCAATAGCCCCGGTAGTCGCTAAAACGGTATTTAAAAAACCCAACAATGATAAAGAAAAACTAAAAAGAACAACCAAAAAAAGAAAATTCCCTGTGCACAAGTAGAGCTTTCGACCGGTTTTGGATATTATGCGCATGCACCCTCTTAGTTAATGATAAAGTTTCTCCCATACATCTTAGCATAAAAAGTTTAATTTTGCAAAAACCTTAACAAGATTAAATGTTTTAAGTTATTTGATAATTTTATCAATAATTCCGTATTTTAAAGCCTCTTCTGCGCTCATCCAATTATCACGGTCCATATCTTTTATTACTTGTTTCAAATCCTTACCAGTATTTTTCGCAAAAATTTCCGCCAAACGTTTCTTAAGAAACACCCCTTCACGCAACATGATTTCCTGATCAGTAATTTTGCCTTGAGTGCCAGATGATGGCTGATGGATCATAATTCGTGCATTTGGCAAACAATACCGTTTACCTTTTGAGCCAGACGACAGTAACATCGCGCCCATACTCGCTTGTAGACCAATTCCTATTGTTTCTACATCTGGTTCAATATAATTTATCGTATCAATAATCGCTAAGCCATCATATACCGAACCGCCTGGCGAATTAATATATAGTTTAATCGGCTTTTTTGAATCTTCGTGCGCAAGATAAAGCAACTGCGCAATCACCAGATTCGCCGTATGTGCATTCACTTCTTCGCCCAAGAAAATAATTCTATCGTTAAGAAGTCTTGAATATATATCAAAAGCTCTCTCACCCTTATTGGTTTCTTCCACCACTGTTGGCACTAAATAATCTTCCATTTTACTCCTTTACTAACTTTAGTCTTTTATTTATCAATCTCAAAGTTGGAATATCTCCTTTTACAAGTTTTCCCGAAATAATTTCTTCTGAAAGCAATGACTCTACTTCGTCTTCAATCTTTCGACGTAAAGGACGAGCTCCATTTTTTGGATCATAACCTTTATTTATCAAAAACTCCCTAGCTTTTTCGTCAATTTTAATTCCAATTCCCTTTGTTGCTAATCGTTTTCTTAAATCGTCAATCAAATTATCAAAAATCTTCTCTACATCTTTTTTAGTTAGAGCATGAAATACTAATATATTATCTAAACGATTAATCAACTCTGGTCGCATTGCTTTTTTGAGTGCTTTCATCGCATAAGCTTTATTTTCTTCATATTCTGTTGCAAGAGCTTTTTTGTCTTTCGCAGTTCGCGCCGCAAATCCAAGTTCCGATTCACGATACATATCCGCCGATCCTAGATTAGACGTAAGAATCACAATTGTATTATTAAACTTAATTTTATTCCCTTGTCCATCTGTCAAAATTCCATCTTCCAATATTTGTAACAATAAATTAAATACATCTGGATGTGCTTTTTCAATTTCGTCAAACAAAATCACTGAATAAGGTTTTCGTCGTACTGCTTCAGTTAGTTTCCCACCATCATCATAGCCTACATATCCTGCCGGCGCACCTACTAGTCGCGACACATTATGTTTTTCGCCAAATTCACTCATATCAATTTTTACCAATGCATTCTCACCACCAAAAACTTCTCTGGCAATTACCCGTGCAAGTTCCGTCTTTCCTACCCCAGTTGGTCCCATAAAGATAAACGAACCGATTGGTCGTCTTGCATCCGCAATTCCACTTCGCCCTCGCCGGATTGCTCTCGCCACCGCTGCTACCGCCTCATCTTGGCCAATAATGGACTTTTTGAGTTCTTCTTCTAGTCCCATCAACATCTTCATCTCTGATCCATGCACTTTCGATACTGGAATGCCAGTTTTGAGAGACACTGCCGTTGCTAAATTCTCTTCAGTTAGTTTTGGGTTCTCAGTCTTTTTTACACCAGCTTTCTCTAGCTTTTTGATTTCCTGTTCCAATTTTGCCAATTCCGTCTTGTAATTCGCCGCCTTTTCGTAATCTTCTTTCTCGGCTGCTTCAGTAATTTTATTTTCTAATGATGACTTTTCAATTTTAAGCTTTTTATATTTACCGCCACCTTTTTTATCAGCCGCTACTTTACAAATTGCTGAAGCCTCATCAATAATATCAATCACTTTATCTGGCATAAATCGATCATTAATATATCGTTGGCTCATTGTAATTGCTGTTTCTAAAATCGCATCTGGAATTATTACACCATGATGTTTTTCATAATGACTCTTGATCCCTTTTAAAATCCTTAAGGTCACTGCCGCCGAAGGCTCTTCTACCATTACCGTCTGGAAACGCCTCGATAAAGCCTTGTCCTTCTCAATCGTCTTTCGGTATTCATCTAAAGTTGTCGCGCCAATTAAATTAATTGAATTTCGCGCAAGTGCCGGCTTTAAAATATTCGCCGCATCCATTGATCCTTCGGAAGAACCAGCGCCACAAAGCAAATGGATTTCATCAATAAACAATAAAATCGAATCATCTCCCGTCGCCTCGTCAATAATGCCTTTAATTCTCTCTTCAAATTCTCCCCGAAATTTTGTCCCCGCCACCACGCTTGACAAATCCACCTGATAAATATGCTTGCCAATCAGATTACCTGGTACCTCGTTTTTAGAAATCCGCGTCGCAAGACCTTCTACAATTGCTGTTTTACCCACACCCGCCTCGCCAATCAGTACTGGATTAGATTTAGTTCGCCGCGATAAGACCGTCACTACTCGCTCAATCTCATTTTCGCGTCCAATTACCGCATCAAGTTTGCCCGCACGTGCTTCTTCTGTTAAATCTTTACCATAACGATTCAAAAACTTTAACGATGATTTCTTTAAATATTTTGCCTTTTCAGCTTTTAATTTTTCGTCTTTGGTTTGCTCTTCTACTAATTCTTCAATTTCATCTAAAATCTTTTCGTTATCAACCTTTAAACCATTCAAAATCAAAGACGCACGCGAATTTGGCTGGCTAATTAAAGCATATAATACGTGCTCTGTCCCAATTACGGTCAAACCTTGCTCTTTCACGAAATTTTGCGCCATCCGTAACGTCAAAATCACTGCTTCAGATAGAGACATCATTGCCATATCAGATCCTGGTACCTCTACTGCCACCTTATTCAAAGCTTTTTCCACTTCTTCAAGAGTTGCACCCTCATCACGAATTAATCTCGCGCCAGTCGACGTATCAATCGACATAATACCAAGCAACAAATGCTCTGTCCCCATATAGCCATTGTTGTATCTTTTACTATAATAATCGGCTTTTTGCAGGGCAAATCGTGCATTTTCCGACAAATGATTCATAATTTCACTAAATTCTGCTTGCATATCCCTATCATAGCAAATTAGCACTCGTCAGTCAAGAGTGCTAATTCGCCTGTTTTTATTTCTAGTTATATCCTAGATCTTAGAATAATTATTTAAATCTTCTAATATTTCAATCATTTTTGCGTTTGCTTCTGAAATATAGCTTCCAGCTTCACCATAATATTCAAAAATGGCACCAGAAGAACTATGAATATAATAGACATATTCCCCATCATCACTAAACAATGGCTCTAATTGATGGTATTGAGGCGCATCAGCCTTCGCACACCGCTCCAAAAAAACCTGTGGGAATATATCACCATTATCAACCGCTACACCATACTTTTGACTAATCACACTTTTTTGTTCAGGATTCACAGTCAGGAACGAATAATCCTCACAGTCATCATCAACGTAATGGGTTAATTGAAATACTTCCAATTCGTCACCAATCTTTATTTTCAAATCCCAATCTCCCAAATATACATAATCTTCTGGGTTTTCAGTTGTGATATTGCTGTCTGTGATAGTGACGGTAGTATCACCATTTACAGTAGTAGTCTCAATCTTAGGAGTTTCTATAGTAGTGGTAGTGCCATCTTCGTTCTTAATTTGTACTTTAAGATCTGCCACTGAGTTATTCTTTTGCATCATGCCAAAAATACCAAATGCTACCCCAGCTATGGCAATAATCGTCAAAATTATTATACCAATAATAGCATTTTTCGACATTTTTCCTTCTTCATTAATAGATCGATCCCGAGCGACCACCTCTCCAGATTGACCATTTTCATCCTTTTCCATTTTCGCCTTTCTCATTTTTATTATTACTTCTTATGTTTAAATTATCCCCCCCCCCCCCCGAAATTGTCAATAAATAAAAAAAGTGCTATATTATAATTAATTAAAACGAGACCGTATGATAAAAATCAAAGGCCAGAAAAAAGATCCATTTGTCCCACCACTTAGTATTTCGGCATTGTTTAATCTGTCTAGTTTTCGTCACTGGGATCAAATTGTCGTCAACCAAAAAGAATTCGATTTTACTCGTCGCGAGCTAAAATACGATCGCCAAGCTCTCGCCAAAGCTCTCCTCGCGCTCGGCATTAAAAAAGGCGACATTATTACGATTGCCACTGGTCGTAGCATGTATGACAATATTCTTATCTTCTTAGCCGCCAACAAAATTGGCGCCATCGTAAGTTTCCTAGACGAAAAAACCCCGCGCGAAACTTTGCTCCATTATATTAAAGAATTTAATTCAAAACTTGTCGTAACTTATAAATATAACGACAAACGTATTAAAGAACTAAAACACGATGCCAAAACTGTTAAAACTGTCATCAACTTAGACGGAAAATTAATTGACGAAGGCGATATTGACGAAACCCAAGAAGAAGACATCGAAATGTCAATTTTAGACCATATGTGGGTCGGACACCGAACTATTCGTGAAATTGCTAGCCAACATAAAGGGTGGATACCAAAAAATACTTTTGGCGGCAACAATGAAGCTATCATCACCTTCACTTCCGGTTCTACTTCCGGCCCGAAACCAATGGTCTTCACCAATAAAGCCCTCGTTGCTGCCGCACTCTTTTCTAAAGCTGCTTCCGGTATTAAAATGTGGGACCAAGAAATCAAAACCTGGTTCTCGTTTGTTAAATTCGACTGCCCGTACGGCTTCTGGACTTCAGTTTTGACACCAATCATCGGCGGCAGCTCAGTCATTTTAACTCCCGATTTAGACGAATCAAATTTTCCATATTATTTTGGAAAGAACATTAACGTTGTTCAGGCCGTTCCACTACTTTTTGAAACTTTACCAAAAATTCTCCCCAAAGATTTAGATTTATCATCCGTCAAAATGTGCATTTCGGGCGGTGAACGCCTTGAGAAACAAGCCTCTCTTGATATTGCCGAATATTTTACCACTCATGGTGCTACCGTCAAAATTTGCAACGGCTACGGCGTCGGCGAATGTCTCGGCTCTATCACGGTCGCCGTCGGCTCAACATATCATCCAGACACCGTCGGCCGCGTTGTTCCTGGTGCTCACGTTATGGTGCTAGATTCTGAAACTGGCGAGGAACTCGGTCCTGGCAAAACTGGTTTACTTTATGTTTCTGGCAAACACACCTTGAAACGTTATTTCAACCGTCCCGAGCTGACTGAAGAAAAAATCTTAAAGGTCAAAGGTCGCAATTTTATCAACACCGGTGATCTTGCCACCGTTTCCGAAACTGGCTTCATCACCTTAGTCGGTCGCGCTACTTTTTTCATCAACACAGTACCTGCCAAAGTTTATTACGAAGTCGTTCGTGCTTCCATCGCCCGAAACGAAGTTGTTAAAAGTTGTTATGTTGTTAAAATGCCAGATAAAAAACTCGGCTGGGCTTCTTGCGCCTTTGTAGTACTAAACGAAGGCATCGGTAAAAATAACGAAACTCGCCGTAAAATCGCCAAAGAATCTACCGCTCCATTTTACATCGGCAAACGCCGCATCGTTCTTAAAGAATACGAGATCCCTCGCCGAATAGTCTTCCTAGATGAACTCCCTCTCACTCGCGCCAACAAAACCGATTTCAGAAAACTGGAACGCATGGCTAAAGAATTAGCTACAGAAACCAATAAAAAGTAGCTTTTATGAATAAAAGCTACTTTTTATTTTTATTATTATTTACCACAAACTACATTATTTGCGTGCAACCATCCTTCCACCGAACCACCATCAAGATATTCACCCATAGTCGGCGCCACTCGCATTACGCCACCATCTTTGATATATGCATCTATCGGATCTGTTACCATATATTCCTGATCTTTCGGACCAAAATTATTTTCTTCTACATACTTCACAATTCGTTTCAACAAATCCGGTGCCATAATATACTTTGATACATTAATCAAATTTGAAGGCGCCTCCTCTGGCGTTGGTTTTTCTACCACGCCCACTAATTTTCCATCCTTTTCTGACAAAACACCGTATTTTTCGACATCGTTTTTGTTAATTTCCACACCCAAAATTGCCGACTCCCCTTCGCCAACTACCTTAATTAAAGCTTCCGCCGCTGACTCACCATCGGGATTCCAGATAAAATCATCGCCCATAAACACCAATACCGGCTCGTCGATTTTATATTCTTCTACCACCATCGCAATTGGCACCGCTGTACCATATTTACCTGCCGGATCCTGCACTGTATAATGAATTGTCACATCGTCTGGCAAAGTCTTAGCCAATTTCAAACGATCTTCCTTACCTCTGTCAATCAAATATTGGTTCAAAGCCAAATTATCTTTGTAAAATTCTTGCACCTGACATGGTTCTACGTTTGATATCACCATATAGATATCTTTTACACCTGCCTTAATTAACTCTTGCACCGAATAATCCACCAGAGGCCGATTCCCCACTGGTAGCATTGATTTTTCAATAATTTTTGTAATCGGCAGGCGCCTAGTTCCCCAACCGGCGACCGGGATAATCGCTTTAGAAATTTTCATAATACCATGATTATATCACAGAAATGAGCGGCTCACCCCATTCCGATGGATAATCATTTTGCCCCAACATCACCGCAACTGTCGCTGCTAAATTCTTCAAACCAGCATCCGACAAATTAACCACCCGATATTTTTGTTGATTGTCAGTCTTATCATAAATAATACATGGCACTTTATTGGTCGTATGCGAAGTCTTTTTCGTTCCATTTTCATCTAAAAGCTCTTCTGCATTACCATGATCCGCCACAATGATCATCGCTCCGCCCAACTTTTTTACTTCTGTTGCAATCCGCGCTAGAGAAATGTCAATCGCCTCCATTGCAACAATCGTTGCTTCCATGTCCGCCGTATGCCCCACCATATCGCCACCTGGAAAATTCAATCGCACAAATTTATATTTCGACATATTAGCAATCGCCGCGTCTGCAATCTCTGCCGACTTCATCCACGGTCGCGTTTCAAATGGTGCCGTATCTGACTCTAATTTAATAAATTCCTCTCGGTTAGCCTTCTCATAACTATTACCATTAAAATAATAGGTGATATGCCCAAACTTCACCGTTTCTGAAACTGCCAATTGACTAATATCTCGCTCACCCAAAAATTGATTTAAAGTCTCTTCGATATAATTTGGCTGCACCAGTCGATGCTCCGGCACATGCGTATCCGAATTATACTCCATCATTCCCACAAAATACACATCATCTGGAGTATAAAGTCCACGATTAAAATACGGAAAATCCCAATACGTAAAAGCCATTGCGATTTCAATTGCTCGATCCGCCCGAAAATCAAAATAAATCAACCCGTCACCTTTCTCAATTTTTCCTACTGGTTGATCTTTATCATCTACCACTACGAAAGCTGGTAAATCTTGATCCTGCACTGTCGGATTAATCCGCCGAAGCATCATCACTCCCTCTTCAGCTGATTTAAAATAATAATCCGCTTCACCGTTTACCATCATATCCCAACCTCGTGCTACCACCGACCAATCATTTTCATATCTATCCGCCACCGTTGTCATTCTACCACCACCAGAAGCAATTTTGATATCCGCATCCGAAAATTTTGCCACAAAGTTCTCAAATCTTCTAATAAATTTCGGTTCTGACTGTGGCGGCACATCCCGACCATCAAAAATCGCATGCACTCGCATTCGACGCACCCCCTCCGCATAAGCCTGCTCTATCATTTGTTCTAAATGTGAAATGTGGCTATGTACCCCACCATCAGAAAAAATCCCTGCAAAATGCAAAGTTGCAGAGGCTGTCCTTTCATTATACCACACTTCTCTAAAATTGTCAACTGTGGCCACTTTTCTAGACTCGTGTAAAACCCTTGTAATTATCCCTCGCCAAGCCTCCGAATTAAATACTTCACCCGAATTAAATGCTTCCTCAATTCTGGCAATGCCTTGTTTAATTACTCGGCCTGCCCCCATGGTATTATGTCCCACTTCAGAATTACCCATCTGACCAGGTAGCAAACCCACCGCCTCACCAGATGCTTCTAGCGCAATATGTGGACATTCTCTCGCCGCTTGCCCAAGAAAAGTAGTCCTCGCTTTACTTACAGCATTTCCTGGTCCATCCGGCGCTAACCCCACCCCATCCAAAATAGCCAAAACTATCGGCCCATCATACGATAATTTATCCATAAACTTTATTATATCACATAAAAATAGCCCCAAAAGGGGCTATTTTTATCTTTTTTTGTTTTTTATAACGAGAAGAGACAAAGCACTACAATATTAATTACCGCAATACAAGCTACTACTCTAATCCCCCACTTAAACCAAGTCGAATAATCAACTTTCGCAAGTGCCAGCCCAGCCATAATCGCACCGCAAGTTGGTGTAATCAAGTTGACTAAACCATTAGCTGACACGATAGTCATCGCTGCTACGTTGGTACTGTAACCAAGGTTCGCTGCCACCGGTGCAATAATTGGTGTTGATAAAGTTGCGAGACCAGATGAAGACGGTACTAATACCGAAAGTACTGTATGCAACAAATAGTTTAGCGGTACAAATGCCATTTCTGGTAAAGTTGCCAAGAAATTCGAAGCATTGTAAATGATAAAGTTGTCGAGACCGGTCTGAGCCATTAATACTGATGCACCACGCGCCACCGCAATGACTAATACCACCCCAATCATATCATCCGCACCGTCAATAAAAGTATCAACGAACCCATGCTCACCTTGACGATTAATAATCGATAGCAATATTGATGCTAGCAAGAACCACAACGCCGATTCAAAGAACCACCAAGACCCAAGCGGTGCCCCAGTCAACCAGCCCGTCCACGAATCAAAGAAGGTAATTCCAAAGTCACCCCATGGAATAAACCCTATAATCATCACCAAAAAAGTTAGACCAAACACTATCAACGAAGCTATTTGTTTACCAGTTAACTTTTCGATCTCATCCTTACCTTCCAAGAAATGAGCATATTTCTTTTCTGCCATTGCTTGCTCACGAAGGCTAAGGAAAGTAGAGCCTTTATCCCGCTGAACTTTTTTCGCATATTTCACCACAAAGAATGCCGAAATTGCAAGTGTCGTAAGCCACAATACCACCGCAATCAAAATAATCGTACCTTGGTTAAATTCAATTCCTGCATCTTTCATTGCCGAAACGGCCACACCCGTTGCAAATGGGTTAATGGTAGAACCTAAAACACCCGAACCTGCACCAAGCAAAATTGTTGCGACACCTACTAGTGGATCCATTCCTGCCGCAAACATCGTTGCCGCAATTAATACATAAAAACCAACACTTTCCTCTAAGAACCCGTAAGTCGTACCCAAAATTGAGAAAATAAACATCAGCAAAAGTATCAATAAGTACTCTTTTCCATGCATTTTCTTTACAAGAATCTTAATCCCAGTTTCAAGCGCTTTGGTTTTTGCCATTATAGCCAAGAAACCGCCAAGCACCATCACAAAGATACAGACGTCAATCGCATTCTCAAATCCAAGAATTGGTGCCATCAAAACCTGATAAAGCTTTGCTCCGACCACGCCAGAACCATCCACGACCGCACAACCTTCTTCACCATAAACTTCTTCACAAGCTTCAAGCGAATCAAAAGTTTCTTCAGTCGCGTCAACAGCTTCGTCAGTCGACGAAATTACCATAACATCTTCGCTACTGCGATTAGACATTTCATCGTCTGAAAGTCCTTCATCAGTGACCATTCGACTTTCTGACAAATTTTCACCCGTAACTTCATCACTAATTACTGGATTAAAAGATTCATCCTCCGGCAAAACATCGACTTCTTCCTTTGTGTTTTCCGTTGAGACCTCATTTTCCCACTCCCCTGGACCAACTTCCACGCTTGGAGCTTCATCATCAAGCGGCGCTGCGGCATACTTTGCCTTTGGCAGAACATGCGACAAAATACCAAGCAAGATAATCAAAATCATGATAATCGAATACGCCGATAGCATAGCTCGACTATGCTTCTTACTTCGATTTTTCTTTCTAAACATTTGCTTTCCTCTTTAAGTTAATATTTTTTTAAAAATAAACTTTCTTCTCGCTATTCCTCCTCCCTGACTAACGCCATCGTCATACAATGCGTTCCGCCTCGACCTCTAGATAATTCCGAACTTGGAACTTCTATTACCCTAATCCCATGTTTGCGCAAAGCCTCGTTAGTTACAAAATTTCTATCGTAAGCTGTCACTACGCCAGGTTTTACACAAAACAAATTCACACCATCGCTCCACTGTTCACGTTCTGCATCGATTCTCCGACCATTCCCACACTTTATCATTTCGACCTTATTCAAATGTAAATATTTTTCCAAAACCTTCTGTAAGCTTTGGTGAATTTCTACGATGTCTAATTCTCCACCCACACCTTTTGTGATTTCATAAATAGTCGAGATATCCATAATTGCATCTTGCACCGCAAACTTATCCACATCTACCCGTGTCATCACAGTATCAAGATGCATAAAGCTCCGTTCGTCCGGAATATCAATTGCAAGTACATATTTAAAAGTATTTTTCTTGTCTTTAAATAAATTCTTCGCAAACGTTGCAATTGCGTCTGGTTCCGTCCTTTGTGAAATCCCAATCGCAATCACTTCTTTTGATAAAACTTGAATATCACCACCCTCAATCGAGTATGGCTCAGTGCGATCATAATATAATTTTATGTCAGTATAAAATGGATGGTATTTAAACACATAATCAAAGAACATTGACTCACGATTCCGCGTTGGCGCCCACATTCTATGTAAAGTCACACCCTGCCCAATAGTCGAAATTGGATCCCTCGGACAATAAATATTCGGAATTGGGTCCAAAATCATTTTACCAATATCGCGCGTAGCATAAAATCCTGAAACATTTCTAAGCTTCTTTAATTCGGTAATATCTGTGCCAGCAATACATTTCTTCACCAAATCACGATTATCTTTAAAACTATTTAAAAATTCAAAGCAATGCCTAGCTAGTTTCGTCGATGTTACGCCAGCCTCAGTGATAAACTGTTCAATAAACTTCCTCCGTACCGTTCTACCCCCCGCATCCAAAGCTTCGGCAATTAAGTCCGTCACATAAATCACTTCCACCCCCTCAGCTCGAAGCGCATTTGCAAAAGCATCGTGTTCTTGTTGCGCTACTTTAAGATATGGAATCTCGTCAAACAACAACCGACTCAAAGAATTTGGTGTTAAATTTAAGAACTCCCCTCCCGGCCGATGCAACAATACTTTTTTTACTGGCGCAATCTCACTAAAATTACATATTGAGTTTCGCATTATTTTTCTCTCCTTTCATAGAGTGTTAAGAACATTATTGCTTTAATAGTATGCATCCGGTTTTCCGCCTCATCAAACACAATTGAATGTTCCGATTCAAACACTTCGTTTGTAACTTCCATTTCAGTAAGACCGAACTTTTCATTAACCTCCCGCGCCACACTTGTATTTAAATCATGAAACGACGGCAATGCATGCAAAAACACTGCTCCAGGTTTCGCTCGATTCATTAATTCCATATTTACTTGGTATGGTTTTAGCTGTTCAATCCTCTCACCCCACTTTTCTTTATTTTCGCCCATTGACAACCATACATCTGCGTAAATTGCATCTGCCGTGTTATCCAGAGCCGACAAATCGCTTGTGACCGTAATAGTACAGCCATTTTTTTCTGCAATTTCTCGACACTGCGCCACTAAATCATCCTTTGGTCTAAGTTCTTCCGGTCCACAAGCAATAAAATTCACTCCCATCTTTGCGCTCATCGCCATCAAAGAATTTGCTACATTATTTCGCACATCACCCACAAATGCCAAAGTTAAACCCTTTAAATTCCCTAAATGTTCTTCCATGGTCATAAAATCTGCCAATACCTGAGTCGGGTGACACTCATCCGTCAAACCGTTCCATACCGGCACATCCGCATATTTCGCCAAATCCTCTACGATTTTCTGATCAAACCCTCGATATTCAATTCCATCATAAAACCGCGAGAGCACCCTCGCCGTATCTGCAATTGATTCTTTGTGTCCCATCTGCGAACCAGTTGAGTCAAGATATGTTACCCCCATACCAAGATCATACCCTGCTACTTCAAACGAACATCTCGTTCGCGTCGAAGTTTTTTCAAACAGAATCGCAATATTCTTATTCGGAAAGAACTTATGACTTTGGCCTTTCCGTTTCATCTCTTTAAGCTTTTTTGCCACCACCAGCATATAGCGAAGCTCACTTTCGCTAAAGTCTAAGATTTTTAAAAAGTCCCTTCCATAAAAATCCATTGCATCACCCTTTTTACCTAACTTAATTGTAACCTAAAAACAATTTAAACGCAAGCACTTTAGTTTATCGGACAATCGTTCCGGCCTCACCTTTTAAAGCTGCTCCTACGTTTTCAATATCCGTAATAATCCCCACTCCGCCTTTTTTTGCAAAAGCAATTGTCGCCTCAACTTTTGGCAACATCGACCCTGCCTTAAAATACCCATATCTTTTCAATCTGCCCATTTCGGCAACCGAAACCTCGCCAATCGCTTCTTCATTAGACATTCCGTAATTTAAATACACGTTTGGCACTGCCGTCACCGACACAAAAATATCTGCTCTCACTAGTTCTGCCAACTTTTCCGCCGCAAAATCTTTATCAATTACTGCATCTACCCCTTTTAACCGTTTTAATACCCTCGTCCGATAAACCGGAATTCCACCGCCACCCGCCGCAATCACAATCACCCCACTCTTCACTAATTCTATGATTGCTTTTTTCTCCACAATATCTACTGGCTTCGGCGAAGCTACCACTCGTCGCCAACCTCGCCCAGCATCCTCTTTGACTGTCCAACCTCTTATTGTTGCCAATTTCTTGGCTTCCTTTTCTGTATAAAATTGTCCAATCGGCTTTGTTGGATTTTTAAACGCCACATCCGCCTTATCTACCACTACTTGCGACACCACCGTCGCTACTTTTATTGTTTTACCCCTCTTCGAAAATGCATTATTAATTGCCTGAGTTAACCAATAACCAATCTGCCCTTGACTCATCGCTACCGCCGTTTCTAGTGGCATTGCTGGAGCCTCTTTAGTACTCGCCGTTTCTTCATGGATTAAAATATTTCCTACTTGTGGACCGTTCCCGTGTGCAATAATTATTTCATATTTCTCCGCCAATTCCGCTACTAATTCACCCACTTCTACTGCTACCGCCTTCTGCGCTTCAGCCGTCGCCTCGCCATTCTTTTGTAGAGCATTTCCGCCTAACGCCAATACCACCCGTTTTTTCATTATATTTCTCCTATCAATCTTTTTAATTCATGCTTATATGCTTCTACTCCAGGTTGATCAAATGGATTTACGCCAAACATCTTTGCCGAAATCGCGCACGCAAGTTCAAAGAAATAAACAAGCTCTCCAAAACCCTTCTCATCGTAGCTTGACACATCAATTGCAAGCACCGGAATCCCTCCCTGCGCATGCGCAATTTTTACTGCTTTTACCACCTTTGCATTCATCTCATCAGTCGGATAGTCGATAATTGTTTCAAATAAATTCCTCCGCCCATCTTGCATAAATTGCCCCAAAGAATGCAAATCCGTCGAATAAATCACCGCCGTTGGCAAAATCCCTTGCTTGTTTTTACCTTCGCTCTCACCAAACAATTGTTTCAACCACTCATTAAAATACATTGTTGCCGGCTCAAAACTAGCAAATACTTCTGTATCATAGCCTTTCATGCCTAAACTATGTCGCATCGTGGCATATTCCATTGCTGGTTTTATTACCGACTCCACCGCCTCTGCCGCTCCTTCCAAAAGCTTGTCTATATCCACTCCCGCTACCGCCATCGGCAAAAGCCCCACTGCCGTTAATACCGAATATCTTCCGCCAATATCATCCGGTACCACAAACATCGTATATCCATTTATCGCCGCCTCATCATGTAAAGTTCCCGTTCTTGCATCCGTCGTTGCATAAATCCTATTTTTTGCATCCTCACCATATTTTTCAAATAACTTCTTTTTAAAAGCTTCAAAAGCAATCGCTGGTTCTAAAGTTGTTCCAGATTTCGAAATCACATTTATCGAAAAATCTGCATCCCCTACTTCTTCCAACGCCCGCTTTAATTCTCTTTCACTAAGTGAATTTCCTGCATAAACAATTTTTGTTCCAGACCTCGGTTGCAAGGCTTCAATAATTGCCCGGTGACCTAAATATGACCCACCAATTCCAATACAAACTAAATACTCACTTTCATCTTGAATTCTCTCTGCCGCCTCCTTGATTTTGGCAAATTCTCCCATATCATATTTTTTTGGCAAATCCAACCACCCACCCATCTGATCACGCATAATTTCCTGCAAAATCTCTGCCCCCCGCTTTTCGTCAATCTCTATCTTAAAATTAGTTGTTATCATAATACCTCCAACTATGTTTCTATTATATCAAACAACCTCTTTTCTTTAAACACTTGCGTTTTTTCAAAAAGTATGCTATAATAACAAAAGGACTAGGTTTCTTTAAAGGAGGTGCTTCGAATTGAGGTGCGAAATCGCAGTCCATCTCAGGGTTGAATACTCAAAAGGAGCTGTGGAGCTACTTAAGAAAAATCGGTTTGCGATCTATCTCAAAAATCTGCAAACCGAAAAGCTCACTCCTTTGAGAGACAAAACCTTTAACCTTCTTGGCAATAACGACCATTTCGAGATTCTTTGTCTCTATAATGGCACCGCGTGCCTCGAAGACATGGGCCTCAGTCAAAAGGCCCTGCAGAGAAATATCGCCTGCAAAAGCATCGAATGTATTACATTCGAAAAATGATTCAGACGATTCTCTCGTTCCTTACCCTCCCCCCACCCCCCGGCTTCTTTTACTCGCCGGGGGGATTCTTATGTTATAATTACCCCATGCCCGAGTGGCGAAATCGGTAGACGCGCTAGCTTCAGGTGCTAGTGTCTCAAAAGACATGCTGGTTCAAATCCAGTCTCGGGCACCAAATCACAACAATTCTGAAAATTTTCGCCCATGAGGCGGTTTTTTACTGATGAAAACTCTTAATTTTCTTAAAATCCACGTTTTCTACCGCTTCCCTTAAAGCCTTTTCGGATCCATAGTGCGTATGTACTCCCGGCGAATCCGACAGCATATGTTGAGCAAATGGAAAACTCACTACCTTATCCAAAACTGCACCAAACTTACCAACCGTTGAAGATGCTACATAAAAATGTTTTACATCCTTCAAAGAAATATCAAGCGCTTGTTTCATTTCTTCCGGAAAAAACGTTAGCGAAAACAAGTCTCCATCTGGCTCGCCCGCTAATCGACCATAAGCAATTGAAGTATTGCCCTCAATCCAAAGTTTTTGATTTAATGGCTTCATTTTTGCTTTCATCAAGTTTGCTACGCATTCTACTTTTTTCGAACCATCCGCATTTTTCATCTCACAAACAAAATCCCCCTCACAAGTCGTAGTCATCACCGCTTCATGTACATCGGGTGACTTTAAACCATGTCTTTCATCATAAGAAATTGAATCGCTAATATAGTCCATCATTACCCACGACAAAAGTCCAGTTTTGGTATTTTCAGCTACCAAATAATACTCCGCTCTTGCACCCCAAAACACACTCGTATGAATCCGAAACATCGACACGATTCCATAATATTTTTCTTTATCGCCCTCGAATGCTGCTGATTTTGCCGGCACAAAACCTTCCGGCATAAATTTTTGCACTTTTTCTGGTATTGGAATTTCGTAAAACAAAAATGTGCAATATGGTTCCACTACAAAAGGCATCTTATCTGCTTTTTTTGTTGCCGACATTACTATTCTACGCTGTAACCATATTGGCAACTTCACCAACCTAGTTTGCATATAGTGTGTTTTACCGACCGCCATCGGATCAACTAACTTTTCTACCCCCTTCGCATACGCCAAAACATTCATGCTTAAATTATAGCACAAAACCTCTAGGCTACTTTTTGCAACGCTTCCAAAACTTCTGCTCGACCTTTTTCAATCAATTTTACTCGTGCTCGAATTTCATTTTCGCCAATTTCAATCGCTCGTGCAAGTGCTGGGTCCCTTCGCATTGGTCCAAAAAACTTCACAAAATCTTTCAATTCGTCTTTTGTTCGTGCTAGCCTCGCCACAAACATCGGATAGTCACTAAGCGTTTTATCTCCACCAGTCTTTTTTACAAAATCCCAATTTCTCATTAACCACAAAAACGTCTTTTTTCGCGCTTTTGAATTTCTATAAAGATAAATAAATAAGTACAGTTGGTCTTGTGGTTTCACGATTTTAACATTGCCAAGTAGGGCTAATAATTTTTCAAGTTGTTTTTCATTACGCGTAAGGCACGCCGAAGCAAGATAATCAAACTTCACATCAGGATCTACTACCGATTTATATTTTTCTAAATACGTCCCTACCACCTCCGGTTCTAAATAGACTTTCGCGCTTAAAATATCGTCTCGCACTTCCTTATCCATTTTTTCATAATCATCATCGTATTTTTTGGCAAGTTCTTTTAATCGTACTTTATCTTCCGCAAAATAATCTAAACCTAATAAATTTGCCCTTAATCGTATCGTATCCTCGTCGTCGTCTTTCTTCGTTATCAATCCTACTTCGCTTAGTTTTTCGTCAATTAAGTTAAACACATATTTTTTCAAAAGTTTCTCACCATCCGATTCGTCGTCAAAATAAATTTTCAAATTTGCAATAATTGATGAGATTTTATTCCAAACTGCCGGCGCCGATTCGTGTCTAAACTCCAAAGCCAGTGGCACTAATGACGCCGCACTCTGTAAACCCGATTTTGTGATCAAATCTCGGTCAATTAAAAGTCGCAATTTTTCTTCAAGACCTAGTTTATCAAAATTCGCCAACCTTTCATTAAATTCAACTTCACTCAAATTCAACACGTAGTGCCCCGACATATCTTCTGTAATTTCCGGTAACGGCCAATCCGAATCCTCCATTAGCCCATCCAATAAAAATCTCCTCTGACTAAATTTTTCAAAATCACTTTTCAAATTCGTTACTACTGGATATCCAGGCTTGTCGATAAACGCATGCATTAATTTTTTCGGATCGAATTTTGCATAAGGTTTTAAGCTAATCCACAAATCATCTCCCACTGTATTCTGATATTTATATTTATCAAAATAGTCCACAATTCCTTTACAAAAATTTTCCCAACCCATTAAACGAATCAACATCAGCATCAATCTTGCACCCTTCGCATAAACAATTGCTGCATCAAACAAAGTCGCAATTTCCGCCGGATCATGTACTTCCTGATGTACCGACTGCACACCAGTATAAGCATCTCGCAGTAACGCAGCGCAACAATCCCCCGTAAAAAATCCTTCAAAAATTTTATATTCCGGGCAAATTGCATCCACTGCATAATATTCCATTACAGTTGCAAACGATTCATTCAACCATAAATCATCCCACCATTTCATTGTTACTAAATCCCCGAACCACTGGTGCGAAAGTTCATGTGCAACAGTAAGCGCCACCGACTTCTTCGTACCAAGCGTCGCATTTTTAGATACTAAAAGCATTGATTCGCGATAAGTCACTAATCCCCAATTTTCCATCGCACCCGCCTCAAAATCCGGCAGAGCTACTTGCTCCAATTTTTCTAGCGGATATGATTCGCCAAAATTATCATCGTAAAATTCTAACGACCGCGCCGCAATTTCATTTGCAAAATCTACCGTGTCTATATCTTGTGCCAATGAACAATAAGTCGTAATTTTTACACCATGCTTATTAGTTACGGTTTTACCATGAAACTTTCCAATCACCCACGCAAGCAAATAGGTCGACATTCGTGGTGTTGGTTCGCCCATCGGTACATTCGTCAAAATCAAATCATCTGCATCCGGCACGGTAATTGTAAGCTCAAATACTGCTTTCGCCGCCGGCTCATCAATACATGGAAATGCTTCCCTAGCATAATGACTCTCAAACTGCGTTGCTACGATTGTCTCGATTTTGCCATTATATTCATAAGTTGATAAATACGCTCCCTCCATATTTTCATTCAAGTAGCCTTTATAATCTATCACGATCTCCACATCTCCTAGCGGCACTTCAAAAATCACCAACTTCTCACCATCAACCTCAAATTTCGTACTTTTACCATTTATCGAAACGTCTGCGATCTCAAGATCTACTGCATGAAATTTCACTACCCCATTTAAAGCCTCACCATTAACCACAACTCGTCCACCGATTTTTTTCTCATGCTTATTGATATTTAGATCTAAACAATATTTATTTGGCACAAAATAATCTAAAAATCTCTCCATCGCGCCTCCAAATTTTTAATTATTTATATAACTTTACAGACTCTGGTAATTTCGCCGACTTCAAAATCGGCTCTAACTCCGCTTCCTCTAAAGTTTCATTTTTTAGCAATTCTTCCGCTAATTTATCTAGCACTCCTTTATTAGCTTTTAAGACTTCTTCTGCCCGCTTTGACGCTTCGTCTGATAATTTTTTAATTTCTGCATCAATTAGTTCTGCTGTTTTTTCTGAATATGGCTTGTCAGTGGTAATTGTGTAATACCCGGTCGCCTCACTCGGAAAAACTAAATTACGTGTCCCCTCACCCATACCTTCTTCTAAAATCATTGACTTCGCTAACTGTGCTACATTTTTAAGATCTGACGAAGCCCCTGTAGTTATTGCATCTTTTCCAAAAACCAATTTTTCCGCCATCCGTCCGCCCATCGCCCGTGCCAAAATGTCTTTCAGTTCATAGATATTTTTATAATTGCGGTCCTCTGGTGGCAAAAACCACGTCACACCTCCAGTTGAACCACGTGGGATAATCGTCACTTTATGTACCGGATCGGAATCTGGCAATACATGCCCCACAATTGCATGTCCAGCTTCATGATAGGCTGTAATTTTACGCTCTTTCTCATTCATTACCTTACTCTTACGTTCTGGTCCAATCGCTACTCTTTCAAATGCTTCTACTACGTCTTTATTCGAAATTGCCTTATGCCCCTCTCGCGCCGCACCAATTGCAGCCTCATTTGCAATATTGGCAAGATCCGCGCCACTCGATCCAGCCGTCTTTTTTGCCAAAGACTCCAAATCCACATTTTCTTCCACTGGTTTACCTTTAAAATGCACTTTCAAAATTTCCAAACGATCTTTTCTTTCCGGTAAAGCTACGTTCACGTGTCGATCAAATCGCCCCGGACGCAGTAATGCCTTATCGAGCATATCAACTCGGTTAGTCGCTGCCATCACAATTACGCCTGAATCATTATCAAACCCATCCATTTCCACCAAGATCTGGTTCAAGGTCTGCTCGTCTTCACGCCCAGCACCACCTTTAGCGTCACGTTTATGCGCCACTGCATCAATTTCATCGATAAAGATAATCGATGGAGCATTTTTCTTTGCCTTCGAGAATAAATCTCGCACTCGGCTTGCGCCCACACCTACAAACATTTCTGCAAATTCCGAACCTGAAATCGAGAAAAACGGCACGTCTGCTTCGCCCGCCACCGCACGCGCCATTAAAGTTTTACCAGTTCCTGGATCACCCGCAAGAAGTACGCCACGCGGAATTTTTGCGCCTAATTTCTCGTACTTTTTCGGATTTTTCAGAAAATCTACAATCTCCGCCAAATCCTGTTTAGCCGATTCATTTCCCGCCACATCCTTGAATGTTACTTTTTTCTTGTCTGGACCATACAGTCTTGCTCGCGACTTACCAAATGACATTGATTGACTATTTGCTGCCGTTGCTTGTTTCATCACCCATGAAAAGAAAATCACCAAAGCTACAATCGGAAGCACTGTCAATGCAATATTTATTATAATACCCCACACATCAGTATCGTCTTTATATTCAATCATCGGGTAAGTTTTTTGACATTTAGCAAGCTCCTCACCCTCCAAACCATCACAATAATTTACCAGACCCTGATCGTATAAAGTCCCCGAAGAATCTTTTCGTGAAACCTCCGTCGGTTGATCTTCGCCCTTCAAAGTAATATCAAGTGTATTTCCCGTCACGGTAATTTTAGCAATATCTCCTTCCGGATCGTTTGCTCGCTGAATCACCTCCGAAATCGGCACCTCTTCTTTCTTAACCCCACCATAATTCATGTTCGATATCAAAAATGCCCCAAAACAAAGTAAAATAAACGTAAATAAAATACTTCGCACCATATTTGACTTATTGTTCGTTCCTGGCCGCATTACCGGCTTTTTTGGTAAATTTTCCGCCACTTGTTATCTCCTTTATCTTTTTATTCTATCATATTGTTACAAAATATGATAAAATAATTACAGCCTGGGTGTAGCACAGTTGGTAGCGCGCGACGTTTGGGACGTCGAGGTCGCAGGTTCAAGTCCTGTCACCCAGACCATTTTTTTTGCTTCTTTATCTTAAAAGTGCTATAATTAAACAATCTTCGTACCTTAAAATTTGAATTATTGATTAAAAAAGGTGGTGTTAAAAAATGGAAACCAAGTCTTTGTCCGCTACCAGTTACCTTCAATTAATGTTGATTGGTGTCTCAATGAAGGTCTCCTATTGGCCAATCTCAGCCCAATAAATCTATCTTGAAAAAATTCACCAAAATCGACGACCAACATCTCACGGAATACAAAATCCGCTTCGGTCAGAACGGCCAATTCCCGGATAATATTATCGATTTTGATGAAGCAAAGATAATTGTTTCTTTGTACAAAGATGGCCAAACCATCACAGATTTTGTACTTATGGAAGATTTCTTTGAAGACACTATCATTTATATTCATCAATATTTTAATAATTCGTAACCTTACTCAGCCTGGTTAACCAGGCTGATCCCTCGGGGCTTGGCGCAGCTCGGTAGCGCGCACGCATGGGGTGCGTGAGGTCAGGAGTTCAAATCTCCTAGCCCCGACCAATCGTTTTATTTTATCAGGGTATAGCGCAGTTGGTAGCGCGCAGCGTTCGGGACGCTGAGGTCGCGGGTTCAAGTCCCGCTACCCTGACCATTTTATCGATAAAAAACCGGCCCCGAAGGGCCGGATTTTTTTTGATTACACTTAGCTAATTATCGTAGGGATTATAAGGCGAATCAAACGGATCATAAATATCATCCCAACAATAACGATAGAATACATTATACAACCCGCCACCTGCCTTAAGAAACAAATGCGTAGCCGGCATCGTTCTACCGACCACTTCTTCCGAAGCACCCCTGTCTTCAAGTATCTTTCTGGCGAATACGTCTCTTACAATCCATTCGACTTCCGGGTCAACTTCCATCGCAAGATTGTCGTCCGTATAGGCATCAAACTGGCCCTCTGCTGACAAAATTCCAATAATACTATCATTTTGTGCAAAACCAGTGGTACCAACTCTTCCAAGAATTACCCACACATGAGCACTCCAGACCGTCTGAGAATGCGCCATCAGGTCTTCACCCTGAACAACAAGTGCAGTCTGGTGGATTTCTTCATCGGTATAATAGAGGTTAAGATTCTCTTTTATCCATTCCAAATCCATCTCTTCGGACTTTTCTTCAGGCTTCTCTTCTAACGTTTCTCCATTTTTTTCAAACTTTTCGCTAAACATATCGCCACTATCAATCACCTCATTTTCCGTCAAAACCAGACTATCCTGATTTAATATGGTAACCTTTTTTTGAGGTGAAGAATGGCGACTTGAAGTCCTTGCGATTAAATCCGCTTCAACAGAAACGTCATCAGAGATATCGCCAGCAACAACCGTCGCTTTAGTTTCTTTCAGTTCAGAGTTACATCCTGCCCTTACACTATACGAAATATAGAACATCAGGAAAATCAAACACACTGCAAACAAAATTCTTTCTACAATCACCAAAGATAACTTCAAAACTAAACCCCCTCAATATAATCAAAAAATAAAATTACTACGTCAATAAATTGACACCACTTTAATTATACCACGAAACACCAAAAAAGTCAATATTAAAATCTTTTTATCCCTCGTAAACTGGCAAATCTTCCGGAAATGGATCAAAATCATCTTCGGAAAAATCATCAAAATCCGTAAATCCGTCTCCGTCTTCATCCCTACATCCAACCGAACCATACGGATTATAACCTAGTTCAATCAAAAACCTCGATGGCATATTATAATTTCGATTTCCGAAAGTAAACCTTGATGCCGCATAAGTCAAAAACAGTCTTCGCATCGCCCGGGTCATCCCCACGTATGCCAACCTTCTTTCTTCTTCCAAACCAGCTTCATCATCGCAGGCTCTCGAGCTCGGAAATAACCCCTCTTCCATCCCCACCATAAATACCACCGGAAACTCCAAGCCCTTTGCTGCATGCATCGTCATTAATGTCACCGAATTTCTGTCTAAAGTTTCATCCGCCGACGACATTAGACTTGCATCCGCCAAAAAATCCTCCAAATTATCATACGCCGCTGCGTTAGACTCTAAAACTTCCAAATTTTGCATTCTATCTTCTGCCGCCGGCGTACCATCGTCTGTCAAAGTCTTAAAGTCAAAATACCCCACCACTTTTTTTACAATCTCACCTGGATTTTCGTCACCACTAATTTTACGAAGAAAATTTACTAATCTTAAAAAACCATTTTTGGCTTTTGCAGTCTTTAAAACCTCCGGCAAATCCGAATTCAGAAGTGGTTTTTCATCCTTTAAGGCATCCAAAATTTCCAAAATTTTATTTCGTGACACTTCGCCAACCCCCGACAACACATTTTGCATAACTCGTCCTAAACTTACCTTATCTCTATGATTTACGATTAATCGCAAAATCGCCAATACATCTTTCACTTCTTTTCGGTCATAAAACCTCACTCCGCCCACAATCTTGTATGGAATTTGCATACTCATAAACGCTTTTTCAAAAGCATACGACTGTGCATTTGTACGATATAAAACCGCAAAATCAGAAAAAATTGGATATTCCCTTTGTAAATTCAAAATTTTCAGTGCTACAAAATTTGCCTCGGCGTTTTCATCTGGCAGCGATTCGATATCTACTGGCTCACCTTTACCAGCTTCCGTAAACAAAGTTTTGTCCGTTCGAGTTTTGTTCTCGCGAATCACTTTTTGCGACGCTTCTAAAATATTCCCCGTCGAACGATAATTCTGTTCTAGTTTAATCACCTTCGCTCCAGGAAAATCTTTTTCAAAATGCAAAATATTAGTAAAATCTGCTCCTCGCCACGAATATATCGACTGCCAATCATCTCCTACTACACAAATGTTTTTATCTTCGTTTACAAGCAAACGCACAATCTTGTATTGTACTGTATTCGTATCCTGATATTCATCAATCAAAATATGTTGAAATTTTGCTTGCCACTTTTTTCTTACTTCCGGATGACTTTCTAAAAGCTCTAATTCTCGAAGTAATAAATCATCAAAATCCAAAGCCCCTGCTCTGTCTTTTTCAATTTCGTATCTCTCAAAAATTTTTGCAATTTTCTGCTGATTTGGATAAAACGCACTCGCTGTATAGTCTTCCGGTCCACGACCTTGGTTTTTTTCACCCGAAATAATCGATTGCACTGATTTTGGTTTCAACTGTTTATTATCTGATAATTTCAAATCCTTCATAATCCGCCGAATTAATGATACTTGATCATCCGTATCATAAATCACAAAATTCCGATCTAGCCCCGCCACATCTGCTTCCATCCGCAAAATCTTCACTGCAATTCCATGAAACGTCCCCATATATGGCATAAAATTTCTTGGAGTTTCAGATTGGTTTTTAGGATACAAAATTTTATATAATCTATTTCTCATTTCTTTTGCGGCTTTATTAGTAAAAGTTACCGCCAAAATATCAACTGGTTTTACTCCGTGAGCAATTAGATTTGCAATCCGATGTGTTAAAGTTTTTGTTTTTCCAGATCCTGCACCAGCCAAAATCAGAAGTGGCCCCGAAAGCGTCTCTACCGCCTCAACCTGCGCCGGGTTTAACCCTGCTAAAATCAAATCCATCTTTTCATTATAGCATTATATCCCAGTCAATGGTGCAATATCCGCACCAAGATGCCGAAGCCTCAAAGCAAAATCTTGATATCCACGGTTAATCGGATAAACATTTCTAAGAATTGATTTTCCTGGTGCCGCTAACATCGCAATCAAAATCACTACTGCTGGTCTTAGCGCCTGTGGCGCTACCAACTCTGCCGGCCGCCAATTGGTTGGCCCTTCAATATATACTCGATGTGCATCCAAAAGTTCTACTTTAGCGTTCAAATTTGAAAGTTCCGTAATATACACTGCCCGGTTCTCAAACACCCAATCATGAATTAACGTTCGGCCTTCTGCCACAGCCGCAATCACTGAGAAAAATGGCAGATTATCAATATTGAGACCTGGAAACGGCATCGGGTGAATCTTATCTACCGGTGCTGAAAGTTCTGATTTTCGCACTGTCAAATCTACTAGTCGTGTTCGTCCATTCGCTGAAGCATATTCTGACGACCGCTCAATTTTGGCCCCCATCGACTTTAGTATTTCAAGCTCAATTTCCAAAAATTCAATTGGCGCCCTCGTTATTGTAATCTCTGAATGCGTCACCAATGCCACTGCAATAAAGCTCATCGCCTCAATCGGATCTTCTGAAATGTTATACTCCACATCTAAATCAATTCTTGGTCGTCCTTGTACTACCAATCTCGTTGTGCCAATCCCAGAAATCTTTACTCCTAATTTTTCCAAAAAGAAACAAACATCCTGCACCATATAGTTTGGCGAGGCCCCAACAATTGTCGTTCGGCCAGGTGCAAGTGCCGCCGCCATCAATACATTCTCTGTCACTGTATCACCCCGCTCTGTTAAAACAATATACCTATCTCGATATTTATGCAAAGTCTCTTGATTTACCGACACTTCATAAAATCCACTATTACGCATTGCATCCACATTCAAACCAAAAGATTTTAAAGCCTGAATATGAGGTTCCACTGTTCGTGTGCCAAGTGAACAACCACCAGCATAAGGAATTTTAAAACGTGGATAACGATGGAGAAGTGGGCCTAAAAACATAATAATCGACCGAGTTTTTCGCGCTGCCTCTACGTCCATTTCATCTAATTTTAATTCACGAGGTGATATAATTTCTAAGTCTCGATGGCGATTTGTCCAACGACATTTTACGCCAATTGATTCCAAAACTTCAATAATCCGAAATACTTCTTCAATCCTCGCCACCTTATGAAAAATTGTTTTTCCCGTATTAAGTAGCGCCGCACAAAGTAACCCCACTGCTGCATTCTTAGATGTATTTACTGTAATTTCACCCGACAATTCTTTACCGCCATGAATCATAAAACTCTGCGAAACAGAATCGTTTATAGAGAGAATTTGGTTACCCAAAGCCTCCGAAAGTTTTTTAATCATTTCAAGAGACACATTCTGTCCGCCTTTTTCAATCCGATGGATTGCTGATTGACTTGAGCCTACTTTTTCGGCTAATTCTCCTTGTGTCCACCCCTTTTCAAGTCGCATGTGCTCGACAGTCTCACCGATCACCTGCTGATAATTCCTCACTTTTTTCATGCTCTACATTATATCACAGCATGAATATTTTGTAAATATGTTATAATGTTTTTATGAAAACAATTCAAGATATTGATGTAAAAAATAAAAACATTCTAGTACGTGTAGATTATAATGTCCCGCTAAAAAACGGCAAAGTTGAAAACGACCTTCGCATCCGTGCAAGTCTTCCTACTATTGATTATTTACTCAAACACGGCGCCCAAAAAATCATCTTAATTTCTCATCTTGGTCGTCCAAACGGCAAAAACACCCCAGATTTTTCTCTTTCACCCATAGTAAGTACCCTACGCAAACTTCTACCTAATCAAAAAATCGGTTTTTATCCCCTACCCAACTCTAATGAAAAAATCAAAACTCTCCCAACTGAAAAAATTATCCTATTAGAGAACCTTCGTTTTGACCCAGGTGAAGAACAAAACTCCTCAGATTTTATCAAAAATATTATTACTGCTACCGACGCCGAAATTTTCGTCCAAGATGGATTTGCCGTTATTCACCGCGCCCATGCCTCAACCGATGCTGTCAAAAATTTTCTCCCCATCTGTGCCGGTTTCCTTCTTAAAAAAGAGATCGAAAATCTTCAAAAAATTCTCAAAAAACCCGAAAAACCAATTCTTTTCATTATTGGTGGAGCCAAAGTTGAAGACAAACGCCCCCTGATCGATAAATTCGTCAAAATTGCAGACACTGTCGCGGTTGGTGGTAAAATTGCCGCCGATGGCTATAAATCGACCAATCCAAAAATCTACGTCGCCAAAGATTTTGACGAAGACACCGCTGGCAATAAATTGGATATCGGCCCATTTTCTACCGGCAAAATCGCCAATCTTATTGCTGATGCTAAAACTATTGTTTGGAATGGTCTTTTAGGTTACGCTGAAGATCCAGCTTATGCTACTTCTTCCACTATCGCCGCCGAACTTCTCGGTGAAAAACAAAATGCTACCACTATTATTTGCGGTGGCGATACTACTGGTTTCGTAGAAAATCTTATGAAATCCCATCCTGATCTCAATTATTCTCTCGTTTCCACCGGTGGCGGTGCTGCTCTTGAATTTCTTCTTGGCAAAAAATTACCAGGTTTAGAAGCTATATCTTCCTAATCTTTATCGTATCGGTTCCTGCTTTATTATTATCACCCGACACAATTACTGCTAATAAATCTTTTTGACCTTCTTTAGTCTGTAAATATCCAGATTTTTTTAATTCCACCGCCAATTTAATTCCAAAATCTTCACTATAAGACCGACAAAAGGCCGAACTGGCATAGTTTAAGGCTAATTGATTTGCTACTCTTTGATTAGGTGTCACTGACACAATTGGCAAATTTGGCCTTTGCGCTGCCATTGTCGTTGCAGTCATGCCTGACGCCGTTTGACAAATTATTACATCTGCATCAATTCGTTCCGCTAATCTTGCCGCCGCAGCTGAAATTGCATCATACACTTTAGACTTCTCACCCACCGGCATACCAGAAATTGAAGCTATCCGAGAATGATTCTGCGTATATAAGATCACTTTCTTCATCTCTTTCACTGCTTCCACCGGATACTGACCATTCGCAGTTTCATCCGAAAGCATCACTACATCCGCCCCCTGTATCACTGCTGTTGCCACATCCGAAACTTCTGCCCGCGTTGGTTCAGGATTATCCACCATTGAACTGAGCATTTGTGTCGCTACAATACAAAGTTTTGAATGTTCTCTACACATCGCAATTAATTTTCGCTGGATAATCGGCACTACCTCCGCTCCTGCCTCTACCGCCATATCTCCGCGCGCCACCATAATTCCGTCTGCCGCTTCAACAATAGCCTCTAGGTTTTGTTCGCTCTCAATCGCTTTTTTAGTTTCAATCTTCGCAATTACTTTAGCCGTTGAACCATAAGATAACAAAAGTTGTTTTAACTTCTGAATATCGCTCGCCGATTGCACAAAAGATAAAGAAACGTAATCATAATCTGAATTCACACCATATTCAATATCAGCTAAATCTTTTGGTGTCAAAATATCACCATCAAAATCCGTTTCCGGCAGGTTTAGACCTTTACGCGACATAATAAAACCATTGTTCAAGATCTTAACCTTTATTGCGGTATCAGAAACAACTTCGATTACTTCACTTTTTACCTTACCATCAAACATCGATAGTGGTTCACCAATTTTCACTTTTTCAGCCAAGTTATATTGTACCGGCACAATCATGCCACCATCATGCTCAAATTCTTTCGACTCTAAAATTAATTCATCATCAGCTCTTAAATCTAAGTGATTATCTTTCAACACGCCCAATCTAATTTTAGGCCCTTGCAAATCTTGCAGAATCGCCACCGACCGTCCTTTTTTCTCAGCCGCCATCCTTATCCATTTTATCTGCTGATCACGCTCTTCATTTGACCCATGTGAACAATTTAACCTACATCCATTAACACCAGCCATAATCATTTCCTCTATTTTTTCTTCTGAATTAGTCGCCGGCCCAACTGTTGCTAAAATTTTTGTTCTTTTAAATAATTTGCTCATGTTATTATCTTACCATATAATCAAACTTATGGTAAGATAATGACATGGCTTCCAAAAAAAAATCCTTTTCTACCCCACAAATCATTGTATTTATTATTATTATTTTAAGTATGCTCACCGTAATTATTGCAGCCGTCTGTACACTGGTTTTTACACCAGAAAATATCGTCAAAACCAAAATCTCCGAACTGTCAGCGGATTATTACGAAAACTATATTTATGAAAAGTTCGACTTTAGCGACCCATCATCCGAAAATCTTGTCAACTTCATACAAAAATACGAAGAAAACGGACTTACCATCACTACGCTTCGTCAACTTCTTCTTTACGATCATCAGAAAAACGCCGACGTTGCCCCATTTCTCAAAAAATATTGCGACGAAGATACTACTTTTATCAACTTCTATCCAGAACACCCCTATTCTAAAACTTCTTATCGCATTGAATTTGTCTATTCTTGCGAATTTTAAGATTATTTGTTATAATAATCCTACGGTCTCGTAGTATAACGGTTAGTACATCGGGTTTTCATCCCGACAACGCGGGTTCGACTCCCGCCGAGATCACCATACCAGAGTTGGAGCCAGAAAGAGGCTCTTTTTTGTTGTTTATAACGGAGAAGAGAGGGCTTAAATCCTGCGTTCCAAAAATTTTGTCCTGGATATCAAAGTGTAAGCCGTTTGGAAACAGCATTTTTTGGAACGCCTGTCTCGTCTCGAGGTCGGCATCTTTCCAGAGTTTGGCCGGCTTAGTCATGAAATTGCACACGTAATCTATTGTGGCTTCATTTAGGCCCTGGTTGCGTTCCAATTTATCAATTTCACGTCGAAGGTCCTGGCGTTTTAACTCCAAGGCTTCACTATACCTGTTTTTATCGTCTATACTAATCTTCCCCTCTAACATTGCGTCTACCGCTTCTATGAGTTTCTTGTCAATATCTGACACCGCTTCGCGACAATTGGCTAGCTCGCGAGTTGTATCGCCGAGTTTCTTGGCCGCTGTGCGTTTTACGATCTCTCTAAATAGCTTAATCGTGCCCTCGCTAGGCGTTATTTCTTCGAGGAAGTCTACAAATAGCTCATGCATCTTTTCGATCGGAATTGAGCTATGGCCTTTTGTGGTGCAGTGATAACGTGGAGATCTCTTACCGGCAGAGCTTCTTGGTGCACTAGAACGGATTAGCGTTCCACATTTTGAACAGATGAGTAATTTACGAAGTGGATATAGGTCGCTATTGCTCGGTATGAGCAGGGTATGTTTACCACTTAGGATTCGTTGGTTCTTATTAAAGACGTCGATATCGATAAGGCCGTCAAAATCCTTGATCTTGGTCGGTTTGCCGTCTAAGAGTTTCTTTGAGGTGTTATAACCGGCATAAACAGACATCTTTAATATGCCAAGTAGCGTGTTCAGAGTGATTGGCTTGCCATTCCTGCCGTTTACGTCCATTTTGTGGGCTAGGTTTACTAATTCCATAGGAGCCATATCACCCTCGGAGAAGCGATTGAGCAAGAATTGGATTTTATTGCCGATATCGTTTGTATTATCGATTTCTAGCGTGTTATGGTGCTTTTTCTTGCCGTCGTTCGTATATTCGCCGGTCACTACGGGTTTTAGCTTTAATCCGAGTGGAGCTTGCGTCATCCACCAACCATAGCTAGCCAGGAGTGACATATCATCTTTGACGGTCTTAGATTTAATATCGTTATCGAGTTGATGGACGGAAAGTGCGATATTTAGCATAAAACGCCCGGTCGGCGATTCGTCGATTACTTCTTGCGTAGAGCGTAGCGTGACACCGCATTTGGCCAGGATAAAGCCAATGTCGTTGAAGAACGACGGCATATCCCTGGATATACGCGAAACGTTGTAAACGACCACGTGATCTATATGCCCTTTGCGTTTTGCGATAGCTCCTAGCATCTTCTGGAGTTCTGGGCGGTGGGCAGTTTTGGCCGAGATGCCAGCATCTGTATACCAACCGATTATTTCTATATTGTTTTGGTTTGCGTATTTTTGTATTGCAAGTCTTTGATTTTCCAAAGAAGCGCCGTAAGTCTGTTCTTCGGTCGAGACGCGAGTGTAGCCGAACGCTATACGTTTTACTCCATCATTCATTAACACCATACTATACCACCTTTTCGTCAGAATGGACTATTTTTATATCAATAAGGTCGCTAGCAATGCGGTGCATTAGTCCGATTAGGTTGGCAAGCTCTAGATCTGAGATTTTGTCGGAGTCAGCTTTGCCGAGCAACTTGCGTGCTTCTTTTGTGGAGATTATGATCTCGTTTGAACACAGGAAACTATCTTTGTGTTTCTGTGCTTTCTTATATACTCTTTTGGGCATTTGTGGGCCCTTTCGTGATTTGTTGCGCTTTTTGGGTTTACTGTGGCCCGAAAGCGGTGTACGCAAGCTTGCCCACAATTGCTCGCAATTCTGACGTTAAAAAGCCCCTATGATAAGTAGGGGCCGCAATTAACTAGTTCCAATTATACCACTCATGGTTATATGAGCCAAGCATAAGCGGTTTCATGGGACTTTTGACCGGGGACTTGAAAGTTTTCCACAAGTAAGATTAAATACGGGAACCTTGCGAGAACATCGCAATTAATTTTTTATTAACCAGAGCGCCTGGTTCGTACTTTATAGAAAATAATCTTCTCGCAAGGGCTAAGGAGATTGTATGGGTAAATTATCTACTGATAGTCTAAAGCCCGTTCAGAAGCCACGTAAATGTCCTAAATGCGGCAAAATTTATTATGGTTATCCGGCTTTATCACGTGAGGACAATAAAACTGAGGTTTGTCCGGTATGCGGAATAGAAGAGGCTTTATTGGCTTATTTACGCCAATAGTTCTAGTTTATATATCGAGAGACATCCAGTTGTCTGTGTTGTATCCGGTATCTATTTTTTCAATCTCTGATCTGTCTCCGTTTTTGGCCGCAAGGGCAGCTTCTCTCGTCACAGCGTCGCCTTGCAACATGAATGTATTCTCTCCAGTAACATTGATGATGCCGCCCCAAAGACCGGGATATGGCGTTATTCCGTCAATTTTGAACTCCCTATAAGTATCTACGATATTGTCGTAGTCAACAAAGAAAGCTTGTAGGGCGTCAGCCTTCTCATTCACGGAATTACCCATTTTTGTTTCAGGATTGGTCGTATCACCACTCTTTGTGTCAAAGATGCCGATAGTACCATCTGTAAACTTGACGATATAATCTGGATAGAAGATTGCTTCCTCGTCTATTTCGTTATCTTTATGCTTGATATAAGGAACACCAAAATATTTAGGTTCGCTAGTGCCGTTTCTGTACCACCATTCAACCTTCTGACTCCTATCAAGTGCTTTTTCAAACTTTCTTTCCGTACCCCATTTAGCGCCACTTGTATCGTCTGGACGATAGAATGGTTGGAGTGCGTGTTTTGGCGAAGGATATGCTTCATAATGTTCACCGAACTCTTGCTCTTTTGGAATGGAAAATACATTAAGTGTAAGTTCAGTCTCTTTGGTCATCGTTTTAGCAAATTCTTGCTTGGCCTCATCGATAATGCCATTCATAATTCTTTGATTCTCTTCGGAGCAGGCTATAATTTGTTGGATTTCATCTTCATCATCAAAACCATTGTCCGAGAACCATTTATAGATTGCCTGTTTAAGAATACGGCTCGAATCGTGTGGTGCATAAGGTGAAGATTTTTTCTTGAGCCATGTCTGGAACGTACGCTCGATAAACGCTTTATCGGCTTTTATATTAAGTTTTTGGCCCTCCTCAAAGGCCTTAGCGTCGGCCAAGTCTAGGTCTTCAATAGCAATATCAGCAAGAATTGGGACGGTTAGTTCGTCGGCATAAACTTCCAATAAATCGTCTATTTTATTGCGTCTAGTTTTTATGTCGTCTTTTTCGGTTATTCCGAATTTTTCGTCCAGCATCGGTAAGAAGATAGGTCGAAATGCTTGGTTGAGACGATTACGTTGACCAACCACACGTTGCCTGTGAACATTCGGCAAAACGATGTGGTCGATTCCGTCCACAATATGATTAAAACGCATTTTGAAGAACGTCTGAGTGTCTCCATCCTGACGGAGGGCAAGTTCGTTGACATTCGTGAACACGTATGCAGAATTTAAAGCCGAGTCTTCATAATGTTTTAGCTCCGGCATACGTAAAATGCGGCCAACAGTTTGTATTTCGAAAGTGACAGATTTAATGTCTCGCAACATAACAAGAATCGCCGCTCTAGGACAATCCCAACCGGTTGCAATGGCCTGTTTAAAAATGAGTACTTCTATTGAAGAATCGTTTTTAATACATGATTCTTTAACGTCATCAGGATATTTTTCTCCTGCAACCCAAATGCCAAGTTTGCCATTTTCGTATGTAATTCCATGTTCTTCCATGAATTTTTCTACAAGTTCCCTGGTTGTTTGATCGATGGCGCTCATCTTGTCAGCGCTCTCGCTTGGTAATTGAACCAAGATTAACGGATTAATATTCGTGCCCTGTTCTTTATATTTTTCAGCAAGAATAACTCTCTGTTTGAGTGCTGCTTCTAGCACTACAGCATCGGTAGAACCTTTGTCGATTACGCCAGTAATGTCGTTATTGATGATGGTGTTCGTTTTAATGAGCCCACTCTTAACAACATCTTCAAATGGAACTTCAATATAACGTCCAGTATTCTTTTCGTAATATCCGGCCTCTAGCGTAATTAGTGGGGTAGCAGACACTTCCACAATTAGGTCTGGCTGGATAACTTTATTAACGAGCTTTTGCGAATTCTCTCCTGTATAGGTACGGTGAGCCTCGTCAACAATGAGAACGATTCTGCGGCCTTCCGCTCTAGTTTTGTCCAAGATTTCTTGTAGATTTCTTCCGTCCTCGCCGACACGGACATAGACATTATTAAAAATTTCGATAAGATTATCATCGTCGTCTTTGACTTGTTTGACTTGATACATCTTCTCCCAGTTGCAGAAGAGAATCGTGTTCGGCTCTAGCGCTTCGGCAGTTATTTCGCTTAGTTCAAGCATATTGAAACGACTATCCTTCAGATAATTCTGGGATAATTTTTCGTAGCTTTGGTGTGCCAGGTCGCCCATGCTCGCCCAAAGAAACACGTAGTCATCACTGAAACCGTCTTCAGCTAATTGTTGCAACATTGCAGCTGTCATTACCGTCTTGCCGCTTCCTGTTGGCGATTTGAAGATGATTGTTGCACCCTTGTTACCAGCGATAGCTAGTTCTTTAAAGCCATTCGTTAGCTTTTCAACATATTTAGATTGATAATCTCGAAGATTCATTAGTGCCTCCTATCTTTGAAGATTTTCTTATAGATTTCAAGAACGCCTTCCGGAATAGGTTGGCTCTCGTATTCGTGTTTTGTGGTTTTTGTCACTTCATCGAGTCGGCCACTATTGTCGTAACTAAATACATAAAGATGTACTGGTTTATCGGTTTCCAATTCTTCAATTTGGTCGATGTATTTCTCTAACTCGAAGCGGTCGTAGATAACGCCGACGATTTGACCATTTTCTTCAAAGACCTTAAATAGGTCTTCGTCTATTGTCTTATTAAATATACCTTCACGAATACGAATCATGCCTTCACAAGCAGGGGAAAGCTTGCGGCGTAACTTATCTAATGTTTCCTCTTTCTCAATAAATGATGTTTTGAAATATCTTACGTTTGCAGATATCCCCTCAGCATCGGAATATCCATTAATCACATTTTTTATTCTTGGGTACGTAACTTCCTCTGCAATTCTACCTTCATTATTTGTACAGAGAATAAAACTTCGGGTACCACCATCTTCTTTATTCATTGTAAGTACTGCTTGCCCAGTTGTTCCTGAGCCAGCAAAATAATCCAATACGGTTGCCGATTGTTTCGGATATAATCGGACCAAATAATTTATTAAGGTAGATGGTTTTGGATACGGGAATGCATCTCTGCCTAGAATTTTCTTCAATTCCTTCGTTCCACTCTCTGTAGTTCCTATTTCGAAATATTTGTCTTTTTTTATTTTCCCATTCTCGTCTATGCTTTTCATAGTCTCATCCATTAACAAATTTGATGAAACATTTCCAATGAAGTCTTTATAATATGATTTCTTTCGGGGTTGAGCGGAGCCATCTTTGCCCCAATAGATTTGGCCGGCTTCATCCAGCTTCTTAAACACTTCTGGTGTATACACCCATGCTTCTGTATGCTCGACGCCAGTTGGTGATACTACCGTATATTTTGGACGACCATCATCCCTAACTTTTCCAGAGGTAATAAATGGGCCGTTTGGGTCGTTGTCGGGATTAGAATAATTTTCGCCGTCGTATTTTTTCTTTATGCGATTAAAGAAAAAGCCCTGTAGTGCTTTTTCGTCCCCGATATTATCTTTATCGAATGCCTTGAGGTAAAAAGAGGATTTGTTTTTTGCATAACAAAGTATGTACTCTGTAGATATAGAAACTGTTGGCTCAGTATAATAAAGTGAATTTCTGCATTTCCAGATTAAGTTTGCAATCAAATTACTTTCATTGAATATTGAATCGCACAACAATCGTAAATATGGTAATTCAATATCGTTGATTGAAATAAATATCACGCCCTCATCAGAAAGTAGACTATATGCTAACTTGAGCCGTTTTTCCATAAACGAAAGCCACTTCGAGTGCTTAAAAGAATCTTCGGTATCTACGAATCTGTCATTGTATATGAAATCTTTATTCCCAGTATTATATGGAGGGTCAATATAAATAATGTCAATTTTTCCGGCGTGCGTATAGTTTAAGGCCGAAAGAGAATGGTAGTTGTCTCCTTCAATAATAATGTTTGTTGGTTGACCTGGTGCTTTAGATATTGCTTTTGAAGTATCTTCATTAAGAACTGGTAATTTTTCTTTACAGTCGGTTGCAACTTTTTCTGGCTTATCTTCCCAAACCAGTCCGAATTTCTTTTGCTTCTTTATGGACTTAATAATCGAAATGAGCTCTTCTTTCGAGTAGTCCTCTAGCTTCTTATCTTGCATCTAGGCCTCGTTATCTAGCTTGAACAGCTATACTGGCGACCTACAAAAAGCAGCCATGTACGGCTGTTCAAACTTTTCGCTATCCAGAGTATAGACCCAGATGCTAGTACATGGCTGCATCTTTACGTCTATAAGTCGATACAAAATATCGACCGACCCTGGAATTGCGTTATTAATATTGAAAAGTTTGAACAATTTAATTATATCATATTTCTGCCAATTTTCTTGCCTGTCGTCTTGCTGAATGTTGTTAAACATACAAAAAATACTCCTATATTCAATTATTTAGCCATCACAAAAAAGAAGTTCTTGCGGTAGGTACCTTCGGTGCCGTGCGAGAACTTCATCATTACTGTACCATATTTTTCCGTTTCACATCAAGAAAAGTATTTATAGAGAATTTTGTTCTCTAACTTCACGAAAACGACCGAGAATAAGATTTTCCGTATCTGTTTTACATAAAAAATCGGCCATTTCTGACCGACTTTTTATTTACCTTAGGCTAGGTCGACATTTATCCCGAACGGCATAGCAATCAGCATTTTCTTTGTCACTCGCCATTGTCGTATGTAGTAGGCTCTCACGATCGCATCATTCACGTCGCGATTGTTTAGAACTCGAGGAATATAAGATATTGAGCAATAGTAATATTCCTTGTCCTCGCCCTCTACGCGTATGTAGACGCGTTTTCCTCGGCCAACTTTCCTATAATCAACCGGACCGAGTAAAATGTCGTCACTATATTGTTTTAACGCCCAAATTGCATCTTTTGGCGATGATTCAATAACTCTCATACGTTTTAGATCTCCATAATCGCGAGAGTTCAACCTTCTATTGCGACGACGGACCAATTTGTCTACTTGTCTTGCGGTAACCCTAATCTTGCCACCATTTCGTGGCCTTTTATAGATTCTGTGGTGTTTACCCATAATTGTCCTCTTTTGAAGGGATGCGCTATATAAGCGGTATATGTATATTATACCATTTAATACCACATCTAGATCTAATTGTGGAATGATATAATGTTAGAAAGGATATACCAAACATGTTGGAAGAGTGTAATTGTGAACCAGCTCAAACAATTTTTTACGATATTGTTTTAGCCATAGCAACTGGTATTGTGGCCAGTTTTTTGACGACATTATTGCTAAAGTATTTCGAAAAACAAAAAGCAAAGAATATTCTTTTAAATAACTTTCGATTTATGGAAGCTATTGAAGAATCCCATATGTTTGCGCGCTATTTTCTTATACATGCAAAACCAATTCTAAAATATTATGGAGGAATAGAATGGTTTCATTTTCCAGGAAAAGTTAGTAAAAAACGTAAGCGAAACTTTTGGGGGGACAAAAAATGTCAAAAGGATATTTTTGAATTCCTCCATAAAAATAAGCAGGATATGGAGACAATCATTGGTGTCATTGTGTCCGAAAAAAATGATATACTTTACGAGACAATTGACAAAAGTTTAAGTATTTCGTTCGACCAAACACTGTGTAGTATATCTGATAATTTAAAAAATCGTTCCCACAACTTCAATAATGATGTGAAAAATAATATTAATGAGTTATTAAGAGATAAGAATATAGCATTGAGTTATTATACTATATTCCATGTGCTCGCATACGTTAGTTATCTATTCGATCTATATTCTTTTTTGGGGATCGAAGATAAGTTGAATCGCAATTTCGACTCTAGCCTAGAGGCTATAGAGAAAAATCAAGCTCTATAATATAAACACTAAGCAATTTGATCAAGTTTCTCTTGCATTTGTTGAAAAATCCACTCTGAGAGAGTTTTGCAATTTGCATCACCAATACATCCCTGTATCGCTGCATGATAAGCACTCTTTTTGTCGGCATTTGTTCTTGGAAAACCAGCAAGAACAGGAATATATCCAAGGCTTAATGATAATTGATCCACTAATACCCTGGCAATTCTACCATTACCATCGTTGAACGGATGGACTCTAATAAATTGATAATGGACTTCTGCCAAAAAATCGCAAACGTGCTTTATATCATTCGTGTCTATATATTGCAAAGAACTTGATATTTTATCCGCAACTTCCACTATTGAACTTTGGACCTCAAAGCCTTTAGGTATTTTGTGTTTATCCTCATCTCCAGGATCACCAAATCTTACATCCTCGCCATTCCTGCGGAAACGTCCTCGATCCTTATAAACAAAAGCAAAGAGTCTATCATGCATACTTTTCCATTCATCCAACCAGTCAATATTTTTCCTACTTATAAAAGATGTCTTTATATCACCATCGCGCTCGAGATCTTGTATAAAATCATTAATAACGTCCCCTAAACCATGTTCTTCTGCGGATCTTACAAGAGGATGAGTGGAATTGATAGAATAGATTCTGCCGCTATTATATTCTTCGGTTTTAGTATATTCATTCCATAGAGCGTCTACGGCGTCGTCTTTGAAAATTTCATACCGTTCCATGTCTAATCCGGATATTCTAGACCAGTGCTTTCAGAAACTATATCCTGCAACATGCCACGGACTAAACTCGCTTGCATATTATCACTGTCATTGTTGGCATTAACTGCTGCACATAGCATACTAAGGTCGTTTTTCATATCAAGATCAGTAACATAATACAAGACTCCATTCTTGTTTTCTTTCCAACTTGAGTCCTCGTGGCTTGCATTAACAAGACTTGAAGTGTTATGGTCGCGTAGTGTCTTGAGAGTTTTTTCTATAACGTTTCGTTCTTCGTCGGACCCCTTGAATTCTGCTTCCGTAGAATATTCGATAGATTCGTAAGCAAGGCGGATATTTTTTACACGTTCGCTTTTAATCTCATTATCAATAGAAGTTAGTTGCATAAAACCATCAGGTACTGGGCCTAATGGCATACGAATATACTTAAAGTCTTCTTTATTTGCTAGATTATTTCTAATTAATTCCTTATGTACAAAATAGATAGTCTTAGCAAAACGAACCTTACTAAGAGAAGATTTTTCTAGTGCCAATATATTTTTGGCTAAAATATTCATTTTCATATCTATTCTCATTTATTAGCCTTTAATTATAACATAAGATACCACTTTAGTAAATCCTAAATATCCATTATAATATTATATTACCATAACCTATTTACTTTTTGTATACATTTTTTATACAATTACGCAATAGTGCATTTATCAACATACGTGCAAACATCATTGTCATTGTAAGCTCTTAAGGAGCTTCTTCATTGTCGTTGTTGCCATCACGTTCCACCCGGGTTGCTAATGTTTGGGCTCATATTCATTAGTTCTACTGATGCCAGGGATATAGTTTGTAGGATATAAAACAGTGATAATTCCCCTCACGCGGTAGAAGTCCTCTACGAGGATATTCCAATTCGTTTGGACGAGGTTCACCAAAGAAAAAGCAGGTCCGTCAGGGCTTGGTTTTTTATTTGGTGACGAGAGGAGAGAAACAAAGTTGCTCCCGCCGAAATCACCATTTTATCAATTTCAAAAACTCACTTTCATCAAGGGTGGGTATTTTTAATTTTTCGGCCTTTTCTAATTTTGATTTTCCTGGTTTTTCTCCTACAATCAAAGCTGTGGTATTTTTTGTCACCGACGAAGTTACTGTTGCACCTAGTTCTCGTAAGTGATTTTCTGCTTCTTCTCGTCCCATACTCTCGAGCGTGCCTGTTACGATATACGATTTTCCAATCAACGGCGAATCTTTTAACACTTCATCTAGTGGCCATACTCCTAATTCTTTTAATTCACTCAATAACTTCACGTTATCTTCATCTGCAAACCATGCCAAAATCGACTCTGCCACGACTTCGCCAATATCTGGAATTTTCAATAAATCATCCTCCGTTGTATTCGCTAAGTTATCCAAAGTTTTGAATTCTCGTGCTAAAACTGTCGCCGTTTGTGCTCCCACATGACGAATTCCGAGCGCCGTAATAAATTTTGAAAGCGTAGGTTTTTTTGACGCTTCGATTGCCGTTACTAAATTACGTGCCGACAGCTCTCCAAATCGCTCTAACTTCGCGATATCCACTTCTTTTAATCGATACAAATCCGCAATCGATCTTACTAATCCAGCCGAGATTAAAGCCTCTACGTTTTTTTCACCTAAACCCTCAATATCCAATGCTGTCTTAGATGCATAATATTCAATCGCTCGCGCCAATATAAAATTCGACGACTCGCCTTTTATTCGATAGACTACTTCGCCAACCGGTCGTTCAAACTCAAGATTCGGATATTGTTTTTTTAAAGCTTCTTCATAATCAAACATTACCGTTTTCTCCGGCCTCAAACTCGTCAATACTTCTTTTATTTGCGGAATAATATCTCCCGCTTTATAAACAATCACCGTATCACCAATCCTCACATCCAACCTCGCAATTTCATCCGCATTGTGAAGCGACGCGTGACGCACTGTTGTTTCCGCTACTTGCACCGGATCAAGAATCGCCACCGGTGTCGCTGCCCCCGTCCGACCAATCGAAATCACGATATCTCGCACTTTTGTTGTAGATTCCTCTGCCGGAAATTTAAATGCCACCGCCCCACGCGGAGTTTTTCCAACAATCCCCAACTTATCATAAACCGCTCGATTATTAATTTTTATCACCATCCCATCCGTATTAAATGGTAAAGTTTTGCGATATTCATCCAAATCGTCAATGTAATTAAATAGTTCTGATTTTTCCCTTTCGCTAAAAACCTTGTCTTCATTTGAAGTCTGAAAACCAAACGCTCGTAACTTCTCATATGCTTCATGCCAAGTCGAAGAGTCCGGTACCACCAAATCGTATGCTATAAATTTTAGTGGTCGGCTCGCCGCAATTTTTGAATCCAACTGCCGAATCGATCCTGCCGCCAAATTTCGAGGGTTTGCAAACTCCGCTTCTCCTTTTTTCTTTTGCATCCGATTCAGTTCTTCAAAATCTTTCTTAAAAATCACAATCTCACCGCGTACCTCAATCTCTGAGGGAACACCATCTTCTAAGTGAATTTTTAACGGAATGTTTTGAATTGTTTTAACATTTAAAGTTACATCTTCACCAACTAATCCGTCTCCCCGCGTTACCGCCTGGTGAAAAATCCCATTCTGATATTTTAAGGCACAGGCTAAACCATCCATCTTAATATCCGTAAAAAACTCACCAATCCCACCCCCCCTAATCAACTTTTCGTTTCGAGAAATCCAATCTTCGATTTCCTGACGCGAAAACACGTCTGCCAGGCTAATCATTCGTTTTTTGTGTTGTATCTTCGTAAATTTGTCTAGTGGCTTTCCCGCTACTCTTTGCGTTGGCGAATCTGGCGTCACAAACTCTGGAAATTCAGTTTCTAGCAATGTTAATTCATGCTTCAACGAATCTGCCGCTGCCTCGCTCATAATCGACTCATCTAACACATGGTAATGATATCGATAATCATTTATCAATTCCCTTAATTTGACAATTCTTTTTCCAGCTTCACTTTTCTTCATAGTCAAGCATCCATCTATAATATAAATATAAATAAGCCGTTACATAAATAAACGTAAAGCACGTCATAATCGTAAGACAAATCGGTACAAACGGTATTCCTTCTGTCCATTCAAATGTTTTCATCCACAAATCAAACAAAATTAACGGCAACATCACAATCACCCACACAACCGCAAGCGCCAAAATCAACGCCAAAAGTCGAATCACAAATTTTACTCTCCGCCCCATCATCAAATCCGACGCTGTATGAAGTGCTTTTATCGGATAAAGCCCCGGCGCCGACACCGCCACGAATGCAATAAGAGATGACGACAATAAATATCCAGACAACAAAATCATCATCGCCGCAAAAATAAAAAATACCAAAGCGTAAAACGGCGTTGTTAAAAATTCCGTTTGTATCGCCGCCGAATATACCACAATCAAAATAAAAATCGGAATACATTGAATCACCGCTACTACAAACACCAAGAATGTTGAAATTAGTGGCGTCAGCGCATTATAAAGCCCGTCTCTAAGTTTTATTTTATGATTAGCCAAACGATGCCGCAATAAAAATATCGTCACAAGCCATACAATTAGAAAAATTATTACCCCAAACACCGCCGCCGCTTCACTAGAATCACCCGACAATCCACCAGTTGTCACCGTAGATATTAACAACAACCCCGCCTTTGCTACATTTCCAATATCTCCTCCTGCTACCTGCACGCTCGTCTCATCCAAAATATCCTGAAATTGTGCGTAATTCGACTCACTCATAATTCCTACAAAAACCGCATTTAAAACTACAGCAATTACAAGCAATGGTAAAAACAGTTTCCAATTTTTAAAAATAATTTTAAACGTCGCAAAAATATGATACATTATTCCCGGCACTGCAAGCTCTCGTTTATAATCCTCCCGATACGAACGCTTAAAAGACTTATGCGGATTAATTCTTTTTTTTCGCATAACTTTTATTTTTTGTTTAATCTTTTTAAAAATTCTTTTTACCATTTTCGAGCCTCTCTATCCGTTTTTCAATCGGCGGATGCGACGACAATAAATTACTGAAAAATCCCTTACGTAAAGGATTGTTTATATACATCGCTTCCGTCGCAATATTCTGGCTCCGCATCGGCTGTGAGTGATTTTGTAATTTTTTAAGTGCACTAATCATCCCTTCTGGATATCTCGTGATGTTCACCGCCGAAGCATCGGCTAGATACTCCCGCTGACGACTTACCGCCATCTGTGCCACTGCTGCTACAATTGGCGACAAAATTGCCACAAAAAGAATCAACATATATCCCACTGGACTTCCCTCATTATTTCGACGTCGATTTCCGTAAAACATCATCCGAAATGCCAAATCCGATATCAACCCCACCACACAAACTAAACCAAACACAATCATCGATACTCTAATATCATAATTTTTAACATGCGACATCTCATGTGCCATCACCGCCGTCAATTCTTTATCATCCATAATATCAAGCAAACCCGTTGTTGCCGCTACCAAAGCATGCTTCGGATCTCGACCTGAAGCAAACGCGTTTGGAGCCTTATCGTCAATAAGATAGACTTTTGGCGTCGGCAACCCCGTTGTGATTGACAAATTTTCCACGATATTATAAAACCGAGGGTTGTCTTTTTTGCTAATTTCGCGCGCACCAGTCATTGCTACAGCAAGCGCACTGGCACAATAATACTGAAACACTGCATATAAAATCGCTATTATTAAAGTCCAAACTGCAATCCAAAAATCTTTATAAAAATACGCAAACACGCCCGCAATCGCTACAATCAGAATCACAAACCCTATCATGATAAATACGGTTCGACGTTTATTCTCGGCAATTTGTTTATACATTCAAACCTCATTGCTATGTTTTTAAAACTTAATGTTATGTTTCAAAAACATAACCTTATGATTTTAAAACTTAATTTCAGGCGCTTTTTCAATTTTCGCCTTTTCGCTTTCAGCTACTTCAAAATAATCACGTTTTTTGAAATGTCCAATAATATTATTAATAATGTTGGTTGGGAAAGTTTTAATCTTCGTGTTAAGTTCTTTCGCACCAGCATTATAAAATCTGCGCGCCGCCTGAATTTTATCTTCGACATCTTGGAGTTGTTCCTGCAATTTGACAAAATTTGAATTGGCTTTAAGTTCTGGATAAGCCTCGGCTATTGCAAAAATCCGTCCAAGCGCACCCTGCATTTCTTTTTCAGCCTCAGCAGCTTGCTTTACAGTCTTTGCGCCCATTACCGCCGAACGTGCCTCGGTCACCATTTCAAATGTTTCTTTTTCATGCTTCGCATAGCCTTTCACGGTTTCTACCACATTCGGGATCAAATCCGCTCGATATTTAAGCTGCACTGTAATATCAGACCACGCCTCGTTCACACGCTCATCTAATTTTACTAAACTATTATAAATTCCAGCAATTAACCCGATTATTACAATAACCGCAACAATCACCAGAAGCACAATTCCCCAAGTTGGCATTTTTTCTCCTTTCAAATTTTATATAACCATTATAGCACACAATATAAAAAATAGTACGCTTGAAGCGTGCTCTAGCTCTCACGCCTTTAGACCCGAGAGCCAATCAACGGCTGTAGCTTTCTGGAACAAAAAATGGTGCGAATGAAGAGACTCTAACTCTCGCACCGAAGGTCCGAGAGTTAGCCAACAAAATAAGGCTACCTGGAGCCTTTGGATGTGGTGCGAATGAAGAGACTCTAACTCTCGACCTCTTCCTTGGCAAGGAAGCGCTCTAAACAACTGAGCTACATTCGCACGATTACAATACATATTATATCACACATTCTTGTATTTTTTTTAAAAAAACGTTATAATCAAAATACGGAAAGCAAAATAAAAAATGGAAATCTTTCTACAATTCTTACTGCTTATTGTCGGCTTCATCTTTCTTATTAAAGGCGCCGACTGGCTAGTTGATGGAGCCTCTTCTGTTGCTTCAAATTTTAAAGTTTCCAAACTTTTAATCGGTCTTACAATTGTCGCCTTTGGTACTGGCGCTCCCGAACTTGCAGTGTCTTTCTCTTCGTTCATCTCTGGTAATACCGATATTCTGCTCGGTAACGTCATCGGAAGTAACATCATCAACGTCCTTTTACTTATCGGTGTCGCAGCTATTATTCATCCAATTCGAGTCAAAAAAGAAACCGTCTCCAAAGAATTACCTCTACTTTTACTTATTTCCACCGCCCTTATCGTTTTAATCCTAGACACAACTCTTTCTGAAGCCTTAACCAACGCGTTCTCCCGTAGTGATGCCATTGTCTGCTTGCTTTTCTTTGGGATTTTTCTTTACTATCTTGTTTCCTTGGCTCGCAAAAACAAAAAAGAAGCTAAAAAAGTCGAAAAACCTAAATATAAGCTCGGCAAATCATTCTTTTTTGTTCTCATAGGTCTTGTTGGCGTTATAACCGGCAGTCAACTGGTTGTTAATTCTGCTTCGACAATCGCTTCTGTCATTGGCATATCCGAACGCGTCATCGCCCTCTCAGTCATCGCCCTTGGCACATCTCTACCCGAACTAGTTACCACTATCACCGCCGCCAAAAAAGGCGAAAGCGATCTCCTTATCGGCAATATTGTCGGTAGCAACATTTTTAATATTTGCATTGTTTTAGCTTTGCCCGTGGCTATTTCTGGAACTATCACTCCGGAAAATTTTGAAATCCTAGATTTAATCTTATTGATTGGCTCTACTCTTCTAGTTTGTACACTGGCACGTCTCAACCGTAAAATTACTCGCCTAGAAGGTATCTTAATGCTTACAATCTTCGCCGTCTACTATGGTTATATAGTCGTCGGAGCGCTTGCATGAACTGGCTAATCCTAGTCGCCATCACCGTCATTCTCGACGCGTCTCGTATTTTTATCGACAATTATGTCTCAGACGTCTATTTCAAAAAAAATGGCGCTGTCTCCCAAAAATTATTCTACGGTTGCGCTTATATCATTATTGCAATTGCTATCCTTTTTGCCACGAACTTTAATCTGTTCGAAACAGATTATAGTGCCGTTGGTCTTATTTTACTTTCTGGAGCTTTAGTCAGCATTGCAGGTATCCCTTACTATAAAGCCTTAGAAATCGAAGACTCTACCAATCTTGGTATTTTTATGCAGCTTGCACCAATCTTATATTTAATTCTTGGTTGGTTCTTTTTAAATGAGACTTCTTCTCTGCTTCAGCTAGTGGCTTTTCTTATTATTCTTGCCGCACCAACCCTTATTATCCTTACTACAAGAAAACGTAGTCGTAAAGTTAAACTAAAAGCCGTATTCTTTGCTTTTATTTATGTTCTTGTTGCAGTAATTGGCAATCTTATTTTTGTCAAAGCCGATGCTAGTGCTTTAAATTTTGTCGATGAAATCGCCCTACTTTTTCTCGCCAAAGGTATTACCAATCTTGTTATCATTTATGGCAAACCTAAGTGGCGTAAACGCTTCCAAACAATATTTAAAGACAACAAAAAAGTCCTTCGCCCTATGCTTACAAATACCCTTATCGGTGCAGTCAAAGATTTCGCCTATCGCGGGGCACTTATCACTGCGCCTACCGTCGCTCTTGCTTCTGCTGCCACCGATTCTACCACTCCCATCGTCATCTTTTTCATGGGTATCTTACTTACCCTCATCTGGCCAAAATTCGGCCGCGAAAAACTTGATCGCAAAACCGTCATTGTCCACTTTATCGCTACTATCTTAGTCGTCGCTGGAATTATCATATTACAAATTTAAATCCATGTTATAATCATAAGAGTGGCGCTTTGGCGGAGTGGTTACGCAGCGGTCTGCAAAACCGCGTACACCGGTTCAATTCCGGTAGGCGCCTCCAATATAATCGAAACTCAAAAAATCCAAAACTCTGTTTTGGATTTTTTAAAACAATAACTTAGACACTTTTTCACAAGATAAAGATCCTATAATAACGGCTTCTTAATTTTGGATAATTTATCAGCCTTTTCAACCAACGCTTTTATTTTTAAAGCCGCCTCTTCTTCATCTTTAGCAGTATACCTTTCTTTTTCTCTCATTAAATCACCATAAAACCCGGTCCCCTTAACTGCTTTCCAAAACAACTCACCGCAATTCACATCTTCATGATACCAGGGCTTCTTTGATAAATTAAAATGCAACAATTTTGCGCCTTTTGGATCTTCACCTTCTGGCTGTAAGTTCCAACTTTTATCAAGATGCATAATCTGACCTTTTAAAATTACATTAAGATAATCTTGATCTGGCGCCACTAAATCCGCGTTATATTCTTTGATTAAATCCGTCATTTTTGTAATATAATGCAATTTCCGTAACTTTTTCAAATCCATCAAGAGCACACCAGAATTTACATATTCTTTTGCTGGCACATCCAAAGCCTTTTCTACATATCTTACAAATTCTGGTACCATTGCAACCTTCGGATCTACTCGTGCTGCAATCACCTTGTCACCCAAATCAATATCAAATAATTTACCGATATCGTCCATCAAGATTGTATCACTATCAATATAGATCGCTTTTTCATATTGCAAAAAAAGTCTCGCGATAAACGACCGATAATAATACACCGCCGACGAAAAGAAATCAGCCGAACCAGTCTTGGTCGCACAATACCTCACAATAATTTGCATATACAAATTGTATTTCATCTTATGAAATTCAATTGCACAATTGCGTGTCACCATGTTTCGGAGTCGCCATCGATTTGGAATACTTAATCTATCATACATGACAATAACCCGATAATATCTTTTTGGGTTGGAATGTTTCATTAATGACGAAATTGCTCCCGCCGCATATTTGGCGTAATCATTCGTAATCGTTAAAAAAACCGGCACCACATTAGCTTTTTTAAAAGGATTAATACCAGTGTTAAAAATACTCATTTATTTACTTTCTCGTCTTTTTACATATTTAAAATAATCATAATCACTTTTCTTGCTCCATTTTACCATACTTTCATAAGCCTCTTGTGCTAATTTGGCTCGATTTTTGCCTTCACTAAGTTTCGGGTCTGGGTAAAATGGCCCATCTAAATAAATGTCCATTCGTGGCAAATCGCCATGTTTTTTGTCATGCCGCTTGTGATATGTCGTTGTCATCGTAAAAATCGGTAAATTATTTCGCGCCGCATATTTAAACGACCTGTCACCTGCTGGAAACTTTTTGATACCAGTATAATAAGGCCACACATGTGCCTCTGGATAAATCACCAGGCATTTTTTTTGTTTTACCAATCGTTTATCCACTGCCTCATTCATCGCTTTTTTTTCAACATCATTCGTACCAAGCGGAATGCCACCAATCATGGGTAAAAATTTACCAATTCCAGGCAATTTCAAATTTACTGGGCTGATTATTGTAAAAATTCTTCGATCTGCGGCTATCCCCGGACCAAACACGTCATGAAATGGATTAGTGTGATTGGCATAAATCACATATCCGGTTTTTTTAGCTTTTTTCAATTTTTTGCGTCCATAAAATTTAGCCTGCCAATAATGTCTTTCATACCATTGCCCAAAAAGCCAAAACAACCTAAACAACGTCGCTGAATATAAACGCACTAACGGATTCTTAGGAATAAACTCATATCCATCTGGCAAAATTACTTTTTCTTTTCGTTCTTGTTCTTTAGTTTGAATCGGGTCATCTTCCTCTGACGTATAATAAAATACCCGTTCTTTTTTTGGTATATCCTTTTGAAATAATTCTGCTTTAGCCATTACAAATTATTTTTAAGTTTATCGTATTCATCCAGTATAGCATCATACTCAGTAATTTTCAAAATGCTATGAACCTTATCAACCTCAAAAGGTTTTACCTTTTGCACTCTAAAATACGGCCAAAATTTAAAATTATTTGAAAAGTGATGCAAAACCGTATCTTTACGTGGCCTTTCTTCTTGTTCATTATATTTTCTCGGGCATAATTTCCGTCTCGAAATCGCTTTGTTAAGTGCTGCCTGATCCGCCAACATCATCCATCTTTTTGCGCATAATTTCACTGCCCTTTTAAGACATCCACTCTTGATACATTCCGAAATATTAAACAGCATTACCCCAGAATTCATATAATCCTGCTTCAGAAACGAACGCGAAATTTCTTCTTCCGGTAATAATTCTTTTTCTTTTTCATCTTTTTTTCTCTTAAACCAACCGTGATAGCGATAGAAATGCCTTCCATAAATATCAAGCACTCCAGCCGCCTCCACATTCGTCAAATCAATATCATAAAATTCTATAATATCCCCCCGACATACCACATCGTAATCCATATATAGTATCCGGTCAAGCTGCATAATTTCTGGGATTCTATCCAAATATAATCTAAGCATTGAACACGGTGTAAAATACGTCTTCATATTACGCTTTGGTAATTCTTTTACAAAAACTTCTGTCGCGTCAATTTTTTTTACAAAACTTTTTGGATTTACTTCTTTTACTAGTTTATTCAAAAATCTCGTCGTCTTATCCGTAAAAGGTTTTGTATCTTCAAAGTTAATCGTCATAATATATATATGAAGCATCTTTGAATTATGTTTTAGAAGCGACAAAATAGACACCAATACGCCCCGAGCAATCCCTTTATCACCACAATATAATATATTCATGTCGTAATCTGGTGCCCGAAATGGGACTTGAACCCATATGGATTTCTCCATTCGATTTTAAGTCGAACGCGTATACCAATTCCGCCATTCGGGCACTCCTACATTATATCATAATTCACGACCGAATAACACTATAAATCAAAATCATCCCGCTCGGCTTCAATTTTTATATTCTATTTTAATTTAAATACTCAACTACCGCATTCGCCGCCACCGCACCATCTGCCGCTGCAGTTACTAACTGTCTCACAATTTTTGTTCGACAATCTCCCGCTACAAATACACCCGGACACGATGTCACGCAATCCTCATTAGCAACTATATACCCTTTTTCATCTAACTCTACTAAATCAACAAACCTCTCCGTTGCTGGTACTCGACCAATTGCTGCAAAAACCGCCACTGCTTCTTTTGGAATAGGATCATCATGATGAATGTGATAAACTCTTGATGCGATATCCTTAAGATACTCAATTTCGTGCTTTGCCGTATTGCCGCTACCTACTACCACTACTGGTTTACCCTTGTAAAGTACTCCATCACAAGTCGCACAATATGAAATCGGCCGATCTCCTGCATCTTTTACCTGTTTAGTGCTTAATCTTCTTGGTTCTGCTCCAGTCGCAATAATTATCGCACCACACGAATATTCGCATTCTTCAGTCCTAACCACAAACCGTCTAGTGCCATTTTCATCATCTATTTTATCTACCGAAATTACTTCTTCATATTTTATCTTCACGTCAAATTCATTCGCATGATGATATATTTTGTTCATTAAATCCGCCCCCGAAATTCCATTATCGCCTGGCCAATTTTCTACTCTGAGGGCATTTACAATCTGTCCGCCAATCGCACTAGTTTCTAACACTAATGCATTTTTTCCGGCTCTACTTGTATAAATCGCCGCCGTCAACCCCGCTATCCCTGCCCCTATAATTATTACATCGTAATCCATTTTTCCTTTCTTTGTCTCTATTATCTATCAATTTTTATATTTTTTCAATAAAAAAAGTCTTGCATATCTGAAAACAACATATTATAATAGAAACGCAACATCTAACATTAAAGTCGATTGCACATACGCCTTATCATTACTCGAAGAGAGAAACGACACCGTAAGGAATCTAGCTTTTCGAGTAAAACAATTGATTGAACGGTTAGATGTTGCACCCCTTGCGGTGCCATTTTTCTTTTATAACAAAAATGAGTTGCGTTCAAGTAGTTTCTAAAGTTTAATACCGTTAGACTTTATTGATTACTGGAATAACAATCGGCGTATGGCCTGTTGCGTCAAAGAGGATATGAGTAATATCCTCTTTGATTTCTTCTTTTAGCACTTTCATCTCCGGATCAGTCGAAATCGATTTATCCGTTTTTTGACGTAGATAATGCCGAATCTTGCCAATTAATTCTTCTGAATTATCTAAATAAATAAATGCCCGTGACACGATGTCGGGAGTCTTCATCAAATGCCCAGTTTTCTTATTAAGAGTAAGAACTATCACAAAAATCCCCTCACGCGAGATATGGATTCTGTCTTTTACCACTGCCTCATGTACTGGTTGATCCGCATCATCATATAATTTATTACCCACCTGAATTCGCCCAACCTTACGAATTTTTTTATCTTTAGTAAGTTCAGTTATATCGCCATCATCACAAATTAAAATCTTCTCACACGGAATTCCAATCACATTTTCTGCCATTTCCGCATTATGTTCCAACATATAAAACTCACCATGATATGGCATATAGTTTGTTGGGTGTAGTCTCGTCACGAATTCTACATGGTCTTCATAGTAAGCGTGACCAGACAAATGCAAAGGTCCAATATTGGTAAGATGTGTCTTTCCGTTTTGAATCACTTGCGCACCCTCACGTAATAATCCGTCCACTGTTCCTACCACATGAGGCTCATTGCCCGGAATTGGGTTAGAAGAAAACACAATTGTATCAGTAGATTTAATCTTAATATATTTATGCGCACCCGTCACCATTCGATTTAAAACTGCATTTAGCTCGCCCTGTGAACCAGTACAAACAATACAAACTTTTTCGTCCGGTAATTTCACAATATCTTCCATTTTCACAATGGTATCTTTCGGTACTTTAATCGCCTTAGCACGCAGCGCCACTTCCACATTATTAATCATCGAAAACCCAGAAAACGCCACTTTGCGCCCTCGCGCTGCCGCTTCCTTTAATATTAATTCAATACGCGAAATCTGCGACGAAAAACACGAAATAATCACTCGACCACCAGCATAATGATCCATTACCCGACCAAGATTCTCTCCTACATCATATTCCGAATGCGGATGACGCCCCGGCGAATCAATATTGGTCGACTCATTCAGCATCAAGTCAATCCCCTCTTTCGCTACAATTTCATCAATTCGCTCATAATCCGTTTGTATACCCATCGGATGTTCTTCGTGTCGCCAGTCGCCCGAAAAATAAATCAATCCATTTGGCGTTCGCACCACAATTGCAGCATTTCCTGGAATTGAATGTAAAGTATGGATAAATTCCACACTAAAATGCTCAGAAACTTGAAATTTCTCGTGCTTAAACGGATCTACCACTTGATAATTTAAATCTGGAACCTCATCAAGTTCTGACAGTTGCTTTTTAATCATTCCTAAAGTAAAATCTGTACCATAAATCGGCGTTAAAGGATTAAATTTTGGCAACAGATGTCGGCAAGCACCAATATGATCCAAATGTGCATGCGTAAATAAAATTGCCTTTACTTTATCACGATTATCTTCAAGATATTTAATATCTGGGATCATATAATTTACACCTGGATAATCTTCGCCAGCAAACAATACGCCCATATCTATTACGATAATTTCTGATTTATATTCCAGTATAGTCATGTTTTTACCGATCCCAAACTCACCAACACCACCAATCGGTATAATTCGTACCGCTTCCGGATCTGGTCTCATTGATTTCAGTTTAGCATTAGTTACTTGCTCGCCATTATAACCGTTGTAACGCGATTTGTTCACTGGAACACCAATAATATGTTGGGTCGCCTGAGCATTTACGTCTTGAGAAAGCATCCTCTGATGATGTACCATATCGCCTTTTTTAGTTGATACGGACAAATTCACTTTACGTTTCTCGGCCTCCAATTTAGCCTTAGTTTTTGCCGAAGAAATCTTAGGCGCTTTCTTGGTTGGTTTTTTTACTGATTTTTTAGCTTTTTTAACCAATTTTTCATCTTTGCCACCCGGCTTAAAATTGGAATTGAAGTTCCGATTTTGGTTCATTTCAAATTGTTTTTTGATGTCTGGCAATCTCTCTGCCCTAGATTTTAAAAGCCTCGCTCGACGCTCTTCTTCTTTTAAATTCATAATTTCCCTTTTTATTACAAGTAAACTTAAGTATCTCCATTATAACAAACCTATTGACTTTTGGCAAGTGATTTGATATAATTAAAATATACAGATTTGACCGACTCTTGAGATAGGGCCGGTTTTTTAGATTAATTTAACATGGCGGATAACAGAACCCGTCAGAGAGGAATAAATGGAAAATCTAGATTTAAAACAAATGTCCACCATGGTTGATATTATCGCTGAAGAAAAAGGCCTTCCTAAAGATACCGTCTTAAATGTTATTGAACAAGCCATTGCTGCCGCTTGGCGCAAAGATAATGGCGACAGAGACATGAATGTTCGCGCCATTTTAAATACCAAAACTGGCGAAGCCGACGTTTTTGTTGCTCGCGAAGTTATAGAAGATGGCTTGGCCTACAATCCATCTACTGAAATCCCTTTGAGCGAAGCCAAAAAAGACTCCAAGCTCGGTGATATAGTTGAAGAAAAATTTAAAGTCACCTCTTTTGGTCGCGTCGCTGCTCAAACAGCCAAACAAGTAGTTGTCCAACGCCTCCGCGAAGCTGAAAACGACGCCGTACTTTCTGCCTTCGAAGACAAAATCGGCACCGTCGTCACTGGTACCGTCTCTCGTGTTGAACCTAAACTCGTCCGCATTGATCTCGGCCGCGCCAATGGTATTATGCCTCGAAGCGAACAAATCGATGGCGAATATTATACCGTTGGTAGCCGTATCAAAGTTTACATCAAAAACGTCGAACGTAGTGATCGTGGTGCCCAACTTATTCTTTCTCGTGGCTCTGCTGAGTTTGTAGAGTGCCTCTTCCGTCAAGAAGTCCCCGAAATTGAAAACGGCACCGTCGAAATTCGTGGCATTGCCCGCGAAGCTGGTCGTCGCACTAAAATCGCCGTCATGTCCACTGTCCCTGGCGTCGATCCAGTTGGTACTTTCGTCGGTGGTCGCGGCATTCGCGTTCAAGCCGTCATGAATGAAATTGGCGAAAAAGAAAAAATCGACATCGTCAGCTGGAGTGACAACGCCTCCGAATATATTCGCGAAGCACTAAGTCCTGCCGAAGTCATTAAAGTCGAAATCGACGGGAAAAAAGCTAAAGTTCATGTCGCCGAAGATCAACAATCTATCGCTATTGGTAAACAGGGTCAAAATGTCCGCCTTGCTTCCAAACTCACTGGTTACGATATCGACATTGTCCTCCAAAAAGCCACGCCTAAGAAAAAGAAACAAAATGTCGAAGAGTCTCTTCTCTCTGCTATCGAAGAAACCGCCTCTGAAGAAAACGCCTAAATTAGCCAACAATACTAAACTATGTTATAATATAGAACAACGAGAACAGGGCTCTTGTAGTCCTGTCTTCTTGTACATTTACATTTTCGAGATTACTATTTTTGGAGGTGAAATAATGTCACAATCGATTATTAAAGATCCCAGCCTTGCACCAAGCGGTCGTCTTAAAATCGAGTGGGCAAGCAAACATATGCCCATTCTCAACCAGTTATTAAAAGAATACTCTCCCTTGCAACCCTTAACTGGTCACACCATCGTAACCTCAGTACATATGGAAGCAAAGACCGCCTATTTAGTGCAAGCTCTCGCTGCTCTTGGCGCCGAAGTTCACGCCACAGGATGCAATCCTCTGTCTACGCAAGATGATGTTGCCGCAGCTTTAGCAGAAATTCCCAACGTCACCGTTTATGCAATACACGGACAAAACGATTTGTATTCTGAATTATTAATCAAAGCCTTGTCGCATTGTCCGCATATCATTATCGACGATGGTGGCGATTTGGTAGAATTATTGCATAATAAATACTCCAAATATGCTTGTAAACTCATTGGCGGTTGCGAAGAAACCACCACAGGAATACACCGGCTTAAGGCTCTTGCCAACAAAAAAGCGTTAAAATTCCCAATGTTTAATATCAACGATGCCGAATGTAAACACAATTATGATAACCACTACGGCACCGGTCAATCAGTCATAGACGGAATTTTGCGCACTACAAATTTAATCATCGCAGGAAAAACTGCCGTAGTCGCCGGATACGGCGATTGCGGTAGTGGTATCGCCAAACGCCTAAAAGGTTTAGGCGCCAAAGTCATCGTCACCGAAGTCGACCCTATCAAAGCCCTCAAAGCCAACATGGACGGCTACACCGTCACCAAAATGGATCAAGCTGCCAGAGAAGGCGATATTTTCATCACCGCCACCGGTTGTAAGAACGTCATTACCAAAAAACATTTTAACAGTATGAAAAACGGTGCCATATTAGCCAACGCTGGACATTTCGACGTCGAAATCGACGTCGCCAGTTTACGCAAATATGCTGTCTCCCGTTCTGAGGCTCGTCACAACATTGAAAAATACGGACTTCCAAATGGTAATTACCTTTATTTAATCGCTGACGGACGCCTAGTTAATCTGGCTGCCGCTGATGGTCACGCTGCCGAAATCATGGATATGAGCTTTTCTATCCAGCTGCTCAGTGTAATCCACATTGCTAAGCATCATTTTATGGCAAAAGATTACGATGGTGATTTTCAGATTTGGCATGGCAAAACCCCACCCAATGTTTATCCGGTACCAAAATATATCGACGACAAAGTGGCCAAACTAGCCTTGGAATCGCAAAACATCACAATCGATTCGTTAACCAAAGCTCAGCATAAATATCTCGAAAATGGCTTTTAACCAGAAACCCAGCTATAAAGCTGGGTTTTTTTCTAAAACAAAAAACCATTCCTTTCGGAATGGTTTTTTATAATTTGGCACCTTCCTAGTTTCCCGCAAAGCAGTATAATCGGCGCTACTGGGCTTGACTTCTGTGTTCGGAATGATAACAGGTATTTCCCCAGCGCTATGGGCACCAAATGGTAATAACACGTCACTATTATTACTATTGATGTCCATAAGGTACACAAAGCTTTTAAATGACGTCACGATGTTTAATCCAACATCGGTTGCTA
>JAEEGL016096907.1_pt1 | contig 55464 bp, 56 predicted proteins | sample 9134231 | NCBI WGS metagenome assembly JAEEGL01 (sample SAMN16246548, study PRJNA631951) | gut metagenome | biome: gut microbiome; feature: rumen; material: fiber-attached | host: Bos | place: Iran: Karaj | collected 2018-10
ACGGATACAACAATCAGCAGGCTAAGATTTTAGCCGTTGTTTACACACCTATTTAGCCATGAGAAAACCGGAAAAAACTACTTTATTCGAACTCACCTTAGGTGATTGGATTGAAAAATGGGCTAAGGAAACGCCCGATCAGGAGTTTATGGTGTACGCCGACCGTGACCTCCGTTTTACATACAAGCAGTTTAACGAGCGTGTCAACGACCTTGCTAAGGGTCTTCTATATCTTGGTCTCAAGCACGGCGACCACCTCGGCATTTGGGCTTCTAACGTTCCCGATTGGCTTACATTCCAGTTTGCAGCCGCCAAAATAGGTGTGGTAACAGTTACCGTAAACACCGGCTACAAGAGCCACGAGCTTGAATACCTGATGAAAGATGCCGACCTCAACGCACTCTGCCTTATCGACACTTGGCGCGACAGCAACTATATCGACATTGTTTACGGTCTTGCTCCCGAACTTCGCGACCAGGCTCGCGGATACCTTCACACCGAAAAATTCCCGTACCTGAAACACATTATATATATAGGTCCCGAAAAACACCGCGGAATGTACAACACGCAGGAACTTCTGCTTCTTGGTCAGCAAATCGACGACGACGTTCTCGAAACTGCCAAGAAGAAAGTTTCGCCCTACGATGTTGTTAACATGCAATATACCAGCGGCACCACAGGATTCCCCAAAGGTGTGATGCTTACCCACGTTAACATTACCAACAATGGTTTCAGCATCGGTGAGCGTCAGCTGTTCACCAACAAAGAACGCTTGGTATTGCCCTCGCCGCTTTTCCACTGTTTTGGCATTGTTCTTGGCGTAATGGCTATTATCACTCACGGCGCAACTCTCATTATGATAGAGAATTTCGACCCGCTGTTGGTACTCGCCTCGGTTCAGAAAGAGAAAGCAACCGCACTTTACGGCGTTCCCACAATGTTTATCAGCATGCTCACACACCCGATGTTCTCGATGTTTGACCTCAAGACCCTCCGCACAGGCATTATGGCAGGTTCGCTCTGCCCGATTGAAACTATGCGCGAGGTAATGGAGAAGATGTATATGAAGGACATCACCATCGTGTATGGCTTAACCGAGACCTCTCCCGGTATGACCCAGTCGTTCTACGACGACTCTATCGAAGTGAAAGCCACCACCGTAGGCCGCGACTTCCCGATGGTAGAGGTTAAAGTGCTCGACCCCGCCACCAACGAGGAAGTTCCCGTAGGCGTTCAAGGCGAGATGTGCTGCCGTGGCTACAACATCATGAAAGGTTACTACAAGAACCCCAAAGCCACCGCCGAAATCATCGACAAAAACGGATTTCTCCACTCCGGCGACCTTGGTGTAAAAGACCCCGACGGCAACTATCGCATCACAGGACGTATCAAAGATATGATTATCCGTGGTGGTGAAAATATCTATCCCCGCGAGATTGAAGAATTCCTCTACCAAATGCCTCAAATCAAAGACGTTCAAGTGGCAGGAGTTCCAAGTCCCAAATACGGCGAGCAAGTAGGTGCGTTCATCATTCTTCACGAAAAAGGTTCTATCCAGCCCGAAGATGTCCGCAATTTCTGTCAAGGCAAAATATCGCGCTACAAGATACCCAAGTACGTATTCTTTGTAGACGAGTTCCCCCTCAACGCCGCCGGCAAGATTATGAAGTACAAACTCAAAGAGATGAGTACCGATCTTTGCAAGAAGTACGGATACGAGATATTCTAAACGACTATATTTCATTTAAATAAAAGGAATCCAAGAGTTTGGGTTCCTTTTTTTATTTAATCCTCAAAAAACAAAATTGACATAAACGTAACGATTCGTAATCAAAATAAATCGTAACTTTGCGGTGTTTTTCACGTAATAAGTGGAGATGCATAAAAAAAAGTCGTTAGTATTTTGTTGGATATCAATAAAACAATGATTATTAATAAGTTGCAACCAAGTTGCAAAACTGCCGAGAAATCGGGGTGTCCCTGGGTATTGCAGAAAGTGGAAATTCTTCCCAACGCTACACGATGGCAGATTCTGTGATTGCCTGCCGATGTATGCTGTACTGACTGATGAAGATGTGGAGAGGGTGATTAATTCGATAGTTGAAAAATTAAATTGTAGATTAATTTTTTTGATTATATTTGAAGCATTAAAGGTAGAATAATAATTATGATAGAAAAGATCAACATAATTAATTATAAATCAATCAAAAACGCAGACATCAAGTTAGGCAAGGTGAATGTCTTGATAGGCTCAAATGGAGTAGGCAAAAGTAATTTTATATCATTTTTTGAGTTGCTCAACGCCATCCTAAACAAACGTCTTGGTAGTTATGTGCTTGAAAGAGGCGGTTTTGAGAGGTTTTTGTATCAAGGTCAAAAAAACTCGGGTTATCTTGATTGTTTGGTTGATTTTGACAATACAAATGCCTTTTTTGCAAGACTCAAACCGGCTGTCGGAAACAAGGCATTCATTGAAACATCAGGTGATTATTTCAACAATAATCACGATATAAGCAAGAAGTATCAAGCGTTATGGAACAGAACAATTTGGGATAACGCTGTAGAAGAATCAGGAATCTCTGACAATCCAAAGTGGCGAGCGTCGTATTTGCGAAAATTTCTCAAAAGTTTCACCGTTTATCATTTTCACGACACAAGTATTTCTTCTTCAATGCGTAGGGAGTGCAATATCAGTGACAATGATAATTTGAGGCACGATGCTTCCAATCTTGCCGCTTTTTTGTATCGGCTGCAACAATCGGAACCAAAAAGTTTCAATCTTATAGAAGGTGTAATAAGGTCGATTGCGCCATACTTCAAAAGATTCAAACTGCGTGAAAATCCAAACAACAGAGGAATGATTTCTTTGGAATGGGAAGAAAAAGATTCTGATGCTTATTTAGACGCATACAGTTTTTCGGACGGGACGCTGCGCTTTATTGCGCTGACAACATTGTTGTTACAACCCGAACTGCCAGAAACAATCATTATAGACGAACCCGAAATAGGTCTTCATCCTGCGGCAATCACCAAGTTGGCGGCGTTGGTAAAGCGGGCGGCGCAACAAAAGCAAGTGATTTTGGCGACACAATCGGTCAATTTGGTTAATTGTTTTGAGCCAGAAGATATTCTGGTCGTTGATAGAAAGGACAAACAGACTGTCTTCAACCGCCTTGAAAACCAATCGCTTGACGCTTGGTTGCAGGAATACAACATTGGCGACATTTGGGAAAAGAACATCATAGGAGGTCAGCCGTGAAAAGACTATACATCATAGTAGAAGGACAGACCGAACAAGAGTTTGTCAATTCGTTGATTGCACCATATTTGCAACGGTTTGGCATCTATGATGTAACGCCCATTTTGATAAGAACAAGCAAAACGGGACGCGGCGGTTTCGCTAATTATCAACATTTGCGAAACGATGTTTGCAAACTTCTCGCAAGTACAAAGGACGATTTTGTTGTTTCAATGTTTGTAGATTTTTTTAGGATTCCCGAAATCCCACACAAAGAAAAATGGGACAATAAAGCAAACCATTTGGAGCAAGTTTCGGCAATGGAACAAAGCATTGCAGATGACATCAGCGACTGCCGTTTCATTCCGTACATCCAATTGCACGAATATGAGGCTCTTTTATTTGCCGACAACAAAGGATTTGAGTTTTACTTTTCAGCGAAAGAAGCATCTCAAACGCTACAAATAATCAACACATTCGTAAATCCCGAAGATATCAACACCTGCCCGACCGGTGCACCGTCAAAACGCCTTCTTGCCATCAAAGAAAACTACGACAAGGTGATTGAAGGCAATCTGATAGCATTGGAAATCGGTATCGAAAAGATATTGGAGAAATGTCCGAGATTCAAGGCGTGGATTGAGAAACTGATTAATAGGTGTAAATAAAGGTTTCTTGCCTTATTAATCATAATTCGAATGAATATTATTGAAATTGATGACTTGGACTTGGTAATCGGCACAATCAAAGAAAGTCCAAGAGAAAAGAAAGCAAATATTTTGCGATTTGGAATAATCTAAATGACATCTGCATCAAATACTTCGCGAATAGCGAAAAATACGCTGCTGCTATATTTCAGGATGCTCCTGACGATGGGAGTATCATTATACACAAGTAGAGTAATACTCAATGCATTGGGCGTTGAAGACTACGGTATTTACAATGTAGTTGGCGGAGTGGTGGCAATGTTCGGAATATTGAGCGGCTCGCTTTCGTCGGCAATAAGTAGATTCATAACATTTGAACTTGGCAAGGGAGATTTAGACAAACTTAAAAGGATATTTTGCACATCAGTAAACATCCAAGTAATTCTAATTGCAATAATTACTATTTTGATGGAAACCATTGGCATTTGGTTTCTGAACAACAAGATGGTAATTCCCGAAGAACGACTTGCCGCCGCTAATTGGGTGTTTCAATTTTCTGTGGTAACATTTGCACTCAACCTTCTTAGCGTACCATACAATGCAGTCATCATCGCCCACGAAAAAATGTCGGCGTTTGCGTACATAAGCATTATTGACGTTACGCTGAAATTAATTGTTGCATTTATAATCGCTTACAATCCTTTCGATAAACTCGTTTATTATGGATTGCTAATAATGATTTGCGGAGTAATAAATCGCTCGATATATGCGATTTATAGCAAAAGACATTTTGAGGAAGCAACTTATCGAATGATTTTTGATAAGGGTTTGATGAAGGAGATGTTTGGGTTTGCGGGGTGGAATTTTATTGGGGCAAGTTCAGCCGTTCTTAGGGATCAAGGCGGTAATTTATTATTGAATTTGTTTTTCGGACCTTCGGTCAATGCTGCACGTGGAATTGCAATGCAGGTAAGTCATGCTGCTACTAGTTTTGTAACAAGTTTTACAACAGCAGTAAAGCCGCAAATAACTAAAAGTTACGCTTCGGGAGAACGAGATTATATGATGAAATTGGTGTTTCAAAGTGCAAAGTTTTCGTTTTTTATATTACTGTTTATTGCACTACCAATTATTGTATCAACGTCATATATTTTAAACATTTGGCTGGTTGACGTTCCTGAAAATAGTGTGATTTTTGTTAGATTAATTTTAGTGTTTGTATTAAGCGAAACATTGGCAAATCCATTGGTGACAGTTATGCTTGCAACTGGGGAAATACGCAATTATCAGTTGATAGTTGGCGGTTTTCAAATGCTGAACTTTCCAATAACGTATGCGTGTTACAAGTTTGGTGCTCCATCAGAAAGCGTGTTCATAGTGGCAATCTGTGTATCCGTAGTCTGCGAAATATCAAGACTAATAATGCTGAAAAGGATGGTTGAACTTCCAATTTCAGAATTTCTTAAAAAAGTATATTTCAGGGTTTTGTTTGTGGCGGTGATTGCTGCAATACTGCCATTGACACTAAAAAATTATTTTCAAGAAGATTTAGCATCGTTTTTGATTCTTTCGGCATTGTCGGTAATTTGTGTTGCAATATTTTCGTATTCAATAGGTTGCACAAAACACGACAGAATCGTAATCAACAATCAGATTCTGAAAGTAAAAAATAAATTTCTTAGATGATTGACTTAAAGAGCATATATATTTGCAAGAAAGTGTGGAATAAAGATGCTGAGAGTTGTTGGATTAAAAAAGTAAAATAGTTTTGGCTAAGACAGAATTATTGAATATATTTGTGGCGTGAACTTCAAAAAATGGCTAAAATGATGTGTACATATACGCTTACGTTAGACGACAAATTGGTAGAACAGGCAAGTCCAATGTTCAGGGATAAAAATGCTATGCAGGAATGGATGCAGGCTCAAATGGAGATTTTGTTTGTTCAATACATTACTATTCATTCTTCAAAGAATTCATCTAAACTAAAATTATCCGAAAGACTGCGAGGCATTGGTGTTGCTCCTAAAGGTTTTGATTACAAAAATGAATTAGCAAACCGTTTTGAGTAATGAAACATTATTTAGTAGATACCAATGTAATAATTGATATGCTTTTGAACCGCGAAGATGCCGACGCTGCTTGTGCAGTAATAGATGGAGCTGAGCGTGGTGAGTATATTTTGTATATTTGTGCATTGTCATTCACAAACATATATTATTCTTTGCGCAAGTTTTTGTCCAAGGAACAAAGAATATCGTCATTAACCCAATTGAGAGAGGTTCTTGAAATTGCCATTGTTGATAGCAATGTAATAGATTGTGCCCTAAAATCAGGTTGGAATGATTTTGAGGATGCAGTGCAAAACTTTTCCGCAGAATTGAATCCAAATATTTCAGGAATAATAACAAGAAATACAAAAGATTTTAAAGACTCTTCATTAGAGATTGTGGATTCAAGAGATTTCTTGAAATAAGATTCTGAAAGTTAAAAATAAATTTCTTGATGATTGACATCAAAGACAAGCACGATTGCTGCGGCTGTACAGCGTGTGAAAGCATTTGTCCTCATTCGGCAATCACAATGAAGCCCGATGTTTTGGGTTTCAAATATCCAGAAGTAGATAAAAATAAGTGTGTAGATTGTGGACTTTGCGACAAGGTTTGTGCTTTCAACGACAATTATGACAAAACTCTAAATCTTCCTGAACCAATAGCATACGCTGCTCGCCATAAAGAAATGTCCGAGATTATGAAAAGCCGGAGCGGCGCAGCATTTGTGGCAATTTCGGATTGGATTTTGGATAATGGCGGTGTTGTTTACGGCGCAGGATACAAGGGACACTTCGTTGTAACGCACAAAAGGGCGACTACAAAAGAAGAAAGAGATGAATTTCGCGGTTCCAAATATGTTCAGAGTGACTTGACAGGTATTTTCAAGCAAGTAAAAGACGACTTGAAAAATGGACTGACGGTTATGTTTTCAGGTACGCCGTGTCAGACATCGGGTCTGAATTCCTTTGTTGGCAAAAAACTCCGTGAAAAACTTTATCTTGTTGATATTGTGTGCCACGGAGTGCCCGGTCCTTTTATGTGGCGGGATTATTTGGATTATCTCGAAAAGAAATACAAACGCGAAATCATTGCCGTTGATTTCAGGGATAAGCAACAATTTGGTTGGCGTGCTCATAAGGAGAGTTACTTGCTCGCTGGTTTTACAAGTTTTATAAGTTTGACTGGTTTTACAGACGTTTTTTACCAACACATTGCATTCAGACTTTCGTGTGGCGTTTGCCATTTCTGCAACTTGCAACGTCCGTCGGATTTGACATTGGCTGATTATTGGGGCAGTGATCGCACCGATGCTAAATTCAATGCTGACGATAAGGGATGCTCGTTGGTATTATTTAACACCGAAAAGGGTGTTCGATTGTTTGAAGGCGTCAAAGACAAGATGGACGTGATTCCTGCAAAGTTGGAGAACGTAATGCAGCCCAATTTGGAACATCCAAGTACCTTTCATAAAGACAGAATGAATTTTGAAGAGCATTATGCAAAGTACGGTTTCACCAAAACTTTCAAAAAATATGCGACAACGCCTTGGTACAAAAAAGGGTATAAGTTTGTCAGAAAGTGCGCGGTAAAGGTACTGAGGAAAGTCGGATTGAAGAAATAAATTATGAAAATAGGAATATTGACATTTCACAACGCAGACAATTATGGCGCAGTTTTGCAATGCTATGCAATGCAAGAAAAATTAAAGGAATTGCATCCTAACGATGAGATTTATGTAATTGATTACAAATGTCCGAAAATTGTTAACTCATATATTCCAAGGTTCAATTTAAAAAGACCGTGGAGCATTTTAGGATACATTAAAACGAAAAAAAAATGCAAAACGTTTCAACAATTTCGCGAAAAATACTTCAATCTCGGGACAGATGATTTGGCCTTTTATGATACAATATATTATGGAAGCGATCAAATCTGGAGTTCAAGGTTGACAGAGAACGACTTAACATATTTTGGCAAAGGTTTCTCAGGCAAAAAGATAGCATACGCAGCAAGTGATGGCGGAAATCTGATATTAACCGATGAAATCAAGAATGAGTTAAATACATATTCTGCAATTTCATGCAGAGAAACATCTTTGACAAACAAATTGTCACAAAACAATTTATCTATTCCAACATCAACAGTCTGCGATCCTGTTTTTTTGCTTTCAAAAGACGAATGGTTGAAAATGGCAAAACTTCCGAAAGAAGAAAATTATATTTTGACATATAAAATCAGAGAAAATTTAAATTTTGATTCAGAATCCGAAAAAATCGGGAACCTTTTGGGTAAGAAAGTTATTCAAATCGTCTATGTCAAATCTGTACGTAGTTATTTTTATCACGGACAAAAATATGTAGGAGGCATAAGCCCAGAACAATTTGTAGGATATTTTGCCAAGGCGGATTTCGTTTTAACAACAAGTTTTCATGGGGCTGTGTTTTCAACTATTTTCAATAAACCGTTCTATGTTTTAAAAATCAATAATGCAAGCGAAAGAATTACGGATTTACTTACAGCGTTGAGCATTGAGGACAGATACGGCGAAGAATATCAAAATAACAAAACATCTATTTGTGGTTTTGAAGAATATCGTGCCAAAGGAATTAATTATTTGATTAACAAATGAACTCTCCCAAAATTTCAATCATAGTTCCAGTATACAAGGTTGAACAATATCTCCGCCGTTGTCTTGACAGCATTGTTGCTCAAACTTTTACAGATTGGGAATGCATATTGATAGACGACGGAAGCCCTGACAATTCAGGAAAAATTTGCGATGAATATGCGGAGAAGGAGGAACGGTTTATTGTGATTCATCAAGAAAATCAAGGAGTTTCAGTAGCAAGGAATAAGGGGTTGGACGAGGCAAAAGGTGAATGGATCGGTTTTGTAGATAGTGATGATTGGATTGTGAACAATTATATGGACACATTATTCTCCAATGCCAAGAAAAAATGCTTAATTATAGGAGGAATTAGACATACTGACAAAAAAACAATCAATACATTAGTAAATGAAACAGTATCCTCTGATTATTTCATTACACAATTGTTCAGCCAAGGAAAGTATGGATATATAGGATATATTTTCCCTAAATTATATGATTCATACATAATTAATCGGGAACACATAAGATTTCATAATGAAATATACTATAATGAAGATCGGTTATTTGTTTTGCAATATTCATTGCATTGTGATGGAGTGATAATATGCGATAATATTGTATATAATTATTTTCAAAGAGATGATAGTGCAACTGGGCAAATAAAAACGTCCTTTTCTGTTAAAATGATAACAGAATTAAACGCATTTAAAATAATGCAAGACCTATTACAGAATAAACATAAAATAGCTTTTGCACGGTGCAGTTATAATGCTTTTAATGCAACACGCACTTTATTACGATGTTGTGATAAAGAAAGTAAATTAGTATTGAAAGCATATAAAAGACATTTCTTTAAATCATCTTTTAAAACTTGTGGGTTGAAAGAAAAAATCAAATGTTTGATTAATTATTTTCGTTCATAATTACAATACGATGTATAAATTCGATTACCTTGTCGTCGGTTCGGGCCTATTCGGTATGACTTTCGCCTGTCGTGCGCGTAAAGCGGGCAAACGATGCCTTGTCATCGACAAACGCCCTCATCTCGGTGGAAACGTCTATTGCGAAAACGTCAACGGAATCAACGTCCACAAATACGGAGCTCATATTTTCCACACTTCAAACAAAGAAGTTTGGGATTTTGTGAACTCGTTTGTGCCTTTCAATCGCTATACAAATTCGCCTGTGGCAAATTATAATGGCAAACTTTATAACTTGCCGTTCAATATGAACACATTTTATCAAATGTGGGGCGTAACTACACCCGAAGAGGCTGCAAAAAAGATTGAAGAACAACGCAAAGAAGCCAAAACCGACAATCCTCAAAACCTAGAACAACAGGCGTTAAACCTTGTCGGGAAAGACCTTTATGAAACATTGATAAAAGGTTACACAGAAAAACAATGGGGCAGAAAATGCACCGAACTTCCTGCGTTTATCATAAAACGTCTGCCGGTCAGAATGACTTTTGACAACAATTATTTCAACGATTCATACCAAGGTATCCCAATTGGCGGATATAATAAACTGATTGACGGATTGTTAGACGGTATTGAAACCAAAACAAATGTTGATTTCTTTCAGTACCGTACTGAGTTAACAAAACTTGCAAAGAAGATTGTTTTTACGGGTGCAATTGACCAATTTTACGATTACAAATTTGGGAAACTGGAATACCGTACAATTCGTTTTGAGACAGAAACACTTGACGTTCAGAATTTTCAAGGCAATGCTGTCATTAATTACACTGCTGCTGAAATTCCTTACACCCGTATTATTGAACACAAGCATTTTGAACCTGAAAATCCGGCGTATATTGTCAATAAAACAGTGATTTCTAAAGAGTTTTCTTCGGAATGGAACGATGATTCTGAGCCGTTCTATCCCGTCAACGATACCAAAAACACAACTCCATATCAAAAATATAAAGCCTTGGCTGATAACGAGAAAAACGTCATTTTCGGCGGCAGGTTGGCAGAATACAAGTATTATGATATGGACGATGTAATTGAAAAAGTATTAAACCTCTCTGACATTTAATTCATGGCAAAAGTCGGCATTGTTGTTGTAACTTTTAATAGGTTGCAATTGTTACAAGAAGTGATCACTTCTTTACGTTACCAAACATACAGAGATAGCCAAATTGTTGTAGTTAATAACGGTTCTACTGACGGAACATTAGATTGGTTGACAACACAAACGGATATTGTTGTAATAACCCAAGAAAATGTCGGCGGTGCTGGTGGTTTTTATACGGGGATGAAATATGTAGCTGAAAACAATTTTGAGTTCTGTTGGATTATGGACGATGATGTTGTCTGCGACAACAATGCGCTAGAAGCACTTCTTTCAGCTTACAGCGTTGAAAGCAATATCGGGTATGTTTGCAGTGCAGTCAGAGGTATTGATGGTTCGGTAATGAATGTGCCGATAGTTGATATGACCCCTACTTCAAACGGCTATCCTGATTATTATCGATTGATTGAACATCAGATGATTAAAACACAAAATGCTACATTTGTATCGGTATTATTCAAAACATCAACTATAAAAGAATTAGGGTTGCCTTATAAAGAATATTTCATTTGGGGCGATGACACAGAATATACGACGCGCATTTCCAAAAAATATCCGAGTTATTTGGTTTGTAAGAGTCAAGTTTTACACAAACGAAAAATTCAGGGTGCAATTTTGTTTGATACGGAAACAGATAAAAAGCGATTGAAGAACTATTTTTATTTATTCAGGAACTCAATTAATAATGCAAGATTACATTCTAATTTTACCTCTTTGGCTAAGGCATATTTACGATTTTCTTTTTTGGGTACGAAATACTTCTTTACTTTGAAATGGTATAAATGGTGGATAATAACGAAGTCGATATTTGCCGCGATGTTTTTCAGACCCAAAGTTGATTATCCGAAAAGATTGGATTTTTAGATACTGCATATATTTTTATATTTTAGGGCTGATAAAAATGTCAGCCATTTTTAATTCATATAATTCTGATGGAAACCATTAAAGACTTAATTTCGGTTGTTATTCCGACATTTAACCGAGCTCACTTGATAAAACGTTCCGCACAAAGTGTTCTTGATCAAACCTATAATAATCTTGAACTGATTATTGTGGACGATGGTTCGACTGATAATACAGAAGATGTTGTTAAATCAATTGATGACGAACGTGTTATTTATATCAAACAAACAAATCAAGGTGCTTGTGCTGCCCGAAACAATGGTATTGACCATGCTAAAGGTGAGTTTATCGCGTTTCAGGACAGCGATGATGTTTGGCATGAAGACAAATTGGAGAAACAGATTAAATGCTTGAAGCAGACTGGGGCGGATATGGTGGTGTGCAAAGTCGTTTACATTAAGAAAAATACATCTAAGAACGCTCCTTATTATTTTACAGAAGGTTTTATTCCTCAAAATACACCACCTTTTGGATTAAGTACGCAAACTTTTTTTGTGAAAAAGTTTGTCTTTGAGAGTACTATATTTGATCGTAAAATGCCGAAATATCAAGATTTTGAGTTTTTGATACGATGCCAAAAGTATTATAATATTTATTTTATGAATGAAATCCTTGTAAATTATTATCTGCAAGCAGATTCTATCACCGTGACCCATCAAAATAAAATTATTGAAGCTTGGAACATTATTTTTGATAATAATCCTGATTTTAGGGAAAGATACGCTCTTAATCGTGATTTAGTAGCAAAAATGATACTTGAGGAAACTTGCAAATTAACAGATAAGAGTATTATTATTATGTTGGAAAAATTGGCTTTTTCTTTTAGCAAGTCGTTATCTGTTAAATTCTCTCGGATTGTTATAAGTATTAAACGAATGGTTAAACAAATTATAAGATATCATCATTAAGGTCTTGTTTATCTTTATGGAGTTGTTAATTGTTGTTGTGCTAAGATGAAGATTCTTTATTTCATAATTGTCTTTTTTTGTTTTTTCCCATATTTGAAATTGTTGCCGATGAATACAGATTCTCAGCCTAATGCATTATTAATGTGTTTAATAACAGTTTTACCTTTGATGAATAGTCATAAAATTATATTTACAAAAGATTTTAAATGTCTTTTTGTGATTGCTTTAATTGCTGTTTTATTGCTATTATCATCAGATGATTTAATGTGGGGACTTAGAAGTGCAGGAAATTATCTTTCTCTTTTTATTATTACTTTGACCTGCTACTTGTGCCTAACTGTTTTCGGAGTTGTCAGTTTCAAATTCTATAAGATTTCTATATGGATTTGGTTTGTAGTAGGGATTATTCAAAAATATATTTATAATGGATTCCTTCTTCTTTTAATACCACGAAATTACGATGGATCTCAGATTATTCATTTGAGTGAGGTTGGACGCGGTGTTTTGGCTTTAGCCCCCGAGGCAACATATTATGGTTTTGTTTGTGTACAGTTTATTATGTTTGGATTACTTAATTATAGACATTATCCTAAGTTTAAACTTTATATTTGTTTGCTTTTGATTCAATTGCTATTATTAGCAAAGTCAACAGGTGCATTGGTTTGTTTGATTGTCGCTTTTGGTATGGTTGTCATTTTAAAACGTGAAGTTTTTTTTAAAATGTATAAGTATATTATTGGTGCATTTTTGATTGCTGTTTTTATTATGCCATTATTGTTAAGTTCTAATTCAAGAATTGGGTATATGGTTAGGAATATTTTGTCTGGTGAAAGTGTTATTACAAGTGACGGTAGTACTAATGAGAGATTTATGCATATTAAATTATCCATTAAAGGTAGTTTGGAAAGTTTTGGTTTACCACATGGATATGAAAACTTTGGAGATTATTATTTCCAAGAATGTCAGTCACTAAATAGTGATGAACTCAATGCATATACATTGAGTTTGGCTGGTAGTACCGATAAAATTATGTCTTCGATTGGAGGTTTGTTTTATGAATTGGGCTTATTAGGCATGATTCCTTTTGTAATGATTATTTTCAATTTATTTAAATGTTTTCGGTCAAATTCTTTGCTGTTGTTTTGCCTTATTCTGTTTGTAATCATTACCTTGAATGCTTTACCTTTTGGTCAAGGATTTAATTGCCTGTTACTTGCAAATATGATTTTTATTAAAGATAATTATTATGCCATCAATTCTTCAAATTAACATTTTTAATAATTTGTCTACGGGGACAATTGCCGAACAAATTGGTAAACTTGTTTTGCAAAAAGGATGGAATAGCTATTTTGCCTATTCTCGTGGCACTTCTAATAGTGAGTCACAAATCATACGTATTGGCCATTATTTTAATGTGTATGTACATGTATTAGAAACCAGATTTTTTGACAATCATGGCCTTGCCTCTCGTTTGTCAACAAAAAAACTGATTAAACAGATTGAAGAAATAAGCCCTGATATAGTACACCTTCACAATATTCACGGTTATTATATCAATTATAAATTATTATTTGACTTCCTAAAAAAATATGATCATCCAGTGGTATGGACATTACACGACTGTTGGGCAATGACTGGACATTGTTGCTATTTTTCAATTGCAAAATGTTATAAATGGCAAACTCAGTGTTGTGATTGTCCTTTAAAAAATGATTATCCTAAATCATATTTGTTTGATCATTCAAAACAAAATTTTATATTAAAAAAAAATGCCTTTACTGGATTAAATAATTTACATGTTGTTTCTGTTTCCAATTGGCTTAATGAAGTTGTTAAAAAATCATATTTGAATTATGCTAATCTTCACATAATACATAATGGTGTTGATTTAGATGTATTTAGACCTTATCAATCAAATGAATTACGTGAAAGATATAATATTTTAGATAAAGTTCTGCTTTTAGGTGTAGCCAGTACTTGGGCTAGATGGAAGGGCTTTGACGATTATATAGAATTGAGAAAACATTTGAGTGATGATTATGTAATTGTCTTGATTGGTCTTGAGAATAAAATAATCAAAACATTACCTAAAGGAATCATTGGTATATGCCGCACTGAAAATCAAATTCAGTTAGCACAATGGTATTCCGAAGCAGATATTATTCTGAATCTTTCATACCAAGAAAGTTTTGGCTTGACTACTGTTGAAGGATTTGCATGTGGTACTCCATCAATTGTATATAACACAACAGCAAGTCCAGAGTTGATTACAGATACAACTGGATTAGTTGTTGATGTTGGTAATATTTCTCAATTGGTGGAAGCAATAACCCAAATTCGCCAACATCCTTTGCAATCAAAGGACTGTCGCCAAAGAGCTACCGCAATTTATGACAAAAACATTGTTTTTCAAAAATATATGGATTTATACGAAAATATTCTATCCAAATCTCCTTTAAACTGATGAATCCAATTTCTCTCTCAAGTTTTTCCTCTAAAGACTATGATAAAGGTGCTTCTAAGATGAAGCAACTTTTTTGGTTTTTCATAAATGCCTTTATTGTCCGAGCCTCATGGAATCCATTTATGTTCATTAAAATTTGGTTGCTAAAATTATTTGGTGCTAAGATAGGCACAAATTTGATAATCAAGAACAATGTAATAATAAAGCAACCTTGGTATTTGTCTATTGGCGACGATTGTTGGATAGGGGAAGGAGTTTGGATTGATAATATTGATAAAGTTTCCATAGGCTCTAATGTATGCATTAGTCAAGGGTCTATGCTGTTGACAGGTAATCATAACTACAAATTTCCATCTATGCCATATAAAAATGCACCAATTTCTATATGTGACGGAGCATGGATTGGGGCGAAGTCTGTTGTGTGTCCTGGTGTTATTGTTAATGAATGTGCAATACTTACTGTTGGCAGTATTGCCACAAAAGATCTTGAATCATTTGGTATTTACCAAGGTAATCCTGCTCAGAAAATCAGAACAAGAGAAATAATTTCAAAGTGAAAGTTTCCATTATTACTGCTTGTTACAATCGTGCCTCCACAATTGTCGGCGCCATCAAAAGTGTACTTGTGCAGGATTATCCCGACATCGAGTACATTATCATAGATGGTGCGTCCACTGACGGTAGCCAAAATATAATAGAATCCTCCATCAAAAATGCGCCTCAAAACATCACTGTAAAATACATTTCCGAACCTGACCACGGAATGTATGAGGCAATTAATAAAGGCATTAGAATGGCGACAGGGGATGTTATCGCACTTTGTCATTCCGATGATTGCATTTACGACAGTCACGTAGTAAGCGAATATGTCAAATGTTTTGAAAACAATGATGCCGATGTCGTTTATTCCAACGGAGTGTTTGTTAATTCCAATAATGACAAACTTGTTCGCGTATGGAAGAGCGGCAGGTATTCACAACGTAAAGTGCGCAACGGGTGGCTGCCACTGCATCCTACATGCTACATAAAAAGAGCATTGTTTGACAGGTTAGGATTGTATGACGAATCGTACAAGATTGCTGCCGATACAGATTTGCTTGTTAGGTATTTGCTACGAGACGATGTAAAAGTGGCATATCTTTCAGGGAGATATGTGGTTAAAATGAGTATGGGTGGATTGAGTACCGATTCTTCAAAAAGAAAAAAGATGTGGAATGAGGATGTGAGAATATATTCTTCTAATGGTTTTCGATTTCCTGTAATCACAAAAATAAAAAAAATGATTAGGAAAATACCACAATTTATATTAGCGAAGATTTCATAGAATGAATTATTTCGTTGCTGCTGAGCGAACTTAAATTTCATCCTATTGTTCATAGGCAGATAGTTTCGGCGGGCGAAGTGCTTAGAAAAGTGGTAGTTTCTTCCGATACGATAGGCAATAACGATTGCATCAAAGATAATTATAATGGATTCCTGTTGCCAATGAATGCAGAACAATTAGCAGACAAGGTAAACATTATTCTTGAAAATAAAGAACTTAGGCAACAGATGGAAGCTAATTCATATTCATATTTTGAAACGAATTTTAATATTGCAAATCGAATAGGTGAATTAGATAACATTTATCGACAAATTATAATATGCACAACATCATCACCGACTATGTAAAAAATATTTGCACATCAGCCGATTCTTTCATATATTTGTATCGATTAAAGCGCAAATGAATGTCTCAAAAGCAGATTCAAGACATATTGTCTAAGAAAGAAGGCATTGAGGTTGAATACAAATCAGCCAAAGGCGGTTTCCCTATGTCATTTTGGGAAACCTTCTCTGCATTTGCAAACACGGATGGCGGAATCATAATACTTGGTATCAAAGAAAAAGATGGCAATTTTTATCCTGACGGTCTTACAGAAAAACAAGTAGTAGAATTAAAGAAAAAATTTTGGGATATTGCGCATAACCATCAAAAAATCAGCCAACTGACAATAGAAGACAGTTCTGTAAAAGAAAAGCAAATTGAGAACGACGGTTGGATTTTGATAGCAGAAGTTCCACGCGCTAAATTCAACCAAAAACCCGTTTTCCTGAACGGAGCACCATTCGGAAACACATTCAAACGCCGACACGAAGGCGACTATCATTTTAAAAGGATGGGCTGATAATAATTGGGAACGTCCAGAAATAAAGCAACTTCACGATCCACAACGTGTTGAGTTGATGTTGAAATTGTCGCTTAATCCGTCTCTTGGGACTAAGCAGGGACTAAGTAGGGACCAAGTGGAAACCCAAACGGGACTAAGTTGGGAGGTAATTAAAAATATACTTACAATTGCCTCGCAGCCTGTACCATCTTCTGAATTGAGGCGCGCATTAAATTTTACCAATGCATCAAAATTCAAACAACGTTATCTTAATCCATTACTTTCATTGCAGTTAATTAAGATGACACAACCTGATTCGCCCAAAAGTCCAACGCAACAGTACGTTATAACACCCCAGGGCAAAGATTTGCTCGAAAAATAATTCTCAATATATCAACTAAATTGCTAACTATTTTCTAAATAGTTAGTTAAGATTCTTATGTCATACCAATTTAAGCACTATGAACTTCATCATCACCGGCGGCACCTTACAACTGCACTTTTGAACCAGCATACACGATTGAAGAAATCGTAAAAACAATCAAGTCTGTTACAGGTTTGACACAATCAACACCCTACATTCCCAACGCAATCATAATGCCCGCTGCCTTTGGCGCAAAACTCGTTGGCAGTCCGATGGGCATCTGTCCCGCCCGAGTAAAGAAGCTCCAAAACTCCACAAACATCTCCGGTGCAAAAATGAAAGAATGTGGATACCTTTTTAACATTCTTCTGTTTTTTTTCAAAAAAACTATGTTATTTAATTACTAACACAATAATAAATCTATAATTATGGGACAATATTTAGCCGTAGGCATCAATCATCAATACACGGTTTCGCAAGGTGATGCAGATAAGACAGGCAGGTCGCTTGACGAGTGCATTGAGATTTTTAAGAAAAAATGTGCACCGGACGATATGTACGACATGCAAATGAAAGAAGGTTATAAAGACGAACCGTATGCCTTGTTTGCCCTCAAATCCGAAGTCGTAAAAGATGAACTTGTGCCACTTTTGCGGGATTTTTATGACCTTTATTATGGTGGTATAGACGATTCGCAGGAGAAACTTTTTGAAAGGCTAAATAATGTTAGCACGTATCAGCAAATGTTAGATATTGCCAAGGAGAAGTGCTACGAGTGGTTTCAAAACGACGAATACGGAGAGTCAGGTCATATCGGAGTGAATAGTCCACTGAAACGTTCACTGAGGTATGGTCACGATGCGATTATCCTTTGTCTAGAAGGCAAGATTTTTATGGAAGAGTCAGGGGGTATTTTCGGTATGTTGTCCGATTTGCTCGCCGAAAAATTCTCCAAATACAAATTGGCACAAGCCTTAGATGTTTATATTACTGGGTAGGGTATAATTCAACAATCATTTTCCCATTATTGTAATGTCCATTACAATAATATCCATTACATTAATTGGGTAAAAATATTACATCATGCGTCAAAACGACCGTACAAACAGGCTTATAATGTGGTTGGTGGTGGCTGCCGACTTTGTGTTGTTGAATGCTTTGTTGTATGCATTTAGCAGAATAGACCCTACGCTTAAATCGTTTGACTGGCGACAGTTACGAATGTTTGTGGTTATCGCCAACATTTCGTTGCTGCTGAGCGAATTAAAGTTTCATCCTATTGTACATAAGCAGATTGTTTCGGCGGGCGAAGTTCTTAGGAAAGTGGTGGTTCTTACACTTTCCTATTCCCTAATAGCCTATATCACAATGCGACATCTGATGTATTGGACTGCGTCAGGTTTTTTGTTGCTTAAAATCAGTTCGTTACTATTTGTTTTATTGGTTTTAACGCGTTTTTTGGAGCGCACCATCATCAAAAAGTTACGTAGAATGGGTAGAAATGCCCGTTCGGTAACATTGGTTGGCTCCGACAAAGAACTATGGAATATTTGTAAGCGATTGCTCGACGACCCTACTACCGGATACCATGTGCAGGGGTATTATGCTGATGAAAAAGTTGCAGACTCCCCGATTCCATATTTTGGGAAAGTTGCTGATTTACTTGACAGTAGCAAGCATCCCGAAGGCATATCTATAGGAGACGAAATGTATGTTTGTCTGTCGCGTAAGGAAAAAAACACCATAAAGGCATTATCTAATTTGTGCGACAAGCATGTAACAAAATTTTATTATGTTCCGGTGTCGGTTGAATCAATCGGATTAAACTTGCAACGCGAATATATCAATGATATTGAGATATATACTACACATGAAACTCCACTTGACAATTTAGTAAGTCTAATGATTAAGCGGATATTTGATATTGTAGTATCATTAATAGCGTTATTATTCACCATTCTGATTTTTCCATTTATTTGGTTAATTATCAAAATACAAAGTCCGGGACCGATATTCTTCAAACAGGTTCGTACCGGCTTGGACGGCAAAAACTTCGTTTGCTACAAGTTCCGCTCGATGCACGTAAACAAAGACGCCGACACCCTGCAGGCCACCAAAGACGATCCGAGAAAATATCCGTTCGGAAACTTTATGCGCAAGGCTAATATCGACGAACTTCCGCAGTTTTGGAATGTCTTGAAAGGCAACATGAGCATAGTAGGTCCTCGTCCACACATGTTGGCGCATACAGATATCTATTCTAAATTGATAAAAGAATATATGGTTCGCCACTTTATCAAGCCTGGAATCACCGGTTGGGCACAAGTGATGGGATTTCGCGGCGAAACCAAGGAACTCTGGCAGATGGAGGAACGTGTAAAACGCGACATCTGGTATATGGAGCATTGGAGCATTTGGCTCGACATCCGCATCGTGTGGCTCACATTCAAGACGTTTTTCGTTCACGACAAGAACGCATATTAAAGGCGGATTTTTATTGGCGTGATAAAAAAATAGTGATAAAAAAGGAATCCATAAGTTTGGATTCCTTTTTTTATTTCTGTTTGGGCTTCAGTATTTTAGCTATTTTTGTAACCCAAGTATCGCCATGCAGAGGCTTTTGGAGAATGCTGAAAATAAGGAAAGTTAATCCGTAAGCGCAAATAATAGAGGTGTATGCCCAAATGGACGCCACAAATCCCCACATTACATAACTATACACTGCCACAAGAAAAGCTTGGGATAAAAATATCATTTTTCTTTTCTTAATAAACACAATCGCCTTTGCCGAAGCAAAACCTAATAGGAGTAGAAACACCAAAGCTCCCACAATGCCAAAATCATCAATTAGCATACGGAAAATGGTGTAGACATTGGAGCGCATAGTTTTGTCTAAACGACCAAAATGTGTAAAGTCTCGATAAATACCTGTATTTCGTTTTGCTATTCCTAAAGCGTTTGCTACACCAAAAAACGTTAAAACGCCATATCTCAGTTGATTGTTGTGCCAAAATAAATTATTACTATTAATAATCCATGGTTGCGCAACAGCACCTGTATCTATACGAAATTTAGTTATTTCTACATATTTAACGCTATCGTAAGATAGAATGATATCGGGGGTTCGCACAAACAAACGATTGCTATCTAATGAAAACGATAATTGATAATGCCAGGTGTGCAATCCTGTTTGCTTACAACTATCCATCATTATTTGGTATTGTCCTTTGGGCATTGTGGTATAACTAAAAAGTGAATATTTTACCGAATCGGGCTGAATATTGCTTGTTACGTCAAAAGATACTGTATAGTTGTTACCTGCAAAAAATTCGCATTCATCTAAATGATTTCCATAAATCTCCATCGAAGGTGCTTTAATATATTCGGGAAAATCAACTCTTACTCCATTTTCTGTGTTGGTGAGATATCCTAATCTGTGTAATTTGGAGTTTTGAAGTATTGTAGTTGAATAATCATTGTTTCGCCTATAATCATCAAACCAATAGTCGAAACATAATAAAGAACCGAATGTGTAATTAAAAAAGGTGATTTTGTTGCGTTCAACTTTATTGTTGTCAAAATCACTGCTATACCGAGTTAACATCGAATAAAACAAAGCAATACCCAATATAATAGGAATGCTGATAATTGCAATAATGGTTTTAATTGTAATCTTCACTTTTATATTGTAGGTAACAATGGCAATAAAAAAACCCGAAAGCCATAATATTAGGGCTGTTATTGATGTCATTTTGGTGCTTTGTGATGCTGTTATCAGAATGCAGGGCAATACTGTAATAATGCAAAGACTTTTTTGTAAAACTCTCTTCGAGATAAGCCAACAAAAACCACCAAAGAGTGGAGCTGTATAGGTGCATATCAAAAACAATTGAGCTATAGTTGAATAATGTTTTTGTTCGGCTGAATATTGTCGACCAAGACTAAACTCTTTTGTCATAGCGCTCAAATCTTCAACATTAAAAAAATTTGATAGTGAAAAGCCATAAGAGTAGATATTGTATATCGGATTAACCAAGGCTAACGCAATAAGTATTAATAACAATGGAGATATTGCCTTTCTCTTAAAACTTAGCAATGGTGTTGTTTTGTCTAATTTGGATGTTTGATGTGCTATCAGGGCTCCGATAAGAAATAACGATACGCCTGCCAATATGTAGAAGAGACCCGAATATTTGAGTTCAACCATATCGCGGAAGAAAATCAGCAATGTGGCATTAAGCGCTGTCCACAGGAACACCATTACACCAGCTGGTGTATAGGTCTGTTTGAATTTGATAGTTAAAAATACCAATGCCGCATAGAGCAGCAAAATAATAATAGCCATAAATCTCTGTATTAATTCGGGGCAAAAATAGCAAAAAAATCTTTTTTGCCAAAAAACTGCAACCGAATACCATTTTTACCATTATCTTTGCAACGCATTAATTAATGAATAGTATAGTGGACAAAAACGATATTTTATGGTTTCCGATGCGAGTAACCTACAACCGCGAAATCAAGGTTAAAGAAAGCCTTGATAATCTTGGTATAGAGAATTTTATGCCTGTAAAACAGCAATTTACCATACATAATGGGCATAAAAAACTCGAAACCATACCGGCCATTCACAATCTTTTGTTTGTCCGTTCGTCGCGCGAAATACTTACTGGGCTGAAAATGACAGAGGAAGAGTTTTCGCCCCTTCGTTATATGATGAGCCGTCCGTTAGATAAAAAGACTACTCCCGAAATTATCACCATACCCGACCGTGCTATGGATAACTTTATCCGCGTGGCTTCTCTTGCCGATGAGCAAGTTATCTATCTTGATTACAACCGTGTAGCAGATAAAATAGGTAAACGTGTAGTAATTACAGATGGTCCTTTTGCAGGAATAGAGGGCGTTGTTATGCGTATCGACAACAATAAGCGTGTGGTAATCAAGCTCGAAAACGTGACGGCTGTGGCATTAGCTTTTGTTCCTCCGGCTTTTCTAAAATTTATTTAGCAATAAGCGACAAAATAATTTGGGTTTTATCAATAAAAAGTTTTAACTTTGCAACGGCTTTGGTGTAAAAGTGCAAAGCGTTACACTATATATTATAGTCATTAATATTTTGTTGGATATCAATAAAATGATGATTATTAGCAAATTACATTTAATTTGTGGTGCTCTGTCCAAAAATGGGGTGTCCCTCTCTATTGCGCATAGTTGAATATGAGCGGAGCAGAGGCAGTATATATGTTGATATTGATGCGATTGAAGACAGAACTCAATCCGTACGATGATATCCGCCTTCACAAGTCTGCTCTATTGCTCAATGTATTCAGCAAGAAGAACTGCTTTAAAATTAATAACTGTTTGGAAATTAGTTATTTCCCTGAAATAGAAGTGCTGACCAAACAGTTAGAACAACTTACCGCGGAATTAAAACGCGAATCAGAAGATTCATTATCAGTTTTTTACAATCAACAAGAACAGCGCATTCAAGAATCCTATCAACGGAGCATACCTTATATATTACACACTGCTACTTTTGTAAATTCCATCACCAACAACCGTACATTAATCCTCGTGTCGGCTTTGATGGCTTTATTAGATAAGTATCCTCTATCAACCGTTAACGAAATATTGAAATTGCTGGACGACAACGGTTATTTGCAAGAGGTGTTTACCAGTAAGATAGTGCTAACCACCATCGTCAATCTCGAACGGTCTGGCGTGCTTAACCAAGCAGAAGGTAAATATAGTTTAAAATACGACTACAGGGGTGTAACAGAATATAAAAGCTTGTTTTTGTGATGCAGTACGTCATTATTTGAGCGGCTTAATTTTATTATGGTATCGTCAGAACTACAGAATATCATTTTACAAGGCGAAACTAGCCGGGTTCAATTCAAGCAAAGCTTGGACAATAAGGATAGTATTGCTGCCGAATTGATAGCTATGGCCAATTCTAAGGGTGGCATCATTCTTTTTGGAGTAGATGATAAAACCGGTGGTATTGTCGGTTTAGACTATGCCAAGTTGCAGTCAACTGGTAACACACTTGCAACAATTGCAAACGAATTAGTTAAGCCTCAGATATTTATAACCACAGAAGTTGTATCGTGTGATAATAAGAATATACTTGTAGTATCCGTAGAAGAAGGTACATCAAAACCGTACAAAGATAAAAACGGGACAATCTGGGTTAAGCAAGGCGGCGACAAACGCAAACTTACCGATAATAGCGAACAAATCAGGTTGTTTCAGCAAAACGGGCTGCTATATGCAGACGAAATGATTGTTCCCAATACATCTCTTGACGATATAGATGTTGGAAAGATCAAAAATTATCTATCTAAAATAGACGATTCTGACGAAGATTATTCGATAGAAAAGGTGTGTAAAAATCTGAATATCTTAAACGATAATAGGTTAACTTTGGGCGGTTTGTTGTTTTTTGCTAATAATCCCCAAAAATTCCGACCCGCTTTTTGCATTAAGGCTGTATCTTTTTTTGGAAACGATATAGAAGGTGTGGATTATCGCGATAGTGAAGATATTACTGGTACAATTCCAGAGATGTTTGACAAAGGAATGGGTTTTTTTATGCGTAATTTGCATCATGTTCAAAACGGGCAAAATTTCAATTCAACTGGAATTCTAGAAATCTCTAAAATTGCCTTAGAAGAACTTTTGCAAAATGCTCTTACTCATAGAGATTACACAAAAAATTCTCCGATAAATCTTTTGATATTTGACGATAGAATAGAACTAATCAGTCCAGGCTCTCTCCCAAATAGCCTTACAATTGATAATATCAAAATGGGTAACGCTGTAGTTCGCAATAATTTGATAGTTTCATTTAGTTCAAAACTGATGAAATACAGAGGATTAGGTTCTGGTATCCGGCGTGCTATCAAAGAAGAGCCGACACTTCAATTAGAAAATGATCGCGAGGGTGAACGCTTTGTGGTACGACTTGAAAGGAAGAATCTTATATAATTAATAATAAAGACATTAAATAATAAAACATAAACAATGAAAAAACTTAACATTCTATCGGTTGGTCTCGCATTATTTGCGGCAGCCACTATCTCTTCATGCAGTTCAATCTCCGACCAAGAATACGAAATCAACGGAGTTAAATTTAAAATGATAGCCGTAGAGGGCGGTTCATTTATGATGGGCGCCACCCCCGGACAAGGTGAAGATGCTCGCGAAAATGAAAAACCAGCACATAAGGTAACAGTAGATGATTTTCTTATTGGTGAAACAGAGGTTACTCAAGAATTGTGGTTTGCTGTGATGGGTAATAATCCAAGTCACTTTAAAAACGATCAAGGAAACTTCCCTGTGGAGAATGTAAGTTGGAATGATGTTCAGACCTTTATTAAGAAGTTGAATGAAATTACTGGTCAACAATTTAGACTTCCGTTTGAAGCAGAATGGGAGTATGCAGCAAGAGGAGGGAAAAAATCAACTGATAAAAAGTATGCTGGTAGCGATGATATTGATGAGGTGGCGTGGTATAAGGATAATGCAGAAAAGAAAACTCACGCAGTTGCAACAAAAAAAGCTAATGAATTGGGTATTTATGATATGAGTGGAAATGTTTGGGAATGGTGTGATGAATTGACCGGTAATTATGAAAAGATTGAGGTTAATATGCGTGGCGGAGCGTATGTTAATGCAAAAGTTATTCTCCGAGTATCGCAACGTTTTGAATATTTAGCAACCAATAATGAACCAATGGTAGGTTTTAGACTTTTATTAACCCGATAGTTATATTATTATGCATAAGTATAATGGAATTTACGAAAAATACCTTAAACGACCACAGGATTTTTTGTGTGCGTTACTGGCTATCGTATTCTTATTACCGATAATGGCTATTACCGCTGTACTTGTGCGATTTAAATTAGGTTCACCGGTTTTGTTTAAGCAAAATCGTCCAGGGAAAGATGGCAAGATATTTCAAGTTTACAAATTTCGGACAATGACTAGCGAGGTTGATGAAAATGGTATCCTTTTACCAGATGAAGTTAGGCTTACTTCTTTTGGCAAAAAGTTACGGTCTACTTCGTTGGATGAATTACCTGAATTGTTTAATATCCTAAAAGGAGAAATGAGTGTCGTCGGTCCTCGTCCGCTTATGGTGCAATATTTGAGTCGCTATAATGAACGTCAAGCACGAAGGCACGAAGTAAGACCCGGTTTTACCGGACTTGCCCAAATAAATGGTAGAAATCTGATTAGTTGGGAAGAAAAATTTGATTGGGATGTTAAATATGTAGATAATATTACCTTTTTTAATGATTGGATTATAATTCTGAAAACTATAAAAACAGTTTTCAAGAGAGAAGGTATCAATTCATCCACTAGTGCCACGATGGAAGAATTTATGGGTAATAATTGATATGAACAAAGAAACATTTAAACGTATTTATCACACATTTCGTCTATTTTTGATATTGAGCAGTGCCAAACGTGCTGATTATTTACGTAAACATCACATTTTTCATAGCATAGGTGAAGGTTGCACCATCATGGAAAGGAAAGTACCATTATCAGCGCGTTTAATTTCGATAGGTAACAATGTTCATTTAGCTTCGAAAGTTTGTTTGGTTGCTCATGATGCAATTCATTTGTGTCTCAATGCAATTAAGAGGACTACTGATGGACCAATATTTAAAGAAAAAATTGGTTGTATCCAAATAGGAGACAATGTTTTTGTGGGGTCGAATACGACTATTCTTTATGATGTCAAAATAGGGTCGAATGTAATTATTGGTGCATGTAGCCTTGTAAATAAAGATATTCCTGATAATTCAGTAGTTGTGGGAGTCCCTGCCAAAGTTATTGGTACTTTTGACGATTTTGTTTCCAAAAGGATAGTCAATATAAAATATCCCGATGAATTAACCCCTATCGGACATAACATAACACACAAACTTGAATCATGGATGTGGTGTGAATTCGAAAATAAAAGAAAATAGAAATGAAAAATTTATTAATTATTGGTGCCGGTGGTTGCGGACGAGAAGTTTTGCAATGGGCAAAAGACATTAACAAAATATCCAAAAAGTGGAACATCAAAGGATTTCTTGATGACAATCCCCAAGCATTGGATGGCTTAATTTGCAATTATTCTGTTGTAGACAATATTGATAGTTATCATATAGAAAATGAAGATGAGTTTGTGTGTTGTGTTGGAAATAGTGCAACAAGAAAGAACATAATCGATAAATTGAAAAATAAAGGTGCTATATTTACCTCTATCATACATCCAACTGCTATTGTTGCAGATTCAGCACGTTTAGGAGATTCTGTAATTTTGTATCCTTATTCAATAATTTCGGACAACGCTTATATCGGAAACGGTTGTATAATTAATATGCATTCAACCATAGCCCATGATTCTACAATCGGAGCGTACTGCACTATTAGTGCACATTGTGATGTTACAGGAATGTGCCATCTCGGGAAGGGAGTATTTATGGGTAGCGGTGCTCGAATTGTACCCAATGCAAAAGTAGGAAATGATGTATTTATATGTGCAGGAAGCACAGTAATGTCGAAGATTAAAGATGGTCTTAAAGTGATAGGTACACCTGCTAAGAAGGCCGCATTTTAATATTATAACAATTAATAAAATGGAAGAAAAATTTTTAACTATTGTTGCAGATTCTTTAGAGGTTGACAAAACCGAAATCTCGATGAATACTGTTTACAAAGATTATGAGCCATGGAGTTCTATGGCTATGATGGGTCTTCTTATGGATCTTGAAGAAGAATATGGTGTGTCCATACCGATAGAAAAAGTATCCAACATAAAAACACTTCGCGATATGTATAATCTTGTTCAAAGTTAATTACATTTATGGATAAGAAAAAGATAGCCATATTATCTAATATCACCGTCAATTTGCTAGCTACTAAGCTTGAAAAACAATACGATGTGTATATATCAGATGGCTTTGATATGTGGATTTCTGATATCTTTAATTCGAAATCATCGTTGTATTCTGAATCTCGCCAGTCAATTATAATTTTACTTGACGGTATGGAATTCAGAAGTATGAAGTCAGCGGATGCTTATGCACAACGAATAAGTCTTTGGCGCAGTGCTATTGAAACTCTTGTGGACAGAATTGTAGATACTCCAATTTTCGTATCTACTATCGATTTTCGCGAATCAAAAATCAAATCTCTCTCTGAGAGAAAGTATTATTATGAATTAGCAAACGAATGGTATTTGTTTATTCAATCGTTAGTTGAAAGAAAAAGTAATGTTTTTATAATTGACATATTACAACGAATTCTTGACGAAGGAAGAAATAACTTCTATTCTAACAAGATGTGGTATATCGGTAGTATGCCTTATTCAAAACAGGGACTTTCAGCAGTATCAGAAGAAATTAGCAAAGCATTAGGAGCTGTTTTTGAAAGTCGAAAAAAAATAATTGCTTTAGATCTTGACAATACACTCTGGGGTGGAGTTGTTGGAGAAGACGGCATTGAGGGTATTGAACTATCAGACCACAAAGAAGGAGCTCGTTTCTATGATTTTCAACTCAGGCTTTTAGAAATGCAAAAACGGGGAGTGCTTTTAGCAATAAATTCCAAAAATAATATTGATGATGCATTAAAAGCAATTCAAAATCATCCTGATATGATTTTGCGAGAAGAATCCTTTGTCGCTGAAAAAATTAATTGGAATGATAAGGCATCCAACATTAAGGAAATGGAAACTGAATTGAACCTTACTGAGAGTTCTTTCGTTTTTGTTGATGATAATCCTATTGAGAGAGAAGTCGTTATTGGACAATGCCCTGACGTATATGTGCCAGTTTTTCCAGTAGATTCATCAGACTTATCTGATTTTGCCGAAAATCTTTATTCTAAATTCTTTATGCCAATGTCGCTTACCGATGAGGATAAAATAAAAACACAAATGTATCAGACTGAGTCGAAAAGAAAAATACTTAAAAATAATTCCCTAAATCTTGATGATTACATCAAGATTCTTGAAATAAAAGCAGATATGCATTTAATGAGGGAAAAAGAACGCGAACGAGTTCATCAACTTTGTAATAAAACAAATCAGTTCAACCTAACGACAAAAAGGTATACATTAACAGATATTGCTAATATGGAAGCCGATAAAGACATAGATATCTTTTCAATATACTCGTCTGATAAATTTGGAGATAATGGATTGGTTGGAACAGTGATTTGTAAAAAAAACAATGAGGATATAATTATTGATACTTTTCTTATGAGCTGTAGAGTAATGGGAAGAAAACTTGAAAATGTGATTATCTATTCTCTTGTAAATTTTTATAATGGAAAGTCCAAAAAACTTATTGGATTATTTGTGTCTACGTCAAAAAATGAACCAGTTGTTAATAAATATGAGGAATTAGGTTTTAATATAATATCTACTTCAGAAGATGTTAAAACTTATAGTTTTGACTTATCTGTAGGATATAATAGAATTGATGCCTATTCTGAAATAACGTTAAATGGAGTAAATATATGAAAATAGATCATATAGGATATGCTGTAAAAGATATTAATACTGCACGAATCACTTTTGAATCTTTAGGCTTCAAATTCGGAGATTTGTATAATGATACGAGAAGAAATATTTTAATTCAGTTCGGAAATAATGGTGGTTATTGTATAGAACTTGTTGCTCCCAATGAGATGGGTGAATGTCCAATTGACAATGTATTGAAAACGTGTGGTTCAACACCATATCACATTTGTTACAAAACAAATAATATAGAAAACGAAATAAAAGTACTCGAAAGACAAAAGTTCAAAATCATAGTTCCTCTTGCTCCTGCCGTTGCATTTGGTGAGAAAAGAGTAGCTTTTTTGATGAATAGGGTTATTGGAATAATTGAGATAGTTGAAGAGTAATTATAAATAATGGCAATTAATAAACAACATTTTTCTTCGTTAGATAGTACAGCAAATAATATGTATAGGTTGACGAGTGAGGATATAAGAAATCTTCATTCAGTCCTTTTAGATATGTATAAAGATATTAACGAAGTATGTAAAAAATATGATATTCACCTAATTGCAGCCGGAGGCACTGCTTTGGGAGCTATTAGGCATAAAGGGTTTATTCCATGGGATGATGATATGGATTTGTTCATTTTTCGTACTGAATTTTTGCTTTTATCAAAGATATTTGAAAAAGAACTTGGTAATAAATATCTGTTATTGAATCCTGGAGATTCCAAAGGAGCAAATTGTTTTTTACCAAGGATAATGAAAAGAAATACAACATTTCTTGGTATGGTTGATGAATCTTCACCGTATCCACATGGCATCTATTTAGATATCAATATTATAGAATTTGCACCTGAAAACAACATAAAGTATTTAATTAAAGCTTTTTGCTGTAATGCTTTAAGATTGATTTCATATAGTGTATATTGGAAACAATACCCAAGCAAATCATTTCGATTTTTTATGCTGAATTCAAAAGGTAAATTTTATTACAAGATTAGAATAATAATTGGATATATTTTTGGTTGGATTAAAGCGGAAAAGTGGTTTGCTTGGTTTGATAAATATGGACAATATAAAGAGACCAATCTAATTACAATTCCTTCTGGTACGAAAAAATACAAAGGAGAGACATTACCATTGTCTACTGTTATGCCATTACAAATGGTGGATTTTGAGGATACTCAAATAAATGTGTTTAATGATTATGATAAGTATCTTTCTAATCTATATGGTAATTATATGGAGATACCCAACGTTAAACATAGAGAGTATCATTTATGCTTGAAACTAAGTTTTACAGAAATGTAGAATAATATGAAAAAAATCGCACTTATAATAGCTGGTGGTTCTGGTAATCGTATGCATCAGGATATACCAAAACAATTTATAACCGTAAACGAGCGACCAGTTATAGTCTATACGCTTGAAGCGTTTGAAAAACATCCAGAAATAGATGCCATTGCAGTAGTTTGCATCGAAGGTTGGGAACATGTGTTGTGGGCTTACGCAAAGCAGTTTAATATTACTAAGTTAAAGTATGTTGTGAAAGGTGGCGAAAATGGACAAGATTCAATTCGCAATGGGGTATTTGAACTTGAAAAACATTTCACATTTGATGACTTAGTATTGATTCACGATGCAATTCGTCCAATGGTAAGTGCTGAAATCATATCTGATAATATTAGAATTGCATGCGAATATGGTAATGCTATTACTGTAATACCTTGTGCAGAAGCAATGATACAGACCGAAGATGGGATTATTTCTACAGGAAGTTATCCACGATCTAAATTAAAACGAACCCAGACACCACAGGCGTTTCATATTGGCGATTTATGTAATCTTCATAGAAAAGCATTAGAAGCTGGCATTACTAACTCAGTGGCTTCGTGTACCTTAAAAATAGAAATGGGTGAACCAGTCTATTTTTCTGTCGGTTCAGAAAAAAATATTAAGTTGACCACTGTAGAAGATATTGATATTTTCAAAGCATTACTCAAAGCCAAACGTTCCGATTGGCTGAAAGATTGATGAAAATGAATTTATACAAAAGTAAGACTTATATTGATGATTTGAGGTGTGCTATAGAACACTCTGTGAATTTTCATAATCTCTATAACTCATCCATATTGATTACAGGTGCTTCTGGGTTGATTGGGTCGTTTATTGTAGATATGTTTCTGCTCTGCAACAAAGAAAAAGGAGGCAATATCACTATTTATGCATTGGGAAGAAATCTTAAACGGCTTGAAGATAGGTTTATGTTTGCTAAAACTGATAAATTGGTGTTTATTGAACATGATGTTTGTTTTGCACCAAAATTCGATTTCAAAGTTGATTATATAATTCACGCAGCAAGCAACGCCTATCCATCTGCATTCAATAACTATCCTGTTGATACTATAATGAGCAACATTATAGGTACAAAATATTTGCTCGACTATGCACGAGATCATAATGCAAGGCGATTTCTTTTTGTATCCTCAGGAGAGGTTTATGGACAAGGAGACATTAATATAGACTCTTATATTGAGACTTATTCTGGTTATATAGACCCCATTTCACCACGCTCGTGTTATCCTAATGCCAAAAGAACAGCCGAAACTCTGTGTGTTTCATATACTAAACAATACGGATTAGATACAGTGATTGTTCGTCCAAGTCACACATACGGACCTACGGCTACACAAAGCGATAATCGTGCTAATGTGCAATTTGTAAATAAAGCATTGGCAGGAGAGGATATTGTTCTAAATAGTCCAGGATCTCAAATACGATCATACACATATATAGCAGATGCAACTTCAGCAATACTTACTGTTCTTACGAGTGGTAGTAGTTGTGAAGCATATAACATTGCAAATCAGAACTCAATAACAACGATTGCAGGTTTTGCAAAAGAAGTTGCAAAACAAACAGGAGTAAATGTAATATATTCATCACCAAATGAAGTTGCCAAAGCAGAAATGACACCTATTGCAAAACAAGTCCTTGATAGCAAAAAAATGGAAGGATTGGGATGGAAAGCAAAATATAATTACATAGAAGGGGTGATTCAAACTATTGACATCTTGAAAAATAAAGAGTGTTAATTCTATGACTGATATTTGCTATATATGCACTACACCATTTCAATTAATGACAGTTCTTTCTATTCAAATTGAAAATGGTTTAAATGCTGATCTATTTATAGATCCTCAATTTGAGGAAGCACAAGTATATGCAGAAAGAATTAAACAAATTCATGCTTTTAATAATGTCTATATTATAGACGATAATCTTATAATGCAAATTCGAAAAGAAAAAATTAAAGTATTGAGAGCATTTAAATTGCTTAGATTGTACTTTGGAAAAACCTCTCGCAATATAACACATGGTAATAAATATAAAGAAATATTAACCTCGTCTGATAACTTGATTCATCGATTGATTTATAATTATTGCAAGAAAGAATGTAATACAAGTTATTTTGATGATGGTGAGGGAACTTATGATAGATTTGATAGTATTTTCAAAAATACAAATAATCTTCTTTCAAAAGATTATACAATTAAGTTATATCTATATTCTCCTGAATTTTTTTTAAAGCTAAACAATAATTACAAGAGTATCAAACTAATACCAATCTCCAATTGGTCAAATTCTATAAAAATATCTTCAATAATAAATAGTATTTTTTCAACTAAAGAAGACATTTCAATAAAAGAAAAAATAATAATATTAGATACAGTTAGATCTGAAAGTTTGGATTCAAATAGCATAGAATTGTTAGATAAAGTATATAATTTAATAAACGACAGATGTGACAAAAAGGATATTATTATTAAAAGACATCCTCGAGATAAGACCGTCAAACAAGGATTCAGTTACTATAATTTTAACCATATACCATTTGAATATATTGCGTTGAAATCCAATATTCAAAACAAGGTATTAGTTACATTATCATCTACATCAGTAATTATGCCAAAAATAGTAATGGGACAAGAACCAACAGTTTTATTATTATACAAATTAATCAAGTTTATTGGTGGTGATAATGATAAAAGAAATTTGCTATATGATAATTGTCGCCAATTATATAAAGACAAGCAAAAGTTTATTATCCCAAACAATTGGGATGATTTAAATTCGGCTATTAAACATATTTTGAAATTGTAATGTTTCTCAATAAATGATTAAGATATACAGGAATATATTATCTCTGATTTTATTATTATATTTTTTATTGGTTTTCATTCTTGAGGAATTGACCAATAATCCTATTCTTTTATTGGTATTTTATGGAGTTTTTTTTTGTGGAATTATTTTAAACATTTGTTGCAATGTAAGTCATCTATGGAAACCATTTATTTTTATCGTAGGTGCATTTCTATTGGGGACAATTAGCTATTTCATTAATAGAAACATTTCAATACTGAGCTATCTATATTTAGTATTTGGAATTTGTATATCTATGATTTTTGTTGATAGGAGAATCAAAAGCGATTTACTTATTTACCTTCTTTTAGTTAATGTAATTCTGCTTATTTTTTTGATGTATCAAAAAGGATTGGATAATCAATTAATGCCCGATCACTCAAATAATTATGTATCAGTATATCTCTTAATGCCGTTATGTTTATATTATACACGTGTTGATTTATACAAAGAAAACTATCATATATATCCAGCAATCATTGTTGCTGTCCTTTCGATTCTATCCGGTGGCAGAGGTGGATTTATATCATCCATTTTTATCTTAATTGCTCTTGTAATGTGTAAATTATTTTCAGGGAAATCATTTGTAAAAAAAATGAGAGTACTATTTATACTATCCTTAATAGTAGTAATAATAGCAATACCACTTATATCATCATTTATAGATAATAATGCGAGCTTGGACTTAATAAATCGCTTCAACAGAAAAGGAATGACAAGTTTTGGAAGACTTAATATTTGGGAGGAATATCTAAATAGTTGCAAAAATAACGTTTTATATTTATTATTCGGCTCTAATATCCAGAATCTCAAATGGGCATCATTTTTTGAAGGAAATTTGCATAATTCGTTTCTGTTTGTACATGCTTATACGGGATTAATTGGACTACTTTTTATACTAATTGCTAGTATTCGAGCCTATATATATGCATTAAGGAATCATAAATGGATATATTTTAGTGTACTTTTAGCATTAGAATTTCGTAGTTTCACAGACCATGTGTTTGGAGCTAATCGACTCACTGCTATATTTTTAGCAGTCTTATTAGCACCTGATTTAATAAAAATGCTATCAAGACATAATTATACTAAAATGAAATTGAAACGCATTAGAAATAATTGATATTGACGATATTTCTATTAATTTTATATCAATAAAACCAAACAACATGCTTACATAGTTAAGTATCACAATATTTACTACATGTTCAATCTTACCAAATTTATATCCGATAGTGTAACTTTCCGTCCTGAAAGTATGTTTGCCACTGATATTGAGGCAAACAAAAACACGTTGGAGCGCGAAATTAAAGATAAAAAAGTTTGCGTTATTGGCGGCGCTGGTTCTATTGGCTCGTCTTTCATTAAAGCCGTGCTGATGTTTCAGCCCAAGAGCGTAGTCGTTGTAGATTTAAACGAAAACGGGTTGGCGGAGTTGGTGCGCGACGTGCGCTCCACAAAAGGACTTTTCTGCCCCGATGAATTTAGGTGCTACACGCTGAATTTTGCCGACCCAATTTTTGAACGAATTTTCCGCGAAGAAAAAGGATTTGACATCGTTGCAAATTTTTCTGCGCACAAACACGTGAGATCTGAAAAAGACAAGTATTCCGTGCAGGCTCTTATCGAAAACAACGACATCAAGGCAAAGAAACTGATGGATTTGCTTTGTGTATATCCGCCCAAACATTTCTTCTGTGTTTCCACCGACAAGGCTGCAAACCCCGTCAACATTATGGGTGCAAGCAAAAGGATTATGGAAGATTTGGTAATGGCTTATAACCAACATTTTAAAGTGACAACGGCAAGATTTGCCAATGTTGCATTTTCCAATGGTTCTCTGCCTGACGGATGGATTCACCGTTTGCAGAAAAAACAGCCGCTTGCCGCTCCAAATGATGTAAAACGTTATTTTGTCTCCCCCGAAGAATCAGGACAGATTTGTATGTTGGCGTGCATACTTGGCAACGGAGGTGAGGTTTTTTTTCCGAAACTTGGCGAGGATCAGATGCTGACATTTTCAAAGATTTGTGATGATTTTGTAAAGGCAGAAGGTTTCACGAAAGAGGAATGTCCCAACGATGAATCTGCAAAAGATTTTGCTGACAAGATGTCATACGATTCCGACAAATATCCAGTAGTATATTTCAAGAGCGACACCACCGGCGAAAAGGCATACGAAGAGTTTTATGTGCCAGGCGAAAAAATCAATATGCAACGTTTCAATGCTTTGGGCGTTGTAGAGAAGACTACTCGTCGCGAAATGACAGAGATTAACACGTTTTTCACTGAACTCGAAGATATTTTTGCAACAGAAGATTTCACTAAGGCTCAGGTAGTTGAGGCAATCAAAAAGTTCATTCCCAACTTCCAACACGAAGAAAAGGGCAAGAACCTTGACCAAAAAATGTAAATTATGGACTTCAAAAAAACAACTGATTTTATTCATGAATTATACGGCAATCAGGATTTTGTGCCGCTGTCGGTTCCCGTTTTTATTGGAAACGAGAAGAAATATCTGAACGAATGTATCGACACCACATTTGTATCGAGTGTTGGAAAGTTCGTTGACCGTTTTGAGGACGACATTGCAAAATACACTGGCTGCAAACGCGCTGTTGTGTGCGTCAGCGGAACAAATGCCCTCCATATATCGCTTATGTTGGCAGGTGTGGAGCGTGGTGACGAGGTTCTTACACAGGCACTTACATTTATTGCAACTTGCAACGCACTGAGTTACATTGGCGCAGAGCCTGTATTCATCGATGTTGATAGGGATACGATGGGGCTTTCGCCGTCGGCAATTAGGGAGTGGTTGTCGAAAAACGCTGTAATTAAAGACAATCAGTGTTTTAACAAAAACACCAACCGACGCATCAGGGCTTGCGTACCGATGCACACTTTCGGTCATCCCGTTCATATCGACGAACTAACAACCGTTCTTAATGAATATCATATCGAACTCGTGGAAGATGCTGCCGAGAGTATTGGAAGTCTTTACAAAGGCAAGCACACGGGCACATTCGGCAAGGTTGGTGCATTGAGTTTCAACGGCAACAAGACCATCACAACGGGTGGTGGCGGTATGATGCTTTTCAACGACGAAGAGTTGGGTGCGTATGCAAAACACATTACGACACAGGCAAAAATTCCTCACCGTTGGGAGTTCCGCCATGACCATATTGGCTACAATTACCGTATGCCAAACATCAATGCAGCCCTCGGTTGCGCGCAATTGGAACATATTGAAGAATACGTGGCAAGCAAGCGTGAAACAGCCAAGGCATACGAGGAGTTTTTCAAGAATGTTCCTGACATCGAGTTTTTCACAGAGCCGGAAAACTGTCGCAGCAACTATTGGCTCAATGTTGTGATTCTCAAAGACAAAGACGCTCAACAAGAGTTCCTTCAATTCACCAATGACAACGGTGTAATGACTCGCCCAATTTGGGAACTGATGAACCGTCTGCCGATGTTTGAACATTGTCAAAATGATGGCTTGAAGAATACTACTTGGTTTGCGGACAGAGTGGTGAATATACCGAGTAGCGTTAGAATCAAATGAAACCTTTACTCCTTATCGGCGGTGGCGAATTATTTAAGTCTGTTGTAATTAGTATTGCTGAAATTATCATAATTTAATTATGAAGAAAAAAGTTTGCATAATAACAGCAGCTCGTTCTGAATATGGATTGTTACATTGGATAATAGATTCCGTCCATAAGGATGATGAGTTGGAACTTCAACTTGTTGTTACAGGAGCGCATCTGTCACTAGAACAAGGCTTAACATATAAATATATTGAAGAAGACGGATACTCTATTACTGAAAAAGTGCCTATTCTTCTATCTAGTGATGATGAATTAAGTATTCCAAAATCAATGGGGCTATGTTCGATCTCAATGGTAGATGTTTTTCGCAGATTAAAGCCAGATATTATTGTAATTCTCGGAGACAGATACGAACTGCTACCGATAGTAGGAACAGCTCTTGTTATGCGTATTCCTATTGCACACATAGGAGGTGGTGATATTACAGAAGGAGCTATTGATGACGAGGTTAGGAATGCCATTACAATGATATCTAATTTACATTTTCCAGGGACAAAAGAGTCGGCTCAAAACATAATTAGAATGCGTGGTTCAAACAAAAATGTCTTTACTGTCGGCGAACCAGGTCTAGATAGTTTTATTCGTTTAAATCTATTGAATAAAAATGAAACAGCGAAACAACTACAGTTAGATTTAACAAAAAAATGGTGCCTTGTAACTTTGCATCCAGAAACCAAACTTTCACTCAAAGACAACCTTCAAATGGTGGAGAATCTATTTGAGGTAATGGTGCAAAAATCTGATATTCAATATATTATTACCAAGGCAAATGCAGATTACGGCGGTACGCATATTAACGAGTTTTGGAATAATAATATTGTAAATTATCCCAAAAATATGCAATTATTTCCTTCGTTAGGACAAATCCGCTATTTAAGTTTTATAAAACATGCCGATATAATTGTAGGTAATTCTTCAAGTGGAATTATAGAAGCTCCTTTTATTGGCACACCTGTAGTTAATATAGGAGATAGACAAAAAGGACGACATTTGTGCAAAAATATTCTATGTTGCAGACGATTAAAGAATGATATTTACACCACGTTGAATAAAGCGTTGTGTTCAGAACGAGTAGTTGATACATATTGGGGAGATGGCAAATCATCGAACCGAATTATAAGTCAAATAAAAAATTATTTATGGAATTAAATAATATAAAAACCCCTTGCTTTGTCTTAGATGCAGATAAATTGCTTACTAATGTTAAATTATTTAAAGAGGCTCTTGATAGTCGTTTTAATAAAAATGTACTTGGGTATTCTGTTAAGACAAATTCTACACCTGCCATACTTGAAATAATAAAGAATGAGAATGTGTATGCGGAAGTTGTTTCGTATCATGAATATGGGTTGTCTCAAAAATTAGGATTCACTACTAACCACTTAATCTATAATGGTCCGTTAAAAAATCAAAGTACATATATTGACGCAATTAAAAACGGTGGTTACGTAAATATTGAGACCAAAAGAGAATTAGAATGGTTGAAAATGTTACCTTCAAACAAAAAATTTTCTGTTGGTATTAGAGTAAATCTAAATCTTATGGACATATCTCCTGAGGATTGTAAAGACCAAGAAGAATATAGTCGTTTTGGATTTTCATGCGAAAATGAAGAGTTAAAAGAAGTATTAAACTTTATCAAAAGTCTTGGAAATATTAAAGTTGTTGGACTTCACTTACATAGAACATCCAAAACACGGAGTCTTGATGTTTATCGCAATATAAGCAACTATGCTATTGATGTGGCGAAAAGATTTAATTTAAATTTGGATTATATTGACATTGGAGGTGGATTTTATGGTGATATGCCAAATAAACCGACTTATAAGAATTACGTCGATGTCATAGCAGACACATTATCTTCATTTTTCGATTTATCAAAACTGAATCTTATCGTGGAACCGGGTAATGCTCTTATCGCATCCCCTTTTTCTTTTTATTCATCAGTCATCGATACAAAACAAATAGGAGCTAATAGAATAGTAGTGTTAGACGGCTCAAGAAATGATATTGATCCTTTGTTCCATAAATCGGACTATTTTAAAAGTTTTATTTGTGAAAATGAAAAAAGAGAAACAATATCCAAACAAGTTTATGTCGGTTGTACTTGTTTAGAAAACGATAGACTTTTTGAAATGACTAACTTTAAAGAAAGTAAAGTCGGTGATATTATTAAGTTTTCTTCCGTTGGTGCTTATACAACATGCTTATCTCCTTTGTTTATTCGCTATTTTCCTCGAATATATGTTTTAAAGCAAGGGATGTTGCACCTTTATCGCCATGAATGGAATGAAGATGATTATCTTTGTGAAATAATACATAATCAGAAGTAATATGGAATATAATCTTTTATGTTGCAATGTAGGTCGTAGAGGTCGGCTAATGATAGACTTTAAACAGTATTTAACTGGAAAGGGTAATTTGATAGCAACAGATAATTGGTCAGTAGCACCTGCATTGTTTTTAGCAGACAAACAATACATAGTTCCTAAAATAACCTCGCCCAACTATATAGATTTGGTTGTTGATATTTGCCAAAAAGAGAGAATCAAAGCAATTTCAACCTTTATAGACCCAGAAATTGAAGTATTGGCGCGTAATAGGGAATTATTTTTTAACATGGGAATCTTACCATTATGTCCGTCTGCCACCTCTGCACATCTGTGTTTCGATAAATATGAAATGTTCAAGTATTTGACAACAAGAGGTATTCGCACGGTACACACCTATCGAAATTTAGAATCATTTTACAATGGATTCTCAAACGGCGATATTTCATTTCCTGTATTTGTTAAACCTGTTTCGGGTAGTGGTAGTGTTGGCGCACAAAAAGTAAATAATAAAGAGGAGTTAGAAGTCCTTTTCCGTGAAAAAAAATTTGATTATATTATTCAAGAATTGATGACTGGCGGAGATTGTGATGCGGATGTTTATGTGGATTGTATTTCTCACAAACCGGTAGCAGCCTTCTCTAAAAAGAAAATTGAAACTAGAATTGGAGGTGCAAGCAAAACAATATCTTTCAAAGATCCAAAATTGTTTTCGTTCATAGAAGAAGTTTGTGATGTTTTGGAACTCAATGGACCATGTGATATGGATTTCTTTTATAAAGATGGTCAATATTATTTATCAGAAATTAATCCTCGATTCGGAGGTGCCTATCTACATGCTTATGGAGCCGGAGTAAATTTTCTAAAAATGGTTATCAAAAATATTGATGGGAAAGAAAATACATCAGAGATTGGCAACTATGAAGAAGGAATATTAATGCTAATGTATGATGATGTGGTAATTGTAAGGGAAAAAGATTTATTGAAAGACTATCATGATTAATAAGGTTTTTATCATAGCTGAGGCAGGTGTTAATCACAACGGTAATATTGAATTAGCATTCCAATTGTGTGATGCTGCAAAAGAAGCTGGTGTTGATGCTGTAAAGTTTCAGACATGGAAGACTGAAAAAATAGTGTCGAAAAGTGCATTGCTTGCAGAATATCAAGAGAAAAATATTCTTGGCGATATTTCTCAATATGATATGCTGAAACAGTTGGAATTAAGTTATGATGATTTTATCAAAATTAGAGACCATTGTTTAGCAATTGGTATACAGTTTCTTTCCACACCAGACACCGAGGAAGATATGGATTTTTTACTGAGATTGCAAATGCCAGTATTGAAGATAGGGTCTGGAGATATTACTAATATTCCATTTTTACGTGCTATCGGCAGTAGACATCAGAAAGTTATATTGTCAACTGGCATGTCGTCATTATCGGATGTAGAAACGGCATATAACATTCTTCTTAATTATGGGGCTTCGGAAGTTGCACTCTTACATTGTACTACAAACTATCCTTGTCCATACGAAGAAGTGAATCTTAGAGCAATGCAAACTTTAAAAGCCGCTTTTAAATGCAAAGTAGGTTATTCGGATCATACTATGGGTTTAGAAGTCCCTGTTGCAGCGGTTGCAATGGGAGCTGAAATAATAGAAAAGCATTTTACGCTTGATAGAACTATGGAAGGTCCTGACCATAAGGCGTCTTTGGAACCTCACGAATTAAAACAGATGGTTCAATCTATTCGCAATATAGAAAATGCTTTGGGGGATGGAATTAAACGTCCGAACATTTCCGAAGAGAAAAATGCAGAAGTGGTTTTAAAACGATTGATAGCTAAAACTTCAATAAAAAAAGGTGAAGTTCTTAATGCTGATAATATTTCTTTGCTCCGAAGTTCGAAAGGATTGTCGGCTAAATATTGGAATTTAGTTGTAGACAGACCAGCAAAAAAGGATTATAGTATTGGAGAGCCTATTGAGTTATAAAAAATGAAAACACTATTTTTGATTACTGCACGTAGCGGCAGCAAAGGTATACCGCATAAAAACATAAAACCTTTAAATGGTAAACCTTTGATTTATTATTCTATTGATGTAGCGAGACATTTTGTTCAAGATGAAGATATTTGTGTGTCTACAGATGGCGATGATATTATTAAATGTGTGCAAGATTATGGTTTGAAAGTCCCATTCAAACGTCCAGTTGAATTAGCAACAGATACTATTGGTAGTTATGAAGTAATTTTGCATGCCGTCAATTATTTTGAGAAGAATGGACGATTTTATAATAATGTAGTATTGTTACAACCAACATCTCCATTTCGTACAAAACAGGATATAGAAAATTGTATTGCGAAATTTGATAATTCTTGCGATATGGTTGTTTCGGTAAAACCTGCTTCGGCAAATCCTTATTATGATATTTTTGAGGAAGATGCAAATGGAAATCTAATTATATCAAAAGGTGATGGCAAAATAACTCGAAGGCAGGAAGCTCCGAAATGTTATGAATACAACGGAGCAGTATATGTTATTAACATCGATTCTTTAAAACGTCAATCTATGAATGACTTTAAATTTGTCCGTTTTTATGAAATGAGCGACATTCATTCTGTAGATTTGGATACTATTTTAGATTGGAAATATGCAGAACTTTTAATAAATGAAGGATTAAATGAATAAAAATATTATCAACACAAATAAAACTTTACTTGAAGCGTTGTCGCAAATCAACAATATGAGCAATGGACCTTTGGTGCTTTTTGTTGTAGATGCTGATGGCAAAATGGTCGGTACTTTGACAGACGGTGATTCAAGACGTGCATTGATTAAAGGTTATTCTGTACACGACAAGATTGAAATGATTATGCATAAGGATTTCAATTATTTGGCGTTGGCTGACATCAACGATGTGAACAAAATAAAACATCAGAAGGATTTGCAGATGAAACTCGTCCCTGTTCTCGACAAGGATATGCATATTATTGAAGTAATTGATTTACAGAAATATAAAACACGACTTCCAATTGATGCTGTATTGATGGCGGGCGGCAAAGGCGAACGCCTTCGACCCCTTACATTGACGACACCTAAACCATTGCTGCCTGTAGGAGAAAAAGCAATTATCGACCACAACATAGATCGGCTAATTTCTTACGGAGTAAAACATATTTCAGTCACAGTCAATTATTTGCGCGAACAAATAGAGGCTCATTATGCAGAAGAACACAATGGTATAAAAATCAATTGTTGTCGCGAGCCTAAATTTCTCGGTACAATTGGATCTATAAAATTTGTAGAAGCATTTTATAATGACACTGTTTTAGTGATGAATAGTGATTTACTTACAAATATAGATTACGAAGATTTTTTCATTCATTTTTATGAAAATGAAGCAGAAATGTCCATTGCCGCGATACCATACAATGTATCAATACCTTACGGTATTTTAGATTTAGACGGCAGAAATGTTAAAGGGCTAATAGAAAAACCTCGATACGATTATTATGCTAACGCAGGAATATACTTAATCAAACGTGGTGCATTAAACGAGATTCCAGATAATGAGTTTTTCAACGCTACTGATTTGATAGAAAAACTGATTTCAGAAAACAAAAAAGTTATCCGTTATCCGCTCAACGGTACATGGATTGACATCGGTAATCCTCAGGATTATCAGAAAGCAAATGATATAGTGAAACATTGGTAAAAAGGTTCAATGCAGTTTTCAATCAAGAAACTTCTCGCTCTACGTCATAACAAAACTGTTCAAAATGGGGCGATGTTTTCAATATTCTCATTTTTGAACGCAGGAATTAGTTTTGTATTGTTGATTATTATTGCAGGTTTTATCTCACCAGAAGGATACGGAAAAATAAACCTATTTACTACAACTGTTCAAATTTTCACATATCTTATATGCTTGAATTCAAGCGGAATCGTTTCAATAGTTTTTTTTAAAGGCAATACAGAATCATTTAAACGCTCTATTAATACAGTTTTAGTTATAGCTATAGCGTGTTTTTTGTTCTTATCGTTAATATTATTACTATTTAATGAAGCATTAGAAAAAGCAATCGGTTTGGATTTCTTTTTTCAATGGATTGCATTATGGATATGCTTGATAACAGTTGTAACACAACTTAATTTAGACATTTTTAGAATTGAAGAAAAAGTTAAACAGTATGGGTATTATTCAGTTATTCTTACTGTATTAAACTTTGTTCTCACTCTTCTTCTTGTTATAACATTCAAATACGATTGGAAAGGGCGTATCTATGCTCAAGTTATTTCGTGTTTAGTGTTGTTTTCATTCAGTTGTTTTTTTTTAATTAAAAACAGATACATAACAATAATAAAACCGACAAAAGAATCCATCAAAGAAGCATTGTCGTTTGGCGTGCCGCTAATTCCTCATAGTGCATCTACATGGTTACGACAAGGCATGGATAGATATTTCATAAATGCCTTTCATTCAACGGCACAAGTGGGCTTGTTCTCATTATCTATGAATTTTGCAAATGTAATTACGATATTAGGGACAGCATTCAATCAAACAAATTCTGTTTATATTTATAAAAATCTTTCAGCCGAAAACACAAACGAAGTCAAGAACAAACTGAGAAAACAAACAATTCTTTTGACTTTATTTTTTGGTATTGTAGCAGCTATTGTTGCTGGAGGTTCTTATCTTCTTGTACCAATTGCATTTCCGAAATATGCTGATGCGGTTATATATATTCCACTTTTATGTATCAGCACTTTTTTTAAATGTATTTATCTTCAGTTTTGTAATTATCTTTTTTACTACAAAAAAACACTTGGATTGATGTACATAACTTTTGGAAGTGCTTTATTACAAGTTGTTTTATCATTTACTTTAACAAGATATTCTGTTTTTTATGCTACAGTCATTAATGCTTTTATTGATTTTGTTATTGCATTAGCAGTTTTCTTGTATTCACGAAAGTTTTATAAAGTGTTTTGAAAGGAAGAAGTATATTAGATGTATTTGGGTGTGTAATTTTCAAAGTTCTCGTTATATTAATGAGTTTCAACGAATAAAGTCTAATCATTTCAGATAATTCCATCGTTTATAATATAATATGCAAAATCGCATTTACCTCTGCCTTGCGCACATGAGCGAAAGCGGCGCGGAGCAGAAATACGTTAAAGAGGCTTTCGACACTAATTGGGTGGTGCCGCTGGGTCCTAATGTAAACGCTTTTGAAGCTGACCTTGAACACTTTGTGGGTCAGGATAAACACGTTGTTGCCCTTTCGTCGGGTACAGCTGCTGTACATTTATCTCTAATCGCTTGTGGTGTGCAACCCGGCAATGAGGTTATAGTTCAGTCGTTTACATTCTGTGCATCTTCGCATCCGATTACATATCTTGGAGCAACGCCCGTGTTTGTAGATTCTGAAAAGGATTCGTGGAATATGGATCCGCAATTGTTGGAAACCGCAATTAAAGATCGTATTGCTAAAACCGGACGTAAACCGAAAGCAATTGTTCCTGTCTATCTCTACGGAATGCCCGCTAAGATTGACGAAATAATGTCAATTGCCAATAAATACGACATTCCTGTAATAGAAGATGCTGCCGAAGGCTTTGGAAGTTGTTACAAAGGTCAGGTTTGTGGAACATTCGGAAAATATGGCGTTCTCAGTTTCAACGGCAATAAAATGATAACTACCTCAGGTGGAGGTGCTTTAGTTTGCCCAACGGCAGAAGCCAAACAAGAGATAATGTTCTACGCCACTCAGGCACGCGAAGCCTATCCCTATTACCAACACGAAAAAATTGGTTACAACTATCGCATGAGTAATATATGTGCAGGTATTGGTCGTGGTCAGATGACTATTGTCAACGACCATATAAACCATCACAAGCATGTTACATCGTTGTATAAAAAATTACTTTCTGGCATTGATGGTATCTCATTACACGAAAATCCATTGCCCGAAATTGATAGTAATTATTGGCTAAATACCATTGTTATAGACGAAAATCTTCGCGTAATAGGTGAAGATGAAGCATATACTCATGTCATTTCAGGTGCAGTTGGTGGTGCTGCAGGCGTAACTCATGCAGTTGCGTCTCTTCATACTGATTGCGAGCCAAATCGCAACGTGGAAGCTATGAGAATGTTTCTTGACAAAGCAAATATTGAATCACGTCCGCTTTGGAAGCCAATGCACTTGCAGCCAGTTTACAAAAACTGTCCTGCATATATCAACGGAGTTAGCGAAGATCTCTTCAAGTGTGGTCTTTGCCTTCCCTCTGGTCCTATGGTCAGCGATAGCGATGTGGAATATATTGTATCTGAGATAAAGAAATCTATTCTCAAATAAATGACCAACCAAGAAATCGGCAAACTCGGTGAAGATGCCGCAACAGAATATCTCAAAGCACATGGTTACGCTATTTTAGAGCGCAACTATCGTGTTAATCATCTTGAAATTGACATTATTGCGTTTAAAGAAGGGTTCCTTGTTTTTGTAGAAGTAAAAACTCGCTCTGCTGATTTTCTTGTAGCACCGCAAGAGGCTGTTAACAATCGTAAACAGAGTTTGATTATTAACGCTGCAAACGGATATATCCGCCGTCATAAACGAACCGAAGAAGCTCGATTGGATGTAATAACCGTTCTTCATAAAAATGGAAAGGTAACGAACGTTACCCATATCGAAAACGCTTATTATCCAAGTGTTAGAACATATTAATGTTTTTGTTAAAATGGATATTTTGATAGTTTGTGTTAATTATAATTCGTATGATGCTTTATCCGACTATCTGAATACAATTTACGCTGCACAAAAAGAATGTGATGGCGTAAATGTTGAGGTAAAAATTGCCGACAATTCTACTCACGAACAAAAGATTGAGAATCCTAATGGATTAAATATCGAAGTATTTAAGTTTAACAATTTAGGTTATTTCGGTGCTGCACAGACAATTATCAATGGATTACAGAATGTTGAGAAGTATAAATATATTATTATCTCTAATGTAGATTTATTGATACCTGAGGACTTTTTCAGCAAATTGAAAACTCAGAAATATGACAATGACGTGGCGTGGATTGCTCCTAAAATATTATCTTTGTCAGAAAACAAAAATAGAAATCCAAAGATTATAAGTAGATTATCAAAAAAACGGGTGTCTATTTTGCAATTGTTTTATAGATTCCCATTTTTGAATAAAATCTATGAAACATTTTTTTATAGTAGAAGACAGTCTGCCAAGCAAGATTATCTTTCAGGCAAGATATATGCTGGTCATGGATCGTTCATTATATTAAGCAACGTCTTTTTCGCCAATTACAAAACCATCAATTATCCTATTTTTATGTTTGGCGAAGAAATCTATCTCGCGGAATTGATTAGAGCTAAGAATCTGCATGTCTTTTACGATACAATGTTAACTGTAAATGACAAAGACCATGTTTCAACACGAGAAATGAAAAAAGATTTCTATTATAAATGTAATTACGATGCTATCACATTTATAAAAAAGACATATTATGAATAGAATTGAATCTTTTGTTTATTCATTTGTTAAAAAAAATCAGCGGCTAAAAAATGTCATAAGAAATATTTACCAAACTTTTTATGATTTGTTGCCACGCAAAAAAGATTTTTTTGCAAGTAATTATTCGTATAAAGAGGGTTATTTCTTTGGCTTTCATGATATAACGCCATTTTCAAACGATAATTCTAAAATTTTGGCAAATCATTTAGATTTTGATTTGCGTATGCCGGCTTCAACAGATAAAATTGATGTCGGTTATTTTACTTTTGACGGTTCATCGTTGGGTGATTTTATTAAAATATCCGACTCTTATGCTTGGAATTATCATAAAGGATGTCGTTTGCAATGGCTCAATGATACACAAATCGTTTTTAATACATTCTATAACGGTCTTTGTTGCAAAATAATTGACATTTATACTTCAAAAGAGGTTATTATTTGTTATCCAATAGATTCGGTATCGCCTGATGGTAAGTATGCAACCAATTTTAGTTACGAAAGGTTGCAGAAATTTATGCCGGGTTATGGATATGATTATGAAGATGATGGATATAGTGAACTTAATGCACCAAATGAAACCGGAATTTTTATAGTTGATTTATGCAAAAATGAAAGACAATTGTTGTTGTCATTGAATGAATTAGCATCAGATGTGGATCCTACATTTGAAAAAAAACATTATGTAACACATTCTGAATTTTCACGTGATGGTCGTTTTGTTAGTTTTTTGCATAGATATATTTCGGATGACATCGAAAATAGATGGACTCGTTTATTGATTTATGATTTGGAAACAAAGCAACATTATGCACTTCCTACACAAGGGATGGTTTCTCATTATGTTTGGAATTCTAAGAATCAAATTGTTGCTTATTGTCGCGTTAATGGTTTAGACCGACATGTTGTATTTAATGTTCCAAATATAGATGATTACACTATCGTAGCTAAAAATATTCTCAATTCCGATGGACATCAATCTATTGTTGATGATAGTTGTTTTGTAACTGATACTTACCCAGATAAGTACCGTATGAATAGTATATATTTGGTTAATATCTTAGATGATAGTGTAAAACAAATTTGCAAAGTATATTCACCCAAAGAATTTCAAACTAAGACATCATTTAAGCATATAGCTTGCGATTTGCATCCACGTTGTTCTTCAGATGGTAAGTTTATTTGCTTTGATTCTCCACGAACTGGAAAAAGAGGTCTTTATATAATGAGTATATAATAATACAATGCTGTCAGTTATTTGTCCGATATATAATGAGGAACGATTTATAACTAAATGTATTGATGGTATTTTGGCTCAGGATTATCCGAAAGATGACATGGAGGTGCTTTTCGTTGATGGAATGAGCACCGATAATACTCGATTAATTATCTCCAATTATTCAAAACAATATCCATTCATTAAATTAATTGATAATCCGGATCGTATTGTTCCGAAAGCAATGAATGTGGGCATAAGAAAAGCTCATGGCGATATTATCATACGTTTAGATGGACATTGTGAGTATCCGGTTTCATACTTTTCGTCTTTAATCGAACACCTTAGCAAACTTAATTGCGACAATGTAGGTGGGGTAGTAGATACTAAGCCATACAACGAAAACAATGTTTCGTATGCAATATCAGAGGTGTTAAAAAATCCGTTCGGTGTTGGTAATTCGTTGTTTCGTATAGGCACAAGAGATATTACTAAGGTAGATACAGTTCCATTTGGTTGTTTTAGGCGAAGTATCTTCGATAAAATTGGTGTTTATGATGAAGACCTAATTCGCAATCAAGACGACGAACTTAATGCCAGAATTATAAAAAATGGCGGTACAATTTATCTTGTTCCATCGATAGAAATAACATATTTTGCCCGTGACAAAATATCCAAGGTAAGGAAAATGTATTATCAATACGGTCTTTTTAAACCGTTGGTCAATAAAAAACTTGGCAATGCCGCAACGTTACGACAATTCGTTCCACCGCTTTTTGTTTTAGGTATTGTGGTTGGAATACCGTTGTGTTTTGTTTCTATTTGGATTATGTATTTTTTTTGTGCGTGTGTTGCTTTATACCTTATTATGGGTTTTATTCAGGGCATCAAAAGTGCAAAAAAAACAAAAAGAATTATGATGGTTTTCCTTATGCCGTATGTGTTTTTTAATGTGCATTTGGCTTATGGATTAGGATATTGGATAGGTCTTTTTAAAGTATTGTTTCACAGACCTTTTGTAGTTAAAGCTAATAGATAAAAAATATGAAAATCCCTTTTTCTCCGCCATATATCGACGGTAGTGTTATTCAAGAAGTGACTGATACACTAAATTCAGGTTGGATAACTACTGGTCCAAAAGTTAAGGCTTTGGAGGAGGAAATACAGAAACTTGTTGAAACTGAATGCGTTGTGTGTGTTAACTCATGGACATCGGGAGCGATAATGGCGCTTCGGTGGCTAGGGTTGAACGCCGACGATGAAGTTATTGTGCCGGCATACACTTATTGCGCCACAGCTCTTGCTGTACTTTGGGCAGGCGGAAAACCTGTGATGGTAGATTCTGGAGCCGATTTTAATATTTCGGTAGAGGCAGTGCGTAAGGCTATTACATCAAAAACCAAGGCTATTATTCCTGTTGATTTTGCCGGATATCCTTGCGATTATTCTGCATTAATGAATTTGGTTGACGAACCTCAGATTAAGGATTTGTATAAACCGGAGTCGGAAGTACAGAAAAAAATAGGTAGAATTATGGTAATAAGCGATGAAGCACATTCGCTTGGTGCCAATTATAACGGAGCTCGTCGTCCAGATATAATTATCTATTCGTTGCATGCTGTTAAAAATATTACAACAGCAGAGGGCGGAGCTGTATGTCTAAATCTTCCAAAACCGTTTAACAATAATCAGTTGTATGCCGATTTTCGATTGCTTACACTCAACTGTCAAACCAAAGATGCCTTTTCAAAGAGTACTGCCGGAGGTTGGCGTTACGATATCGTTGGACAAGGTATGAAGATAAATATGGCTGATATTAACGCTGCCATCGGTTTGGCGCAGATTCGTCAATATGATAAACTTCTCACCGAGCGCCGACGTATTTTTGAATCGTATATTCGAGCTTTTTCTAAGTACGATTGGGCTGTGTTGCCTCCCGTTAAAACCGATGGGCGTGAAACATCATATCATATATTTGCGCTAAGAATTAAAGGCATAACCGAGCAGCAGCGCGACAAAATTATTGAAGAAGTTGCCAAAAAGGAAGTTGTTGTAAATGTGCATTTTATACCCCTCCCTTTGCTTTCGTTTTTTAAGAATATGGGGTTTGATATTAACAACTATCCGCAAGCATATAATAGTTATTGCTCCGAAATATCGTTGCCAGTATATCCTCAACTTGATGACGAAAAGGTTAACTTTGTGATTAAATCTGTGGTTGAGGCTTATAAAACAGTGGTAGGGGAATGATCCGTTTTTTGGATATTCTTTTTGCGTTTTTTGGACTTATAGTCTTATCGCCTTTGTTGTTGATTATTTGGTTGTTAATTGTTTTAACGAGCAAAGGCGGCGGTTTTTACAAGCAAATTCGTGTTGGCAAAAATGGATATGATTTCAAATTGTATAAATTTCGTTCGATGCGAGTGGATGCCGATAAAGGTAGCCTCATAACTATTGGCGGACGTGATTCGCGCATTACAAAAGTCGGGTATTTTATCCGTAAATTCAAAATTGACGAATTGCCGCAACTTTTTAATGTTCTCAAAGGCGATATGAGTCTTGTGGGTCCGCGTCCAGAGGTAAGAAAATATGTAGATTTATATACCGATGAGCAAAAAAAGGTCTTGTCCGTTAGACCCGGTATAACTGATTATGCTTCAATAGAATATGTTGACGAAAATGAGATTCTTGGCAAGGCTGAAAATCCCGATGACGTTTACATTAATCAGATTATGCCTGAAAAAATAAACTTGAATATGAAATATATTGAAAACCAGTCGGTAAAAGAATATTTTAAGATTATTTTGCTCACTGTGTTTAAAATTTTTAGATAGGAAGATAATCCTCGTTTTCTTTAGTCTATGCGCATCCTCCTATCTCCCATGTCGGCTATAGCCGAAACTGCCGGACCGGTGTCGCGGTGCAGAAGAATTACCGAAGCACTTGCAAAAGCAGGCGCAGAGGTGGCCACTTGTATGGCTGAGGATGTTAATTTCAAGGCTGTTGACGGAGTACAGAATTATTTCTTGGATATTCCTATGCCGTTGGGCTTGCCTGAGTTTATTGCAAAACGCACTTTCCCAATTGCTCAGAAACTTGGTATCACATCGCGCAAAACGGTTTCAAGTTTCGATGATGTGCTGCGTATTACCGGCAATCTTGATTATAAATATCTGAAAAAGAGCGTTCAAAGCGTACGTTCTGCTATTCAAGATTTTAAACCCGATTTTGTTTATTCCGAATTTAATATTTCGGCGTTTGTAGCCGCCAAAATTGAAAATATAAAGATTTGTGCCACTGTGAGTTATCCAACTCAATACAGATATGCGCACAATTCACGATATGCAAAAGGGCTGAACCGTCTGCTCCAAGATTTTTCGCTTGGCAGTGTGGATTCAGCCCTTCAACTTTTTGATTGGGCCAACATCAAAATATGTCCGAGTATCAGAGAGTTGGAGCCTATCGACAATAACAATGTGATATTCTGTGGCGCTTTAAAAAACGTTGAGCCAAAGGAATGCTCCCGCAACAAAATCCTTGTTTATATGGGCAATGGCACAGTGCCGGCGTCAAAAATGTTGAAGGTGGTTTCGCAGGCTTTTGTCGGTAGCGGTTATGAGGTATTTGTTGCATCTAAGTATTTGGACAAAAAGGATATAGATAATATCCACATTGCTCCTCGTTGGAATTTTGATGAGTTGCTCCACGAGTCGGTTTGCTTTATAAATCACGGCGGACAAAACAGTATTTGCGATGGTTTGCTGCATGGTGTTCCGCAGATTGTTGTCCCCGGTAAGGTGTTTGAGCGTAAATATAATGCTCAATCGCTTGTGGATAACAACGCCGGGGTGGTTCTCAATTTTGAAGATTTTAATGTTGATATTCTCCGTAAAACTGCCGAGCAGGTGATTGATAGCCCGGAAATGTGTAACAATGCCTTTGCTCTCGGCAAAAAACTCTCCAATGCTGGTGGTATCGACCTTGTGGTTAAAACATTGATTCAGTAATACGTGATATAATAATAAAAAAAATCCCCGGGGAGTGTGTCCTCGGGGATTTTTGGTTGTTAATAGTTTTAGTTGTTACTGTACCGTTGTTTCTAAAAAAGCTGATTATAAAAAGACTTCTAATTTTAAAAAAAGTTTGATTTGGTTGCTCTATATGTAATATTTAGGTCGTGTTAATGGTTCTTTGTTTTAATTACAATGCAAAGATAGACCATAACAGACCAAGTTGTCATCGTTCATTTTGTTCATTTTAATGAACGGGTTCTGCATAAAGGTCAAACTCTTCAGCATCAATGATTTTTACATCGTAATATTTTCCGATTTTTAATTTTGGTGCAGTGGATTGTTTTATAAGCACCTCGTTGTCCACTTCGGGCGAATCCTGCATGGTGCGTCCCACAAAGTATTCGCCTTCGATGCGGTCTATTACTATGTTGTAGATGCGTCCTATCTTGGCAACGTTCTGTTGCAGAGATATTTTCTGCTGAATAGCCATTATCTTGGCGGTTCGTTCGTCTTTCTTTTTCTGCGAAATACGGTCGCGATAATGTTCTGCACTGTATGTACCCTCTTCGGCTGAGTAGGTGAATACGCCAAGACGGTCGAAACGGATCTCTTTTACAAATTCCACTAGTTCGTCGAATGCAAGGTCGGTTTCACCGGGGAATCCTACCAAAAGACTTGTACGGAGGGCTATGTCGGGTATCTCTTGACGGAATCGTTTCAATAGTTCCATTGTTTCTTGCTTTGTGTGTCCGCGTTTCATCTTGCTGAGTACACGGTCGTTGATGTGCTGCAGCGGAATATCGAGATAGTGACAGATTTTTTTGCTGCGTTTCATCAGGGCGAGGGTTTCCACGGGGAAATTGTTGGGGTAGGTGTAGTGCAGACGTATCCAACGTACTTTGTCGATTTTGTCTAACTGCTCCACAAGTTTTGGTAGTGTATATTCGCCGTAAAGGTCTTTGCCATAGTAACTTAAATCTTGCGCTATAAGGTTAAACTCTGTGGTGCCGTTTTCTGCCAAAAGAGTTACTTCGTTAACAATATCTTCTATTGGTCGGGAAATGTAACGTCCTCTGATATAGGGTATTGCACAAAATGCACACATACGGTTGCAGCCTTCCGACACCTTTATATATGCGTAATGTTTGGGCGTGGAGAGGCTACGGGCTATGCCGCCTTCGGTGAATGTTTGGCAGTCGAGTTTGTTGAGAATATCTTGCAGACTGTCCACCCCGAAAAATTCATCAACTTCGGGAATCTCTTTTTCCAACTCTTTTTTGTAACGTTGCGAAAGACAGCCGAATACAAAAAGGTGTTCAATTTCGCCTTCTTGCTTCATTCTGGCGTATTGAAGAATGGTGTCGATAGATTCCTGTTTGGCATCGAGAATAAATCCGCAGGTGTTGATTACCACAATGTCGGCATTGCCATGTTCGCCGTAAACCACATTGTAGCGGCTGTGCAGACGGGTGGCAAGGTCTTCGCTGTCAACGGTGTTTTTGCTGCACCCGAGCGTTATTATAGATATTGTTTTTTTGTTCATATTATATAGTGTGGATTTGCTGCAAAATTACACTTTTTTTGCCTCTAATAGTTATCTTTTAAAAAATAATGTTTAGATTTGCATTAGGCAATTGCGCCAAATTTTTGTATGAAACACATAATTTTTAATAGATATGGCATTTACAATCAGCGGAATACAGCAATTAGGAGTGGGCGTTGAAAACGTCTACAAATCGTGGGATTGGTACAGAGAGAACTTCGGGTTCGACATCCTTCTTAGCGATGCACCCGGCGAGGCGGCTCTTATGCAGCCTTACACCGACCACCGTCCTCAAACACGTCACACAATATTGGCTTACAATATGCAAGGCGGCGGCGGATTAGAAATCTGGCAATACACGTCGCGCAAACCGCAAAAAGCACCGTTTAAGGTGATGCTTGGCGACCTCGGCACTTTTATTGGAAAAATCAAAAGTAGCACTGTGGCTGCCGCTTACCTCAAATTTAAGACTTCGGGGGGCAAACTCCGTTCTAAATTTTCAAAAACCATCGACGGTCGTGAGCATTTCTTTGTAGAAGACCCTTATGGAAACCTTTTTGAAGTGGTGCAAAATGATACCACTTTCCAAGAAACCGAATCCAAAACCGGTGGTATCTACGGCGCTATCGTGGGCGTATCGGATATGGAAAAATCGATGAAATTTTACGACGAAATTCTCGGTTACGACACTGTAGTTTACGACGAAACAGGTGTGTTTGAAGACTTTGCTAATTTACCAGGTGGCGACGAACGTTACCGTCGCGTATTGCTTTCTCATTCGCAAGAGCGCAAAGGTCCTTTCTCAAACTTCCTCAATACTTCGCAGATAGAACTTGTGCAACTTGTTGATAGTGAACGTAAACCACGCAAGATTTACGATTTTAAAACTCACCTTTGGGGCGACCCCGGTTTTATCCAGATTTGCTTCGATATCAAAAATATGAAAGATCTCAAAGAGTTTTGCGAAAGCAAGGGCGTAAATTTCCAAACCGACAGCAACCCAGAGGCTTACGAATCTGAGGCAGAAATTTTTGATATGGGCGGTGCTTCGGGACATTTTACTTATATCGAAGACCCCGACGGCAACCTTATAGAGTTTGTGGAAACTTACTATATCCCTGTGCTCGAGAAGTTTAATATTGGTATCAATCTCAAAAAACGCGACCCCGAAAAGGCTCTGCCAAACTTTATTATGGGTGGTCTGCGTTTCTTGCGCAAGGGTGCCGACTACACCACCTCGCGCACTGCTAAGGAGAAATCTAAGATTGCCGACGAATGTGCCGAAAATCTTAAAAACAAACTTGAACAAGAATCAGAAAATAATAAATAATTGATTGATTATGAGCCAGAAATATTATTTTGTCTGCCGTAATTGCGGACACAAAATCAACTCTTTTGACGAATGGTTTAAACTTGGTCAAAAGTGTCCTGAATGTGGCAAAAACTTTGTCGATACCAAATATACTGCCGACCTTGGCAAATTAAAAGATTTGTGTTTTACCCGCAACGAGGTTAAGAGCCTTTGGCACTATTTCGACTTTTTGCCGTTAGACAAAAAGGAAAATATCGTTTCTGCCGGTGAGGGTGTTCCTCAAATCAACCGTTGGGATTTTCTCGAAGAATTTGCACGCAAGGAATACAACACCGACTGCAAGGTTTATGTAATGCGTCACAATACCGGCGACGCCACACGAACTTTTAAAGATATTGCAGGCACTCTTGCGGCTTCGGTTCTCAAGGAGTGCGGCATCAACGAATATGCTGTAGCAAGCACCGGCAACACTGCCAACGCTTTTTCGCACTATTTGGCTATGGCGGGTATTTCGCTCTACGTGTTTATGCCCGAAGATGCTGTAAAAGAGAATATTGCATCGGTAAGTAGTTATGGTCAAAAGGCTGTTATCTGCAAGGGCGACTATGCTTTTGCTAAAAAAATTGCCGGAGAATTTACCGCCAAAAATAATATCCTAATGACCATCGGCAATACCGACCCTCTGCGTGTGGAGGCTAAGAAAACTTGGGTTTACGAATGGCTTCGTCAGGTTGGCGAAACTCCCACAGTATATTTCCAAGCA